>OUNM010005264.1_pt1 | contig 25675 bp, 27 predicted proteins | sample 1769961 | NCBI WGS metagenome assembly OUNM01 (sample SAMEA3914820, study PRJEB12502) | metagenome | biome: forest; material: soil | place: USA | collected 2012-03-12 | depth 0.3 m | reverse complement strand
CGCCCCTGAGGTAAATCGTTTGACGATCTCGGAGGCCGGCTCGACTTCATCCAGAGGCACGCTCGCGAGCCCTTCGCGGAAACGCAAGAGCCCTCGAATCGTGGCGCCCGATACGCTCGCATCATCCGCCAGGCGCGAAAACTCCGCGAAAGTCCGGGCGTCGCCCGAACGCGCGGCTTCCTGAAGCTTCGAGATCGTCTCCGGATTCCAGAGGTGCTTCTCGCCGCCGATTCGGTAATGGATATCTCCGCCGGGACTCAACTCCTCTTCCTGCCAAGCCGAACGGTGTCGGATCGCGATATCGCGAGCAAGCCTCTCGAACCCCACCCCGCCCAGGCGATGAGGAGTTCCCCCGAAGTGCTTTTGAATGAGCGACGGATCCAGTCCGATCGCCTCAAAGATCTGCGAGCCGATATAAGACTGGATCGTCGAGATCCCCATCTTGGAGAGGATCTTGAGGAGGCCTTTGCACGCGGCTTTTCGATACTTTTCGCCGCCGGCGATCTCGAGCGCCAGATAGGGATGAACCGCGTCGGCGCCGAAACCAAACAAGGTCGCCAGCTGATGAGTATCCCGCGCCTCTGCCGTGTCAACCACGAGCGCGACCGCGCTTCGGCAGCCGCGGCGAAGCAGCGCCTGCTGGACCGCCGAGACCGCGAGCAGGATCGGGATCGCGGCCCGCTCGCGCGAGAAGCCCCGATCAGTGAGGATCAGGCGCGCGGCGCCTTCTGACTCGACGGCCGCCTCGGCTTCGGCGCAGATCCGATCGACGGCGCGCTCGAGGCCGCTTCCCGTCAGCTCTTCAAACGTCACGTCGACAAATCGCGACGGGCCGTAAGCGCCCGAGATCAGCGCCTCGTACTCATCGCGGATCAGGACAGGATGCTTGAGCTTGAGACGCGAAGCCGGGCTCGGATCCTCCGCCAGGAGGTTAGGCGCCGGATCGGCATACGTCATCAGTGACATCACGCACTCCTCGCGGATCGGGTCGATCGGAGGGTTGGTCACCTGCGCGAAAAGCTGCCTGAAATACTTGAAAAGCAGCTGAGGCTCCCGGGAGAGCCCGGCCAATGGAGTATCGGCTCCCATCGAAGAGATCGCCTCTTCACCGAGCGCCATCGCGCCGAGCACGCGCTTGAGCTCTTCCCGAGTGTAGCCGAAGGCCCGAAGCAGGCGCTCGCGCTCCGGGCTCGAGAGAGACCAGCCTTCTCCGGAAACCGCAAGCCAGCGCGCTCCTGACGCCAACCATTGGCTATAAGGTCTCTGTCCGGCCGCCTTGGATTTGATCTCCTCATCCTCGACGATCCGTCCCTGCTCGAGATCCAGAAGAAACATTCGCCCCGGCTCTAGCCTGCCGCGCCGGAGGATCTCGACGCCGGCTTCTTCATCCCCCTCCAAGACCCCGGCCTCTGAAGCCAGGACGACCGTACGATCCGAGCGCAGTTCGAAACGGCAGGGACGCAGCCCATTTCGATCCAACGTCGCGCCCGCCCAGGTCCCGTCGGTGAACGCCACAGCCGCCGGACCATCCCACGGCTCCATGAGCGCCGAGTGATACTCATAGAACGCGCGCCTCTCGCCCGATTGCGCGAGCCAGGGCTCGGGCATCAGGATCATGAGCGCCTCGGGCAGCGTTCTGCCGTTCATTAGGAGAAACTCGACCGCGTTGTCCAGGCAAGCTGAGTCGCTTTGATCTTCCTGCACGATCGGAAAAAGGTCATGAAGCTCGCTCGGCTTGAAGGATTCGGAGCGCAGCGAGCCCTCCCGCGCTTTCATTCCGTTTCGGTTTCCCTTGAGGGTATTGATCTCGCCGTTGTGGCAGAGGTAGCGAAACGGATGCGCCAGCTTCCAGGAAGGAAAGGTATTGGTGCTGAAGCGGGAGTGAACGAGAGCGACCCGCGATCGAAAAAGCGGCGAGCGCAGGTCCGGGAAAAAGCTCGAGACCTGGTCCGGAAGCAACATCCCTTTATAAACGATCGTCCGACTCGAGAGGCTCGGGATCGCGAACTCGAAAGCGATCAGGCGCTTCTCGATTCTTCGCCTTAAGAGGTAGAGCCTCTGCTCGGAAACGCGCTCCGCTCGACCCAGCTCGTTCTCGTCGGCGGCGACGAAGAACTGCCGGATCACCGGCTGCGTCGCCCGCGCCTGAGCGCCGATGGACTCGGGCTCGGTTGGCACCTCGCGCCAGCAGACAAACCGGAGCCCCGCGCGAGCCGTCTCCTCGAGGATCGCGTCCTCGGCCGCCTCGCGTTCCGCTTCGGATCGAGGAAGAAAGACCATGCCCACGCCATAGCTTCCGGATGGTGGCAGCTTCTGACCCAGCTCGAGCGACCTGAAGAAGTCGTCCGGCAGATCGGTCAGGATCCCCGCTCCATCGCCCGTCTGGGAGTCGGCACCCTGGGCCCCGCGGTGATCGAGGCGGGCGAGTACCCGAAGCGACTTGGAAACGATGTCGTGGGACGCCTTTTGGTCGAGCGTCGCCACCAGGCCTACGCCGCAACTATCCTTCTCGAAGCTTGGATCATAAAGGCCCTGCGCCAACGGAGGAAAAGAAAACACTTCTCCGGCCTATAGCAGCCCCACTCGGCGATCACTACCGAGGCATGTAAGAATTGTGGCCCTTTTCCCGTGTTTTTTATCTAAATTCGATTCCATTTTGGAACCGAGCCGCACGCCGGCGCGGAGCCAGTTCCGTTCTGGAACCGTACCCAACCTGCGACACCTGGTTGTAATAGATCGCGCTGCGTGTTAATTCGCCAGCATGGCCCAGATGGATAGTCAGCTCCGCGATCTTCAGCCCGGCGAATGGGAGCATCATGCCGCCTGTTGGCTGGCCTGGCCGGCCGCGGCCGACCTCTGGCAAGAAGACCTCGAAAAGGCGCAGATCGAGTTCACGAACCTCTGCCGCGTGATCAGCGACTGGGACGAACGAGCCAATCTCTGCCGAGGCGAAAAGCTCGAGATCCTCGTACCGGACGAGAAAGCCGAGCGGGCCGCGGCGCGCGCCTTGCGCAACCTCAATTTTCGTTTCCATCGGATTCCCTACGGCGATATTTGGCTGCGCGATACGGCGCCGATTTTCGTCCGTACTCCGGGAGGCGCCATCGCGCCCGCACGCTTCCGCTTCAATGGCTGGGGCGAGAAGTACGTCCTCCCGCATGACGACCAGGTTTCAGCGCGCGTCGCGGAAGCCTATTTGAAATTAAGGGAGCCGCAAGGCGACCCGGCCGCAAGTGCGGCCGTACTCCTCCCCGCAGGCGAGGAGGTTATTTTGGAAGGCGGCAGCATCGACGTCGACGGCGAAGGCACGGCATTGACGACCGAGCAATGCCTCCTCAATCCCAATCGCAATCCTTCGCTTTCGCGCGAAGAGATCGAGAAGCAGCTCGCCGATTCGCTCGGCATCCAGAAGACGCTCTGGGTCCGCGAGGGTCTCCTCAACGATCACACCGACGGCCACATCGATACGATCGCGCGCTTCGTTGCCCCCGGCGTCGTCGTCTGCATGGTGCCGGCGTCTGAAGCCGATCCTAATTTCCGCGTCCTCCTCCAGATTCGTGACGAGCTCAGGTCGTTCACCGACGCGCGCGGGCGAAGCCTCCGGGTGATCGAGATTCCCTCCCCCGGAAAGGTACTGGACGAGGAAGGCGAGATCATGCCGGCCAGCTACGTTAACTTTTATATCGGCAATCGCACGGTCGCGGTCCCGAACTACGGCACCGCCGCCGACGAAGCCGCCACGAGCGTCATCGCCAAGCTTTTTCCCGACCGCCGCACGGTTGGTCTTTCAGCCAAGGCGATCCTGACCGGGGGCGGAGCGTTTCACTGCATCACCCAGCAGCAGCCGAGCGAGGCCGGTGCGAAAGGAACCGCATGAGCAAGACAGTCACGGTCGCAGCAATCCAGACCGAGCTTCAGGATACGCTCGACAAGAACGTCGCCCACACGATCGAGCTCGTGCGCGAAGCCGCCAAGAAGGGCGCGCAGATCATTCTGCCCTCGGAGCTCTTCGAGGGTCCGTACTTCTGCAAGCAGGAGAAGGACGAGTTCTTCGCCTGGGCAAAGCCCGTCGAGGGACACCCGACGATCGAAAAGTTCCAAAAGCTCGCGCGCGAGCTGAACGTCGTGATCCCCGTCTCCTTCTTCGAGAAGGCGGGCCAGGCCCACTACAATAGCATCGCGATCATCGACGCCGACGGCTCCAATCTCGGCGTCTACCGCAAGAGCCACATCCCCGACGGCCCAGGCTACGAGGAGAAGTTCTACTTCCGGCCCGGCGACACGGGCTTCAAGGCGTGGAAGACCAAGTACGCCACGATCGGCGTCGGCATCTGCTGGGACCAGTGGTACCCCGAGTGCGCGCGCGCGATGATGCTCCAGGGCGCGGATCTGCTCTTCTACCCGACTGCCATCGGCACCGAGCCCGAGAATCCCGGCCTCGACACCAAGGACCTCTGGCAACGCGCGATGATCGGCCATGCCGTCTCGAACGTCGTGCCCGTGATCGCGGCCAACCGCATCGGCAACGAGGACGGCCAGACCTTCTACGGCGCCTCGTTCATCGCCAATCACCGCGGCGACAAGGTCGCCGAGCTCGGCCGCAACGAAAAGGGCGTCATCACCGCGAGCTTCGATCTCGAAGAAGTCCGCAAGAACCGCGCTTCCTTTGGATTTTTCCGCGACCGCAGGCCAGAGCTCTATGGCTTGCTCTCGACGGCCGACGGCCGGACGCGGGTTTGATCCGCGTCTCTCAGGGCCCTGAGCCTTTGGACTTGCTCGATCCCTGCCGGAGCCAGGTGACTTAGCGGAATCCGCTCAAAATGCTTGGCCATGGTTTCGAACGCAGCGTCCGCATGGCCCAGTCGCGACCACCGCTCCCAGGCCCACTCGTTGGCATCAAACTCGATCTGGTGGTTGTGCGCGGTATCGCCAAGCTCATGCCCGAGCTTGATGTGACCGATCTCATGCAGTACGACGAAGTCGATCAGCGGTGACGGAAAGTGCTGAATCACCGAGTCGGCGAGATAGATAACCCCTTGCTTGGCGTCCGCCATCGCGAGACCGCCCAGACCGTCTCCGTTCAGGAACCTGATTTCGGGGTACTCACCGCGCCAGTGCTGAACGCGCGGGGCACGGCTTTCTGGCCTGTGCTGAACGGCGGTCATAACGGGTTGATGCGCAAAGAACCGCTGCCACTCAAGGCGCTGCTGCCACTCGAGGCGCTGCTGCCACTGATGAATGTACATCTGCTGTTGTAGCTGCGCATGGGCCCACGCCAGGTACCAATCATTGCCCCAAACCATGGCTTGGCTGGGTTGCGAAACCAAAGAGGTCAGCAAGAGAACCAGAATCATGCCTTCTACATATATTTATTGACCAAAATAGTCAACAATAACATCGCCGAATTAAACACCATTTATTTAATCATGGTTCTAAGACTTTACGTACTCCTTGACGACCGAGATCAGCTTGTCGAGCGGCACGGGTTTGGTCAGCAGGCCGGCCGCGCCCGCGGGCGTTTCCTTCTGGCTGAAGGCGGTCACGACAATGATCGGCGCGCTCTTGGCGTGCGGCACTTCGCCCTGACGAAGGTTCTCGATGAATCCAAATCCATCCATCTCCGGCATCATCAGATCCAGAAGGATCAGCGCCGGTGGCTGCGTGGTCTGCTTCAGCTTGTTCAAAGCGTCGCGACCGTTCTGGGCGGTCAGGACCGGAATACCCTCGAGCTCGAGGACCGTGGAGATGATTTCGCGAATATCTTCCTCGTCGTCCACGACCAAGATGTAGGGAGAGGAGGGTTGCATTGCGCCACTATGCCATAACTTAGCGTTTAATGCATTCAGTCAATCTCATGCTCTTGCTATCATTCGCACGTGGCCCCCACTTCATCGTCCAACTCCATAGCGCCCGTTCGCCATTTGCTGGTCGACCTGGATGGTACCCTCCTCGGCAACCGCGCTCTGCCCTTGTCGGTGGATTTCTCGGTTCGGACGATCGCACTCCTGAAACGCCACATTGGATGGAAAAAGGCCGTTCGCACCCTCCTCGAAGTAAAAAGGGAGTTCGAAAGCCCTTCGCGCACCCGCAAGAACGATGTCCGCGTAATCGAGAAATTCGCCGAGCGAATGGGGATCGAAGTCGAAGCCGGGCGAAAGATGATCCGGGAGTCGCTCTCGACAGTATTTCCTTCGCTCAAGCGCCATTTTTACCCGGTCCCAGGCTCGCGCGAGTTCCTCGACTGGGCCAAGGACCGCTACCCGTTGACGCTCGCGACCAACCCGGTCTGGCCGATCGAGATCACCAAGCTTCGCGTCGAATGGGCCGGAATCGACCCTTCGATCTTCGGCATGATCACCTATGCCAACACGATGGGAGCCTGCAAACCCGAGCCTCAATACTACGAAGAAGTTCTCGAGCAGCGCGGCCTCAAAGCCGAGGACTGCCTGCTGATCGGCGACGACACTAAGATGGATCTGCCGGCCACCCGCGTGGGCATCCGCGTCTTCATCGTCGGCGAGTACAAGCAACTCACCAACCTCAATCACAAAGGCGCCAAGGCCGACGCCTGGCGCGGCAATTACAAGCAGCTCAAGAAAATGCTCGAATCGGCCAAGGAATAACCCATGCTTTGTCTTCGCTCGGTCCTGTTCTCGATAGTTCCACTCTTCGCTTTCGCCTCGCTCGCATCCGCGGACCCGATCGAAATCAATCAGCTCACGTTCTCCAACCCGCCCTCCTGGCTGAAGAAGTCCCAGCTGCAGAAGGTCGTCGACCATGCCGAGAAATACCTCGAGTGGGATATCCGCAAGGTCGAAGTCTTCTGGCATCCCGATCAGGCCGAGTTCCAAAAAGCCCATGGCTTTGACGCAAGCGTGCTCGCCTTCACGCGCGGCACCGATCACTCGGTACATATCGGCCCGCGAGTCAACGCCACCAATTTCGAGGCGATCTTCGGGCATGAGCTGACTCACGTCATCGTCTTCCAGAAGTACAAGAGCGCGATCCCCAAATGGCTCGAAGAAGGCCTGGCTAATTACGTCGGCAAGGCCGCCAAGGTCGACTACCCTTGGCTCGCGACCCAGCCGCCTCAGCAGATTTCCACGCTCGGCCATCCCTTCAAGGCGGTCTACACGCCCGGCTCGCCGAGCGTTAGCGCGAAGTACCATTATATGGCGTCAACCGCGGCCATCGAGATGATCGCGTCCAAGTGCGATCTCGAGCAGCTGCTTCAGCTCTCCGTGGGCAAGAGCTTGACGAGCTACTTCGATACCTTTTGCGGTATCCCCGACCTCGACGACGAATTCAAGAAGTGGATCAAGAGAAAGGGTGGCGTCCATTGAGCCGCGCGTCGCTATTCCTGATTGCCGCGTTATTCGCTTCGGCTTGCGCATCCAAGCCGCCCGCTCGCTCGGCCGAGCAGGAAAGCTTCGAAAGCCACCTCACCGATCTCGTCCAGAAATCGCAGAAAACGCTTCCGACCTGCGACGCCTATCGCCGCGCCGTCCTCGAAACGCTCAAAGGCGTGAGGCAGGACGGCACCTTCGTCGCTGAGAGCAAGAAGTCGCTTGCGGCGGCCGAGAAGCTCATCCCCCGCTATCCGGGCGCGCCGCAGGCATATTTCCGCGCGGTTCGTTACGTCATGAAAGAGCTCAAGCTGCCAGAAGGCGAGAACTGGAACGCCTCGCTCGTTTTCAACGCCAACGCCTGCGAGTATTCGAGGTTTTTCGAGATTTCGCGCACCGTTGTGGCCAGCGCCGAAGCCTATCAGCTTCCCAAGAAGCAGCGGCTGGCGCTCGGCAAGACGATCCTGAACAAGGTCCGGCAGAACATGCGCGAGCCGCAGCTGGCGCTGCCGACCTTCGCCTCGATCTACCTCACGCGAAGCCTCGGCACGCAGGGATTCGCCAAGATCAACTCCAAGGCGATCGAAAAGCTGCTGCTCGACTCCGAGACGGTACGCGAGCAGCTCAAGGAAACTCGGCCGCGAAACGAAGGGATCGTCTTCGAACTTCAGCAGGTCAATAGCCTGCGCAGGCGATTGCTGAAGATTTTAGGCTCGCCCTAATCCGCGAGTTCGCCATTGTAGTTGGGACAGATGACCTGCCGCGAATCCTCAGGGATCGAGAGCGCGGGATCCGGCTGGTAATTGCGAATTCGCCTGCGGATGCTCTCCATGCTCGAGTCGGCGGTGCCGTCGGTGTTGCGGTCCCAGTACTTGACGGCGTCCTCGGCACTGACGCCGCAGAACTGTCGGAGTGAAATCGCCGAGAGCAGGCCGGATGCATGCCAGCCGTTCCAGCAGTGCGCGTAGACCGGGCCGCGCGAGGGATCCAGGATCGTCGCGTGAATCAATCCGAGTGCGCTTTTGAGCCCGTCGTCAGAGCTCGGGCTCCAGCTTTGGTAGTGCAGTGAGCGCCCCGGCGCGCAGGTCGTGTCCTTTGGCGCCGTATTGAAGTTCTCCGCGTACAAGTAGATCGCGTTGTCGAAGCCTTCATCGCAGAGATTCTTGAGGCCGTCGTTGGGAAGCGGGTTCTGGTTCGCGCGCGGATGGTCGCGATGATACGCATTGTTGGCACCGCCGCGATAAAGCACGCCCGGCAGCACCGCGCGGAAGTTGCGCGTGCCATAGAGATCCTCGTAGCCATCGCCCCGATTGTCCACGCGCTTGGCCGAGGTGTCGGCCAGCTGGTAGCGGGCGCGGTAGCGGCCGCTCCGATCTTCTTGCGACCCGCCCGCTTGGGCGCTTGTCACTGCCGCGAACGCGCACATCCCCACCCAAGCGAAAACTTTGACCGGATCCATGGTCTTTTCCCCTTTTCCCTGGTGAAAAAGCTGTAGGAATCAGGATCCCATGTTTTTGCCGAGGCCGTGAGTCAGTCTTTTGACAGGGCAGGTTTGACGGTAGGCGCCGTCTGCGTTAAGGTCGGAGGCGCCGTCATAGGTCGCCTCGGTGGTGGAATGGTAGACGCGCCGGACTCAAAATCCGGTATCCGCAAGGGTGTGAGAGTTCGAGTCTCTCCCGAGGCACCATTGCAATATTGGATTTTGTGTATGTGCCCTTGGACTCAGACAGTCCTCGCGCCTGCTGGCGCTGCGGAACTCGTCAGGGCACATACACAAAATCCAATACTGCAATGGGGCCGCGTATGAAGATCAAACGCCGGGAGGCGTTTGGTACCTCAAGGGAGAGACTCGAAGGCCGGAGGCGTCCGGGTGCCCGCTGTCCCGCAGGGAGCGAAGCGACCGAGGAACGCGGGCGGACGCCGAGGCGGGGTCGCGGCCCGAGCGCGTGAAGCGCGAGGAGTCGTGACCGAGTCTCTCCCGAGGCACCAATCTAGAAGAGCATCTTCTTCATTTAGTTATCCTCCCCAGAAATTCACACGAATTCATTCGGAACAGGCCTCCTGCCTTTCTTCACTTTCGCCATCCATGGCTGTGAAGTATCCGAATGAATCCGTGTGAATTTCTGGGGAGGATGGCTCAATCAAGCGATGCTCTTCTAGATTGGTGCCGCTTAAGAAAGTCCGATGCCGAAAGGCATCGGGTACCTCAAGGGAGAGACTCGAAGGCCGGTTCGGACAGGCGGGGTCGTGGCCCGAGCGCGTGAAGCGCGAGGAGTCGTGACCGAGTCTCTCCCGAGCCCGCAACGCGCAAACCTGACCGAGCCTCTCATACTGACTTTTTCGATGGAGGCCTGGAATTAAACTTTTGGGTTTAGACGGTCGTAGGACAATAGATCGGAGGCATTTGTAACGCTGGGAAACCCCCATTCGATCCGAACCAGATCGAGGGGAGTAAGACCGGGTGAACCACTAGCGTCGTTTGTCACAGGCACGTTTCGCAAATCAGCGTGGCAACCTCTTCCCACACCTTGAGTTTCAACGCCGGCCCGGGCTGCTCACATATGAGCTTCACCCCCCGTACAGAATCAGAAGATTAGCGATCAGCCTACCCCTCAACCGGACAGGTACTCTTCACTTGCTTGGCAGCGAAGTGGAATGAGCCCGGAGCATCTTGAGGCTGGCTATAGCGAGTCACTTGGACTGTTACAACGCAAGTCTCGCCCTGAGCTCGCTTGATGGTGACCTCATAGGTCCCGCCACCCATCCCATGATCGGAAGAGATCTTTTTAATCTCTTCAAAATCATCGATTGCGCTTAACCCCTCTGGGCCAGACAGCGCGGCTTCGATCGCCCCTCTGGAAGAACACACAGGGCATTCGGCGCGAGCCGGTCCAGCGATTACCGCAAGAAGAGTCCAGAAAACAGCGATCAAGTGGGAAGTACGCATGGATCCCTCTATATTCCCGAAAGCAGCCGGGTGCAAATCCTAACGAAATCGAAGACTGAGAAGTCGGACTCCCAGAAATCCTCTTTCCAGTCGGACTACGTGTTTGCTCATTTTCCAAACGATTCAAAATACACCGATACCCATGAACGATTCGACCGAAATCGCTGACGTCCCGGGTACTAGGCCCCAGTCACCAAACCTGGTGAACCAGCAATATCAAAACGAACTTCTTCATACACTTTTCCTTCCGTTGACGACTTGAATATTGAAATGGTGATGTCCGAGGGCTCCCCAAAGACGGATCCAAAGCGGCAGGTACATCTCTACTCCGCGTGCTGTCGAGATCCCACCGAGGTCGACCACGCTTCTCCAGCCAAATGCTCTGAGCAGGCTCGAGACATACTCCTTGGCAGTAGCATCGTCACCGCTGACAAAAACGGCGTGATCTCCTGAGATCAGGCCCGGGTCGACCATGACGTCGCAGTTGATCGTATTGAGAGTCTTGACCACCTTCGCTTCGGAAAATTCCCGCTGGATCCGCTCTCCAAGCGAATCTGTATTGCTGATCGCGAGCGAGGGCGGCATCCCGTGGCTAGGGTCCAGGGGATTTGCGACGTCGATCAAGATTTTACCGCTGAGCCGATCGGCCCCCGCGAGTTTGAGCGCATCCAGGCTCGCCACTCCCATCGTGGCGTTTACCACGATCTCGGCAAACCCAGCTGCGTCCCTGAATGTTCCCGCCGAAGCCCGGGACGCATGCCGCGCCACCCACTCGAGCGCCACCGGATTGTCCGCACTGCGCGAGCCCATCATCACATCGTGCCCAAGGCCGATCAAACGCGTTGAAATCGCTTCTCCTACCATGCCTGTCCCAAGTACTCCGAACTTCATACCAGCTCCTTCCTATAAAGCCCGGAACTGAAACTGGAAGTTCCGGCCAAAATCTGAATCCCAATTCCCGTGGTCGTCTTGAAAAGCGATGCTGGGGCTCCACGGCCCTTCCTTGGGGCACTCGAAGCTTCCTTGCCAACGCGAACTTCCCATATAGCCGAGGCCGATCGCCTCGGCCTGCCCCGCGATGACAAGATTGATTTTAGGCCTACTGGAAACGGGTCCACGGTACGAAAGCGTACAATTGAGCCTTCCGTACTGCCCACGGTTTCGGGAGAAATGGATCTCGCGATAGATGTCCGGCCGGTTGGGATCGGCCCATCGATACGTTTGTGCTTCGGATTGCTCGAATCCGTCGTCCCTGTAAGCGATCTCGTGCCGAATCCCCTCCGCTCCGCTCGCAATCGAACCAAAAAGCCCGATCAGCAGCGGCAGCCCGCCCGCCGTCCATTGAGAAACCCATGCGTTCTTCATAAATGCTTCCTTGTCGGCTTAATTCGATTGGCTCTGGAACGCCTGATCTAGACTCAGCGAAAAGTCATGCAATCCGTTCATCGGATCCGTCTTCCAGTCTCCATCCACGACCACGGCTAACTTCTGTCCAAGGACGTGCTCATTGCCCTGGAGGTCTTGCATGAAGATCTGCAGCGGCGAGATGCCGTAAACATTCAGATAGGTACCATCCGATTGCCGCTCAAACTCGATTTTGCCCACGGCATTCTTTTCATCGCTTCGGCAAGAGTCCGGGACATACCTAGACTGGATGACCGCGCTCACCTGAGCACCCGAATGAGCTGCTAGATACTCGCTGGAGATGCGGATACGGATCCCGTCCGCCCAGCGGGTGTAAGCGGCGGAGCGTTTTCCGCAACCTCCCCAATCCGGCGAAAAGGCCTCCCTTTCTTCGAACGATGTCTCTATCTTCGTGCCGTCGCTCGCCTTTAAGCTGGCTACATACTTCGCATCACCCGCCATCGCCGCTTGAGCGAAAGCAAAACCGATCAGAACTGCATTCTTCAACGTCTTTTTCATAACCTTCTCCATTTTCCGGCCTTTAGACCTGAAAAGAGCAATAGCTCGCCGCGTCATACTAGTCAAACATTTTTATCTGTTTATTAGATAATAATATTTCCGATAAACTAAGATAGAACCCAATGCGCAAACGCAAATCGCCCAGGAAAGCTGTACAGCCCCTCGAAACCAGGACACAAATCCTGAAAGCTGCAGTCAATCTCGCATTCAGAATCGGAGTCGAAAATCTGACCCTGCAGAAAGTCGCCGCCGAGGCCAAACTCTCCTATTTCGGCGTGCATTACTATTTCGGCGGGAAGGACCAGGGATTCACCGAAGAGGCTGCTCGCCATGTCGGAAACGAAGCTCAAAAATACATCTCAGCTTATATCGACCGCGAAGCAGGAGACCCGAAAACGAACCTGCTGAAAAGCTACATCCGAGGCACGCTCAAGTGGGCTCATAAAGAAAAGGAGGATGCGAGTTTCTGGATCTATTACTATTATCTGTGCTCAAAGCCCGGCAGCATCCAGGACCTCAACCAGAGCGTCGTCGAAGGAGCCCAAATACGCGTCCAGCGCCTGTTGGACGAATGCATCGGAAAGCGCCAGATCCCGCGCGTGAGAGACACGGAAGCGCTCGCGGCCTTGATCCACTTTCAACTCGTGGGGGCCGGGGTGATGCTCATTTCATTGAACAAAAACTGGCAGGCGACTGCGGACTTGACCCTTCAGGCGGTCGATGCGCTGATTAAAGCGCATTCGACAAGGGCGCAGCCTGAGTGACAAGCTCACGCTGGCTCGGAGAAAGCAGGAGAATGTTCTTTTTTAAGAATCGGACGATCTGAGATTCGCTCAGCCCGAAAATCCATGTCGTGGTATTCCCATTTTTGTCGTGAAACTCCTGCACGACTCCCTTTTCGTCCCACTCGCGGTAAAGGCGCCCCTCATACATCCGAGCGTGCACCTTAGTAATCGCGTCGAAGTAGAGTTTCTTGATGCCCTTCTGCCGCATGAGTCTCCAAAGGCCGAAAAGAGTCTGAGGCAGGATATCGACGTCCCTCAAATCAGAGTCTTTTGCGAATCGTCCCGCTTCCGCGACTTGGTATTTCTCGTGGAGCCGCTTGAAGAGCGTCGCGTACTTGGCAAATACTTCATCATGAGCGGCTTTGCTTTTGGCGGCCGCGAATTCGGCCTGCATCCTTGGGAACAGCTTGAGGCCTTCTTCGTGGAGCTGTCGATGCTCGGGCGAAAGAAAAGTCTCGCCCGTTTCCGATCGAATCTTTTCGAGGGGTAGGGTCCATATATCGGAATGCAACGGCAGTATAGTCTCAAGGCCTCGCTCGTAGTCGGCATATTGAAGGCGAGCAGTCCCTAAGATCTTTGTGCCATCGGAAATGACTACCCAGCCGCCTGCGAGCGGATAAAGCTTATTATCCTCAGTTGAAACGCGTTGCATGATCGATTCGGGCAAGTCGCGAAAACGCTTTTCCTCTCGGTAGCTCGTTTGGACAAACTGGTCCAAGCGAGGATGAAGCGTCGCCAAGGGGTGCGCACCGTTGGGAGAATAAAGCATTGCCTCGTTTAGCCAAAAAGCGGAGATCTCTGCCGAGATCGTTTGGTCGCCTTTCGCGAGGTCTATAGGCAGACCGTTGAATAGCCGAAAGCGCTCGTCGTCATCATAAACTTGATGCAATCTCTCGTAGAACGCCCCTTTTCCGAGCTTGAGATTGAACTGCGCGCTCCTCATCCGCTCGAGGAACGACTCGAAGCTCAATTCTGGAAAGCGATGCTTGACGTAAACGCCGTAGAACTCCCGGATGGTCTGCGTGTTCGCGGCCCGGACAGGGTGAGTTATCCCTACCAGGAGAAGAACCGCACAGATGTATAGAACCTTTACACTTTCCAGGCGCCTGAATCTCCATGAACGAACACGAGGTACGCCGCATACTTATTCAAGGCTCGCGCCACAGATCCGCCGAAATCTCCTGCCTTGAATATCGCAGGCGCGAGTCCAAGAAGGGCTCGATTGAACCCTGCCAATACGGATCTCATTCGATCAGGCAGACAGCGCCCAGCCAGAGCGAGCGCCCCTGCTTATGCTCGAATTCCCGTAACACTGCGACTGCGTCCACGTCGAAATCGCGCGGATCCAAGCGAAACCCGCAACCGAGCGCTTTGACGTACGCCTCCTTCGCGATCAGCAGGCGCAGAAGCGCTGGCTGGCGTTCGACCTGCGGCAATGCCCGGATGCGCGCGGACTCTGCAGGATGAAGCACGTGCTCGCAGAACGCATCCACGTCAAATCGACGATCCGCGCTCTCAACATCGATGCCGATCCTGGCGCCCGGGTCCGCCCCCAGCGCGATCGCGACCAGGCCGCGCGAATGAGAGAGATTGAACGCGATCTCCTCTCCTCCCGCGAGACGCGGTTTCCCGCCGGGCGCGACCTCGAAAGTGATCTCCGATGGCGCGCACCCCATTCGCTCCCCGAGCATCTCCCGAAGCAGCCCGCGCGCCAGCGCGCCTTCTCTCGAACGGCAAACCCACTCATTGGGGCGAAGGTGCGCCAATAGCTCCGCCTCGCGATGCAGTTCGTCCTCGAGCACGAACGTCCTAACCTCCATGCCGCCTTTCACAGCCGCTCCCAGCCTCTCGCGGCGGCCTCTCGGACCATCTGCGGCTGGCTCCCCGCGATTGCCGCTCTTCCTACCGTCTCAAGAAGCGGGACATCGGAGATGTCATCGCCGCAGGCAAAGCAGTCCTCCCGATTCGCGCCGAGGCGCCGGATAAGCTCGCGGGCGGCGCGCGCCTTTTCTTGGCCGATCATCGGGGCGCCCAGGAGCCAACCCGTCAGCACTCCATCGATCGACTCGGGCCGACTGCACACGATGCCACTCATTCCTAGCTCGCGCGCGAAAGGCTCGAGAAGGGCCTCGAAGGATCCGGATACGAAGAATACCTCATATCCCCGCGCGACCAGAGCCCGTAGTCGCGCCGTCGTGCCGGGCAGGTAGAGCTGCGAACCACTGCGCCGAAGTTCCTCGTGCCATTCGCGGGCGAGGAGTCTGACCTTCTCTTCCCGTTCGCCGGCGAAGAGGAGGTAGAAAGCCGCATTCAGTTCCTCGCGAGTGGCACCCCGGGCCCTCGCTCGCGCGAGTTCCTCGACAGCGCCCTCCTGGATCGCTGCCGCCTGCGTGCCACGCGTCCGCTCGAGATAGAAGCGAAGAAACGACATCAGGCTTTTCATAGCCAAAACGGTTTCATCGGCGTCAAAGAACGCCAGCCTGCGCTCAGAACCGGACTTGCGCGGCTGCATACGAGTACCCGACTCCAAAGCCGACGAGAAATGTCCTCTGGCCGGCGCAAATCCTTCCATCTCGAAGCTCGGCATCGAGAGCGAGCGGGATGCTCGCCGAGCTCGTATTGCCCGTATCCTCGAGGGCGATCGTGAACTTCTCCTCCGGGATCGCGCAGACCTGACGGATCGTGGAGAGCATGAAGCCGTTGGCCTGGTGAAATACGTATCGATCGACGTCCGCGTCGGTGCATCCAGCCCTTTCCTTGAGCGTCTGAACCAAACCGGGAAGCTCCGCCAAAGTGAAGCGGAAGACCTCGGGCCCATTCATGTAAAGTGTCCCCGTCTCGACGGCGCGCTGGTGCTCAGGCGGAAGCGCCGCTAGGTCGCCTTCCGGAGCCCGGCGCATCCCGCCGCGGTAAGCCGCAATCTGTGTGCGCCCGGCCGCATCCGTACCATAGACGAACGGGCCGATCCGCTCTTCGGGCGCGTCGCCCGTGATAAAAGTCGCTGTCGCCGCATCGCCAAAAAGACTCAATGTCGACTTGTCCAGGGGATGGATGTGCTTGCTGAGCGTGTCCGCGTTGATCAGAAGCACGTTGGCGACCTGTCCGGTCTCGATCAAGCCCTTCGCGAGGCCAAGCGCGTGAACATAGCCCGAGCAGCCCTGCATATAGTCGATCGTCGCAACCCCGGACCGCAGGCCAAGCGCTCCATGGACCTTGGTTGCGGTCGACGGAAGAAGATGATCCGGACTCTGCGTGCACAAGATCAAGCAATCGATTTCCTCAGGCTTCACGCTCTGGCTGCTCAGAAATCTCCTTCCTGCCTCGACGGCCAGATCCGATGCGTAGACATCCGGAGCCGAAATCCTCCGGGAGCGAATCCCGGTCTTGGCGAGGATCTTGGCCTCGGTGAACTCGGGAAAGCGCTGGCAGATCTCGGCATTGGTCAATTCCGTCTCCGGCATATACGAAACAATCGAATGGATGCGCGCGTACACGGTCAGGCTCCTTTGAGGAACTGTTCAGTTCCCGCCTTGGCCAACTTGGCCTCCTTGAATTCGATGTAATCCCGGCTCATCACCGAATAGCCGGCATCCATCCTGAACAGCTCGCGCCCCGACTGGATCACCTTCATCTGAACGGCGAACTTGTAAAGCAGGTCCCCTCGGCTCGACGAGTCAATCACGTCCAACGCCACCTCGGCTCCAAAAGGAAACGCGAACTCGATGAATCTCGTGTCCATTCGATCGAAGACGAACGAGTAACGATGCTCCCTTTCCCGCGGAAGCAGGAACTTCTCCGTTGCCGCCACTAGCATCTGGCGGCAAGCCTCGACCAGCACCATTCCCTGAAGGTGCAGGCCGGTCCTATGATCGCTCATCTCGGCGCAGCGACCATCGACGCGAAGCTCGCTTCGATACAGGCGCTCCCCTGCTTCCTCGGGCTCCGTAATCATGATGTTCCGCAGCTCATGCTTGTGCGTGAGCGCCCGGTCAGCCCGTTTCTCAAAGATAGCCCCACCGCCGGCCTGCCGCACGACCGTGGCGATTGAATCAAGCTCGGCGTCGGACAATCCTTGCCCCGGAACAATCTTCATCCCCGCGAAAGCCGCAGGCCCGAGTTCGGCCACCTCGGAGACGAACTCCGAGTAGAGCATGACTCCCTCGGCCGTCTTTCGATACTCCTCGAAGATATCGCCCACGATCAGGACCTTGTCGATGGACATCTTACTCCTGCCTTTCCCACTCAAGGTGAGTGATGCTGTCGTGATCGGACGGGACGGTTAGTGAAAGGACGCGGTCGTCGACGCTGCCGAGATAGCGAACGACGGTAGTTCCGATCATGTCCAGCTTGCTCGAATTGAGCACGGAGTGCCGGATCGCCCGGGTTGCCGGGTCATAAACGTAGCTGGCAGCGTAGTGGATCATGTAACCGTACTTGGCCGCCGGATCATCGGGACTCATGATCTCATCACAGTTGATGCTGGCGAAGAGCATCCCCGCGCTCGTGTAGTCCAAGTAACCGTGCACGCCGTGGCACCATTCGACCCGCTTCCCTTCGCTCGTGATCCTGTAAAAGGACGTTAGCCTCCATATCCCGCGCATCAGGCAGCGCTCCTCCCGCGCGCTAGAGGCATCGCAGGCCTGCGCACCGCCGGCGGCGTCGGCCGCGGCCGCATGATGAATACCACCAGCCAGGAGCCACGCCAGGGCGGCGGCGCGGACCCATCTATTTTTAAACACTTTCGACATATCAAATTTCTCCTGCCCGGCCGCGATATCACGATCCGTGCCACGGCCCCGGAGCCCGGTTTGCGGTCCCGGGAGATCAGGAGAGTGGGTGATTCCCCACAGTTCTGGGCGAAACCCCTCAATTCCGGGTCCGCAGGCCGCCTTAAAGTCCGGAAACGCGTGGCACACGGGTTGCTCAAGGGCGCCGCAACGAAAGGAAACCGGACTTATGAATGAAATCATTGCAACCATCGTCGACGTTTTCGAGCTTCCCGAGGGCACGGCGCCCTCAACCACCGTCGAGGTCGACTCCCTGGCGTCGCTCTCGCTGATGTCCCAGGTCGCTCGCCGCTGGAGGGTCAGACTCGATCCCGCGCGCCTGGAGCGAATGAGCTCCATCGCCGAGATCGCCGACTACATCGCCGCCGCAACCGCGGCCTGAGGGGAGGAAGATATGGAAACCAAACGGAACCTGGCCGGCCGCAAGCTTTCAGCCATCGGGCTGGGCTGCATGGGAATGAGCGAGTTTTACGGACCCACCGACGATGAGGCCTCCTTCAAGGCCCTTCGAAGCGCGTTCGATTCGGGATATCGGCATTTCGATACCTCGGACATGTACGGACGAGGTCACAACGAAAAACTCCTTGGACGCTTCTTGCGGGATCTTCGGCCCGGCGAGCGGTCCGAGGCCTTCGTCGCCACCAAAGCGGGAATCGTCCGCTCTGAATCCGATCGGACCATGATCCAGGTCTCCAACGATCCTGCTTACTTGCGCGAAGCTTGCGAGCGCAGTCTTCAGCGCCTGGGAGTCGAAACGATCGATCTTTTCTATCTGCATCGAAAGGATCCGGCTACGCCGATCGAAGAAACCATGGACGCGCTGGCCTCCCTCAAGAAAGAAGGCAAGATTCAGGCGATCGGCCTCTCGGAAGTCAACGCCGATACGCTTCGGAAAGCCCAGAGCGTCCACCCGGTCGCGGCGCTTCAAAGCGAGCTCTCGCTTTGGACACACGACGCTCTGGCCGAGGTCCTGCCCGCAACCCGGGAGCTGGGCGTCTCGTTCGTCGCGTTCAGCCCGCTCGGACGCGGCTTCCTGGCGGGTGGAATGGATTCCTCATCCCGACGGACGCTGCAGGCTCAGGGCGACATGCGGGCCACGCTCCCGCGCTTCCAAGAGGGCAACTTCGACGCCAACCTCGCGTTGGTCCGACAACTCAAGGCTGAGGCGCACGAGCTTGGATGCACCGCCGCTCAGCTCGCGCTCGCCTGGGTCCTCGCACAGGGCACCAACGTTCACGCGATTCCCGGGAGCCGACGTGAGCGGATCCAGCAAGAAAACTTCGCCGCCGGCGGCATAACGCTCTCGAAGGAACGCCTCACGAGAATCGACGCGATCTTCGAACCTTCCCGTGTTCGGGGCGAGCGCTACTCCGCTAGCCTTCTCAAAACCGTGTCGAAATGAAGGTCATCCGATGAAACCCGATCCTGTTTCCAAAGTATTGATTGTCGGTGCGGGACCGACCGGGCTCTTTACCGCCATCACGCTTGCGCGCATGGGAGTATCCGTCTCGGTGATCGAGAAGCGCGCCGATCCCGGAAGCGACTCGAAGGCCCTGAGCCTGAGCCCGCTTTCGGCACAGCTCCTTCAGGACTCCGGAGCGCTCTCCCCGATCCTGAGAAACGCGCTAGCGACCCGCGCATTCAATGTGCGCTACGGAGACTCAAGGATCTGCCGGATCGACTTCGATCGTCTCCGAATTGCCCACCCCTATTTCCTCATGCAGCCACAACCGGCCACCGAATCCATGCTTGAGGAAAGGCTGCGGGAGCTCGGCGGATGCGTTCTACGCGGGACTGAGCTCGAAAAGCTCGAGCAGGACGAGATGGAAGTGGCAGTTACGCTCCGTTCGAAGCGCCATGGCGCCATGCGGTCGCGCTTTTCTTATGTCATCGGCTGCGACGGCGCTCGAAGCCGCGTACGCGAGGAGATCGGCGCATCTTTCACCGGCTTCGACTATTCGGGCATGCACTTCATCCTCACCGACTGCGAAGTCGAATGGGACGGCGCTTTGGACGAAGCTCATTATTTCGTCACTGACGACGGGTTCATGGTGCTCGCTCCGCTCACCGATCGCCTGCATCGGGTTGTCATCCAGGTCAAAAAGCCGTTTGACGCCGGCTTCAAGCCACCTTTTGAGCAATTCCTCGAGCTTGCCGCGAAGATCGCGCCGCGAGGATTCCGCATGAGGAACCCCATCTGGATCTCCAGTGCGCCGTTCTACAACCGTTTGGCTTCGACCAATCGAGCAGGCCGGGTCTTTCTGGCCGGAGACGCCGCTCATCTCTTCAGCCCTATCGGCGGGATGGGCATGAACACGGGCCTGGGCGACGCCTTCAATCTCGGTTGGAAACTGGGGTACGTGCTCACCGGGCTCGCCCATGAGTCGCTTCTGGAAACCTACCGCCACGAACGCCTCTCGCTCGCGGCCCAGCTCGTCGCCCAGACCGATCATTCGACCTCACTGGTCGCTCGCCTGGACCGCCATAGTTTCGAGGACGATCGCAAGTTCCTGCCGCTATTCGAAAACCGGGACTTCATGAGGCGCGTGCTCCCCACTCAGGCATCGGGGCTCGGACAGGCTTATCCCAATCTCTCGAGTGGAACCGACGCCCGTACAGGCACGATGATCCTTCGCAAGCCAAAGGAGCCGTTTAGGTGCCGAATTGGCCATACGATCGTCATCGGAGCGGGCTCCGAGTCCCGGCTCGAGGCGATTCGTTCCGCCAAGCGACTCAATGACGAGTTCGGCAATTTCGTCGACGCGAGAGTCGAAATCTCCGACGCGGATTCGCTCATTCGGGACGGAGAGTACGCGCTCGTGCGCCCGGACTCTTACATCGAGCGCATCGATCAGGATGAAAGCGAGCTGGCGAGTTACCTGCGCCAGACCTATCCATGCTGAGGCTACCTAAGACCAGCCCGACGCTTCAGGACCGTCCGCTAGGAGTCATAGAGACTCGGATGGCGCTGCTTCACTCCCGCCATGCCGGAACGACCCAGGTCACGACCATCGTTCGACTTCGCGGGTGGATCGGCCCCGGTGATCTCATGGCGCGCGCCAAAGCCTGTTTCGACCGGTTCCCGCTCCTGCGCTGTCGGATCGCCTTGCGCGACGAAGGACTCTGGTTCGAGGAACATGACGACCTCACGCGCATCGAGTGCGTGAGCATGCCTCGCGAAGACGCCGAGCACTGGAAGCGCGAGGCCCTGAATGAGCTCAACCGCCCGCTTGACCAGGGCAATGCGCTTTGGCGCTGCCGCCTTTTGAGGGACCCTGCCGGAGCCGATCACGAACTGATCCTGACTCGCGCGCATGCGATCAGCGACGGCCAAGGCACGTCCGAGCTCATTGACTTCTGGCTGAGCGAAGAGCCTTCGATCAGACATGCGGCTCTCCCGCCATCCATCGACTCTTGGGAGGCCGCGCCTCCCTCCGCGCCCTCGGCCCGGAGACTTCCGCTTCGCACTTTCCCGGATCCTGGCGCGCCTCGGGCTCATTGCCACTGGTTCGAGCTGTCCGCCGGCTCAACCGCGGCGTTCGAGGCGCAAGCTCGCGAAAACGGCTTGAGCCTGCACTCGCTCCTCGGTGCGCGCTTCGTCCGAGCCTGCGCCGCCGCGGGATTGGGCGCGCGCCTGGACCTCGGGTTCGCGGCCTCGCTCCGAAGCCGAATGGGCACTGAAGCCGACGATTACAAAGGAGTCTGCGCAATCGGGGTGGCGACGGCGCAGGGCTTGGATGCCTGTCTACCGGAGCTTGAGCTGGCTCGCGCGTATGGCGATGCCATCCGACGCGAAGCCCCTCGGCTCCCACGACGTCGTCAATGGTCGGATCGCGAAACGCTTCGTTCGCGAATCCTGGACATCGCTGGTCCGGCCCCAAGCTCCCAGATCGGGATTACGGACCTGGGTCGCGTGCAGGTGTCGACGCGCTATCCGCGACTGGAAGTCGTCGGATTCCATAGCTCCGCATCGCGCCGCTCGGGCCATCCGGCGGTCACGCTTCACGCCTCTCGTCTCGACGGCCGACTGAGCCTGGCGCTGACCTGGGCAGGTGAAAAACTAGCGCCCGAGGTCATTTCGAACATCACACGTCACTTAATGGAGGAAAAATGAGATCCGAAATGAGAACCGACCTGATTCTGACCCGCTGGGGCGATATCGCCGTCACTCAGAACGAGCACACAGGACAAAGCATTGTCTTTCTTCACGGCAATTCGATGTCTTCGGCCTGCTTTCACAAGCAGTTCTCCGAGCTCGGAACCCGATACCACGTGGTTGCCGTGGATTTCCCCGGCCATGGCAGGACCGGTCCTTCGTCTGATCCGGCCGCATATTCGTTCGCTGGATGGGAATCCGTCCTGCGCGACGTGCACTCTCAGCTCGAGCTCCGCGATCCCGTCTATGTCGGGCAGAGCCTGGGCGGTCACGTGCTTCTCGAAACACTCCCCGACCTCGCCGGCGTGCGTGGCGCGGCTTTGATCGGTTCAGCGCCATTCGACGAATTAAGCTCTCTCAGGCGGATCTTTCTTCCCGATCCCAGCGACGGGACCCTTTTCGCCTCGAACCTCGATGCGACCGGGGCCCGGCGCCTCGCCCGCAGCTTTCTTGGAGACACGATGAATTCGGAGAACGAAGACCTGGTCACCTCCAGCATCCTGGGCACCGACGGCGAATTCCGAGGGCAGCTCGCGGCGAGCCTCGGGCTCATGCCGCGCCGACGCGAGCTCGATGTCGCGCTCAAGAACCCGGTTCCGCTCGCGGTCTTTCAGGGGAGCGGAGACCGCTTCATCAATCCGTCCTACTTCGATGAGATCGGCACATCAGGCTTCTGGGGTGGAAAGGTCCACTACATCCACGACAGCGGACACCTCCCGCACCTCGAGAATCCCGCAATCTTCAATCCCCTTCTGACCCAGTTTGTTCAGTCCATCAACGCATAGAAAGGAAATATGAAAATGAAAGCCTATGTCATCAATCAGTTCGGCTCCCCCGCTGTCATCGAGGCCTCCGAAATGCCGCGGCCGGTCCCGGGTCCCCGGCAAGTTCTGATCGAGGTTCGCGCCACCTCGGTCAATCCGCTCGACTACCGTATCCGCCAGGGCGAGGTTCCTTACTTCACGCACGCTTTCCCGGCCATCCTGCACGCCGACGTCGCCGGCATCGTCCGCGAGAAAGGAGTCGAAGTTCTAGGTTTCGAGATCGGCGACGAGGTATACGCATGCGCCGGCGGCGTCCGCGGCAGACAGGGAGCTCTCGCCGAGTTCATGGCGGCGGACGCCGATTTCGTCGCGCTCAAGCCCCGCTCGCTGGACTTCGAGGAGGCGGCGAGTCTCCCGCTCGTGTCCATCACGGCTTGGGAGGCCATCGAGGACTCGGGCGCCGTCAGTCCCGGAAAGCATGTTCTCATCTTTGGCGGCACTGGAGGCGTGGGCCACGCCGCCGTACAGCTCGCCAAGCTCAAAGGCGCCGTGGTCACTGCGACGGTCGGCTCCGCTGACAAGGCAAGGATCGCGCGCCGCCTGGGCGCCGACCATGTGGTCCTTTACAAAGAAGAGAAGCTCGCCGACGCTGCTCGCCGTATCACCGGCGGCGCCGGGTTCGACGTCGTCTTCGACACTGTCGGCGGCGAGTCCTTCGAGCAAGGCTTGGAAGCGGCGCGGATCGGCGGCACGGTCCTGACCATCGCCGCGCGGGGCGAGTTCGATATGATCACGGCATTCGCCAAGGCGCTCAGAGTCCAGTTCGTGAACATGTCGCTTCCCATGGCTACGGGCCGCGGCATGGATCAACACGGCACGATCTTGCGCCGAGTGGCCGCGCTCGTGGACGAAGGCCGCTTCTCGCCCTTGATCGATCAGCGTCGGTTCAGCTTTGAGCAGGCCGCACATGCGCATGCCCATGCCGAGTCCGGGCTCGCCGTAGGCAAGGTCGTCCTCAGCGCTCACTGAGTGGGCGGCGCGCCCGCGGTGACCGGCGTCCATCCGCCCGGGCAGGTCATCGTGTCCGGGTAATAGGTGCCAGTGCTCTTGCAGTAGTAGAGCGTCGCCGGAGGTGCCGGCGGCGCCGCCTGCACGACGGTCACCGGCGGCGGAAGCGGCTGCTGCACGACGACCGTCTGCGGAACGTAGACGGGGTACGGCCGTGGATACGCGCGCCAGGAGGCGCCGCGAACCCACCACCAACCCGCATGCCCGTCATGCCAACCGTGATGCCAGTAACCGCCAGAGTGGAAACCCAGGTTCACGCTCACTCCAGCGAAAGCAGGCTCCGTGCTCGCGCAGAGGAAAGGCAATGAAATCAGAAGTGCGGTCATCCCGTGTTTGAAGATCTTCATATTCAGCTCCTTGATGCACTGAAAGAGCAAGAAGAAGACCCACACGGAACTCTTGGAGATCCAAACCCTTACGATACATGACCGGACTGCTTTGTAGCTCTTCGCCTGACGCGAAACACGGCATCGGTTTTTTCATATTCCATTTCCGCCCTTCAGGAGCAGAAGGAGATTTCGAGCTTCCGCTTGTTGCAGGCTGCGGCGCTGTCTTCGTTTTTGAAAGTGAAGCCGCTGTCGATCGGGGATTTTTTGAGACCCGTGCTCGGCGAGAACACGAGCGCATTGAGCGACCAGTTGAAACCGTAAGATCCACCCCCCGGAGGAGGGCCGTACTGGACATCACATGCGCAGCTGTACTTTCTGTCAGCGTCGCCCGCGCAGCTCACGCTCGTAGCGACCTGAGGGAGAACCGTGATGGACGAACCCGGCGCCAGATTGATGAACTGAGAGTCAGCGGAGGCCGCGGAAGCAAGAACGAGAAACAGGGAACAAATCAGCTTTTTCATGGGTATTTCCTTCCAATTCAAAATTAGAGGCCTTCGAAACTGCCGTGCAGGCTGCCACTTTTCTCAACGGGCGGCGCGTCCTTCTCCACTACGACTCGAGGCTGAGAGTAAGGACCGTCGATGGTTTCCACGGTGTGATAGCCGCGATTGAGCGGCACACCCGGCTTGTATTCGTAGGTCTTTGGCGCTGGGTCTGAAGCGCAGCTTGAGAAGAGAAGAGCGCCTCCCGCGGAGAGCTTCAGGACTTGTGTGATCACATGATCCTTCAGGGACATTTTCTTTGCTGGAACGTGCTGAGCCGCGAGCGCCGGATTGGCGATGGCGGTCAAAATCAGGGCTATCAGGGGTAAGTGACGCATTTTTCGGCTCATTTCCTTCGATTGCGGGATCATTCCCGCGGACTGAGAAGTACACCAATATGACTCTTCGCGTCAATATAATTTCTTATCTAAATTGTATTTAATACAGCTGAATAAATAAATCTCAGCCATTTCAATAACTAACAGCTGCATTCATTAGAGGATCAGCCAAATAAAATAGGATAAAATTCAATTCAGCACCCTGTTCCGACGATAGGAGACCTGAGATGCCGCCCCGCAAACTCAAAGAGCCCTCCGAAACAACCCGCGACCGCATTGCCTCGGTCGCCCTCCAATGCTTCATGCAGCTGGGACCCGCGCGCACGACGCAGGTTGAAGTGGCCAAGCGCGCGAAGCTTCGCCCTTCGCTCGTCCACTATCACTACCCCAGCGGCGAAGCGCTTTTTCACGGCGTGATCGAAGCAGTCCTGCGCGGATTTCGAGAGGAGATCCTTCGCGCTTTCGACAAGGATCTCGAAGACCCGGCCCTCGTCATGGAAAACTACATTCGCTCTCACTTCGAGGTGGCGCGGAAGAACCCGCGCATGTTCTCCGTCTGGCTCTACTTTTACTTCGAGGCGAGCTTTTCGGAGACGATCCGCAAGCTCAATCCCCAGCGATTTGACATGGAGCAGCTCGACGCCGTCATCTACGAAGATTCGGCCAACCATCTGATCGCCGGCTACAAGG
>OUNM010284149.1_pt1 | contig 25703 bp, 24 predicted proteins | sample 1769961 | NCBI WGS metagenome assembly OUNM01 (sample SAMEA3914820, study PRJEB12502) | metagenome | biome: forest; material: soil | place: USA | collected 2012-03-12 | depth 0.3 m | reverse complement strand
CTTCGCACGGCGCGGCGATCGGGGCAGTCTGCACCGGAACCTATGTGCTGGCAAAGGCCGGACTGCTCGACGGCTACCAGTCGACGATCCACTGGGAGAACCGGTCGAGCCTCGTCAACGAATTCCCGCAACTCGATGTCAGTGAAGAGCTTTTCGAGATTGACCGCAACCGGATGACCTGCGCCGGCGGCACGGCCTCGCTCGACATGATGCTCGCGATGATCGCGCGTGACCACGGCGCAGCGGTTGCTTCTCAGGTGACCGACCAGTTGATCCACCACCGTATCCGCGAGGCGAACGAATGGCAGCGCATGGATTTGCGGGCGCGGCTCGGCGTCGCGCATCCGAAGCTGCTGGCAGTGGTCGCCACGATGGAAAAGACCATCGAACAGCCGCTGAGCTGCAGGGAACTCGCCGACGATGTCGGGCTTTCAACCCGCCAGCTAGAGCGACTTTTCCTCAAGCATTTCGACGCGACGCCCTCGCGCCACTACCTATCGATCCGGCTCGACCACGCGCGCCGCCTGCTGCGCCAGACCAGCATGCCGGTGCTCTCGGTGGCGCTTGCCTGCGGCTTTATTTCGGCCTCCCATTTCTCCAAGAGCTACAACGAGCATTTCGGCGGCACGCCGAGCACCGACCGGCAGAATACGCGCCTGTCCTGACGCCTTGTCTTTTTCGCGAAAGGCCATGTCGCTTGCTGACATGCGCAGCCTGCCCACTCTGGAAAAATCACAAGGAAGCAGCATCCTGAGCCAGAGACGAACCATGACCGTCAACCCACCGGATATCCAGCGGCTGATCGCCACCCGTCGCGCAGGACACACGCTGGAAGCGCCCTTCTACACCGCCCCCGAGATTTTCAATCTCGACATGGAACTGATCTTCAGCCGTCACTGGATCTTTGTTGGTGTCGAACCGGAAGTGCCGGAGGCCGGCGATTACATCATCCGCGAGATCGGCAAGAGCTCGGTGATCATCGTGCGTGACGATGACGAGGTGGTGCGGGCCTATTTCAACGTCTGCCGCCATCGCGGCGCACGCTTGGTCAACGAGCCCTCGGGCACCGTCGGCAAGCTCGTCTGTCCCTATCATCAGTGGACCTACGAACTCACCGGCGAGTTGATCGACGCGCCGCATATGGGCGACGGCTTCGACATGTCCTGCCGCAGCCTCAAGCCGGTGCATCTGCGCTCCATCGAGGGCCTGCTCTTCGTCTGCCTCAGCGACAATCCGCCGGCCGATATCGAGGACATGGCGAAGACGATGGGGCCACGCATCGCGCCGCATGCATTGCGCGCAACCAAGGTCGCCGCCCAGTTCGACCTGATCGAGCAAGGCAACTGGAAGCTGGTGATGGAGAACAATCGCGAGTGCTACCATTGCACCGGCAGCCACCCGGAACTCACCGTTTCCCTCTCGCAATTCGGCTTCGGTTTCGAGCCCAACCCGAATGATGCCGCCTGCGTTGCCGATGCCGCGGCCTATGACGCCGAGCAGAAGCGACTGACCGAAGAATGGGAAGCGCGCGGCTTTCCCTCCCGCGCGATCGATCATCTGGCGGATACGCCTACCGGCTACCGCTCCGAGCGGCTTATCCTCGCCGGCGCCGGCGAATCCCAGACTCTCGACACCAAGATCGCCAGCCGGCGGCTGCTTGGCGGCCTGACCGAGCCGAAGCTCGGCGGGCTGCACTACTGGACCCAGCCGAATTCCTGGCACCATTTCATGAGCGACCACGCAGTCGTCTTCGCGGTATTCCCGCTGACGGCCGAAACGACACTGCTGCGCACGATCTGGCTGGTTCACAAGGATGCGGTGGAAGGCGTCGACTATGATGTCGAGAATCTGACCCGCGTTTGGAATGCCACCAACGCGCAGGATGGCGCGCTGGTCGCGCTCGCGCAGAAAGGCGCGACGGACCTCGGCTATGAGCCCGGCCCCTATTCGCCGCTGACCGAGAATTTCGTCGAGCAGAATTGCGAATGGTATATTGGGCGGATGGCCGAGCATTTGGCGGGCGCGCGGTGACGGTTTTCGTAGCCCCGAAAGAATGGGACCCGGATCAGGACGATCGTCTGGTCTGCCAAGCGGTCTTCGACGAGACGCGCGATATCCGCACCTTCGTCTTCGCCGCACCGGAGCCGAGGCGATTCCGCTACGATGCCGGGCAGTTCATCAATATCGAAGTCGATATCGGCGGCGAAACGCATGTCCGCTCCTATACGCTTTCCTCGTCCCCTACCCGGCCGGAACGCGTTGCGATCTCGGTGAAGCGCATTCCGGGCGGGATCGTCTCCGGCCATCTGCATGACCACCTGAAACCCGGCGATGCGCTGACGGTCTCCGGGCCGCTCGGCGAATTTTCGACAGCGCGTGCTCCCGCTAAGAAATATCTCTTCCTGTCGGCCGGCGTCGGCATCACGCCGCTGATCGCAATGGCGCGCGCGGCGCATGACCGGGCGGAGACGAGCGATATCCTGTTCCTGCATTGCACCCGCGATGCCGATGACATCGCCTTTCATGCGGAACTGGAATTGATCGCGCGGCGCAGTCCGGCGTTTCATCCCGCCTATGCGGTCAGCGCAATGACGAATCCGAGCGAACCAGGCCGGATCGCCGGACGGCTGACATTCGAGGGCCTTCAAGCAATCTGTTCCGACCTCGCCGAGCGGGAGATTTTCTGCTGCGGCCCGGAAGGTTTCATGGCCGCCATTCGCGATGGATTGAAAAGCGCGGGTCTTGGTGCGGCGCGCTATCACGAGGAAAGTTTTACCTTCTCCGAACCCGATCAGCCCGAAACCAACGAAGCGACTGGCCTCCCCACCGCTCCGCAAGTTTTCCAGGTCACTTTTGCCAAGCGCGGCCAAGTAATTTCCTGCGCTCCGGACACTACTATCCTCGCCGCCACCCGTCTGGCCGGCATCCCCCTGCCCTCATCCTGTGCGAAAGGCCTTTGCGGCACCTGCAAGAGCCGCAAGATCAGCGGTGAGGTCGAGATGAAGCACCAGGGCGGCATCCGCCAGCGCGAGATCGAGAATGGCCTCGTGTTGTTGTGCTGCTCGAAACCGCTCAGCGACGTGACGATCGACCGCTGAGCGAAAGGCGTCCGTCCGATCGGCGTCTCGCTACAGCGGGCAGCACCAGCCATTTTGCGTTTGACGTTGCGAAACCCGGCCCGTGCCTCACTATTCATGGTTCAGCGTCATAGCGAGTCCTTCGGCCTTGCCGAAGCCAAAATCATGCACAATGCATAACGATGTTGACGCGAACGCTTTTGGCGTTTAGGAAATCAACCATTCGTGGCGCAAGGCACTCGCCCGCCTTTTCCAGCTCATGTCCATTGTCGATCCAATGCCTCATCCAACAAAGCACTTTCGGCATAAGAAAAATAATGCACTATGCATTAAATGGTGGAGATCAGCATGACAGCGGGTTCGATTGCGGGGAAAACAGTCATCGAACTGGGGACGATGATTGCGGCGCCTTTCGCCACGCATATCCTCGCCGAGCTCGGCGCGAACGTAATCAAGATCGAGCCGCCCTCGGGAGATACCACGCGCAATCTCGTGCGCGGAGGACCAAGCGGCACCTATATCGCGTATAGCCGGGGCAAGAAGAGCCTGTGCCTCGATCTCGCCGCCAAGGATGGCCAGGAGATTTTCAGAAGGCTTGTCGCCGAGGCAGATGTCGTCATCCACAATCTCTCACCGGGCGCAGCGCGGAAGCTGAAGGCGACTTACGAAGATTGCGTCGCGGCAAACCCAGACATTATCTATTGCCATATACGCGGCTATGGCCCCGGCCCAATGGCCGAAGCGCTCGCTTCCAACCCGATCGCCGAGGCCGCGACCGGCGTGATGTTCGCCAACCGGGTGGACGGCCGCCCGTCGCGGCTTGGGCCGTCCTACCACGATCAATTCGCCGGCTGTTATGCCGTGATCGGGGTGCTATCCGCGCTGCTGGCAAATACCCAGGACACACAATCGCGCCGTATCGAGCTTGGACTTTACGAAACCGGCCTTCACGTAGCAGCCCGTGATCTGGTCGGCGTCCAGATCAAGAAGCATCTGACAGGAAAGGCGGATCCCGAGCCGAGCGGCGAGTTCAGCATGCCGGGATATGGCGCCTACGAGACACATGACGGGCGCTGGATCTATCTCGTGATGCTGACTGACGCGCATTGGCAGAAGTTCTGGAGCGCAATCGGCCAAGCAGACGAAATCAACCCGGCGCTGGCTACGTTGCGCGAACGCAAGAAGCAGCGAACCGCCGTCGAAAGCCAGATAAAGGCGACACTGCTGGAATGGTCCTTCGACGATCTTGCGGAACGTCTTGACGCAGTTGGATTCGGTTTCACCGAGGTCCTGCCGCCGGATGAGGTTCTGGACGCCCCGCAGGCGCGCGAGCCGAAGAAATTCGTGGAATTCGATTTCGGCAGTTACCGTTTCGAAGTACCGGAATTTCCAGTGCAGATCGGGACTACGCCAAAACCCACGGCACCGCCTCCCCTGCTCGGCGAACACACGGCGGAAATCCTTGAAAGCCTGAAGTTCAGCGCCGCGGCACGGGACACGTTCGCCGGAGAAAAAACCGTCGTGATGGCGGATGCCGGCGCGCCACTCTGGGCCCCATCGCGGCAAGCGGCCGAATAGGCCACCGTCGATCAATCGAGGACTTCGATGCACTGCTCAAGACAACAGGCAGATGGTTTGACAACGCCGATCGATAATGCACTATGCATGAGAATTTGCGGAAACCTGAGCCGACCCTGGCCTCCTGGCTGCGCGCTGGGAATATCCGGCGGCCCTTTGGATGGCGCTCTTTTCTCTCCCTGCCTACGGCAAGACACTGATGACGACTGAAAGACATATGGACACGCCGATTTCTGCTCAGCCTCAATATGCACAATGCATGATTTAGCTCGTGCTTGCTCTGCATCCGGCCGGACCACAGGCGACCAACGCTTAACCGAACAGCAAATCTGACAAAGAACCACTGGAGATCGCAATGTCGGAAGTCATGGAAAAGGATGTCGGCCACGCCCCGGCCGAGGGAAAGATCACCGATGAGGCGATCGCGCAGGCCAAGGAAATGATCGGCCTGCAACTGCGCCCGGAAGGGCCTTATCTGCAGGATGCGACCGAGGACACGATCCGGAATTTCTGCAACGGCATCGGCGATCTCAATCCGCTCTACCGCGACCTTGAGGTCGGTCGCCTCAGCCGCTGTGGCTCGATGGTGGCGCACCCAATGTTCCCGATGGCGTTTGGCTGGATCGGCCGCACGCGCTGGGGTCTGCCGGGTGTTCACGGTTTCTACGCTGGCAATGACTGGGAACTGTTCCGCCATGTGCGCCCCGGCGACCGCATCAACGCGATCGAACGGGTGGTCGGCATCGAGGAGAAGGAGAGTAAGTTCTCCGGCCGCCTCGTGCTGCAATATGTCGAGGCGACCTACAGCAACCAGCGCGGTGAGCTGGTCGCCCGAGCGCTCGGTACCTGTACCCGTCACGAGCGCAAGGCCGCGCGCGATGCCGGCAAATACAAGGACATCACCACCCACGAATATACGGCGGATGAATTCGCCACGCTGGATGAGGCGATTCTCAAGGAGGAAGAGCGGATGCGCGGCAGCGCCGTGCGCTATTTCGAGGATGTGAACGAAGGCGACGAGCTGCCGCCGATCGTCCGCGGGCCGCTGTCGCTGATGGACACGATGGGTTTCCTCGTCGGCTGCGGCCGCGGGCACACCCATGGCATCGTGCTGAAAGCGGCGGTGAAACATCCCGGCCATTTCTTCCGTAACCCGGAAGCCGGCGGCGGCATCGAATATACCGGCATCGGCCATCATCGCGAGTCGGTCGCCAAGGAAGTCGGCGTGCCCGGCACCTATGATTACGGCCCGCAACGCTCGAGCTGGATGTGCAGCCTGGTGACGAACTGGATGGGCGAAGCCGCCTTCCTCAAGCGCGTCCGCACGGAAATGCGCCGCTTTAACACCATGGGCGATTCCACCTGGTGCAGAGGCCGCGTGGCGAAGAAATACGTCAAGGACGGTTTCGCGCTCGTCGATATCGAGATCAGGGGCGAGAACCAGCGCGGCGAACTCACCACGCCAGGCCTCGCGACCGTGATGTTGCCCTCCAGGAATGTCGCGAACCGCGTCTTCTTCGACGGCGCACAGTGCGACCTCGAATTGCCGACCGTTCGCTGACGGCAACCAGAACAAAAACATAAAGCGTGGAAACACCCGATGCGAGGACAGACCTTCAACCCTCCCCTGGCCGGCGTGACCGTGGTCGAGCTCTCGAAGGGTGCCGCTGCGGCCTATGCCGGCAGGCTACTGGCGACACTCGGCGCGGAGACTATCCTCGTCGAGCCGCCGGATGGCTGCGCCTTGCGTCGGGAACCCCCGTTTCTTGCTGGCTCCAAGGAGGTAAGCGCTCTGTTCGCCTATTTGGCGGCCGGCAAGAGCAGCATCGTTTGCGATCTGGACCGGGAGGCCGGCCGAACCACGCTCTCCACCCTGATCGCAAAGGCGGATATCTTCATCACCGATCTGCCGGTGGCTGAGCGGGATGCGCTTGGCCTGGATGAGAAGGGCTTCGAGCGCCGCTATCCCGGAGTGATCGATGTCTCCGTCCTGCCGTTTGGCGCTTTTGGCGTGAAATCCGGCTGGCATGGCGAGGAAATCAACCTGATCCACGCATCCGGCGAGGGCTTCCTCCTGCCGAATGGCCTTTCGGCCGAACAATTTCCGGATCGGCCGCCGCTCAAGATGCATGGCCATTTCGCGGAATATCAGGGCGGCATTGTCGCTGCCCTCGGAGCGCTTTCCGCGCTTGTGGCGCGCGATATCGGCCGGGCCGACAGCATCGATGTTTCGACACAGGACGCGGCGCTTGCGGTCGGAGCCTTCGCCATTCAGCGCCTCGGCGACGGATCGCTCGAACACCGCCTGACGCGCTCGTTCAAATATGGCGGCGTGCTCGAATGCGCCGACGGCTATGTCGAGTTGCTGACGCTTGAAGACCGGCAGTGGCAAGGCCTGGTCGAACTGATGGGCCGACCGGAATGGACGCTCGATCCAACGCTGACCGATTCACTCGAACGGAGTCGGCGCGGAGCTGAAATCAATGCCCATATCCGCAAATGGGCAAGGACACAGAAGATTGCCGAACTGGTCGCCAGCGCCCAGCAGCTCGGCGTGCCGATGGCAAAATATTACACGCCGGGCGAAGTGCTGAGCGATCCGCATGAACAGGCAAGAGGCCTGTTTCAGACGGTTGAGATACCGGATTCGGGCAGCCTGCCTGTGCTGGTCGCGCCCTTCCATGTCGATGGCGGCGCACTCACGCTACGCAGCGGACCACCGCGTCTAGGGCAGCATCAGGAGATGCTACAACCGACAGCCGCGCGCGAATACGTCCAGCCGCTGGGGGTGTCATGAAGCCCCTCGCCGGCATCCGTATCGCCGATTTCACGCTGCACGCGGCGGGTCCTTTCTGCACGCATATGCTGTCGCAGCTCGGCGCGGAGTGCATCAAGATCGAGAGCGCCGCGCGGCCCGACATCTTCCGCAAGCCGCATCCCGTCTATGGGCGGATGGGTCCGGCAAGCTTCGATCAGGTCGCCTCGAACAAGCTTTCAGTCCGCATCAACCTCAAGGATGAGACAGGCATAGCGCTGGCCAAGAAACTGGTCGGCGTCAGCGATCTCGTCTGCGAGAGCTTTCGGCCGGGCGTGATGGAGCGGCTCGGCCTTGGCTACCAGACACTCGCGGCGATCAAGCCTTCCATCGTCATGCTTTCGGTCTCCTCATCCGGCCAGTCCGGCCCGGACTCGCATTTCGCGGGTTATGCGCCGCTATTCGGGGCTTGGGGCGCGCTCGGCTACCTCACGGGCTATGCCGATGGTCCGCCGGTCGAGATGCGCCATGTCATGGATCACAGCGTCGGCATGAACGCGGCAATGGCGGCCGTTGCGGCGATCCATCGGCTGCACAAGAGCGGTCAGGGCGGTCATGTCGATGTCAGCGCCAGGGAGGTCGCAGCGTCGCTCGCCGGCGAAGCCCTGCTCGATGCCGCATCCGGCGGAAATCCGACAAGGATCGGCAATGATCATCTGCGAATGGCGCCCCATGGCGTGTTCAAGACAAAAGATGAGGATCGCTGGCTCAGCCTTGCAGTCTCATCGGAAGAACAGTGGCAGGCGCTCCTAGGCTTGATGCGGACTTCCGACCTGGGGCGCGATCAACGCTTCCAGACGGCGGAAAAGCGCCACGCCAATCGCGATGCTCTTCACGCGGAAGTCGAGCGCTGGACGGCCACGCTGTCCGCAGAAACGGCGCAGACCATGCTGCAGAAGGCCGGCATCGCCGCGCATCTCTCCTGCAATGCGCGCGATATCGTCGATGATGGTCATTTGCGCGAGCGCGGTGTTGTCGTCGATGTCGAGGATCTCGGCGGCCAGACCCGCGCGGCGATCGCCGTTCCGATCCGCTTTGCCCATGCGAGAGCGGGGATCGATCGCGGCACGCCAAAGCTTGGCGAAGACGAGGATTACGTCTTCGGCGAGTTGCTGGGGCTGAGCAGCGAGGAGCGCAAATCGCTCATCGAGCGAAAAATCATCTACTAGGCGATCGGCAAAAGACGATGAACGACGTATCGACGGCAACCGGTTCAGGGGCAGATATCAACCTGCAGGATTGGGTTGGTCGCAAGGAGGCCATCCGCGAGCATGTCGCGCCCGAACGCGTCAACGCGCTGGCCGCGACGCTCGATGTGGAGGCCGATCTCGGTGCCGGCCATCCATTACCACCCGGCTGGCACTGGATATTCTTCAACCCCTTCGTGCCGCGAAAAGGGCTCGGCATCGATGGGCACCCGCGCCGTGGCGGCTTCCTGCCGCCGGTCGCCCTGCCACGCCGCATGTGGGCCGGCGGCCGGCTGACCTATCACAAGCCGCCGACAATCGGCCGCGAAGCGGTTCGCGAAAGCACCATCCTGAAAGTCGAGGCGAAATCCGGCCGGGCGGGACAACTGGTCTTCGTCACGGTGTCGCATCAGATTTCCAGCGGCGGCGAGCTCTGCATCACGGAAGAGCAGGATATCGTCTATCGCGAAGCCGCAGCGCCAGGCACTCCGGCGCCAGCGCCGACACCTGCCCCCGAGGGCGCAGCCTGGTCCGAAGATATTCTGCCGAACACGGTTCTGCTGTTTCGCTATTCGGCGCTGACCTCCAACGGCCACCGCATCCATTACGATCAGCAATATGCGCGGCGGGAAGAGAACTATCCCGATCTCGTCGTCCACGGTCCCTTGACGGCCACGCTCCTGCAAGGCTTCGCCGCCCGGCGCGCGCAGAAGCCGCTCAAGTCGTTCGAATTCAGGGGCGCTTCGCCACTTTTCGTCGATGTTCCGTTTCAGCTCGCCGGCAAGCCGTCTGAGACAAATGCCAGCGCGCTCGATCTCTGGGCATCGGCCGGTGGCGGCCTGGCGATGAAGGCGTCCGCCGAAGTCTGAAAGCCGCTCGCCGGCTCGCATCATGCGCGCCGGCCAAGAAATCCAGTGTCCGAAAAGGGCATGACATAGGGAGAACCGAGCATGGGCCGACCGAGCCTGGCCGCCGTGACATCGCAAGCGACGATGCCCGCCGAGACACCGGCCGCCGAATTCCGCAAGGTCGGCAAGGTCTTCCATGGCCGGGCCGGCGCCGTGCAGGTGATTGACGGCCTGAGCCTTGCCGTGCGCGAAGGTGAGTTCCTAGCCATGGTCGGGCCGAGCGGCTCGGGAAAATCGACCTTCCTCAATCTTTTGGCGGGCCTCGACCGCCCGACCTCCGGCGCGGTGGCGTGCGGCGGCAAACCAATCACCGCCATCAACACCGATGTCGGCTACCTCACCCAGCATGACAGCCTGCTGCCCTGGCGCACGGTGGAAGAAAACATCGCCGTGCCGCTGGAGCTGCAGCACGTTTCCCGATCCGAGCAGGCGGTTCGGGTGCGCGAGATGATGGCGCAGGTCGGGCTTTCCGGTTTCGAAAAACATTATCCGAGTCAATTATCCGGCGGCATGCGCAAGCGCGCGATGCTGGCGCGGACGCTGATCTACGATCCGCATATCCTGCTGATGGATGAGCCATTCGGGCCGCTTGATGCGCAGTTGAAGCTCATCATGCAGGCCGAGTTGCTGAAGCTCTGGTCAGCGCGGCGCAAGACGGTCGTCTTCGTGACGCATGACATCGTCGAGGCGATCACCCTTGCAGACCGGGTGATCGTTCTCTCCGCACGCCCCTCCCGCATCAAGCTGGAGGAAACAATCCGTATCGCCCGCCCGCGCGAGGTGCATGAGGTCCGTTTCGATCCGGCTTTCGAGGATCATTATCGCAGGCTCTGGGCAGCGCTGGATGCCCCCGTGCTTGGGAGCAGGCCATGAGCAGCGAAGCATTGACGGAACCAAAGCCGCTTCCGGCTTTGAGTTCCGAGAGCCGCATCTGGATCTACCGGATCGTCCTGGTGGTCGCGGTGCTGGCGGCCTGGCAAGGCGCATCGGGAACGCTTGTCGATCCGTTCTGGGCGAGCAGCCCGCTGGCGGTGTTCAACACGCTGATCGCCTGGACGAAGAGCGGCCTGCTGTTCCGCCATCTGCTGATCACCTTCCAGGAAACCGCGATCGGCTTCGTGTTCGGCGCGACGACGGGTGTGTTCCTGGCCTTGGTCGTCGGTGCGAATGACATCATCCGCCGCACGGTCGATCCGTTCGTGACAGCCGTCTACGGCGTGCCGAAGGTGGCGCTGGCGCCCCTCTTCATCATGTGGTTCGGCATCGGGCTTGCCCCCAAAATCGTGCTCGCGGCGGTCAGCGTCTTCTTTCTCGTCTTCTTCAGCACGTTGCGCGGCGTCCGCGAAGTCGACCAGAAGATGATCGACGCGCTGCAAACGATGGGCGCCAACCGTATCGCGATCCAGCGCAAGGTGATTTTTCCATCCGCGCTGCCCTGGGTCTTCACCGGCCTGAAGCTCGGCCTTCCGTACGGCTTCGTGGGCGCGGTCGCGGCCGAGATGATGGCCTCCAACGCCGGCATCGGTTTCCTAACTCAAAATGCCGCCGGGCAGCTCGACACCGCCGGCGTCTTCGCCGCGCTCTTCGCGCTGATGGTCGTCACCACGATCCTGAATGAAGTTCTGGGGCGAGCCGAAAACTGGATTTTCCGCTGGCGTTGAACAGCCAGGCAAAACAATCGGGAGGAAAGAATGCCGACACGCAGAAGCATTTTGACCGCAATGGCTGGCTCGGGGCTGGCCGTTTCCATCTGGACACGACCATCATCCGCCGCCGCGCTGAAGCCGCTGCCGATCGCGATCGGCGGCTTCACCTTCGCCTATCTGCCGTTGCTGGTCGCCAAGGCTGCCGGCTTCTTCGAGGCTGAAGGCTATGACGTCTCGCTGATCAACACCGGTAGCGGCACCAATTCTTTGGCCGCCGCGATTGGCGGCAGTGTCGACGTCGCGGGGCTGGTGATGAGCGATCTCATCCTGGCCGTTGCAAAGGGCCAGAAGATCAACGCTTTCGCACCACTGATGTCGCAATATGCCAGCGACGCCGTGATCAGCAAAAAGGCGGCCGAGAGGGTCGGTTTCAAACCTGACCAGCCATTGAAGGAGCGCATAGCGCGCCTGAAGGGCATGACGCTTGCCATTTCCGGTCGCGGTAGCGGCACCGACAAGATCTGGCGCTACCTGCTGTCGCTTGGCGGCCTTGATGCGGACAAGGATGTCACGCTGACCGTGGTTAAGCTCGACCAGATGTATCCGGCGCTGAAGGCCGGCCAGATCGAAGGTTTCAACACCACCGCTCCGGCCAATAATCAAGCCGTGGAGGATGGGCTCGCGGTGTGGGCGGCACGGCCATCGCAGGCCGAAATTCCCGGCATCGAGAATTTCCTCTACACCGTGCTCTGCGCCCGGCCGGATTACCTTGCCAAGAACGGCGAGGCAGCGGCCATGCTCGTCAAGGGCATGACCAAGGGCGCACAACTGATCAAATCGAGCCCGAAGGATGCCGGCAAGTTCCTGCACGACGCTTTCTTCCCGCAGACCAGCCTCGATCTCATCGTCGATACGGTCACCGATCAGCGCCCGACAGTCGCCGTACCGCCCACGCTTTCGCATGAGCAGTTCCAGCAGAATATCGATTTCGAGCTGAAATTCGGTCAGGAAGTCAAGGCGGTGAGCTACGACTCGGTGGTCAACCCGCGCTGGCTCTCCTCGTGACCGCGTGGCCCTAAGTGAAAGAGACTTCGGCGCTGTTCTTGATGGCGCCGAAGCGGGCGATGCACTTCAAGGCGCTCTCGTGTTCATCGGTCGTAGCGCCGGCGCAGCAATCCTCCAGCACCGTGCAGGCGTAGTCGCGGTCATGTCCCTCGCGCACGCCGGTATGCACGACGCCATTGGTGGAAACACCGCAGAGATAGAGATTGGTCACGCCATGCGCGCGCAAAATCGGCTCGAGCGACGTGCCGTAGAACGGGCTGACGCGATGCTTGACGATGTCGAAGTCGCCTGCCGCCGGCGCGACGTCTGGATGAACCTCAGTGCCCCAAGTGCCAAGCTTGAACATGCCGTTGTCACGGGCCCGGGAGAAAACCGGCGAGTTCGGCGGGCATTCGCGATAGTCGGGTGAAAACCCGACGCGGACATAGCCGACCAGAGCGCCGGCCGCGCGCGCCTTGTCGATTGCGGTGCGGGTGCGCGCAAGGACATTGCGCTCCCTCATCAACGGAACATAAGTCTTCGCCCCGCCGCCGTTCTCGTGAACGAGGTCGTTGAGCATGTCCATGACGAGCAGCATCGCGGGTTTCATCGGCTTACCTCTTCTGGTTTCAAGATCGCGATCGAGGCTTCTCGGCCGTCGTCTGCTCGATGCTCTGACGGAATTCGGTCCAGCCAGCCTCGATATGACGGCGCATCGTCAGCATGGCGCTGGCGGCATCGCCCTCGATAAAATTCTTCAGGAGTTCGGCATGCTCGTCCGCCGCCCGCCTGGCGCGGCCGCTGATCCGATTGATCACATCGAACGGATATTGAGCCCACAACACCTGAACGAAATGCAGCGTCTTTGGCAGGTTCGCGAAATCGTAGATGCGGCGGTGGAAGCGGTAGTTGATGCCGCGCGCCGTCGTGCTGTCATTGGCGATGGCCGCCTTCTCGAACTGGGCAGCAAGCTCACGCAACTCCGCGATATCGTCTGAGGTCAGCCGCCGCGCGGCGCTTTCGACGAGTTGCGTCTCCAGCGTGATGCGCAACTTCAGTATCTCGCTGGAGGCCTCGATATCGAAGGGAACGACGGTCGCGCCACGATAAGAGTCGCTTGAAAGATAACCTTCGGCTTCCAGAAGCTTCAGCGCCTCGCGCACCGGCGTGATGCTGATCTTCAATTCCTGCGCGATCTCCGTCTGTTTGAGACGCGCCCCACGCGGCAACCTGCCCGAGATGATCCCCTCGCGCAGGTAATCCGCGACCTGTTCTTCCTTGGTCCGATATTCCATGACGCCCGCCTGCCTGCCCAAGGCCTGTTGCTGATGATCGCCACTGCGGCGAACCGTCGTAGTCTGCGCGCTTAGCATAGGCCTAGCCAAAGGCAAGTTGGTTAAGTACAGTCGATAATGCATTATGCACACAATGAAAGCAACCCCTTGAGCCTCCTTCCCTGCCGTTCGTTTTTGTTTGTCCCTGGAAATCGGCCCGACCGTTTTGAGAAGGCGCAGCGCTCCGGCGCTCACCAAATCATCATCGACCTGGAAGATGCGGTTGCCCCGGCCGACAAGGCTGCCGCTAGAGATAATGTCGCGAACTGGGAAGGGCGCGATGCGATCATCGTGCGGATCAACGGGCTCGACACGCCATGGTTCGGCGACGATGTGAAGATGGCTCGGGAATCCGGCATAGGCTGGGTCATGGCGCCCAAGGCCGAACCGCAGGTGATCGAGACGCTTGGCGAAAGGCTGGACCGGAAAACCTCTCTGACGGCTCTGATCGAAACAGTCGAAGGCTTCGTAAATATCGATGAAATCTCCAGAAAAAATCGAGTGAAGCAACTGGCCTTTGGCAATCTCGACTTCTCGCTCGATGCGGGAATCCGCGAGGAGAATCGAGAACTCGACCCGGTGAGGCTGGCGCTCGTGCTCGCATCTCGCCGCGCCAAACTGGCCGCGCCGATCGATGGCGTTACGCCAGATTGGTCGAATGCGGACCTTTGCAGGGAGGATGTAAAGCGCGCCCGTTCGCTGGGCTTCGGCGGCAAGCTTTGCATCCATCCGAGCCAGGTCGTCATCGCCAATGAAGGCTTTCTTTCATCGCCGAAAGAGCTGGAATGGGCGCGACGAATTTTGGAAGCCGTACGCTTGTCAGGCGATGGCGTGACAGCCGTGGATGGGAAAATGGTCGACCGGCCCGTTATCGCGCGAGCCAATATCATCCTCGCCGAACACGGCCTTGCAACCGAAATAAAATAGTGCATTATGCATAATAACTGACGCGCGATGGCGATCGCGTGCTCGAAACCAATACGCTAACACGAACGCTTGAAGACCTCGGGAGGTCGCCCATGAATCGCCGTGAGCTGCTGAAATTGACGGGCGCCACCGCCCTCGCCTCGCTGGCGCCGGGACGGCTGCTCGCGGAAGAGATCGGCGTCGATGAGAAGAACAAGACGATCACCATCGGCGGCTTCACGCCGGTGACCGGCCCTGTTCCCTTCTACGCCATCCTGACCCACGCTGCCGACGCCTATTTCAAGGACGTCAACGACAAGGGCGGCATCAAGGGCTGGAAGATCAAATATGTCACGCTCGACGATGGCTATGATCCGGCGCGCAGCGTCGCGGTGACACGCCGCCTGGTCGAGGAAGACCATATCTTCGCGCTGGTCGCAGCGGTTGGAACCGCCACAAACGTCGCGGTCATCCCTTACGCCAAGGAAAACAATCTCGCGATGCTCGGGCCCATCGGCGGCGCGAGCGCCTTCTTTTCCGAGCCGAACATCTTCCCGCTGCTGCCGGATTACGGCTGGTCGGCTGCCGCCAACGCGGAATACGCTCTGAACGACCTCAAATTGCAGAAGATCGCGCTGCTTTGGGAGAATGACGAACTTGGCCGTTCCGCCAAACGCGGCTTCGACCTCTACATGGAAGCGCAGAAGGTCGCGCCAGTGGAATCGGTACCCTTCGAGGTGAAGACCACCGACTTCACGCCTCACCTGAGACGCGTTGCCAATTCTGGCGCGCAGGCAGCTATTCTGTTCGGCTCCAACGCCAATCTCGCGGCAGCGCTGAAAGCAGCGGATCGCCAGGGCGTCAAGGCCGCCTGGTTCGCACCCTTCTTCACGGCCGATCCTTCGACCTACAAGCTCGCGGGCGATCTTCTCGAAGGTGTTTACTTCTCCTCATGGCTGCTGCCAGTCGACAGCAACGAGCCGGAAATCAAGGCCTATCGCGATGCGATCGGCAAATACTATCCGAACGATCCGGTCGGTGTCTTCGGCCTCAACGGCTGGAGCAATGCGGCCCTGTTCGGCAGCCTGTTCGAAGCGCTGCTCGATAGCGGCAAACCGATCACGCGCGCCAACCTGATCGCATCTGGCAATGTGCTGAAGAATGCCTCCGTCGGCGGCGCGCGCAAGGTAACGTTCAGCGCCGGAGATCATCGCGGGACCCGGCAGGAGGCGATTCTGCAGGCGAAGAATAAATCCTTCGTCGCGGTCCGCGATTTCAAGCCCTATCCATCGGTTGCATTCGACGCCAAGCCGGCCTGATCATCATTGTTTTCGGCGCGCCGCCTCGCCTGAGGCGGCGTGTTCTTTTATTGAACGGTAGAAGGATTTTCTTGAATGGCTGGACCACATTTGAGCGGCCCTCCCCGCCTTGATGGACAGACGGCGCTGGTGACCGGCGCGGCCGGCGGCATCGGGCGAGCGGTCGTGTCGGCCTTTTGCGATGCGGGCGCGCAGGTGATTGCGACCGACATTGTCGAGGATGGCGGCAAGTTCCCAGAACAGACCCGCTATCGGCGTTGCGATGTCACCGATCGCGGCGCGGTCGAGGCGTTGATCGACAATGAGTTGAAGCACGCACCGATCGATATCCTCATCCTCTGCGCCGGCACGATCTCGAATGTCCCTCTCCAGCAATCGACGGATGACGAGTGGGAGAAAATTTTCGCCGTCAACGTGATGGGCACGGTCAACCCGGTGCGGAAACTGTTTCCGGTCATGGCCGAGCGCGGCTATGGCAAGATGGTGGCGCTCGGCTCCATCGCCGCGAAGATCGGCGGCGTGGCGTCTGGCCCGTCTTATGTCTCGGCGAAATCCGCCGTGCATGGCCTGATGAAGTGGGTCGCGAAGGCGGGAGCCGGCAAGGGCGTCTACGCCAACATCATCGCGCCAGGCCCGGTCGAGACGCCGATGTGGTCGAACGTGACCGATCGCGCGCCGCCTTCCGCCCATAACAGCGTGCCGCTTGGCCGTTTCGGCCAGCCCGAGGATATTGCGCAGAGCATCCTGTTTTTGAGCTCGCCTGCGTCGAACTGGATCACCGGCACGGTGCTCGACGTCAATGGCGGCATGTTGATGGACTGAAGCAATGACCTTGAAAACAATCGGCTTTATCGGCCTCGGCGTCATGGGCGGCCCGATGTGCCGCAACATGGCGAAGAAGCACAACGGCGAGATCTGGATGCTGGACCGGGACGAGGCTGCGATGCAGGCTTTGTCCGATACGCCAGCAAAGGCAGCAACCTCCTTGGAGGAGCTTGCCGCGAAGGCGGATGCGATTTTCCTGTCGCTGCCGGGCGGACCGCAGGTCGAGGCCGTATGCGAAGCCATCCAGAAAGCTGCGCGGCCGGGAACCGTTATCGTCGATCTCAGCACCACGCCCGTCGCCGTTGCCCGCTCGGTCGGGCAGCGAATGGCCGAGGCAGGCCTGAAATTTGCCGATGCGCCTGTCGCCCGCACCCGCGAGGCCGCGCAGCGCGGCGAACTCAGCATCATGGTCGGAACGGATGAAGCGCTTTTCGCGGCCATCAAGCCCGTGCTCGACTACATCGGCTCGGACGTCACCCATTGCGGTGAAGTTGGCTGCGGACAGGTCGTGAAGCTCATCAATAACGCGCTCGTCTTCGAGAATACGGTCGCGCTGGCCGAGATGATGGTGATCGGCGAACGTGCCGGCGTTGCGCCCAAAACGCTGCTCGAAGCCGTGTCGAAAGGCTCCGGCGACAGCTTCGTGCTGCGCAATCACGGCATGAAGGCGATGCTGCCGCGAAACTTCCCGGAGAAGGCCTTTCCGCCGGAATATGTGCTGAAGGACCTTGACTATGTACTGGCGCTGGCCAGCGAGATGAAGGTCGCTCCCCGCGTCACGGAACTCGCACGGAACTATTACGACGCGGCGCGTGAGAACGGACTCTCGGGGCGATATTTCCCCGGCGTCATCGAGTTGGTGGAAAATGGCGGCCTTGCGCAAGAAGGGCCGAAGGAGCGGTGAGCGTCGCGGCATTCCTCGCCGATATCGTTCCCCTGCTCTGGTCAGGGCTAATATCGGGCTGCCTATACGGCCTTGGCGCGCTTGGCCTGGTGATGGTCTTCAAGAGTTCGCGTGTCGTCAATTTCTCGCATGGCAATCTTGCCGGTCTCGGCGCTTTCCTCGTCTACGGACTGTCGAGCGGCACGATGCTCAGCCTGTCCTGGGCGAGCGCTGTCGCGCTTGCGCTTTCGGTTGCGGCAATCGTCGCGGCCGTGAGCTATGCGATTATCGCGCCGATTGTCTTCAAATCCGACCTGACCAGCACCATAGCAACGCTTGGCATCGGTCTGATCCTGCAAGGCGCGGTCCAGATCGTCTTCGGCGCGGATATCGTCAATCTCGACCTGCCGGTTCCACGGCTCAATCTCGATATCCCCGGCCTCAGGGTCACCTCCTACGACCTCACCGTGCTCGCCGTGACGGCGATCATCGTCGGTGGACTTTTCTTCATCATCGAGCGGACCAAGCTCGGCGTGGCGTTCCGTGCTGTCTCGAGCAACCCATTCGCCTGTCAGGTCTGCGGGCTGAACCTGCGCTCCATCCACCTTTTCTCGTGGCTGGCCGGCGCAATCCTTGGTCTTGTTGCAGCCCTGCTGATCGTACCGACGACTTTCCTCAGTTCGACGACGGTTTCCTCCTTCATGCTGCAGGCCTTCACCGCCGCGGTGGTTGGCGGGTTCAGCAGTCTTCCGGGCGCAGCGCTTGGCGGCATCGTCGTCGGCATCGCGATGAATGTGTTTTCCTTCTATGTCTCGCCCGAGTTCATGAACACGTTCCTGCTGGTCGTGATCCTGTTCACGCTCAACTTCTTCCCGAATGGTCTCATGGAGAAGGTCAGCGGTGGCCGCGTCTGAACCTCTGAGTGCCGGCAAGGCGTCCTTCGCCCAGGTCGGAGCCTTCAATCTCGGCCGGATCGCCAGTCTCGCGATTGTTGCCGCGCTTGTGCTCGTGCCGTTCCTGGCCGGTGGATTTCTGGTCTATAGCCTCTCGCTCTGCTTCGCGAACGCGCTGGCGGTGCTTTCCGTCAGCATCCTGATCCGCTATGGCGGCGAAGTCTCGATCGGTCACAGTTTCTTCGTGGCGCTAGGCGCCTACACAGTGGCGATCTTCGAACATCAATTCGGCCTCTCCGTCCTGATCAGCCTGCCCTGCGCACTGATTTTCGGCGCGCTCTGCGGCTATCTCTTCGCGTTCCCGTCGCGCCGGCTGTCGGGAATCTACCTGGCGGTCGCGACCATGGCGCTGGCGCTGGCGCTCCCGGAAATCCTGACAGGCGCGGAAAAGATCACCGGCGGTTTCGAAGGTCTCTATGTCGCGCGCGACCTGATCCCCGGCATCTCGAAGCCGCTGCAGCGTTACTTTCTGGCGCTCGGCTGTCTTGGCCTCGCCTGTTTTGCACTCGCCCGCTTCCGGCGCTCGCCGCAAGGCATGGCCTTGCTGATGGGCCGAGCCCAGCCTCGGGCCGCCGAAGCGATGGGCATCACGCGTAGTTGGGCGCGCGTCAGCGTTTTCACAATCAGTGCGGCCGTCGCGGCTTTCGCGGGCGGGCTCTCGGCTTTCGCGGCCTCTACTGTTTCGCCCAACAGTTTCTCGTTCTGGAGCGGGATATTCCTGCTGGTCGGTTCGGTGGTCAGCCTCAACGGCCTCTCGCTCGGCGCAGCGCTGATCGGCGGCGCTTTCATCACGCTTGTCCCGACCTATCTGGCAAGCGCCGGCGACTGGGTGCCCGTGTTTTACGGGGTAGCGCTGCTGGCGGTGACGTTGCTCGCGAACAACAACACCGTCCGGCGGTTCGTCGAGGGGCTGAAACGGCCATGATCGCGGTCGAGAGAATCGACGCCCTGACGGCAAACAGCCTGTCCCTCGGCTTCGGCGGCATCCGCGTGCTGACCGATGTCTCCCTGACGCTCGCACCCGGCGTCATCACCGGACTGATCGGGCCCAACGGCGCCGGCAAGACGAGCTTGTTCAACTGCCTCAGCGGCCTTTATCAGCCCCAGCGCGGCGAGGTCAGCTTCGGAAAGACGTCGATGCGGGCGCTTGGCCCGGCCGAACGGGCTGCGCTTGGCATCGCACGCAGCTTCCAGAACATGGCGCTGTGTCCTGATCTCACGGTTCTCGAAAACGTCCTGGTCGGGCTGACGCTGCAGCGCAAGACCGGCTGGTTTGGCGCTTTCTTCCCGATGGCCGGGGACCGAGAGGATCAGGCAAGCGCCGAGAAACGCGCCCATGCCGCCCTCGACGAACTCGGCATCGCAAGCGTCGCGCATAAACGGCCCGCCGAACTACCACCCGGCACGTTGCGGCTCGCCGAAATTGCTCGTGCGCTCGTCGCGAAGCCGAAGGTCATCCTGCTCGATGAGCCGGCCGCCGGGCTCAACGCGGTCGAAACGCGCGATCTGATGCGCGCGCTCCGCCGGCTGATGCGGCCGGACCTCGTACTGCTTGTCGTCGAGCATGACATGGACCTGATCATGGAGCTTTGCGATCGCATCTACGTCCTGAACTTCGGCAAGATCATCGCCGACGGACCGCCGGACGAAATCCGCGTGAACCCGGAAGTCGTCCGGATTTACCTCGGAGACGATGTCGATGACTGATCTGCTTTCGGTCTCGGGCCTCTCCGTGCGCTATGGCGCTGCCCGCGCGGTCGAGAATGCCGGCCTTACGGTTCCCGAGCGCAGTATCGTGGCGCTTCTCGGCGCGAACGGCGCTGGCAAATCCTCGACGCTGAAGGCGATCGCCGGGCTGGTTGAATCGGAGGGCGCGGTATCGTTCCAGGGCGACGATGTTTCGACGCTGGCAGCGCGTCACCGGGTGCGAAAAGGCATCGTCTATGTGCCGGAAGGCCGCGAGGTTGTCGCCACGCTGACGGTTGTCGAGAACCTGCTGCTCGGCGGTTATTTTCTTGATGGCAAGCTGAGAAAGCAGCGGCACGAGATCATGCTGGCGCTGTTTCCCGAGATCGCGAACCGGTTGAAGTCTCCGGCCTGGATGCTCAGCGGCGGCGAGCAGCAGATGCTGGCGATCGGGCGTGGGCTGATGAATGCTCCGCGCCTGCTGTTGCTCGACGAACCGTCGCTCGGCCTCGCACCCCTGCTGATCAAGCGGGTCTTCGAGCGCCTTGTCACGATCCGCGATGAAACCGGCCTTTCCATAATGCTTGTGGAGCAGAATTTCCGGATGACGATGAAGATCGTCGACGGGATGTATTTCATGCGCAACGGCAACATTGTCGGCTATCGCAGCCGATCCGAACTCGCCAACGCGGCCGATCGCTCGGAGGTGCTGGAGGCTTATCTTGGTTCCGGCAAGGCGCTGGAGAACGCACCCGCCGGATAATTCACGGATTTGGGCGAAAGATTTCAGAAATGGACATTGCAATGGATCGCGACGAAAAATCCCCGGCAGAATACGAAATCTACGCGATCCGTTACGCGACCAACTCCAAACGCACACGCGGCCAGAATTTCATCAAGGATGCCGACCCGACCGCGCTCCTGACGATGGACTTCTTCTCCTGGGTGCTGATCCGCGACGGCAAGGCGATCGTGGTCGATACCGGCATGGCGCAGGACAAGGCGACCCGGAACGGCCATGAGTGGCTGGCAAGCCCGATCGATATCCTCAGGAAGCTTGGCGTCGATCCCGCTTCGGTCGAGACCGTGATCATGACCCATCTCCATTACGACCATACCGGCAACACGGACGCTTTCCCAAATGCGAACTTCCTGCTGCAAGCGGAGGAAATGAACTACATTTCGGGGCCTTACATGGAGAAGGCCTGGTTCCGGCATGCCTACGCAGTCGATGAGCTGCAGAAATTCCTGGGCTATCTCCATGGTGGGCGGCTGAAGCTTCACGGGCGAGACCATGTCGTTACGGATGGCGTCTCGGTGCATTGGGTCGGCGGCCACACCGCCGGCCAGGAGATCGTCCGGGTGCGCACCAAACGCGGCTGGGTGGTGCTTGCCTCCGACGCGCTGCATTACGAGGAAGAGCTGACCGCAGGTATTCCGTTCACTGTCACATTCAGCATTCCGGACATGATCCTGGCGCACGACCGGATCAGCGAGCTTGCCGACAGTGAGGAACATATCGTCGTCGCCCACGACCCGAAAGTGATGGAGCTCTACGCTGCGCCAACTCCTGAGCTGAAAGGCTTGGCTGTCCGGCTACACGCTCCGCCGCAAGCCCGCTGAGCACGGTCGAGGGTATTGGATTGCACTACGGCAATTCTATCAGCGTCTCGATCCAGGCCTCGAAAGCCTGCACTTTCTTCGAGGCGCGGGCAGCAGGATAGATCAGGAAATAGGCCTGCTTCGTCTCGACCCTTAATTCCAGCGGGGCAACGAGGCGGCCGATGCGCAGGTCATCCTGCACGAAGGCCTGTTGGGCCATGACGATGCCGAGTTCGTCGGTCGCAGCCTGATAAGCCAGCGCCGAGTTCTCGAATTTCAGGCCGCTATTGCCGTCGATCTGTGTCTGGCCGGCGGCCTTCAGCCAATCCGGCCAGTCGTTCGGCCTGTGCATCGAACAGAGCAGGATATGATCGGCAAGATCAGCCGGCCGTGACGGCCGGGGATAGCGGCTAAAAAGCTGAGGGCTGCATACCGGCAGCAGCGTCTCGCCGAACAAGCGCAGGCTGTGCAGCTTCGACGGCGCAATTGGCCCTGAATGGATCGCGACATCGACATCCTCGCGATCGAAATCGACGGGCTGGTGCGAGGTGGTGATCTGCACGTCGATATGCCGGTTGAGGGCATGGAATCGCGCCAGCCGAGGCACGAGCCAGCGGATGGCGAGGGTTGGCGGCAGCTTCAGGCGCAGTGTGTTGACCGCCGGCCGGCGCATCAGGTTACGCGTATGCGTATCGATTTCCTCGAAGGCGCGCTGGATACCACGATAATAGGCGGCCCCTTCGACAGTCAGGTCCGCGCCACGGCGCGTGCGCACGAACAACTCGACGCCAAGCCATTGTTCAAGCTGCGAAACATGCCGACTGACCGCGCCTTGTGTCACCGACAATTCCTGCGCCGCGCGGGTGAGGCTGCCGGTACGCGCGGCGGCTTCAAAAGCGCGAAGGGCGTTGAGAGGCGGAAGCGTATTCTTCATTCTGCCATGAGTTTTCCTGAGATCACTCTGACGAAATTCGCGCTATCCGCCAACTGATTTCTGGCGCACCGTCAGCGCGATAGTCACTCTTCTGGAACAAAACCAGAGAGCGAACAGACCTGCATCGAGCAGGCGACAATGGGAGGATAAGGCGTTGAACCGGCCGCTGACGGTGTTCGAAAAGATCTGGCAGGGCCATCTCGTCAAGACGCTCGACGATGGCCGTGATCTCGTCTTCGTGGACAGGCATATCCTCCAGGAAACCACCAGCGCGATTGCCTTTGACGGGCTGCGGCGCGAAGGGCGCAGCGTGCGCCACCCCGAACTCACCATCGCCACGCAGGACCATATCCTTTCGACGGAACCCGGCCGGACGGAAGCGACCAACCCGCAGGGCGCGGAACTTCTGACGCTGATGCGTCAGAACGCCTATGCGAACCGCATCAAGCATTTCGGTCTCGAAGATCCGCGCCAGGGCATCGTGCATGTGATCGGGCCGGAGCTCGGCGTCGCCCTGCCCGGCTCCATCCTTGCTTGCGGCGACAGCCATACCTCTACGGCAGGCGGCCTCGGCGCGCTCGGCATCGGCATCGGCACCAGCGAGGTCGAGCATGTGCTGGCGACGCAGACACTGGCACTGACGCGGTCGAAGACGATGCGCATCCGCTTCGATGGTCGGATGCGTGACGGCGCCAGCGCCAAGGATCTGATCCTCTACGCCATCGGCCAATTCGGCATCGCGGCCGGCCAGGGCCATGCGATCGAGTATGCCGGCGAAGCAATCGAAGCGCTTCCCGTCGAAGCTCGGCTGACGGTCTGCAACATGTCGATCGAGATCGGCGCGCGACTTGGTTTGATCGCGCCGGACGAAAAGACATTCGCCTATGTGCAAGGACGCGAATTCGCGCCGAAGGGCGAGGATTTAGAACTGGCTCGGCTCTACTGGCGGGCGCTGCGAAGCGATGACGACGCAATGTTCGAGAAGGATTTCTCCATCGATTGCGGAAAGATCGCACCGCAGATCACCTGGGGCACGACGCAGCAGGATGTCGTCGGCGTGGATGGCCATGTGCCGGAGCTTGGCGTTTTTGACAGCGCCGAACGCCGCGAGCTGGCTGCGGAGGCAATGCGCTACATGGAGCTCTACCCCGGCATGCCGATTGCCGGATTGCCGGTCGACGTCGCCTTCATCGGCTCCTGCACCAATGCGCGGCTATCCGATCTGGAAGCCGCGGCCGAGGTGGCAAAGGGGCGAAAGGTTGCGTCTCATGTCCGCGCGCTGGTCGTGCCGGGCTCGGCGAGCGTGAAGCGTGCGGCCGAGGAAAAGGGCCTGCACCGCATCTTCCAGGAAGCTGGTTTTGAATGGCGCGAGGCTGGCTGCTCGATGTGCGTCAGCATCAACGAGGATATCGTGCCGCCGGGCAAGCGCAGCATCGCCACCTCGAACCGCAATTTCGAGAACCGGCAGGGTCCGCGCAGCCGCACGCATCTGGCCAGCCCCGCCATGGTCGCGGCCGCCGCGATTGCCGGCGCGATCACCGATGTTCGGAAGGTTCAGCAGCCATGAGGCAGCCTTTCGCGAATTTCTCCGGCATCGCGGCCGCCATGCCGATGGCGAATATAAATACCGACGCCATCATTCCAGCGGCCTATCTGCGCAGCGCCAAAGCCGATCTCGGCAAGGGCCTGTTCGGCATGATGCGCTATGACGATGACGGACGGGAACGCCCTGATTTCGTGCTCAACCGCCTGCCCTATCGCCAAGCGAAAATCCTGTTCGGTGGTGCGAATTTCGGTTGCGGGAGTTCGCGCGAAGCGGCCGCTTGGGCGCTGAAGCAGTTCGGCATCCGCGCCGTCTTCGCGCCGAGCTTCGCCGATATCTTCTACGAGAATGCGTTTCGCAACGGACTGCTGGCCGGACGCGTGACAGCAGACGAATTCGAAATGCTATGCGCTGGCGCGATGGCCGATCGCCCGAAGGATTTCACCATCGATCTGGCCGCCGGCACGATCACGCCGGCAAGCGGCCAGCCGATCCCGTTCGAAATCGCCGCAACGCGACGCGACGCCTTGCTCCGCGGCGATGACGAAATCGCTATGACTTTGGCGCATGAGGCCGAGATCGCCGCTTTTCATAGCGCGGGGCTTGAGGCACGGCCGTGGCTGCATGCGCCGCTTGGACAGAAGGCAACATGATGCGCCGCAAGACCATGCGCGAGGCTCTCGCCGAACAGAAGCCGCTGATATCGCCGCTGGCGCATGACGGTCTTTCCGCGCGCATGATTGAGCTTGCCGGCTTCAAGTCGTTCAATATTGGCGGCTCGGCACTGCTTGCGGCGCGCCACGCTTACCCTGATATCGGCCTGATTGGGTTGCAGGATATGGTGGCCGGCATCCGCGATATCGCAGAGGCAACCTCCCTACCCTTCGCCGCCGATGCCGATGACGGCTATGGCGACGTGAAAAGCGTTTTCCGCACCGTGCAGGCCTATGAACGCCTCGGCGTCGGCGCTTTTCTGGTCGAGGATCAGGACCGTGACCGCAAGCAACAGCGCGCCGACAAAGCCGCCGCCGTCTGCGACGAGGCGACGATACAGGCCAAGCTGCAGGCGGCGATGGATGCACGAGAAAGCAAGGAAACGCTCGTCATCGGCCGGACCGACGCCTATGGCGCGCTTGGGTTCGATGCTGCGCTTAAGCGTGCCGAAGGGTTCGTGAAACTTGGTGTCGAAGGCATCTTCATTGCGGGATTGCGCACCGAAGCCGATTACGAGCGCGTCGGCCAGACCTTCAAAGGCGTGACGTTGCTATCCGCGGCCATGTTCGAGGGTGGCGATACGCCCTGGCTTTCACCGGCGACGCTTGGCGAAATGGGCTTCAACCAGATTTCATTTCCGATCAGTCTGATGCTGCGCGTGGTTGCCGGCCTTCGCGAAGGGCTGGAAGCATTGCGCGCCCATGGCGACGGCAGCGCGTTCCTGCAACCTTTCTCGCAGGCGAAACAGG
>OUNM010133441.1_pt1 | contig 25757 bp, 17 predicted proteins | sample 1769961 | NCBI WGS metagenome assembly OUNM01 (sample SAMEA3914820, study PRJEB12502) | metagenome | biome: forest; material: soil | place: USA | collected 2012-03-12 | depth 0.3 m | reverse complement strand
GGGGGTGGACTGCGGGAGGGGGAGCGGCGGTTGTCGTCGGGGGAGATGGAACGGGTGTAGCTGCGGCGGCTGCGGGAGCGGGAAGGGCTGCGGCTCGGGGTGTAGGACCTGTCGCGTGCGCCGCCGGCTCGGCGTGGCGGGGTGCGGGAGGGGGAGCGGCCGCGGTCGTTGATGGCTGCTCTGCGCGGGGGTGTGCGGGACAGGGAGCGGGAGTAGGAGGAGCGGGTGTAGGAGGAGTAGCTGGATTCGGAGTCTGAGTCGGCCGGGGGGGCGGGGAGCGCGGGCTTGGGGATGTTGGCGAGGAAGGTGCGCATTTCGTCGGTGAGGAAGCCCATTTTGATGGCGGTGAAGTAGTTGATGGCGAAGCGGGTGTTGGCAGGCTCGTCGTGCGGAAAAATGCCCTGCAGGCTGGGCTGCAGTGTCGGCTCGGCCATGCGCGTCTTCAGCTTGGCCACGCCCATGTTCTCCTGGAGGTCTTCGAAGAAGATGCTGAGGAAGATGCGGCTTGCCGAGGTCGTGTCTTCCGGGGTGATGCGGACGACGGACAGGGCGTGCCAGCCGATCGAGTCCGAGGCGAACAGATGGCCAAAGAACCTGGCGATGTTCCGGATTTTGTTGTTCTCGTAGCGGTGGATCGTCGAGTAATACTTGACAAACGACTCCTCGAACAGCTCCGTCCACATGCGGTTCAGCCGCGCGAACCGCTCTCCCAGCAGGCCCATGAACTTCAGATAGACCTTCTCCTGGGCGCACGACTCGACGATCATGGACACCAGCTCGGGTTCCTGGCCGGGAGGCAGCCGCAGCTTCATGAGCTTGTGCGCAGCCTCCTCGGGGTCCGCGCTCGACTGGATGGTGAGGTATATCGTCCGCCTAAGGCTGACGAGGTCCGCGTTGCTCTGGTCCTTGATCTCGATGGCCTTTTGCTCCTCGTCCTCGGCCTCGGACTCGCTCTCGGATTCATCCTCGTCGTCTTCGTCGTCGCTGCCCTCGCCCAGAATGTCGGCCTTCAATTTCTTGTACTCGGCCTCGTTGGACTCCCAGTCGGGGTCGAATTTGAAGACATTCAGGCTGTCTTGAGTGTTGATATCGTCGTCCAGTCCGACCCGGTGCGTGATCTGGTCGTCCTCCTCAACCAGGTCCAGCTCCTCCTTGATCACCGGGTTGTCCTTGTACTTGTCCTTGCGCACCTGGAACAGCACTTCGATCATGTATTGCGTGCGGCGGTCGATGTCGGCTTCATGCAGGATGTTCCTGAACTGGTCGAACACGATATTGGCGATCCGGGACGACATCTCCTCCAGGAACAGGCCGACCTCGCGCATGAGGGCAACGGCAATCTCGACGCTGTCGTCGGTCGGCTTGGACAGCAGCAGAAACAGGATCTGGGCGGCCAACGTCTCGTGCACCACCTGGTTGTTCACCAGATGGGCGATGAACATGGTCGAGGACAAGCACACGGCCTTGTCGTTCCGCTTGAAGGCCTTCCGGAAGCGCGTGATCAGGCGCTTGACCAGCAGCTCGCCGACCTGAGGCAGCTTGGTGTTGCAGATGGCCGCCAGGCAGGCGTAGATCGGGGTGAAGGGCAAGCTGGCGTGCTGGGCCTTGAGAAGGCTCTGGCAGAACAAGCCGCGGCCGCGGATGAGGTTCTCGCCAAAGAGCTCGGGCACGACGAACTTGATATTGGCCGTATTGACCTTGTTGACGAGACCGTTGATGGACTTCTTGAGGGCGTCCCAGGCCATGCGCTGGTACTCCTTGGTGGTTTTGTCGGTGATGGCAGCCTGGAGGGCGCGCAGCTTCTGCGGCGGCAGGTACACGCCCTGGCTGCGCAGGTTGAGCAGCTTCTGATACTCAGCCCTCGCGTCGGCCAGCTTCTCCTCCTCAGTCTTGGCCGGCGCGACTGGCGGCGGCGTGCGCTCCTTCTTGGCTGGTCGGTATCTGTCGGCATCGCGGCGTGCCGGGGGCGGCGGAGAGCGCCTTCTCGGAGGAGATCTGACAGGAGATCGAGCGGGAGATGGATCGGCAGAGCGGGAGCGGGAGCGAAAACGATCACGGGGAGGCGGAGATCGAGTGGGGGATCTTGTGGGCGATCGGTCACGGTCACGGCCGCGGGAGTGGGATCGATCGCGCGGGGGCGGCGAGACGTCGCGTGAGTCTCGGAAACCCCGAGATGGAGACCGGTCGCGGCTCGGGCTCGGGGAGCGACGCTGGCCGATGGGTGTTGGTGACCGCGATGGCGATCGTGATGGTGCTGGTGCAGGTGATGGCGATGGCTTGTCCCGACCGTCGCGCGACGGCGCCTCTGAAGCTGCCGACGCCATCTTGTTTTCCCTCGTTTAATCAGAACCCCGGGTCCTGAGGGGGTTTGAATCTGCCTCCTGCCTGGAGCAGCGGGTGGAGTGCGGAGTGTCGGGTCGTCTTCGATTTCTGAAAGGCAAGCTTGTCGAGACCTGCACCCTGTCCTGTCCTGCACTTGCAAGGCAGAGCTCATGCAAAATGTTGTTTCGCGAGGCTGGAGCAGCCAAGACTTGCCGCAGGCCAGTCGGCCCCACTTTGGCGTGCTGCCTGCCGGGGTGCAAGAGGCTGAACGCGCTAACGCGAACCCCTGACGGCGATTTCTGGGGAGGTCACCGTGGCAAACCGCTGCATCGCGGGACCTCGAGAGCTGCATTCAGGCCATGTAATCTCGGGCAACACCACTCAACACCACCACGCACCACTCAACCCAACCACGCACCACGCACCACGCACGCCGTCGCCAATCCAAAACCACACCCAAATCAACCCCTAACACAACAAACAGCACCCATATTTCAACAATGGTCCGTCACCACCACCACCCATCCAAGCCCCTTCCCAAGCTCTCAACAACCAGACCGAGCTAACCCTTCCAACCCAACACCACAGCTCGACAAACTCGTCGGCCTCGCCATGCTCGTGGCCGCCTCGGTCGTCTTCCTCTACTACACCATCTGGACCCTGTTGATGGTTCGTCCCTCCACCCCATCCCCAACCCTCAACCCTCTCCCTACTCCCACCACTATCCCACCCCTATCCCACCGTCACCTTCACCACCACCACCACCACCACACCCCCCCTTTTCAACACACCCAATGCTAATTTGCCAAAAAACAACAGCCCTTCGTCGACTCAGACCACCCCCTCCAGAACATCTTCCCCCCCCGCGTCTGGGCGATCCGCATCCCCGTGATCCTGGTGCTGCTGGGCAGCGCCGTCGTGGGCTCCTTCCTGGGCGTGGTCATGATTCGCAGCAACCGCAAGAAGGCGGCCAAGGCCAAGGCGGCCTCCGCCGCGGGGAAGAAGAAGGCGTAGACGGCTCTAGGACTATGTATTCATCTGGCGGGGTGGGTGGTTGGTTGGTTGGCTGGTGAGGTGAGGTGCGGATGGGACAGAGGAATAGGGGGATGAGAGTGAAAATAATATTGTTTGGGACTTAGTTTGGGTTGTTGGGGAGGCTGCCGTTGATGTTAGCAGTGGTGGTGGTCGAGTAGCGGTATATAGGGGTTGAGGTGGTGTACGAGAAGAGAAGCCTTGCGCATGATGAATCCCAGCCTGCAACACCACCATGACACTCTCGAAGGCCCCTTGCCGGGATCAACAACCACAACACAACCACCAAACAACCATGGACAACCACGGAGACACAGTAGCATAATCCGCTTCATAGGTATCCATCTACCTAACCTAGGCAATTCAAATGCGCTAATCACCCAGTCCAGTCCAACCGCCTTGCTGCTCCACGGCCACAACCGCAACCGCACAACTCACCCAAGAAGGCGCAAGCAAGAACCGGATGTCCAGTACGTACTCCAACCAGCGCAGCGCATCGATTCCAGCGAACCAACAACCCGAGCGCCAAAAACCCAACCCAAACAGAGAGAGAGGAGAGAGAGCAGCAAGCAGAGAGCAAAACCAGTCAACTGTCGCCTGTCTCCAACCGCTCTTCCCAGCCCTCCTCCCAGCAAAATGCCTTTGCTCCCCAATGCCAATGCCAATGCCGTGCCCCAACAAATCCAACCACACCAACCAACCACGCCCAGTCAACCTCCTCTTCAACGCAAACCCCAGACAGCGAGTGGATTGAGTTGAGATGAGATGGACAGACCAACCAAAGCCAGCAGCGCAACGCAACGCAACGCAACCCAGCCTCAACCCAACCTCAGCCCATCCTCAACCCCCACCCAACGCCCAAAAAGACGCAATGAGAGAGGCCGCTCAAGCCCTCACTCAGATCAGACCGACGCCCAAAAAGACGCAAGAGAGAGACCCCGGGATGACTCAAACCCTCTGATCCGCAAAATCCAACACCTCACAATCATCCTCAAAAAACCCATCCTCGTCCCTCCCCCCCGCCGCCAGCGGCCCCCTCCGCCTGCGGGTAGTAACCACAATCGCCTCGTCGTCCCCCGTCCGCTGCAAGATCCGCTCCATCGCCTCGGCCGGCAGCGCGCGCGACGCGTCCAGCGGGACGTTGAACGACTCGTCCTCGAGGAGGTGCGCCACGCCGAGGTCGAGCTTGGTGGCGTGGATGGGCTGGCCGAAGACCCATGTGCCGCTGGAGGATTTGGCGGTGGTGGAGGGGGGGATGTCGTGGGCGGGGGTTTGGCGGGGCTTTTTCTTGCGGGAGGTGATTTCGGAGGGGGGCTCGTCGAGCGAGGTCGCGGCCATGAGGGCGGTGAGGTCTAGTTCCTGCTGGGAGGGGCCCAGCTCGTAGAGTGCCACGCGCCTGTCCGTGTGGAAGGGTTGGTACGGGGCGCTGGATTCGATCTCGGCTTGAGGGATGGAGGATTCGGCGCTGTGGTCGTGGGCGCGCGGCCGGGGCCGGGGCTGGTGGAGGACCATGGTGTTGTTGCCGTCGTCCCGCTCGGCAAAGTCGAGGTACTCGTCGGGGTCGAGGATGTTCTTAACCAAGGGCGAGAGCACGTCGTCCGGCAGCAGAGGGACTTGGAGATCCGTGTATCGGGACAGGCGCGGCGCGCGCTTGTCGGTCCCTGAAGGGATTCTCCGGCTCTTAGCCGGGAATGTCCGGACGAGACCGCCGCCGAGAACAAAGAGGGAGTGATCTCTCTTTCCCGAGACCCAGACCACGCATGACGGGCTAGGAAGAGTGGTCGAGCTCGGAAGCGAAACTCTGTTCTCTCCGGTATGCCGCAGCTGGTTGATTGCGTTGCCAGTCTTGCCTAGCGAGTGGCTGATACTGGCAGCAATCACCTTCCCGCCATGGGTGGCATACTCTCCGATGCCCGAGGGCGCCGGCGGCGCATTGGAGTTGCTCCTGCGCGGGCGGTTGATGAGTGGGCGGGCGACGTCGCGGACCGAGCTCAGGGCATTCGACGCAATCGAAACGGCTGTGGCCGGGCCCTCGGCAATCGCCGTCTTGTCCTCTTGGGCCCGCCGGCGTCGCGGGGGAGGCCACGTAAAAGCGCTCGACGGCAAATCCAGCAGATGGACTGTGCCGCGTTCCGTGACCATAGCCAGGCGCTCGCCGTTCGGACGTGTCCACGCGACGGCGACGACACGAGCCACTGTCATCCGGGAGAACTGCGCAATCTGTCGCACCCGGGGGCCACCCGACGGCGCACCGGTTGCCTGGAGTGGCGAGGACTTGGTGAGCTGGATACGCATCAGGTCCCAGACAGTTTGCACATCGCCCTTGCTGCTGGCGGTGAAGAGAGAGAGCCCCGACGGCGAAAACGACAAGAAACTGCATCCGTGAGGAATCGCAAAGGTGGTGATCGGGTGCGGGTTCACCGAGGCGCCAAGACTCTCGATATCCAAGATTGAGACCATGCCCGGTTCCTTGGCTATCGGCTGGGCAACGGTCCCATGCGTTGGAGGAAATTGAGTCTCTCCTCCCCAACTTTGAGGGGCGATAGTCGGGGACCGTGGCTGCTGGCTGGGTTGCGGGTTCCAGTAGTTGTTCCAAGCCTGCATGCCTTGCTTGCCAACCCACTTTGCGCCTTGGATTAGCTCCTGGGTGGCATCCCGCACGATCTTGTTCATGACGCTCTCAGACAGCGGCAGGTCGACGTCGGAGGTGGCAGGCGGTAGTTGCGGCGGCGTCAACGAGGAGAGGCCTGGGGCGCGGCCGAACACCGGCACCGGGACTGAAGCCCGCAGCGAAATTTGAGACGACGGGGCGGCGGGGCAGTAGGCGATCCATCTGCCGCTGACGCTGAGGATGGCGACCTGCGGGCGAGGGCGCGGAGGAACAGGAATACGGCCTCGCTCGGGCTCTTGGACCGGTTCTCCCTTCGGCGGTTGTTGGAGGGTGGTCCAGATCTTGCCGTGGCAGCGAAAGTGCATGGGGTGTTCGCCCGCGGCGGGTGTTTGTCGGTAGACCCAACATTCGCCCGTGATGCCAGACGACACAACGATGTTGCCGCCATCGGCGTGGATGTGGAATGCGCCGGTGGGCGGAGGGGCTTTGAAGCTCGGGCTTGTGATGGGCGACTTGAGGGGTATCTTAGGCGCCTCAAGCAGAACGCTCACCTGGCGGCCCGTCTTCAGGGAGAACACCTCGACGGTCGTCTGGTAGGATTCGACAAACCCTGGAGAAGCTCTGTTGCTAGAATGCCTGGCCCCGGGGTCCGGGCTGGCAGTGCTCATGGCCTCGGACCGGTCGGCAGAAACCGCGTCATAGTCGTTTTCGGCGTTGGCCTCGAGGGCTGGCAGAGGAATGCTCGGGCCATGAATGACCACCGCCACCAGAGGGAACAGCTCGGAGCTGTCGGGCGTCCACGGCAGGACTTTGGCATGATACACCCCGCCGCGCAGCCCTTTCAGACTGGCAACACTCTCGACACCCCGCTTGCCAACCGAGAATACCTCGAGCCCCCCCTCATATCCGGCCAGAACCACGTTATCCTTTCCAGGGACGCGGTCGGTGTCCTGCGACGAGAGAGTGTCAAAACCAAAATAATAGCCCCTCTCGCCCGCCTTCCTGCCGGTTTGTGGCTGGAGATCGACATCGAGAGTGGGAGCGCCGTAGAAGTGCGGCTGCGGCTGGTGCGGGAGCGGCGGGTTCGAGGCGGCCCTAACCTGGGCGTAATGCGAATGCATCGAGCCGCGCCGGGCTGCGGCCGCAGCGAGGTGCAAGTGTGCATCCGGAGGAGAAGGTGTGAAATGGCCGTCCATGTGGAAGCTCAGCGGCCGTCGACCAGCCGTCGGCGGCGACGCCGAAGGCGGGTGGTAACCGACGGCGGGTCTGGGTGAAGACCAGCCCGATCGAATCCCACGCGTGTCCTCGTAGGAGGAGGGAGCAGTGGGCGGGGACTCCCCGATCAAGCTGATAAGATTTCCCGGGGACCCGGCCATGCCTGCGCCAATGCCCCTTGCCCATTCCCTTGTATTCGGTGAATTGCTAGCGTATGAGGCCGACGAGACCGCGTCCAGCAGCGGTGAGGGGGTAGGGTTGTCGTTTGAGGACACGCTGGAGGGGTTTATCTCCGGGGAGACAACGGGCGAGGGGGCCGACGAGGAGGAATCTTTAGTGACAGTCCCGTTGCTGTGACGTGGTCAGCGTCAAACCCCTGAGCTGCGACAAGCGGGACCGGGCAAGACGGTGGTTTCAAACGGAGCGCGGGAGAACCCACGAGAACTTAGCACCATGCTTTGTCACCGCTGCGACCACGCTGTTGCCGTCTTTGCCATGCTTCCGGTCCTTCTTAGAGCCTATACCAAGATCAAAGGTTAGCCCAGGCCCTGGCTGGTCGGAGGTGTCTGAGACCCTCGAGGTGACGGAGCACCTCTAGGGCTTCCGAGAGCCGCGGTGACGCAAGAAAGAGCCGAGGCGAAAGAAACGCACCTGGCATGAATGGCAACCAGAGGATAAAACGAGCAGCGGCCTGCTCGAGCAGCAGAGGTAGCGGCGGGCACCCCTGGACGTGAAGCCGAGAGAGGGGCAAGCTGCTGGAGAGCGATATCGAGACGGGCGGGCGCTATGGTTCCCACGGGTATTAAGGTAGCTGCACGACGTCTGCGGTCGAGGTGGGACAGAGATCGAGAGGCCGGGCTATTGGGTCTAAGGGTATATGCGCGTGGGATGAACGGGGGGTTGGCGGACAAAGGAGCGGCAAGTCTATCGAGAGAGGCGCTGCCTGAGCGGAAAGGGGGTCGGTCTTGCTATCTCCAGGAAGAAACAAATAATAAAAAACGCCGATTATGCAGAAGGTGCAAAGAAACAGAAAGCTGGTTTGTTCAGATCGTTATTGGCAGTAATGAGTGAAAGACGGTTGGTTTGGTAGAGGAGAGAGTTGACGGCCGAGGACAGAGCGAGATGGCTTGTCAGTCAGTCACTGTGACTCGGAGTAGGCCGCCCGCCGCTCGCGGGGGAGGGGGGGTTGACAGGCGCGTACGGAGCACACAGCACAGCGCTGCGGGGCTGGCTGCAGGTGGACGCGGGCCCGAGTTGGGCAAGGGGAGGGGCTGTTCCTGGGCTCGAGCTGGGGTCTCAGGTCTGGTGGGGTCTCCTGCAGCGGCAATCCACTGGCTGCGGGGATTCTTCAGCTGGGAACGGAATGGCGCAACTGCACGCCCAGATAAGGGTGTCCGTTGTAATATTCTGTGAGGTCGACGCTATCGGCGTTGGCGGGGCTGACTGTCGCCGATCAAGGCGCGAACCTTCAACAACAACAAGGGTTGTTTGTTTTCGTTTTCCGTTTTGTTGATGCCAGACGTGAAATGTTGCGACGGTCTGTTGGATGCAAGGTGTATACTGGAAACAACACGTGTAGGCCCGGGGGAGTCATGGCAAAGCTCGGATCGTTCCAGGAGCAGGCCGGGAGCAGCTGGCCAGACAAGCCAAACCAGAGGCCAGAGACGGGCACCGTGCTTCCTGGCGGCTCTACGTCATTCCACGCCGCGAAGGGTCATCCATCAAGGTTCCGACTGAGCAGCCCAGAGGGCTCACTTGGTGGCTCAGCGGGACCTGACCCGGCGCCCTGCCCTGTTGCTGCTGACCTGGCCGTTGCCGATGACCTCGGTCAAGCGCAGGCCTTGTAATAGTATTCTGCATTTCTGCGCATTTCCCAGAGAACGGAGGTTGGGCTTGGCTCGGCGTGATCTCGCCGGATGAGTCGGTGCATCACTGCATGTAGCCTCCTGGCGCCTATTTGGGCACTTGTTGGGGTCAGTCACCCCGCAGTCCAGCACCCGCACCCTCCCGAATCCCGATGCCCGCCCACCAGGCCAACACGTCATTCCCCGAAGCCATCGGTTCGAGACACCAAATGCCCGCCAGCATCCAGAATAGACCCGACAATATTCCGTACGCCTCATCGCACCCAAAACCTGGTCCTCGTCCTCGTCCTCGACACCCGGCGCTGCGCACAGCGTGCTGGCTCGGCTTTAGTCCCTCCGCCACAAGCCGACGACGCGGCCCGAGTCATGACGAGCAATGACATGCAAGCAGGTTACTATTACTACTACTAACTGCGCTGTCTCGACTGGCAACCGTGGGGTGGGGAAGCCTGGCTGGCCACATGACAAGACGGGCAGCTGGACGAGCAAGACTGCCAGACGGCAAGACGGCAAGACCACGAGATGGATGGATTTAGCCTGGAGCACTCGGTCCTCACAAGTACCTCTATGCTGTATTCTGTCTGTACCTACCTTACCTGGCCGTAGCCTCGCGCCCCGTGCCTCGCCGCCTCACCCCCTCTGGATATACACCCGATAATACTTGATCTTCCACGGATCCGTCAGGTCCTCCCTCTTGAGCTGCGCGTGCGCCGCCCATCCGGCCGCCGCGTCGCCCTTGTCGTCCTTCAGGCTGTACGCGACCGCCCCGAACATCATGAACTCGGCCTCGTCCATGATCACCACCGTCGCCGACGAGAAGCGCGCCGGAAACACCTTGACCACCCGGTGCTTGCGCGCCTCGACCTCCTTCCACATGCGGCGTCGCAGCCGGCGGATCTCTGCGAGAAAGTAAAACTCATCAGTTATCCATCCATGTTCTGCTGGTAGGTCCAGCCCGAGACGGCAGCATCTCACCTGGCCTCCCCTTGGCGGTGTCGTTCCCCATGATGAGGGTCGCGTCCTCGAGGAAAAAGTCGACCCACTCGTCGTTGCCGTCCGGGTCGTCCGAGACCTCGAAGAAGTGGGTGATGAACTCCTTGACCGACGAGTCCACGGGGACGTTGCTGGGATACAGCGGCTCGTAGCCGGATTCGCCGCCCGGGAGAGAGTGCGTCGACGACACCGAGCCCGACCTCGTGCTCATGTCTGGTACTGAGGCGTGGTCTGGTGTTTGCTGTGCGGCGGTGGTGTTGCTGTCTTTGTTGGCATTAGCTTTGCCGTTGAGCCTCTGATGATTTAAATCTTGAGACACGCAACCGGGTATAGCTGCGAGACGTCGTTGTTGGAGTTGTCTGGCTTGCCACCATCTGAACAGCTAGCTGTCTAACGAGACCCTTTGCGCACCGTTCCCGCTGCCGCATGGCTGCTGCCGCACAACCGTAGTACAGCGTTCTTCCCATGTTATTGGTTAAGATCCTGGCGTTGCTCTGGGCCAGACGCAAACATTACGTCTGCTGCGGGCGAGTCATCCTAGACCTCATGGTAAAATCTGGCAATGTCGACAAAGTTACCGGAGCTGGACACCGAACTTGTAGCCTTCTGTAATAGAAATTCGATTTGACTTGTAACAGGTTGGAACCTTGTATCAACCCCGTGAAGTCGACCTCAACTCCATACACATACAAAACACCACACAGCCAACGCCGACTAATACACCACACCTCCCGTACTCCACACCGCGGGTCCGATGCTGATGCAGACCGCGCGAAAAGAAATAGAAAAGAAAAAGAACTCAGGGACACCTCCTCAAGAGCCTGAACGTGTGCAGCCCCCGTCTGAACCATCATACTCATACCCTCCCAACCAGGACGTCAATCCCATCCCACACACCGTTCAACCACCAAAACGAAATCCCAGCAAAGGACAAAAGAATAAAAAGGATATAAAAGTGCCTAAAATAAAGCAAAGCAAAGCAGGCATCAAAGTGTCAATCCCATCCCCATCAAGCCCTCACCCCCCTAGCACTAACCTCCCCCCTCTCACCAATATTCAGCAGCTTCCTGCAGTCGGGACAATACCACTTGGTCGTGCGCGCGGGTATGTCAGCCAGCCCGACACACTCGAGATGGAACCACTCTTGCTTGCACGCCTACCACCACAACCAGTCAGTCAGTCAGTCAGCAAGCCACCCACTCCACAACCACAACCACAGCTCCAACCCCAACAGCCAGTACCAGACAGAAAAAGAGAGAGAGAGGGGGGGGCAAGACTCACATCAACATTATCACACTGAATCATCGTCCCAAAACTGACCCGATTACAAAGACAATACCGCTCCTCCAGCGGGTCAATCACGTTCCCCTCGTCGTCCACCTCGACATCATGCCCCTCGCCGCCGTCCGCCGCGGCCGCCGCAGACGCATTCGATACAGCCGCCTTGCTCGAGGCCGCGACCGCCGCCGCCGCCGACGCCTTCCCCCGCGCGGAGGCACTCTTCTTACGAGGCGCCGCCTTGCGCGTGCCCACCGCGCTGTTGCCGCCGCTGTTAGTCCGGCTGATGACGCCCGGCGCGGCGCGCTTGGTGCGCTTGCCGGCTGGGCGGGCGCCCGCGGCAGCGGTGGTGGCGGTGGTGGTTGGGGTGGTGGCCTGGTCGGAGCGCTCTGGCGCAGGCGTGTTCCGGGCGGTGCTAGCGCGCCGGGGGCGGTCTGCGGCCAGGGAGGGCTGGGGTTCCTGGCTGGTGGCTTTACCGCGGGATGCGGGGCGGCGGGTGATGGTGGTGAGGGTGGTGGTGGTTAGGGCGGCGTCGGGGTCGGGTTTGGGGATGGAGAGCGGGCTGGCGGAGCGGGAGAGGAGCCCTGCCGTGGTCTGGGCCGTGCGGGCTTCGAGCTGCTGGTGTTCCTGGGCGCGGGTGGTTTGGGTCTTGCGGGTTTCTCGGGTGGGCGGGAAGATGGGGGTCATCGACTTCTTAGGGGAGATAACCGGAGGGAGGATGGGGGTTTCGGTTGGGGGGAGCTTGACGGCGGGCGGTGGATGCACGCCGGTTGGGCCGGCGTAGCTGCTGGCTGGAGAGGTTGCCGAGGCGGCCGACGTGACCGACTTCGCCGTGATAGACTGCTCCTGCCCGTGGATCGGTAGCGGGATTGGTGTGGTGGAATGGAGCATGCCCGCGGCCGACGTGCGCTGGAGAGGTTGCGCCGGGGTCTCGTGGGGCAGCTGTGAGCCGCCGCCCGATGTCAGCACCGGGGGCGGGACGGGTGTCTCCGTCTTTGTGCGCTTGAGCTGCGGCCGCTGGGGTAGACCCTCGGCCGCCTCCAGCTTCTCGGTTTCGGCCTCGGGTGCCGAGTCCCTCTTACGCTTCCTCTGGGCTTTCGCCTTGCCGGCCGCCTTGGATTGGTCCTGGCCGTTGCTCTGGGGGCCCTGGCTGCCTTGATTGCCCTGGTTGGAGTCGGACATGAGGGTCCTCGCAATGGCATCGAACCTCCTCGCGGACTCCTCGGCCTCTTCGGCAGCCATCTTTGCCAGCATCTCCCTCTTGAGTTTCTTAGCCTCGTTTAGCTTCATTCCCCGGTTGCTCAGGTTCTTCTCGTCCGACGCCAGAGCTTCCAGGGTCAGCGCGCCGAGCGGCAGGCGCTTCTCGCCCGTGTCCGGGTCGACCGAAGGAGTGGGCATCTCGCCTTCGAAATCCTGCCCGTCCGCTTCGGCCCTCTTCTTGGCGTCTCGGAAGGCATCCACGCCTCGTCCCAACACCTTCAGCTCCCTGGCCACCATGGTATCGCTCGGAGTCCACGCTGCATTCTTCTTCATACGCTTCCTGAGCCTGGCGAGTTCATACGGTGTGAGCTGGCCCCAAGGGGCATCTGGGCTACCAATTATGGCGTTATCCGGGGGAGGGGCCAACTGCGCCATGACAGCGCTCGTAGACAAGCCACCTCCCGGGGCATTAGACGGCGGGACAGAGGTCCTCGGCCGCGGTGGCCTCCCGGGCTTGGGAGTCTTTAGCACCTTGACCACCTTGATTCGGGTATGCGGAGCTGGCGTAAGCCGGCTTGACAGTCCGTCCTCGTCGTCGTCCTCGGAACTGCTGTCCGTGCCCGTTGTATATGCATCGTAGGTCAACTCGTAAGGGGCGAGGACCTCTCCGGGAACTGTGATCCGCGGGACCCGTGGCCTGCGCACCTTTGGTTGTCCGTCGGCCCGCAGGGCTATCTTTGGCGCCCGTGACAGCTGCGGCGACTTGGCCGTGACGGGGCTCTTTTGCTCGTCGGCCGTCGGGTAGTTCTCCAGCATGGTCTTGAGTTTCGCCAAGATGGTGCCGGCCCGTGTATAGTGACGGTAGACGTTTTCGGTCATGCGCTGGGCCTCGGCCACCGAGAAGACGCGCGAGTTCAGAGCATGGTGGAGGTCGTCCGAGGTCAGGGCGCGCAGCTCGACGGCGCCCGGCTTCTCGGCGGGCGGGATGTTGGGGAGACGGCCCCAGAGGCTGGTGCGGGAGTGGACATTGGTCGAGGCGTCGACGTACGTCTCGTCGAGGTTGCCGATGAGGGTGAGGGAGCGCGCGACATCGGCGGGGAGATATTCGGTGAAGTCGAGGAAGTCGGAGACGGTGGCCTGTGCATCGGGGTCGCGCAGGTCGAGGTGGTTGAGGGGGTTGCGGATGGGCCCCACCGGCTGTACGCCGCCCGGCTCGATGGACGGCGCCGGCTGGCGGGGCGAGATGGCTTCTTCGTCCATGTCGGGGCGCAGAATCGGCTCTGCGGCCATGTTGCTTTTGGGCGACGATTCCTCCCGCTTTGCGACGCAGAATAATCTGGCTGTTATTGTCCTCAATCAGCCCCTCTTTGCGCAAGGCTGTGAAATTGTTGCCATGGGTGCGACACGGTGCAGTCGTGGTAGTTCCGTGTCGCTTCTTGTGCCGCTAGCAGGACGGTTTCTGGTGACGGACCAGGCTGGCGGTGGTGGTGAGCGTGGATGTTGAACGCGTGCCTGCCTGCAGCTCTCCCTGGTCGCGACGAGCGATTGGCACTGGCAGGCAAGTGGAGACGGTCCAGGCACCCCCACGTGCCCGGCGTGGCGCAGCCGCATATGTGCATAATAACTCCCCCCAGTTCGGATTACTGCATGGGCTTTTGGTGTTCCACGAAGCTTGAAATGGCCCTCCAATCGGAGCAGCGCCATCATTCGCAAGGGGAAAGGTCCACAGCCAGCCTTCGAAGCGATCCTTCTTGTTCTTTCTCCACCCCAAGTTGAGATACACGACAGGCAATTCAGCCTTTCGGTTTCCCGAAGGATCGAGCTCAGTCCAGGCTGACAATGCCGATCATCGGGTCATCATAGAGCGTCAAATTGCATCTTACAGCAACGTTCATCCGAGTGAAGCCTGAACAGCTTCAACCCATCGGCCGGTGATTCACAGCGGAGCATTGCCAGGCAGCAAGCCAGACTCGACGTCGCGGGAACTGTGAGCAGATTCAACAGCCGTTGATTCTGCTACCTATCATGATCTCAGTTTCGGCCATGGCCCTGAGTCTACCTAACTACCTAACTGCCTCCTCAGGCGAGAGCCAAAATTCAGAAAAATGAAATCCAACCATGCAAACCATCCCGATACAAGGCAGTGGGCCATTCTGTAGAGTGTTTCCAGAAAAGGTATCCAACCCAGAGTAAAGATGCAAATGCAAGACCTGCGCCGGTTACGGCAAGGAGAGAAAGAAGAGAAGAGAAAAGAGAAAAGGAAACCAAAAAAAGAATCCCAAGAAGAAGAAAAAAAGCCGAAAAACCAAGCAGACATTACCCATCCAAAACCCATCCCAGACAGACAGAAACTGCAGTATACAACAACTCCCCGTCTAAGCAGTGCCCTATCCAACCCAGATCATCGCCGTCATGACAAAGAGCAATGCAACCAAGACAGAAGAAAAGCAGCAGACACCCCTCTCGCGGCGTCCTAGCCCACGTAATTCCGTTGGATCAGCTTCGCGCCGTGCACCGTCTCGCCCTCCTCGACCTCGTACCACGACTGGTCGCCGACGGTCGTGAGCGACGCGTACGCCGTCAGGGTCCTGCACTTTCTGTTTGTGTCCGAGTCAGCCATCACATCAATAAGCGTAGACACAAAAAAAAAAAAAAAAGCTTACAGATACCCGTTGATCGTCAACGCGCCCCAAACCTCCAAATCCCCATGCACCTCCAGCGTGCCATTGATCTTGAGCTTGCCAAAGATCTTGACCTTGTCCCTAAAAGCCACACAGTCAGCATCCTCTCCCCCCCAAACCCAACCCCCTCTCACCAAAATGAGAGAGAGAAAGAAGAGAAAAAAACTCACATGCAAACAACCCCCCCCTTAACCCTCACATTCCCCATACTCTTCACCTTCCCCCCACAGCTCAAATTCCCCTCCACCTCGAGATTCCCATACGCCTCGATCCGGTCCCGCACCGAAAAGTCTCCCACAAAGGTAACCGACGCCATCGACTTGACCGACCCGTCCACCTCCATCGGCCCGCGCAGCGACAGCGCGTCGTCCGACTTGATGGACTTTTTCTTCTTGATGGCGGTTGAGGGCTGGGACGGGGTGCCCAGCATCATGGGCTGGTCGAAGGTCATGATTTGTTCGTATTCGTACATTGTTTCGGTTGGGGGTGGGGATGTTGGGTTGGTGGTGGAGGATGTGGATGGGGTTGGGGAGGGAGCTGCGGTGGAGGATGTGGTTGTTGTTGTTGATGGGGAGTTGGGTTCCGATGGAGAGGAGGCGGCGGTTGTGGTGATGGTTGGGGTTGGTGTTGGTGCTGATGTTGATGGTGCTGTTGTGGAAGGGGGCGGTGGTGAACGGAGAGGCAGTGACGGTGGTGATGACGGTAACGGCGATGGCGATGCTCCTTCTTCTTCTTTCGTCTCAACCAGCCGAGGTGGCGTGCCCTTTTTCATGTTCCCTGAGGCAGCTCGGGGCACGGCCAAGCTGACGACGGCGACGCTGTGCGACTCGATCCGGCTTCGCGATGTTGCCCGATCGGTATGGCCGTCATGCTCGCACACCACTTGCCAGTGGTGGAGAGAGAGTGAGGTCAGAGTCAGAGACAGAAGCGCACAGCAAGGCTTAGGTTGGAGTATTGGACCATGCAGGCCGGGTCTGGCAGTGCTCGGGAGGGGGCGACGTTCGGGAAGCTATATAGAAAGCGGCAACCTGGAGAGAAACGAGACACCGAGCCGTGGCGGTGGAGAAAGGTGTAGGTTGGTAGGTGTAAGTCAGGTCCTCGACAGTCCTTGGGGACAGCAGGCTGGTGTAGGACGCCCCAGCCGTAGACCTCCACCCACAGACAAGACAGAGCCGGGCCGGCCCTGGTTTCTGCCTGCGGGCACTGACCGACGCGTGCTCCACGAGAGCCTCCATCCCGAGAAAGGTATGAGTCTTTTCTCGCTTGCCGTTGCTACGCTCCCTCCCTGGTCTCAATGGATGAGCAACACCATCGAAGTGAGGGTGGGGCGCCATCACGCGCCCACAGCCATCCCGAGACGCCATGTACCGTTCCCCGGGCGCCCACCCCTCCCTCCTTTCCCATACCAGCCCTAGGGGGAAGCGCAGAAAGAAGGGTAGATCCCGGTTCCGGCTCGAGCAGGGAAGCAACTTAGACGCGATGGTGAGGGCAGAATTTGGAGACCAGCGCGCGGCTCCAGATCCTTGGAGTCGGGCGCCGGGCCGTGATTGGACGGTTGGGACGAGCCGGGCAGCAGGGCGCAGCGGGTTTTATTACATGTAGTCGATTGCTTCCTCATTACTTAGTCCAGACGCAGAGAGGGCAGAGACGGTTAGCCGCAGCCGCTGACAAGCCCTTTTCCAAAGCAGCTTGTTGTCTCAGCCCTTTTTCCCGGGCTTGAAACCAGTGTGTCCCACATCCCAGACGGAGAGGCCGCCGGCCGTTTGCGGTTGGCGTTCGAGGTTGTCTGGGACCGGTGCGAAATGAGGCGCCCGCTCCCCGCCCTGCCATTCGTCCAGCCCAACTGAGCTGCCCGCTAAAAAAACTCAGGTAAGGCGCAGCGCGGCTGAGCTCGCTGCTCAAGTCCCGCCGCACGTGTTTCCATCCGTCAGACCGTTTTCTCCCTCTCGCGACGGTTGCTCCATCCGAAACCCGCTTTCAGACCCCCGCCCGGACCCGGAAAGCCTTACCTTACCCTCCCCAAGGCGAATCCGGCCTCAGCTGGGTCTTGGCATTGGGACGTGACCCCGTTGTCTTTGCCGCAAACGCGCGCTAATCTTTGCGGTCCGAGAGAGTGCTGACTCGCGAGACATGCACGCCGCACGCCGAAGGTCCCGGCGGACGCTCCTCGACAGCCGCTCTGGGGTTCCACGAGGACTCCCCCAACGTCACAATACTCTGCTCCACCGCGCGGAGCTCAAGCCATCACTGCAACCCCCCCCACTGCCGTTGAACGCGGATCAAGAGCGGATGCCTGTCAATTTGCGACGCCCAGCCCATGCGATATCCGCGGGCCACACGGCCCAACATCCCTAGATCCCGCACCTGCAGCCTAACCCACGCGTCATCCGGGAGACGATCAACCCTGTTGCCTTGGTTTCGTGTCATAAACCACAGGCCTCGGAGGGGCACGTCACCCGCAACTCCCGACGGGCACACCAGCCCAGGCAGCTCAGATGCTCCCGACATATCTCAGCGAGAGCCCCGTCACGAGGGCGGCCGTCACCCAGACACCAGCATAGACCACGGCGCCGTACGGCTCCACGCCCTTGATCTTCAAGGCCGTGTCCAGGTACGTCCCCACCGCGGTGACCAGCATTGCCACAGCAGTCCGCACGAGCGAGACCTTGGTGCGGGTGGTGTACCCCCACAAGTTCCACGCAACCGTCTGCCGGAGCGTGGCGTGGACGGGATCGAACTCAGCGTTCTTCTGGTCCTCCGACGTGCGCGGAGTAGCGACGAGCGGCGTAAAGATAAAGCTCCGCGCAGCTAGCCCGAACAACAAGCTGAGCAGCAGCGTCGTCGGGCTCGCGAGACCGAGAAACGCCGCGTCGGCCGCCGGCTGGATGGTGGGGATGCCCTCGAAGTAGAGCACCAGGGTGTCGGGCAGCAGGAACCGGCTGGCCAGGAACAGCACGACGCTGTAGACCAGCGACGCCTGGGCCGACGTGAGGGCTTGGATGCCTCTGTCGACGACGATGTCCCGGTTAGGAAGGTTAGGAGCGGCTGAGTGGGCGCCCGACAGCCGCCGCAGGAGGAGGAACGGCAACAGCGCCGATACGACGTCGACGCCGAGGTAGGCGCCGGCGGTCAGGGCACGAATCCCGTAGAAGACGGAGACGAGCAGAGTCTGGGCCACGGCATGCACGTCAGTGGGCTGCGCCCTAACACACGCCATGTGGAAAGGCCGGGGAAAATTCCCCGGCCGCTTCCCCCCCCTGGCGTCCTACGCGGGGAAGGACATTGGCAAACTTACGGCGGGACCATGCGCGAGGAGGGCGAGGGCTCCGAGATCGTAACCGTCGTAGTCGCCGAGCCAGCCCAGAGCTAGCGTGAATCTGCCGTGGACGACAGGGTTAGTTTGGCCGAGCTGAGCGTGCGAGGTTTGTCCAGCCTCCTCAGCCCTAAGCAGGAAAGGAGGGCGAAATCAGTTGCACTCGAGCCAACGGAAACGTAACGTACAATCTCCACGCAGCCGGGGCAAACACCTCGCTCTTCGACCCGGCCTCTCTCGTAATGCCGGCCGCCTCGTTCTGGGTAGCCCAGCCAACGAATGAGCGGCCCAGCGACGACAAGGCGAAGCTTAAGCCGACCGCCAGCGCGAATTGGACGGGACCGGGCAGTCGGGCGACGCGTTGTCGCGGCGAGAGCAGCCCGGATTTGACACTGATGGACTCGGTCGAGTCGGCGCCGCCGGAAGGGCCCGCAGATGCAGGTAATACCGCCGCTGCTGCTGCTGTTGCTGCTGCGGCGGCGCCATCGGCAACGGCGGTGACGGCGGTGACGGCCTCAGCCGCCACCTTCTTGGCTCGACCCATAGCGCGTGTGAGTGGTGAGATGGCGTCAGTGGCGGTTGTTGGGTTGGGTTGGAGTCTGGAAGTCGGGTTCGGAACAGGCACACGATTGGAGGCTAAATCCGGAAGTCTGACGCTGTGCGACACCGGCAATCTCTGGATGCGGATCTGATGTCCAGATCGGGATAAAGAATTCTGACCCTTTGGTGTTTGATGTTGATGTTGTTGTTGATTGAGACTGCTGACTGCACGAGGAATGGCGGCAGTTGAGAGAGTGACAGGCGGGAAGCTAGCCCGCTCAGGCCCAAGCAGGTGGGGCAGCGGGTGCTTACAGCAGCCCTGTGGAGCACTCTGCTCGCTTTGGGCTCCAACACCAGCAAATGACGTCTTGCACCAGCAACCCAGGGCGTTGGTTGGCACCCTCGGCACCCTGCCCCTCACTCGGCATGTTGATCTCCCCCTGTTGCCCCTGGTGTGCCTTGCTTGGGATGGGAATTGCGCCGACCGAGCGAGGGGAGTGTGGTGTTTCGCAGTCCCCGTCGTTTGCTTGCTGCCCGTGTTCTGTCCAAAACATCCCGAGCGAACAGACCGCACACATGCTCACCTCCGGCCGTCACCACGGAGATGCTTCAACCCGCCCCTCGTTGGTATTTATTTGGTTTTCTTGGGCTCTAGCCTCGTAGAGAACAACAAGGAGTGTCTGCGTAGGCTATCGCCATCCCAACCCGTAGCCTGATAGACCTCCGCTACCATACCATAACTGCCAAACAGTTCGCGCTCGCTCAACGCTCGCACACAACCCTCGCTTTAACCTCGTGGAGCTGGCCGGCCGCCTCCATCACGTCGACACATCCGACGCGTCGCGGCACTCTCCACTCTTCGGTGCCGAGGGCCGTCGGCGGAGCGACCGCATTTGCGCGCTTACATATAGGTATACAAAAGAAACCCGCACCAGTCGTCGCATACCCATCCCATATCCTAAAACCCAAATCGTAATTCCTAGCGGCCCATAGCTCATGCATCGCTTCTCACCAGGGGAGAAGCGCCGTCGTGTCGAGAGAGCGAATCTCATTCCTCCATCCGCCCAAACACGCCATCGTCGTCCTCGTCGCTGCGGGCACGGGACCGCATGTCGTCGTCGTCGTCGCCCATGACGCTCTCCCCGCTCTCCTCCATCCTGGCGTCGACCCGCCGCATCTCGCCGCGCGTGAAGCTCTCGGGCGCCCTGCTAGGGTAGCTGTTGATGAAGCTGGTGCCGGACAGGATCCCGTGGTCGAGGTATTGCGCGGGCAGTGGCGGCACCGGCGGGGCGTCTGCGGGGGGGTGGACCGTTCGAGACCCGCCGTTGCTGTTGAAGCTGCAACTAAGCAGCTCCACGGCGGCGGCGAGCTCGCGGTCGTCCTGCCCTGTGGCGTTCCGGCCCGACGACATTGGCCTCTGGTCTTGGCTGAGTTGGCGGAAATGCCCAAAGCCCGAGACGCTCGGCACGCTGCCGGCGGCTGAGCTGGCGTACGGCGCGGTCTGATAAGACCGGGACAGGCCGTTCCCGCTGCTGTACCGCTTGCCAAAGCTCCTGTACGACGCGTTGGCGGGGTGGATGGCATCCAGCTGCGGCGGCGGCGTCGTGTCGGCGGATCCGCGGTCTGGCTGTTCCGAGTATCCGCTCGCCGCGGGAGATGCTGAGTCTCGGTCGCTGCTGAAGTCGCGAGCCGAGTCGGGCGGCGTTGTCGTGGTGGGTGCGGCGGCCAGCTCGCTGCCCGGGTTGTTGTTCATGGCGACCAGGACCGAGGCGGCTTCCAGCAGCTGGACCTGCTGGTGCTTGGAAATCAAGAGCTTGGAAGTGTAGGACCATTCGGGAGTGTGCTCCCACCTGAACGGACAAGTCAACACAAGTGCTTTCAAACCGCACAGCCTGACGCCATCCGTGCCCGGGACGGGGACGCCGGCTCCGCACTCGGGTACCACGTGGTGGGAGAGGGGAGGGAAAGGAAAGTGGGCACAAACAAATGCTTGTTCAAGCAACTGCTATGCTTGTATCCCTTCCCGCACTTCTCGCAGCGAAGTTCCGGGCGGTTGCTCTTCCGGCCGCCTTCCTTGGCCAGGGGCTGGCCGTCGCTGGCTCTCCTTACTCGCGCCTTCTGGAAGGCCGAGTCGGCGTCATCCCCCGACATGTCGTTCAGCTCGTCGTCGATGGCGCTGCTGTCCTGCACGCCCACGGGCCCGCTCCCCGTCGCGAATCTCGAGGTCGGGAGACTGGCCGGCGGGGACGGCAGGCTGCCGACGATTGCCGACCGCGAGAGGCCGTTCTTGGACATGGTGTTTCGGCGGGAATTGACGGCGATCGGGAGGGGCGTGGCCATGTCGCCGGATTCCTGGAGGGCGGCGGCGACGGCGGCGACATTGGCAATCGTGTTGGTCATGCTCTTGCGGCGGGTGATGCGGTGGGCGCCATTGAGGGCGCTGCCGAGGAGCGAGTGCGAGTTATTTCTCGAGTGGGATTGTCGGCTGAGCGTCAGGCCGCCCGGCACCGAGGTCGACGAGATGGACGGGCGGTGCGTCAGCGGCCGCGTGGTTTGTTGTATTTCCTAGCGAGAGAACGCCGCCTGGTTAGCATTGCTTCGGTGTGCGCCCGAGCCGAAGTCGCTGCCAGGACGGTCGGGGTCGGGGTCGGTGTCGGTGTCGATGTGTCAGAGGCCGGCATCCACCCACCTTAGAAGACGCCATTGCGAGACCGGTGCAGTAATCCTGCCTGCTGCAAGGCGTGTACAAGCCGGTTGCTATCCAAACGCTGAATTGCCCAAAAAAATAAGCAAGAAAAAAGTTGGAGTTGTCAGAAAAAGGGGTCGTGGCGGCGGGTGTCGGCGTGAGATTGCTGGGAGGTCCACGATTGTTGGAGGTTCCAGGTCGTGGTGCTTGGGAACAGCTAGCTGCAGGTCGAAGCGCGGGGAGGAACAATAATAATTTCGGGCCGGGCTAGGGTAAGCCAGGGTGGGTGGCTCTTCCAACCACTCAAACTCCAGACACGGCGCTCGAAAAATAAATCAGCAGCAATTGGGATGCAGCCGTGGCATGGAAATTTAAGAGTAAAGATGAGTGGCTGAGCCTGCCGTCTGCGACGAGGATGCCTCAAAGAAGGCAGTTGCCCCAACAAGAGGAATGAATTGCGGGTCACGATGGAAGGTTGCCTGTAAGAGGGCGGCGCGTGGCATGGGACGAAACGGGGAGGGTGTCTGTCGGGTCAGCCGAAGAAAAAAAAAAAAAAAAGTGTTGGAGCGATTCAAATGGAAGCAGGTGGCTGTTGGGGCCACTGGGCACAGTGGTTTACGGTTTCAAGCGTCGGACACCATACGGTGGTGGCAGGAATGCGAGGAACGAACCCGGACGCAGCATGGCGAGATGGAGATGGGAGAGGCCGTTCATGGATGGCTCCATGGAGGGCCGGCGGCCATCAAGCGCGGGCGCGCATATCCCGGGCGATTCCCAGCTCTTGGTGGTGGAATGTTGGCCGCTCAAGGGGGGTACGTATTCGGCGATGCGCATTCGCCCCCTGGCAGGCCAGTACCCCTAGCGGGCCCTCGCTGGGACCAGGTACCTCTGCGCTCAGTGTGCTGTGCCTGGGAAGGCGAGCGATGCGCCGGAGTGTCTGGATTAATTTGCACTGTGCAGCGGGAAGCCCACACCTCCCGAATGCAGCGGGCGTGTGTCTGGGCGGGCGTCTGACTGGACAACACGCCCGATGCTGCGTGGCCCTGCGCTGAGGAACAACTTGAAGCTGAAGGTGAGATCCCCTGCGTTGGTCCCCGGGTCGCCAGAGCAGCAGAACAGAACAGCTCTCGATGCTGCCGTGGCCGACACGTCGCCCGCTGCGGCCAGGCTGTTTGGTCTTGTCCAGACAGGCAACTGGGAAGCGAGCCTGGCTCGCCTGGTCGCATCATCCTCGGGGCTGTATCGACCTCGGTGAAGTCCAGCCGTGTGACCTCTCGGTCGCCGCTAGCAGCTCGCTAATCAGCCGCGATGGTTGTCTAAATAAACAGTGCATGCCTTGCCTCTTGCACCGAGATGGCAACAAAAGATGCACGGCAGTCGGCGAGAAAAGGAGGAAAATCCATTGCAACAAGCACTTGAGGTGACACGGCGCTTTCCCATTCAAAGAAGGAGACGGCAAGGCGAAAGCCCAGAAGCACTGAAGGTCATTGGTTTGGTCGGAATAGATGCTGATACGGTCAATTTAGCAGGCCGCTCCCGGCTGGCCAACATTGTTAGCTGCCTTGCTCAGACAAAGCCCGCCACTGGGTCCCTGGTCACGAGCCCGGCCGCCAATGCAAAGACTCGATCGACTCCATAGGCGACCCAAGTCCGCCTGGCCTGTCTCTTTCCAATCAACTGGATCTGGAATCCCTGCCCCGTGGTGTCCGGAGCAGAGGAAGTCCCAATTGAGACAACAAGCCCACCAATTCATCCGGTCCCTCGGAGGTTCATGCTGACAGAGGTGCTGAATACAAGTACAGATAATAATGTAAAGACGGATGTCAAGCAAGGTTCGGGACACCTGCAGTGGCCGTGGAGAGTGCATTCATCCCAATGGATTACCCCGCCTGTTGTGCTCCCCCATCCGGGAACCCCATTTCTGAGCCCGCAAGGTGCCACAACAGGAGGGGCTGCTCTGGAGTTGGCGCGGAGGAGCGTGGAGCATACCCCTCGTTTCTGAGAGCACACTCGCACGCCGGTCCATGTCAAAAGGTGCGAAACTACCGAGTAGCTCCTCGTTGGAAACCCGTCGAGGGACATCGAAGACCGCGCCCGAAGTCGCCCTCGACTAGCACCATAGCAGACCCGGCCAATTGGCCCCTTTGTCAATGCCTTTGGCCTTCACAGCCCGGTGTCGGGAACAGGTAACATGCACTGTACTGTGTTCCATGCCCATGATCCAGGCCCTCGCTTTTCCAGCCGGAGGCAACCCCGCGAGGACTCAGAGAAGCGAAATCATGTCAACTGTGTATCCTGTTGAAGAACCGAAGTCCAAATTGGCTTGTCCCACGTCCTGCAACCAGCTCCAGGGTGCAGCCATCTGGGTAGCCGCCCACCAATGGCGTGGGAGCACGCAACCCCCCTCACCCGATCGCTTCGTCGTCTTTGACAGCGGCCTGTCGAAGGACCCCGCCCGCCCAGTTCCGTCCCGGCGAATCCACGAGGACCAATCGTCGAGATCACCGGATCGCTGAGGAGGAGGGCGGCGCTGCATGCTTAACTCAGCAATAGTCGGCGCCGATAAGTCACGTTGTGACTGCTCTGATCACTGCCGGACTGACTGCTCACGGCCGGGCCTCGAAGTGGCCAAAGGAGAAGAGGGTGTAGGGAGCACACCACAAAATACTCGGTCCCGTCAATAATCTGGCAGTTTCCAAGGCTGTGGCACCCGAGCCACACGACAACGGCTGGTCTCGACAGTTCCGAGCTCCACCGGACACTAAGAGCCTCAGACCACATCTTCCGAGGCGAACATATACGCGCTGCCGAGTACAGCACACGAGCCGAGCTGAGAAAGACTCTCCGTGTAGGTAATCTGCGTTTATTCTGTCCAGAAAGGACCACGAGCAACTCCTGTGCATACAGAACCGAGCTCGCCAATTTGGGCCAGCTCAAAAACACCGCCCCTGGATACGACCCTGCATCGCATTCAGGAACCCGGCCAGCCCTGGGGCCACGGAACCCCGTTCTTCCAAGATATCCGGCATGGGCGGGAAAAAAAGTCTCATGATGCAGGTCCCATGGTCCCTTGGCTCGCTGACAGGTTTTTGTTGAGAAGAACGGGTCGAAAGGGAGGGAAGCAGATGACGTCGCCGCACCGTCCAGCTGACCGACCAAGGAATCAAACGAGTCAACCTAGTGGGCGTCGCAATGCGTTCTGGACGGGCAGGAGAAAGGCCAAATATTGCGCTTTCAGAGACCGGGAATCCACCAGGGCTGCGTGTCAAGCCGCCGACGATCAGGCACGGCAGGGCTTGTGCTCTCCGTAGTTACTGTGTATGTACAGAATACTTTATGTCCCGTCTCCTCAGATCGCGGTGATCGGCGACAAGTGCCGTCTGGGGCAAAAATAGCACCGGATTGTGCGGAGGATCAACCCCCAGCCGCCGCTTCACTGTGGGTGTGGTCGGGGCGGACAGCGCCACGTGCGTGGAGTCCACAAAAACGGCTCACATCTTTTGAAGCCGAGTCTATCTCAGACTGTCTCGACGAAAGCATATCGCAAAGCAGCGAGACGGGCGAGTGCCGGAACCATATCCATTGCCAGCCGGAACCAGCCAACAAGGGCGATGTCGTGAGACCTGCCCACTCACGTCTCGTCTCTTCAGCTGGCGGCATCCTTCGGTGGGAGGGCAAGTAACATGCATTACACAGCTGCACTGATAAGGCGGCTTGAGGGGGGGTCACCGGCGCTGATAAGGCCATCATTGGACGAGATGCCATCACCAAGTGAAGTGACCGAGGAGGCGACCCAGCCTCAAGCCTCACAACAAGCCTCTTCTCTCGTGTTCACAAATGCCTCGCCATAAACTTCACTAGTCCTCGCATCAGCAAGCCCTCCTAAACCCGTAACGCACTCCCCAACCTTCACAATGACCACCGACGTCTTCCGGCGCATCGGCCGCGGCGGCGCAGGCAACTTCTACTCCCAAAAAGACGTCCAAGACGCCGCCGAGAAAGCAAGCCCTCCCCACCCGTC
>OUNM010939525.1_pt1 | contig 25809 bp, 11 predicted proteins | sample 1769961 | NCBI WGS metagenome assembly OUNM01 (sample SAMEA3914820, study PRJEB12502) | metagenome | biome: forest; material: soil | place: USA | collected 2012-03-12 | depth 0.3 m | reverse complement strand
GTGTGACCTGTTGGCCCGATGGGCCCTTCCCCGTAAGCGTCCGCCATATCTTCCCGTCGGCCTTTTTAATTATGATTCCGGCTGCCTGGGCGGGACCATATCACATTGCGGGACGACGACCAGTCTATTGTCATACAAATTAGGGGCGCAGCGTCATTGATCCGTCACCTGTGGCCGCGCCACCACAATCGCCCGGAAGAGGATCGGCCCCGCGACGGCGGGTCGCGGGGCCGGTATCTTAAAACAGGTAACGAGCTGTTCGGCCAGCAGAACGGACCCACACGCCCCTGTTAAAAAAGCCCATTGCCTCGATATTACTCGACTTATCACTCCCTGAATGCAAAACCTGCAACGTTCTGCCGCCTCTCATATCGACGAGAGCAATGCCAACTTCGCCCCCATTCGCGGGTAAACCGACAAGCGCATACAGGCCGTCATTTCGGATGACGGGAGGGCAAATAACCCGCGGAAAGTTTGCCGTGACCCGCGCATTCACTGCCCACTGGCTTTTTCCCGTTTTAAGGGAAATCAAGCTTACGAGAGTGCCATCGACCGGGCTTCCCTGAATTTCGGAGGGCGAATGCTCCCGTTGGACCGTAGATACGACCAGACGCCACTTGACGAGCACCGAATTCGCGTCGGGGGTCAGAACAAAATCTTGTCCTTTGGAAACATCAACAACGTTATGGACCAGCCGAGTGCCTCGCCCTTGCGTCCAAACGATCCAGCTTTCAGGCGCAGCACCGAATAGGACAACTGCGTGACCGTTCGTACCCTTTGATGCCGATAACAGGGAGGCGGTCGCAAACGAATTTCGCGGTTTCTCGCGGTCGATCAGAGTCTTGAGAGCGCTGTAGGAGAGGCTGTCAAGGGTCTCGCCTTTCGTAAGGTCGACAATGGAATAGGTCGGATTCTCGTCTGTGTGTTGCGGTCGATAATAGTCACCGTTCGTCCCAAATGCCGCCAATCCGAGGCCTTGGCCGTTTAGCCAGTAGAGCCTGTCCATGGGACCAGCCGCCGAATGCAATGTCGGAAGTGCTTTTACCAAGCCCGCAGGCGAAACCTGGATCGGAACCAGGCCCGTTTGAAAAAAATGGCTGGGTTGAACGACCTCTCTTCGAGCCGCCCATATGAAGCGTGAGCCGGAAGACCACACGACGATCGGTATGCTGGCAGGCGCCGTCAGGAGGGAACCAACATCCACCCTGACAGGCGGAGCGGTCAGCCTGGATATTTCGACGGAGCTGACGGGATCCTGCGCGCCGCTTCCATAGGCGGCCATGCTGATTCCATCAGGCGATAGCTGTCCCCCCAAACCACTCGCGGCGTCGCAAACGACGCTCTCCAGGCGAAGCGGCCCCCTTTTTGACACCTGAAATTCCGCAACATCGCTCTGGCTGCAATTTGTCCCGCCGGTGGGGGCTGCCAGCGCGATATGCGGAACAAGGCAATATGCGGCAAGTGCCGCCAGCGATAAGGGCCATGATCGAAGCTTTTGCATAGAGCTATTCATAGGATTCCCGAACCGACACATGGAACGGAGAATTAACACGCTCAAAATTAGTTTTGACTAAACCTCGGGGAGCGTACTGCCGAGAACAGACTTTCATCTGCTCTCGGCTAACGGTCGAAACGTTTGTCAGGGAATTCCGCGTTGAAAGTTGCAATGTTCAGCGACCTCATGTTCCCCGCAAAGGTTGCAGCGATCGGATTGCTGGCGACGGCAGCCTTCTTCGTCGGACAGCATAGCATTCGACTGCAACCAAGCCCCATTTTCCCTCGCAATGACGGCGAAGGGACGGTAACTTTTCACGGCGTGTGGCAGCCGAATGAGATCGACTATCGGGGGTGCGGCGCCATGGTTGCGGTTCGGGGCGAGTGCAGCAAGTCCGACGCTGTATGCTCAGTTTCGGAAATGTGGGTCTGTGGCGGGTCGGCCAACGCTGTCCCCTCCACGTTCATTGTCGAGTCATGGGCCGAAGATCGTATAATCGCGACACACAAAAGCAATTGCTCGATTGACACCCTGGAATTCGATCCGCAAACCGGCGGCGTCGTCAGAAAGTCTTCTCAAATCATGTCGAAGGTCAGCTTGGGGAAGCCATGCGGCGACGTTGTGAGCAATATTCCTGACGCCAGACTATTTGACGAAGCCACGCGAAAGCCTGCGGGCCAATCGAGATCCGGAAAATGACCAAGTCCGCCTCCCAGTGACCGAAAGTCAGTGAGAAACATGCAGATCCTTCCTTTCGCCATACCAGATGTGATTTAGAGCACGCCGCTTTGCTAGCCCGAAAGACCAGCGTTACCCTATTCAATGGCAAGTTTCGCTGAGCGTGCCGCCGAGAGCAGACTTTCGTCTACTCCCGGCTTATCGTCGTTACACGAAATGGAAGTCCGTGGCGTGCAGATTGGCCAGCGTCACGTTCTTCAGGGTGATCGTGTCGGCGGCGTCATAGGTGATGACGACATCCGATCCGACGGTCGCGGCGTGGGCCATGACATCGTCATAGTCGACGAACAGGCTGCTGCCGAGGGCGATCACATCGGACTGTGAGGCATTGAAATCCTCGACCGTGTCGTGACCGAAGCCCGGCCGGAAGACAAATGTATCGGCGCCCGACGTGCCATAAAGATTGTCGTCACCCGAGGTCCCATTCAGTTCCTTGTTGATCAGGTCCTGTGCGCTCCAGGCCGTGCCATCGGCAAAGACGACCGACTGGACACCGTAATTGCCGTTGGCCAACATGGTATCCAGGGTGATCTGGTCACCGCTGACGCCGTCGGTCAGGATCAGGTCCGAGAACCGGTCCGCCGTGACGACGATGTCCGAGGCAAGAATGCCCGTCCCCAGGTGCAGGCTGTTGGCCGGGGCGCCGGTCGTGTCATACTCATCGATCTCCAGGTGGCCGTAGCCGCCGTTGTAGATGAAGACGTCGCCGCCGCCCTTGCCGTGCAGGGTGTCCGAACCACCATGGCCGTCCATCGTGTCGGCGCCGGGCGTACCATAGATCTCATTGGAGCCGCTGGTCCCGGTCATTTCCTTGGTGATCAGGTCCTGGCGCGACCAGGTCGTGCCGTCGGCAAAGACGACCGATTGCACGCCGTAGGCGTTCGAGGTCAAGGCATTGTCGATGGCCACCTGGTCGCCGCTGACGCCGTCGGTAAGGAACAGGTCACCCCAGCGGTCGGCCGCGATCGAGATCGTGGCCGGATCGATGCCGGCGCCGAAGTGCAGGCTGTTGGCGGGGCTGCCGGACGTGTCGTACTCGTCGATTTCGAGGTGACCATAGCCGGTGTTGTAGATGAAGGTGTCCCCGCCCCCCTTGCCGCCGGCATAGTCGCCGCCGCCGTGGCCGTCGATCGTGTCGGCGCCCGATGTGCCGTAGATATTGTTGCTGCCGGTCGTGCCCGACAGCTCCTTGTTGATCAGGTCCTGGCGCGACCAGGTCGTACCGTCGGCGAAGACGACCGATTGCACGCCATTGGCCGCGGATGACATTTCGTTGTCGATGGTGATGCGGTCGCCGCTGACGCCGTCGGTGAGGAAGATATCGCCCCAGCCGTCGCCGGAGACGGTGAGCGCCGACGGCGTAATGCCTGTGCCCAGTTGCAGCACATTGGCGGCGCCGGACGCGCTGTCATACTCGCTGATTTCCAGGTGGCCGTAACCGCTGTTGAAGACGAAGGTGTCGTTGCCGCCCTTGCCGTCCTCATAGTCGTCGCCGCCCTTGCCGTCGATGATATCGGCGACACCGGCCGTGCCGCGCAGGTTGTCGCTGCCGGTGGTGCCGACGATCTTGGCGTCCATCAGGTAGGCACGCGACCAGGTGGTGCCGTCGGCGAAGACGACCGACTGCACGCCATAGGCGGCGCCCGACGTTTCGTTGTCGAGCGTGACGGTGTCGCCCGTCATCGTGTCGATCAGCAGGATATCGCCGAAGCGGTCGGTCGACACCGACACGTCGGCCACCGCGATGCCGGCGCCCAGTTGCAGCACATTGTGCGGGCCGGCATTGGTGTCGTACTCGTCGATCTCCAGATGGCCGTAGCCGCTGTCGAAGAGGAAGGTATCGTCCCCGCCCTTGCCAGCGACATAGTCCGAACCGCCATGACCGTCGATCGTGTCGGCGCCCGGCGTGCCGTAGATGTTGTCGCCGCCGGTCGTGCCGGTCAGTTCCTTGGCAATCAGGTCCTGGCGCGACCAGGTGGTGCCGTCGGCGAAGATCACCGACTGGACGCCGTTGGCGTTGCTGGACAGCTCGTATTCCAGCGTCACCCGGTCGCCGGTGACGCCGTCCGCCAGGAAGATGTCGCCCCAGCGGTCGCCGGTGACGGTCATCGCCGACGGGCTGATGCCGGCGCCCAGATGCAGGACGTTGGCCGGCGCGGCGGACGAATCGTACTCGTTGATGTCGAGATGGCCGTAACCGCTGTTGAAGATGAAGGTATCGCCGCCCCCCTTGCCTTCGGCATAGTCGTCGCCGCCGTGGCCGTCGATCGTGTCGGCGCCGGTCGTGCCGTAGATATTGTCATTGCTGGGCGCCGCGGCCGCCGCACGGCTTAAGACATCTGTCGCGCTCCAGGTCACGCCGTCGGCGAAGGTGACCGAATTCACGCCATAGTGGGTGTTCGAGCCGCTATTGGCCATATTGTCGAGCAAAATGCTGTCGCCGGACGTGCCATCGGTCAGGGTGACATTGCCCGTGATGTCGCGGGCGACGGTGACCTGCGTCGAATTGATGCCGGACAGGCTGAGCACGCTGGCGTCCGGGCTGGTGTCCGCCTGGTCGATCTCGAGCTGGCCATAGCCGGCGGCATAGACGAAGGTATCGCTGCCGCCATTGCCGTGGATGACGTCATTGCCGCCCTTGCCGTCCAGGGTTTCGCCGCCCCATGAGCCCCATATGACGTCGTTGCCCGCGGTGCCGGTATGGGTCAGGTCGGTCACTTGCGCCGCCGTATAGGTCGTGCCGTCGGCGAAGACGAACTGGTCGATCTTGTTGCTGTCGCTTGAGAAGAAGCCCTTGACCCACAGGGCGTCGGTGGTGCCGGTCAGTTGCACGACCAGGTCGTTGACATTGCGCGAGAAGACGACGTCGCCCGTCGCCACATCGGCCTTGAACTGCAGCGTGGCGGTGGCCGGTCGAGCGACGTGATCGATCGTTTCATACACCGTGTCGACGCCGGAGCCGTGTCCGAACAGGAAGATATCCGAACCTCCATTGCCGTAAATGGTGTCGTTGCCCGCGCCGCCGTCGAACGTATCCGCCCCATGCGAACCCTGGATCATGTCCGCGCCCGAGGTCTCCGCATGGGAGATGGCCAAGGCGGCGACGGCGACGGCGCTGAGCGTCGTGCCGTCGGCAAAGGCGAAGGTCTCGACCTCGCCGGCGTCGGTGAACTGGTTCTGGACGGTCAGGATATCGGCGCCGCCCGCCAGGGTGACGATCAGGTCGTTGCCCGAGATGGCAAATGTGACGCTGTCCGCCGTCACCCCGGCCTTGAAGCTGACCGTGTCGCTGGTGCCGGCCGGATCGTAGGCGCTGTAGCCGGCGACGACCGTGTCCTGGCCGTCACCGATGCCGAAGCGGTAGGTATCGCCACCGCTGCCGCCGCTCAGCAGGTCGTTGCCGGCGCCGCCGTCCAGCGTATCCGCCGACCAGAAACCGAGCACGGTATCGTCGCCGCTGGTTTCGGACTGGGCAATCAGCTTGTGGCGAATATCGTCGACGGTCCATGTCACGCCGTCGCCGAAGGTGACGTTTTCGATGTCCTGCCATCCGTCGAAATTGGCGATAGTGGTGAACTGGCCGGCGATGGTCACCGTGTCGGTCATGCCGGCAAAGCCGATGATCAGGTCATTGCCGCTGCGTGTCAGCGTGGCGTCGGTCGAGTTCAGGCCCTGGCCGAAGACGATCTGGTCATTGTCGGAATAGGCCGCGTTCTGCACGCTTTCTTCGATGCGGTCGTGGCCGAAGCCCAGCTCGAAGCGATAGGTATCGTTGCCGTCCCCACCGCGCAGCGTGTCATTGCCGGCCCCGCCGTCCAGCGTGTCGTTGGTGTAGAAGCCGGTGATCAGGTCGTCGCCGCTGGTTTCCTGCTGGGCGATATAGTGCTGGCGCAGGTCGTCCGGGGTCCAGGTGGTGCCGTCAGCGAAGGTGAAGTGCTCGATCTCGTTGCCGCGGAAATTGATCGAACCATAGGTGAACTGGCCGTCGATGGTCAGGCTGTCGGCGGTGTTGCCGTCGCCGAAGGTCAGCACGGCGTTTTCCAGCGAATTGCCGGTGCGCTCGATATGGATGCTGTCCGGGGTGATGCCGGCGCCGAAGACGATGGTGTCGTCGTCCCCGCCCGCCAGGATATTGCTGGTCACGTCATTGATCGTGTCGTGGCCGTCGCCCAGGGCGATCATGTAGGTATCATCGCCGTCCCCGCCTTCCAGCAGGTCGTCGCCGGTCCCGCCATCGATGACATCGCCGAAGTGCGTGCCGACGACGTGGTCGTTACCGCTGGTCTCCGACGCATGCAGGATGTCGTCCATGATCGCCCGCCAGCCCTTGGTGGTGCCGTCGGCGAAGGTAAAGTTTTCGATCAGGTTGAAGTTGCGGACGCCGAAGACGCCGGTTTCGGTGAAGTTGTACTGACCGGAAATGCGCACGCTGTCGCCCGTCGAGGCGATGGTGGCGACGAGGTCGCTGCCGTCACGGGTAAAGACGACGTCCGAGGCCGAAATGCCCGGCCCGAACTGCAGGGTATCGGTCTCGCCGCCCAGGATATTGGATTCCGCGTCGGCAATGGTGTCGTGGCCGTCACCCAGGTTGAAGATATAGGTATCGTCCTCGTTGCCGCCGGACAGGAAGTCATCGCCCTTGCCGCCGATGATCGTGTCTTCGCGGGAGAAGCCGTAGATGGTGTCGTTGCCGGAGGTTTCGAGACTGTCGATGATCTTCTGGTCGATCGCGTCGGCGCTCAGCATTGCGCCATTGGCAAACGTGAACATCTCGATCTGACTACTGAAGAGCGTCCCAAATACGCCGGTGTAGGTTGCCGCGAACTGGCCATCGATCGTCAGCGAGTCGGCCGTATCCCCCTTGATGGTAATCACCAGGTCGTTGGAATTGCCGTCGCGATGGAAAACCAAGTCGCTTTCGGAAATGCCGTCCTTGAACCTCACGATATCGATAGCCGGGCGGAACGGATTGTCCTCCAGGTCGGAAATCGTATCGTTGTCGTAGCCGCGACCAAAAACATAGATGTCGCCATCACCCCGGCCTTCCAGCAGGTCATTGCCGGCGCCTCCATCGAGGACGTCGTTGTCCTCCGTACCGACTAAGGTCGTACTGGCGGCGTCCGGATGCGACGCGGCGCTGGCCATGTCGATATCGCCCCAGACCGTGCCGTCGGCGAAGATCATGGTGCTCACGCCCTTGTCGTCCCAGTCGTTGCCGCCGCTGATATCCGGCCACTCGCCGTGGAACTGGCCGATGATGGTCAGGGTCTGACCGGTCGCATTGACGGTGACCGTCAGATCCTCGCCATTCCGGATTAGCGTGACATCGTCGGGATTGATGTTGGTGAAACGTACGACATCATCTTCCTGGTCCGTCTGTGCCGGCTCGACATCGTTGATGACATCGTGCCCGAAATGCGCGCCGATAATGTAGTTGTCTTGCCCCGGACCGCCGGTGGCTGTCTGGTCACCACTGCTCAGATAGAAAATGTCGTTCCCGTCAGTGCCTTGCAGATCGCCGGTTCCGGTAACGAAGGGGCTAGGGTCCAACCCGAAGCCGCGTACAGCCGTCATGAAATCGAATGACGGCTCCACCGTTTCATAGGCGGCCACGATATTTTGGGCGACGAACCCCGCCGAGTCGACAAGGTCTCCGCCCCGGTCGAAATCACCGATGACCACGGCCAGCAACGGGTCCCACGACTTGAGCCAGGTTTCGGGATCCGCCTGGGAACCTGCCAGGGTAAGCAGGTGTTCGAAGGTCGGGATCAATTGCTGATTGGAGGCGCTTGAGAAGGTGTCGGTCGTCGAGTTGTAGGCGATATCCGAAAAGACCGGCGCAAAGGCCGCCGATTGCACCGCCACGCGCGTGGAGAGCAGGTCGAGCGTCTGGTTCATGGCGTCAATCGCCGCTTGCACGACCGACAAGGCCTTCGCCGGGTCATCCGGCTGGACGTGCAACGGCAAGGTCTCGCCGAGGAAACGTTCCATGAAGGCCACGTCCCCCCCCAGGACATCCGCCTGGGTATAGGTCTCCTGGTCCGCCCCTATGTGTTGGCCACCGAGGATCGTCTGGAGCGTCTCCGCAGCCGCTTTGCCGGCGTCCACCGACATGGCGCTCGACGTCGTGGCCGTCAGCGTTTCACCGTCGCTGAAGGTATAGGTTGTCACGGTCTGTGTGACGCCGCTCACCATGGTCGTGGCAACAGATGGGGCGGTCGGGCTACCCAGGCTTGCTTCCAGGTTGGAAAGCTTGGCGGGCGTCACGCCATCGGGCGTTGTCAGCGCCAGTTGCAGGCCGGAATCGAACGTCCAGGTCCGTACTTCCAGGGTTTGGCCGTCCTCGACTTCGGACGCCGTTTCGATATTCCAGGCATAGTCCGACACGTTGCCGTTCGCCCGGATGACGGTGGTGTCAGCATAGCTGGCGACCGCCGTTCCGCCATGGACGATGTCGCCGGCGGCATTGCGGATCGGCGAACCATCCGCCCACGCCGCCAGCAATGGCCTGATGTCGTTGCGCAGGGTCGCCACGTCATGAGCATTGATGTCGAGGCTGGCGATCGCCGCGTCGACACGGGCGAGGTCGCTCGGCTCGACGCTGAGCGCCTGCCGCAAGCTGACCAGCGTGCCATAGCCCTTGAGGTCCGGCTCGACGGCCGCGGCGGCCGAAATGGTGATGTCGGGGCCGATATAGGTGGTGTTCTGGTTATCGAGCTTCAGAATGGCGTCGCCATCGGCGCCCGTCGTGCCGTCGGACCGGGTAAAGGTCGAGGTCGCGGTGATCAAATTGCCATTGATCAGGTCGCTGGAAGACGTCGACGCGACATTGAAGCTGACGATCCCTTCGTCCGCCAGCGATTTCAGTTCACCCGCCTCGACGATCCCGTCTTGGTTGATGTCCTGCCAGACCTCCAGGCTGTCGAACGTGTCCGATGCGTCGATGACGCCGTCGCCGTTGAAATCGACGAGACCGTTATCGCCGGTATTGACGACGCCGTCATGATTTCCATCCAGCGTGGCAAGCGCCGCCAGCCCCGACCCGGAATCCCCGCCAAACATTTCCCGGGAATCGTCGATCTGGCCATTGTGATTGATATCGCGAACCAGGAAGCCGTCTTCTCCACCGACCCAGCCTGTGTATTCCTGATAAAGGTCGGCATCGGTGTCGAATTTGGCCGAATAACTCGAGACTAGGCCCAGGTTGAAGCCGTCGCCATTGAGGTCCAGGACGAGCGGATCGATATTCCCCCAGGAATTGTGGCCCGTCAGAATCTTGGTTTCCAGGCCGAACAGCTCCCAGGTTCCCCAGATCGTCCCAAGCCCGGCCGTCGATGATCCGACCCGAACGGCGGACATTTTGAATTTTGCCAGGGAGATATCGCCGTAGCCAAGATAAGGGATTCCTAGGCTGCCGTAGGTCTTCCCCCAGCCGGCGATCGTCATCGTATTGCTGGTCGTTATTCCATCGCCAAGCCCGGCAAAAGAGATTTCCAGATCTCCCGACTTGCTCAGGCCATAACGTATCTGGCCGCCCATGCTTTCCGCATAACCCTTGTCGTTTTTCTCATTCTCCAGCCCGCCGTAGAGCGTCTTTCCTCCAAACGTAATCCGATCCTCATTTCCAAAGTTTTTGATCAACACGTCCGGGCTGAATTGGACAACGTCTGAGGCGCCATCGTTCGCCCCGAGGTCGATTTCCGACCCGGCCCCCGCGTGAAGCACCGTATCCGCACCGCCACCGAGAAACACATTCTGGTTGGTCGAAGACTGGTCGTCATATACGTCCCCGGAGGACGTCCCAATGATCGTTTCGAAGTTCGAATAGTGAATCTTGTTTTGCGATGGGAGAAACCAACCACCATCCCCCGCGACGCCACCATCGGTAAAATGTACGCCCTGAATCAGGCCGCTAAAGTCGAGTGTGTCGCCGTTAGACTGCCAATTGCCATCGACGTTTAGCGAAACGTTCGCCCAACTGACGACAGCCACGTGATCATTGGCTGGCGACAGCTCTATATTTTCAATATTTGTGAGGGATTGTCGTCCCTCCGAATGATCAGTGACTTCGATACCATCGCTGTTGATGCCGATGGCAACGGTATCTGAAATCAAATTTCCAGAAGAGTCTTCGCCATAGTAGATCGTATCATTTCCACCACCACCATCTATCCGCAAATCGTAGACGCCACCGTTAGACTGAATGTAGATACTGTCATCGTAATCAGATGTCTTAATCTCACCGACACTTATAAGATGGTCAACGTTGGCATCATTGCTGACGTCAGTGACACTGGCGTAATCGGTATACAACGAAAGTTGCAAGTCCCTCGCGCCGTCCATGCTGTAGTCAGCGGTCGAATCGAGAAGATTATTCCCGATAAAGACATTGTGCCCTCCCCCTCCGACAAATGTGTCGTCTCCAGCCCCACCAATCAGTAGGTCATTACCTATCCCCCCGATAAGTTTGTCGTTGCCATAGCCCCCCGCAATGAAGTTATTGTCGCTCGACCCAGTGACGGTGTCATTTCCATCACCGAAAACATCGAGAATTCTGGAAGGGTCCGGCGAATTTGGATCCGTTTGGAGTTGAGTGACGACACTATCGTTTGTCGTGGAAAAAACGACCTTCTGAACATCGCTCTCTGATGTTCCCCAAGTCCACTTGAGTTGCTGATCCACCTGATCTGCAGTGAGGTGCTGATCCGCACTTACCGCGTTAAGCAAAGTTTGAAATCCGACGATATTTTTGCCGGATGGGCTCTGGTCGTTCGTCGCTGCCCAACGAGCGTCCGAAAGATCAACCGTAAGCTGATCTTGAGGGGCGTCATAAGTCAAAACGCCATTTGCAACATCATTCTGGGCGCTTCCAGGAGATGCCTCGAATATATTCCCCCTCGCCAATTGCCCCGCATACTGAACAAATATTTGGCTAAGCGCATCCGCTGAATCGACAAGCGTCCGCGTGTGAAGCCCTGCGTCCGCTGTTGCAATTAGATCATTTCCGCCTAAAGCCGCACCAAGATCATCGGCGTCATTAAACATGGCCAGAAGCGCCGTGTTACCAAACGGAAGGGTCGATTCATCATTCCCATCCAACGCCGAATACGCGATCAATTCATCCATTTGAACTGCCGCACCCAGCCCCCCAACCTTATGAGTTGTATGACCGTCCAATCCGACGGCAGTCGCAACCGAATTGTTAAAAAACGCGTTCAAAAAGGAATCCGACACAAAACCGTTATGCCAATCGCTGTACCCTTTTTCCAAGGAGAACATCAAAGCGACGTTCAAAGCCTGACTGTGACGGTCAGTGGCTAGGTTCATGTTGTGCCACGCATAAGTCGACAGATCGGTCTGAGCGACACCGTTCTCTACCAAAGCGGCAAATGGCCCGAGACCGCCAGCCCTCGCGTATGCCCGACCAAGCGACATAAATTCATGCGAAGTGTCATATGCATCGATATGTGACCAGTCAGGCAGATGCTCGCCGACCTGCTGAGCTGCCTGAATTAACTTGTTTTGATCAAGCGTGCCCAATTGGGCAGTGAGTTGTTCGACCGTAGTGCCATAAGGCAGTCCTAGGGTTGCGAGAGCCTCGGCGCTCTGCACGAGCGCCGGTATCACAGACGACGCCCACTCCGTAAATATCGCGCCACCTCCGGGCATATGGTCGAACAACGTGGCATTTTGCCCTGTCAATCCCGCCATAAACTCGGCTAAACCACCACCCAGCGAGTGGCCGGTAAATTCGACTTGTATTCCGCTGGGTAACGGCGACGTGCGAACGTCATAAGTTTTGTCGCTCGTATTGTCCTGTATAGTCTTGTTAAAGAAATCTATTGCAGCTTGCGCCTGATTTCCAAATACATCTCCGGCCGTTAACGACCACCCTTGCACAGGGTCACCGGTCGATGATAAATCTATATTGTCAGTTCCCCGAAACGCAAATACGTAAGTACTACCGAATTTATACGCAGCCGCATAAAAATTATTATTAATATAAGAATCCCCACTGCTTTGGGCAACAAACGTGGCATTCCCAAGCCGCTCATACGGGCTTTCCGGCACAGTTGTAAATTGCCCCTCCCCCCTATTGTACGTATCCATCGCGAGAATGGCGAGTTGTATTTCATATGAAAAACTACCTGACATTTTAACTACCTATCGCCCCGCGTTAATCTTTCAACGGAAATTCAAAACTACTTCTGAAAACTTTGGAAGGAAAGTTATTATCAAAATTTACCCTCGTCCCGTTTAGACTTTCCCATTTTTCATTTATTGCCCGGCCCCACCAAGGCAAATACTCGGGTATACGCCCATAATTAACCGGCTCATCCGTTGGCTCCCCAGTCAATGATTTAAAAACTACATCTTTGGAGGCCTCTGGATTTTGCGGATATGTTAACTCAATGGACGCCGGATCCGCTACATCCTTCAAGTAGGCCAAACGAGGTGCAAACTCTAACGGAACCACCCAGTGAGTCTCCTTACCGTCTTCAAATGCGTAGTCATAGGGCATGGTTGCCCCAACTCCGTTAGGCGTATCCAACAACAGAAACGCGTACCCATGAGGCCCAAGCGGAACTACGCCCGCGTCTCCTTTGTATGTGCAATGGTCGGACGCCCCCCACATGAAACTCCCCACCTTCCAGCACGTATACTCGTTGACGACAGTGCCTGTGTACTCGTGCCCATAAGCCTCGACGGTCGCCGTCAACTTTACGCGATGTACCCGGCCGCAGCCCCCCAGCGAAATGGAGACAAATATAAATACGCCCAGCGCACGATACATTCCCTTCAAGCTTGGCAACATTTCACCACCTAAATCTCGCAAAGTTACAGATTCTATGGGAGACAATTTCGGGGACAGGTTATCAATTGCATGCGAACCGACAACCAATGGCTGACGGGCCCTTGATGGGTGCCTGCATTTGATAAACCGCAATCGAAATCATGCCTTCTCCTGGCCAGAACGTTGTCGCATTTTGTGCGACCAAACGGAAAGATATTGCCCCCCTCCCATTGCGCTACGCCGAGCGCTTCCCCTCGCAAGAGATTTAGTCGCGCGAAACGCAACCGATGGTCAAGGGAATATTGCGTGACCGATACGAAATTTCACCTGAACCTCAGAACGTAATTCCCCATATTTATAGGGGCTTTTGGGCCAGGCACTCGCCTTCAGCAACCCGCTCGACGTACCGCAAAGAATTCCCCCAAGAATTGAGCGGAAAAGACCCACCCATGGCGCCATATGCGCGACGCCAAGGTCTAGTCGCGCGACCCACCAATGTCGTTACCGACCCTCCGGAAACTCGAAGCTACTTGTCGCGACCGTGGACGGAAAGTCCTGGTCGTAAGTCAGTTGCCGCCCTTTTAAGCTCCCCCACCCTTCGGTTATCGCCCGGTCCCACCAAGGGAAATATTTGGCGATCTGTCCGTAGGTTACAGGTTGATCCGTCGATTACGGTGACAGGTTATTGGACTGCACCCCATAGGTGAGACAGATTAATTTCGGGGACAAGGCTTCTTGAAGAGGAGCCCCGATGAGAAAGATTGCATTACGGTGACAGGTTATCAAATGTCAAAATGGGTCGGGTGTATTCTCGGTTTTTTCAGCGTCTTCTCTCGGCTTGGGCCCGCGCTTTTGTGGCGCGAAGGTCTTGCCCTGTGAGCGTTCCATCTCGGCAATCCACGTCTTGCTACCCACCGGCCGCCCAATAAGTTCAGCCTTGAGAACATCCGCCCATAGGGGCTCTGCTTCAGGCGGCGTTTCAAGAAAGACCGCGAAATTTCCAACCCTGGACAAGGCGGGCTCTACTTTTACATAAGGCGTATCAGTCCCCGCGATGTGTGCCCTGGTGCTTGACCAGGCCCAATCCTCGGCCTTTGCGACAAGCCTTGCCTTGACGGGGTTGAGTGTGACATATCGAAACGCGGCAATCAGATGATCGTCATCCATGGCGACGGAGCTGAAGCGTCCCTGGAACAGATGGCCGGTCCATCGTCCTCGCGCGCCGACAAAGGCCGTATAGCGCCTGTGCGTTTCGCCTACCGCCCTGGCCAAACCGACCTCGTCCGAGGGCGTCAGGACCAGATGAACATGGTTGGGCATCAAGCAATATGACCAGCATTCGACATTGTAACGTCTCAACTGCGGAGCCAGGAGGTCGAGATAGACGTCCTCGTCTCCCCTCTCGAAGAAGATCCGTTCTCGGCGGTTGCCCCGTTGGGTCACGTGGTGCGGTACCCCGGGAATAATCATTCTCGCCAGACGCGCCATGGCTTACCCCTGCCCTCATCCTGGAGTGAGGAGATTAGCATGGCGTTCTATTTATGCAATTGATAACCTGTCACCGTAATTGAATTGAACCGCTCATAAAATATATCCTCACCTACAGTTTCATCATTTACCGGTACTTTACCACATGGGGAATATTGGGCTAATATATGACATAGCTGAAATCTCGCACCATGGTTACTCAAATGAAAATTCAACAATTGACACACAGTCGTCCGCTTGCCTTCGCTACACTATTATTATTGATTCAAGCCATTCCCTCACCATCGCACGCCAGCATGCCAGGCCTACTGTTTGAAAATATAAATTCGATAACTCCGACATGCTCCATCTCAGGCATAAGCAGCTCTGCTCATTCAGATGCAGCCTCTGCAGAGATTTGCAGAGAAGTTTCCAGTGAACTAAAAAAGCACTTTTCAAAGCCCGTTGACATACTTTCATATACAGACCCGCGGCTAGCCGAATCCACTCGCCTCAGAGTGGATATATCAATTAACGTACGATCCTTGAACGGAAAGAGCATAGCTATACTCACTGGGTATGTCTGGAAGATAAAAAGCGAATCCAGGCCCCTCAATTGCAACATCGGAGCCGTATACATTGACAGAAATTCAGACATTACCTCTCCCAAAGTCCTGGAATTGGCAAGGAGCATTGCCTCAAGCTGCATAAACTAAGCATTCCCAAAACTCGCAACTGCGGAATTACGGGGACAGGTTGTCAAATGCATGAATCGAACCGACAACCAATGACAGACGACCACTTTATGCGTTTCTGCATTTGATAAACCGCAATCGTAATCATGCCTTCTCCCGGCCAGCACATTGTCGCATTTCGCGCGACCAGACTGAAAGACACTGCACCCATCCCTTCCTATTGCGGTACGCCGAGCGCTTCCCCTCGCAAGAGATTTAGTCGCGCGAAACGCAACCGATGGTCAAGAGAATATTGCGTGAATGACACAGAATTTTCATCCGGCTTAGGAGACATAATCCCCTAAATTCATAGGGATTTCAGAACCGGTCATTTGCCTCGCGCGACCGCTCGACATACCCCGGAGAATTCCCCCAAGAATTGAGCGGAAAAGACCCGCCCACGGCGCCATATCCGCGGCACCATGGCCCAGCCGTGCGCCCCACCGATGTCGTTAGCGACGCTCCGGAAACTCGAAGCTGCTTGTCGCAACCATAGACAGAAAGTCCTGGTCGTAAGTCAGTTGCCGCCCTTTTAAGCTCCCCCACCTTTCGGTTATCGCCCGGTCCCACCAAGGGAAATATTTGGCGATCTGTCCGTAGGTTACAGGCTGATCCGTCGGCGCACCGGTCAGGGATTCAAAAACGATATCCTGTGAAGCCTTGGGATTTTGCGGATAGGTCTGCCCGATCGAGGCCGGATCGTTGATGTCCTTGAAATAGACCAATTGCGGCGCCAATTCCAAGGGCACGTTCCAGCCTTTTACGTGCGCGTCGCCAAATGCGTAGTCGTAGGGCATGGTCGCCCCAACCCCCTCAGGCGTATCCAACAACAGAAACGCGTACCCATGAGACCCAAGCGGAACCACGCCCGCGTCTCCCTTATAGGTGCAATTGTCGGAGGCGCCCCACATGAAATGCCCGACCTTCCAGCACGTATATTCGTTGACGACGGTGCCGGTGTATTCGCGCCCGTAGGCCCTCACCTTCGCCGTCAATTTCACGCGATGCACCCGGCCACACCCCGTCAAGGACAGGGACACGGCGACAAGCAGGCCCAATACGGCATATGTCCTTTTAAGCGCACCCGGCACTTTCACCTCCTAACTTGAGGAACAAGGTCACTTCGCGCCCATGGAAACAAAATCGTATTTTGATAATTGCTGGGCGGCCGGACTTATAGGTCCGCTATACTTTTTGGGACCGAGATAGAACGGATCTTCGCGATTGTTAATCCAAGGTATCAATTTCGACACGACGCCGTAGGTTATCGGGTCGTCCGTCTTTTGGACATCGAACGACACAAATCGCGTACCCACACCAAAGTCCGGCGACAGGTCTTGAGGATTGACCTCACTGACCGACAGCGGATCATTCAGCGAGGTAAAGCGCACAATCGTGGGCAACTCTGCCGGACCCAGTTGCCAATGGTCCGGAAGGTTCGCATTGTCTGCGGAATAGAGATCGGAAGACGCCGCTCCCAATATGGCTTCGGCCGCTCCGTCTGAATCGGAGGCCTTGCGCAGGAGGATAAACATCGGGCTATGGCCCTTCATGTCGACGACCAAAGCCTCGCCAAAGCTTTGGCACTCCGGGAGGTCGTTCATGATGTGAGTGGACTCCCGGCAATCAAACTCCTGAACGCCGGAGGCCGAGTATTGCACCCCGCCACGCTCGACGACCGCCGTCACGCGCACCCGCGCATGATGGCGTACCTCACAACCGGAAAGCCCCACCAAAAGGCTCCCGCACAGCAACGCCAGTGCGGCCGTGTTGAGGCGGTCGATATTTGAAGACCACCCCATGCGTTGATCGATACGGGATGAACTCATTTTCGTTCGAAACTCGCGGTGCCCGATTGGAAGGTAAGCGCACAAGACGCCGCGAGCGAACCAGGAACTTAAATCAACTGCATGAATAGACATCACTAAAACCAGGAGCTCCATTCATGCACTTGATAACCTGCCCCCGTAATCCATTCCCGCGCAACCGGACTGAAGGTCATTGTCGAGCGCATCAGTCCTTGATTCCTTATGATTAGTACTGAAATATTATTTGCGTTCGAAATTAGTCGCAGAGAGGTGAGCACCCACCGTGTCGGCGAGACTCATGTCGGAATATTTTTGCCCATAAAGGTCTCCCCATTTCTCTGCCTTTGCTCGGTCAAGCCAAGGCAGATATTTCGACACAGCCTCTGTTGACATGGGCTGTTTGGTGACTTCCCCGCGCACGGATTTGAACACGAAACCTGGGGTTTTTTCCGGGTGCCTGGGGTCAATCTGCTCGACGGTTCCGGGGTTATTGATATCTGAAAAACGCACGAGCATTGGCGCGTAATCCAACGACACGTCCCAAGATGTCGGAGAGGGCCCTCCTGTATCGCCATACGCAACCGAATCGGGAATTACATCTGAGGCATTTCTGACATATCCCATCGTCAAGAATGCGTATCCATGAGGCCCGAGCGGAATGACACCCGCATCCCCGCGAACATTGCATCCATCGGTATCGCCAAAGAATATACCACCACGCCTGCAGTCATATTCGTTGACGACTGAGCCTGCGTATTCAACCCCGTCGACTTCGACGACTGCCGTTAGCTTGACTCGTTTGTCGCGCGTACAGGCACAAAGAAGCAGGAGCGGGACGATGACGAACAGGTATCGGCTCCTAGGTAGAAGTATTTTCACTAACGAACCTCCGCCATTTTGATTACGGGGACAGGTTTTAAAATGCACAAATAAATATCACTTGAGCACTTCATAAATTCAGCTTTATTTTTGACTTTGATGACCTGCCTCCGTAATCCTCCCGGAAAACCGCATTGCCATGCCCCTAATCCTCCCGGAACGTCCGGCTAAGCTGATCACTCAGGGGCTTCAGGAAATAGCTTAAAGCGCTGTGACGGCCCGTCTCGATCTGGACCTCGACCGGCATGCCGGAGACCAGTTTCTGCCGCACCGGCGCCGGCACGTTCATTTCGGCGAAGGCCAGGCGGGCGCGGTAGAAGGCCGTTCCCGTCTTTTCGTCGGTCTCGACGTCGGACGAGACCGTGTCGACCTTGCCTGTGGCTTCGGGCGTCGTGCGCGTATCAAACGCGGTGAAGCGCAGATGGGCCGGGCTGCCCGGATGGACGCGGTTGATCTTTTGCGGCTCGATACGCGCCTCGACGATCAACTGATCGTTTTCCGGCACGACGACCATCAGGGTTTCGCCGGGCGCCACCACCCCGCCCTTGGTATGCACGCCCAGTTGCTGCACGCGGCCGGTCGCCGGCGCGCGGATATCGACGCGCGCCGAGGTGTCCTGGGCGGTGATCTGCTGGCCGCGCAGCTGCCCCAGCCGCGTTTCGGTGTCCTTGAGGTCGTTCATGACGTCGCTCAGCGCCTCGGAATCGACCTGCAGGATCTGCTGCTCGATCTGTGCCGCCTCGGCCTTGGTGCGCGCGATCGTCGCCTCGAGCTGGCCGCGCTCGCCGTCGAGCTGCTCCGCCTGGCGCTGCAGCTCGCTGACCCGGCTGAACGGCGCATAGCCCTTTTGGTACAGGCCGCGCACACTGGTCAACTCCTGCTTGATCAGGTCGGACTGATGCGAGACGGCGACGATCTGGGCCTGGTCGCCGTCGATCTCGTGTTCGCCCTGGGTGATCTGCTCGCGGAACTGCGCCTTCTTCTGCTCGCGCATCCGCGCCCGCGACAGCATCAGCTCGCGCTCGGCCTGGACGATCTTGCGATAGTCCGGTGTGGCTTCGGCGCCGGCAGCTACCGCCTCTACGCCGCGATGGTCGCGCTCGGCCTGAAGCCGCATCTGGCGCGCCGTCAGTTGCCAGATCTGCGTCTGGATGACCGCCTCATTGGCGTCGGCCACCGTGGGATCGAGCCGCACCAGGACCTGGCCCGCCGTGACGCGGTCGCCTTCGTGCACCAGGATCTCGCTGACGATGCCGCCCTCGCGGTGCTGGACCTTCCTGACGCTGGATTCGAGCGTCACCCGCCCCTGGGCGACGACGGCGCCGGAGATCTGCGCCAGGCTGCCCCAGCCGCCGATCAAGGCGACCAGCAGGCCGGCCAGGACCAGCCCCTTGCGTGCCTGGCCTTCCAGGCTGAACCGGCTCTCGTCGGCCGGCGCTGCGATTGCCATCTCGGTCACGACATAACCTCTTTCATTGACTCCTTGGCCGGACGCACAGGCGCCGGATCGAGCACGCGACGCAGCACCTCCTCGCGCGGGCCGAAAGCCTGCTGCTGGCCGTCGCCGACCACCAGCACCTTGTTCACGCCCTGCAGCACGTTCGGCCGGTGCGCCACGACCACCGCGATGCCGCCGCGGGCGCGGATGCCGGCAATCGCCGCGATCAGGGCCACCTCCCCGTCGGCGTCGAGCGCCGAATTGGGCTCATCGAGAATGACCAGGAAAGGTTCGCCGTACAGGGCCCGCGCCAGGGCGATGCGCTGCCTCTGGCCGGCCGAAAGCCTGGCGCCGCGAAAGCCGACGTCGCTGTCGAAGCCGTCGGCGAAGCCGCGCACCAGGACGTCGACTCCAGCTTCCTGCGCCGCCATCAGCACCTTTTCGGACGGCGCGCCGGGCGCAAAGCGCGCGATGTTCTGGCCGACCGTGCCGGCGAACAGGTCGACGCTTTGCGGCATATAGCCCAGGAAGGCGCCGGTATCGTCCTCGGACCATTGGTCCAGGGTCGAGCCGTCGAGACGGATCGTGCCGCGCGTCAACGGCCACACGCCGGCCAGGGCGCGCGCCAGGGTCGACTTGCCGGCGCCGCTGGGCCCGATGATGCCGACGGCGTCACCAGCCCGCAGCGTGAAGTTGATATTGGCCAGGATCGGCTGGGCCGCACCCGGCACATTCAGATAGAGGCCTTCGACGGACAGCTGCTCGCGCGGCGCCGGCAGGCGCACGGAAGGCGCAACCGCCGGGGTCGCCAAGGTCGCCTCTAACCGCTTGAACGCCAGACGCGCCGAGACGAAGCCGCGCCAGTGGCTGATCGCCAGTTCGACCGGCGCCAAGGCCTTGCCCGACAGGATGGAGGACGCAATCATCACCCCGCCCGTCGCCTTGGCTGAGACAACCAGCCAGGCGCCGGTCGCCAGGGTCAGGGACTGCAGGGCCATGCGCAAGAAGCGCGACAAACCAGAATATCGCCCGGCGCGATCGGCCGCGTCAAGGACGCCGGCCCCGGCCGCCAGGTGGCGTTCGGCCCACAGGCCGCGCAAGGCGGCGGTCATGCCCAGAGGACGCACGGTTTCGGCCGACAACCGCGCCGCGTCGGCCATGGCGGCGGCTTCGGCGGTCAGGGCCGATGCCGCCTTTTGGTAGGGCGAGGTGGCGCGGTCGGCCAGCCAGGTGATCCCGGCCAGGGCGACGATGCCGAACAGCCCCAGCGCCCCCAGCCACGGATGCAGCAGGAACAGCAGGATGGCGTAGAGCGGCATCCACGGCAGGTCGAACAGGGCCGACGGCCCGCCGCTGGCCAAAAAGGTGCGGATCTGTTCGACGTCCTTGAACGGCGCCGTATTGTCCGGCGTCCGCCGGCCCGGCAGAGCGGCGTCGATATTGAGGTCGAAGACGGCGTGGCACAGGGCGCGGTCGACGTGGCGGCCGATGCGGCCGAACAGGCGCGACCGCGTCTGGTCCAGCAGCGCATTGAAGCCATAGAGGATGATAACCAGCACGACCAGGGCCTGAAGGGTCGGAATGCTGTGGCTGGGCAGGACGCGGTCATAGACCTGCAGCATGAACAGGGAACCGGACAACATCAGGATATTGATGCAGCCACTGAGCACCGCGGCGACCACGAAATAGCGCCGTACCGACGCCAGGGCGCGCGACACAGGCCCGCCGCGTCCGGGCATGGCAACGGCCGGCGGAACCGACGGCCCACCGTTAAACAGGCGCCGGATGCGCGGCGCAAAACGCTTTATGACGGAAAACATTCCCCAATTCCCCTCGGCCCGCATGCAGGGAGGGGCACGCGGTACGCAGGCAGCAGTGCCCCGCAATACCCGCGACGGTCAACACAAAAGTGTATCCAACCTGAAATAATCAACAATCATCAAGCCGCTAAAACCTTATAGGTTGCAAGGGCTTTCCAGACCGAGAGCATTTCGGCGCGGGCGTTTTGCACGGCACAACCGCATCGCCATGCGATGCCGCACATGGTCCGATCCGCCTATGGTGGCGCCATTCTGCGCGCCGGAGGCCCCCATGACCCGCTTTTCCCTGCCCCTTATCGTGGTGGCGATTGCCACCCTGGTCGCGACGCCGGCCCTGGCCGGGCCGCACCACAAGCAGGCCAAGGTCGACGATTCGGATTCGTCGCGCGCCCTGACCAACATGGCCCGGCCGACCGGCACCAAGCCGGTCGTCGCCATTTTCGACGTGACCAGCGATGTGCCGGAAATCCAGCCGCGCGCCGCTAAGGAAATGTTCGTGACGGCCCTGATCAAGTCCGGCGCCTTCACCGTGGTCGAGCGCACCAAGCTCGATGACGGCGTGGCCAAGGAACGCCAGCTGACCGGCGGCGCGACGGGCCAGCAGACCCTGACCGCCGCGCAATATGTCTTCGAGGTCTCGATTTCCGAAGCCAATGACAGCGAGGACCAGGGCAGCAATTCGGTATCGGTGGGCGGCGCGGAGGTCGATCATTCCCACAGCACCGCGCAGATCGGCATGGATATCCGCATTACCGACGTCTCGACCGGCGAGATCCTCGACGCGGTCAATGTCACCCACGAAATCGCCGCGACCCAGTCCCAGGTCTCCGGCATCGGCAACCTGTTGAACACGGTGCTGACGATGAAGGGCGGCAAGGGCCTGCCGGTCTCGGCCGATGCCAGCGTATCGTCGGCGCACAATGACGGTTTCGACCGGGCCCTGCGCTCATGCATAGAGACCGGGGTCGCCACCCTGGCCCAGCGTCTCGGCAAGACGACCGAGCAATAGACCACGCCGACAGGTTGCGGTATGTGTACAGGCTGAAAGCCCACCGCCCCGGGGCCGGATTCTGCCGCCGACATTTCTCACCGGTGCCGATGACCGTTGTCCGCCTTCTTTGCACCTTGGGGCTGGTCTTGTGGGCCGGCATCGCCGGCGCTGCGGCGGGCCAGCAGGCCTATGGCATAACCTATGGCCAGGCCCAGGGCCTGGACGCCGGTGAAATCGGCTCGCTGGCCCAGGACAGCCGGGGTTTTATCTGGATCGGCGCCAATGGCGGCCTGGTGCGTTTCGACGGCCTGCGCTTCGAACGGTGGGCGCCGGACGTCCTGCCCCACCTGCCGACGCGGATCGCCACCGGCAATGGTGGCCGCGTGGTCGTCGAGACCTATGAAGGCCAGTTGTTCGCCCTGACCGGCCATAGCGCCACGCCCCTGCTCGGCCCCGACGAAAAGCCGCTCAATGGCGCCACAAGCGTGATTTTCGACGCGTCCGACCACCTGTGGGTCGTAGGCAAGGGCGGCGTCCTCATCCGCGACAGCGACGATCGCTGGCGCAAGCTCGATGCGGCGCGCATCGGCGGCCAGACGCCGCTCAAGGTCAAGCGCCTGGGCGACGCCGTGGCCGTTCTGACCGACAAGGCCGTCTGGCGCCTGGATGCCGGCGGCAGCCATATCGTCTACACCCGTCCGGCGGCGACCATCGTGCAGACCGCGCCCGACACCGACTGGGTGCTCGATGCCTCGTATCGGCTATGGCGCGTCCAGGGGCGCGACGCCAAAGCCTATCCCCTGCCGCGCGGCCGCGTCATGTCCCTGGCGGCGCGCGACCAGACCCTGTGGGTCGCCATCGACCGCTACCTGGTCGCCTTCGGGCCGGACGGCAGCCGGCGGGTCATGGGCCCGGCCCAGGGCATAGCCAGCGGCGGCCCACTGCTGGTCGACCGTGAGGACGGCCTGTGGCTGGGCACCTTTGTCGGCCTGCAATATTTCTCCGAGCCGGACACCCGGCAGTGGACACAGGCCGAGGGCCTGGTCAGCAACCACCTGCATCAACTGGCCATCCTGCCGCATTCCGTGTGGGCCGCCAGTTGGCAGGGCGTCGCCAGCCTCGACAGCGCCCATCCGCAAACCTTTGTTTCAAGCAATGAAAGTGCGGACAATTCCCTGTGCGGAAACAGCGATATCGGCGTCTTCTACGCCCGCGGCCGCAATGTCTGGCGCCAGGCCGAGGGCGCGCCCGTCCGCCTGCGCCTGCCGGCCCATCCGCCCGACCTCGCGCTGGGCGGCTGCCTGCGCGATGCGTCCGGCGCCCTTTGGCTGGCCACCGACGCGGGTCTATACGAACAACGCACACCGGGCGCCCGATGGCGTCTGGCCCTGCAAAGCTTGCCCGGTGGCGACCCGCCCGTGCGCCTGGCGGAGGATCCGGCCGGCGGCCTGTGGCTTTTCAACCTGCATCATCTGTGTCGCTACCGACCCGAAACGCAAACGCCGCCGGCCCGCGCGCCGCTCGACTGCCTCGAGACGCCGCCCAATGTCGAGCTGCGCGACGGAACCGTGGCCGACAACGGCGCCCTGTTGCTGGCGACCAGCGACGGGGTCTACCGCTTCGCCGGCCGGCGCTTCGAGCGGATCCTTCTGTCGCGGACGCCCATTTCCCTGACCCTGGAAAACGTCATCGCCTCGCCGCGCGGCGGTTACTGGATCGTCGGCCCCGGTATCTTCCAGCGCATCGTGGTCCGCCCCCACGCCGCGATCGCCGACGTGGTCGAACAGCCGTCGATCCGCCAGGGCCTGCCCGGCAACGAAGCCGTCGACATGGTCGAAACCACGGCCGGCGACCTGTGGATCGCCGGCAACCGCGGCCTTTTCCGCGTGCCGGCCGCGGTGCGCCGGCTATCGGTCTGCCCGCGCCGGGTCGTGGTCGTGGGGACCTCGATCGATGGCGTCGCGCAACCCGACCGGCAGCCCCTGGTCCTGGAGCCCGGCCAGCACCAGTTGACCATCTCTATCTCCGCCCTGTCCTACAAGGACCCGGCCGGGGTCATGTACCGCTATCGCACCGATCCGAAAGCGCCCTGGTCGGCGCCTTCGACCAATGCGGTCCTGCAGTTCATCGACCCGGACGCCGGACGCCATGCGGTCGACGTCACCGCCAGCGTCGACGGCGTCGCGTGGGCGCCCCCGACCCGCATGGTCTTTCGCGTGCGCCCGCATTGGTGGGCATCGCTGTGGGCCTGGGCCGCCTATGCCCTGGTCGTCACGGCCCTGCTGGTCGTCGCCTATCGCCTGCGCACGGCCCACCTCCTCAGCCTGGAACGGCAGAGACTGCGCATCGCCATGGACCTGCACGACGAGATCGGCTCCAACCTGGGCAGTATCGGGCTCCTGGCCGGCGAGGCGGCGCGGCATGCCGGCGACCGCGAACGCCTGCCGCACCTGATCGGCCAGATCACCAGCCTGGCGCAGCTGACCCATGTCGGCCTGCGCCTGGTCGGGCACAACCTCAAATCCGACCACGGCGCCCTCACCGACCTGGCGCGCGACATCCGCGTCCAGGTCAAGCGGCTGATCCACGAGGACGAACTGGACCTGCGCTTCGTCGTCGCGCCCCAGGCGGCCCAGTTGGACATCTCGTCGTCGGTCCACCGCCACGCCCTGATGATCGTCGTCGAGGCCGTGCACAATGCCTTGAAATACGCGGCGGCGGACGCGCTGGTCATCACCCTGTCGGTGATCTCGGCCGATCGCTGGCAGTTGATCATCGCCGACGACGGCCGCGGCTTCGATCCGGCGACCGCCCGCGGCGCCGGATCCGGCCTCGAAAACATGAACCGCCGCACCCACGAAGCCGGCGGCGTGCTCGACCTTGAGACGGCGCCGGGCGGCGGCACGCGGATATCGATCGTCTTTCCGGCGCGCATCCGCCGGCGGCCGCTAAGCCGCCTGCCCGACAGCTGGATCGCCTGGCTGCGCCGTAAAGCCGGCCTCAGATCAGATTCCGGCGCAGAGCCTTGGTGACCGCCTCGCGCGCCGTACGCACATGCAGGAAGGCGTAGATGTGGCGTACATGCGAGCGCACCGTGTCGATCGACAGGCCCAGCCGTTCGGCGATGGCGCGATAGGAATCGCCTTCCGACAGGCCGCGCAGAACGTCGATCTGGCGCCTGGACAGCCCCGCCCCCTCGCTGTCGCCTTGCGGGCGCCCGCGGCGAATGAGGTCGAGCACGGCCTCGGCCAGGGCAGGTGAGAAACCGGCGCCATAACGCAAAGCCTGGTCGAGGTCGCGCGCCAGGGCATCGGCCGGCAGGGACTTGAGCAGATAGCCGTCGGCGCCGGCGGCGATCGCCGCCAGGATGCGCTGCGGGTCCTCGAACACCGTCAGCGCCAGGACGGCAGCCTTGGGGTACAGGTCCTTGAGGGCGGCGATCGCCTCGACGCCGCCCATTTTCGGCAGGCCCAGGTCCATGAAGACGACGCTCCACGGCAGGGGCTCGCCCAGTTCGTGAAAGCTTTCGACCTCGCTCAAAAAGGCTTCCGCCGAGCCGAAGGTCGTGACGCTCAGGCTGGCATCCACTTCGTTGATAAGCTTGCCGAAATGGAAGCGAAAGCGGGCATCGTCCTCGATATAGG
>OUNM011099338.1_pt1 | contig 25828 bp, 17 predicted proteins | sample 1769961 | NCBI WGS metagenome assembly OUNM01 (sample SAMEA3914820, study PRJEB12502) | metagenome | biome: forest; material: soil | place: USA | collected 2012-03-12 | depth 0.3 m | reverse complement strand
GCTGCACACGACCGCGATCCCCGGGGGGGGGGCGATATTGCGAGAACCACCGAAACGATGTCCAGTGCCTTTTTCACCGGACTGGATCTTCGCTCATGGAAGACCACGCGAGAATTGATTTTTTTCTGGATTTGGACCACGGCTTACGTGTTTAAGGCCAGCCAATATCAATCTGCCACGAAAAATGAACCGTGAAAAGGAAGAGAAATTGAATGCCCTTACCGAAAAACATCTTTCGCGGGGGGGGATTTGCATTGTTTGCGTTCAGGAGTCTTTTGCAACTCCTTGCTGCGAAATTCCGCATCATCAGAGGAATCTCGTTTTGATAAATGGATGCCATTGCCGTCGAAGATCGCGAAAACGGTCACCACTACCGATTGGCTGGCCCGCGACCGAAGGAGTGGAATTTGAATGCGCCTATGAAATGTATGTTTCTTAATATCTGGCTGGGGAAACTGCCGCCATATTTCCCGTTCTTTTTGAAGAGCACGCTACTGAACGCTGGGATGTTTCAGTGGTATTTGTTCACTGATCAAATTAGCGAGCCCGTGAGACTGTCTGAATCGCTTTTCCTCATTCCGTTCAGCTGGGAAGATGTTGTGAAGATAGTTAAAGCTGAAGGAGTGCAACCACGATTCGGAGCGCTGCACCTCGCGAGTTACAGGATGTTGCTGCCATACTCTCAATGCGTTGATGAATTGATGAGAAGCGAAAAATTCACGCACTTTGGTACATTTGACCTGGACGTAATTTACGGTGATATAAGAGCGCACCTGCCAGGCGATGCCGCGCGATATTTGATGATTTCGGGACACCCAGGATTGAATAAGGATGATGTCTCTCCCAGAGGCTGTGGGCCGTTCACGATACACCGGCGAGATGCCGTCGAAATCCTTAGGCGGTTCCCAAGGTTCCAACAGGAGCTTAACAGCATCAGTTGTAGCAATCCCTTTGATGAGAACCGTGCCTACTTCGACTGGATCACAGCGGAAAACCACCCAGTGTATTATCGTGGCACAAATATTCAGCCCGTTCGCGAAGCGTTCTATCCGAGCGAAGAATTTCGAGCCCGTTGGACCAGAGGGCGATTGACAGTTTCTGACGGCGATCGGTTGATTGAGGGCGCGTTTTTCCATTTTATGAAATTCAAGCGACTGGCGAGCTTTCACGTGAATGAAGCGGATGCTGAGAGCGATTATTTTACCGTTTCGAAGGACGGGATCAGCCTATTGCCGTAGTTTACCATAGCGCGCCGCTAGCCGAGGGCCGCTTCCGTTGGGAAGCGGCCCTTTCGACCGAGGGACGGACGGTCACTTATTTAGTGCTGGAGACGCGCGCTTTCAAATTCAAAATTCAAGCGGATAAGTGTTGCCCGTTTTTGATCCAGAGTTGTCCATCCGGATACAAAAGAGTGCCTCGTTGGCGCGCGTTTATGCGTGCCAGCAAGTTGCTCTAAGCGTGTTCACAGGCATCCCATAAGGGCATAGTTCGGGTGGACAGCTCCTGTGCTGGAGCTGTATTTGATGCTTGAAAATGGAGTGAGCGTTAAGAGTTTTGGGGAGCCTACGGGGAATTGTCTTTTATGAGTGCGCGGTGCTGTCCCATAATTTTTTCTAAAATCCCGGGAAATACGCGGACTGTGGCGTGCCCATCATCCGAAAGCTGCCTCCGGCTGTCCCATAACTTTGCAAAAGGGCCAGGAGGTCGATTTTTTGCCACAATACGCTGCGCAGTACTGTGAACAGTCGAGTAAAGCTATGTGACCAATCCGACACGAATGCGAGATAGCGCAGCAGGAGGTAGGTCAAGAGCGCCGTCCAGATCTGCCAACGCACTCCATTTGCGCTATGGCCGAGGAAATCGCCCAGCTGTAGAGTCTGTTTGATTTGCTTAAAGAACACTTCGATTTTCCACCGGCTGCGGTAAAGATCCGCAATCGTGGAGGCGCTCCATTCGAAGTTGTTCGTTAAGAAGACCATCACCGCTTCCTTTCCGTCGACCTCCACCAACGCCTCCACCCGCCGCAGCGGCTCGGGGTGGAGCGCCCAGGATTGCTCAGTCGTCAACGCTACAAGTTCGTCTTTCAAAATTCGTCTTTTTGGTGCGTCGCGCTCCTCAAGAACTTCGTAGTTGAGGTTGTCTTTGGCGCGGGTAACCCAGGAGCTGTCTCCGACCGTCAGCTCGAAGAGATGATCGAAATCGATGTAGGCTTTGTCGAAGACCACTACTTCGCCTGCTTGAATTCCGGCGCAGACCTCCCGCGCGCGTTTGCCGTCGTGATCTTTGGCCGTGTCGATGATGGCAAAGCGCGGCAGGAAGCTTTGCATATCCAGCCGCATGTGGCATTTTGCCGCCGCCTTGCGCCGGCGATGTTTGGCCCAATCCATGCAGGAGGCGACAAGCTAAATCGTCGTCGAGTCGACCACGTGAATCGTCCGCCGAAATCGCCGCAGCGGCCCACGGCCCCGGTTGCCACGACCGAAATCGGGAGTGAGCTTTTGCAGATGATCGAGCATCTCCCAGAAAAGACCTTCCGCCATCTGCGCGTCCCGTTCCTTATTCGCATGAGAAAGGGTGTTGCGCGGCGGAGGCGTCGCGCCGCGCAGCGCCGAGAGCGGACCGCTTCAATGCTGGAGCGCGTCGCAGACGTCGTTGAGCCCAAGGCTATGACTGAGCTGCGCAAAGATCATGCTGACTACATGACTCCATGGCGTGAAGGACCGAGATTTCTTATCTACGCCATATTGGCGGGCCAATTGCGGAACGAGATGATTGGGAATCAGATTGCAAATCTGACGCAGAATGCTGAAGTTCGATTTCGTTGAAGCTGGTTTTCTGTTATTCACACCCTGCCGAGTGGCAGGTTAACCGGCCCGCTTCAACACTTTTTCCAAATCCCTGTGGGACGGCTGTGAAGCGTGTTTATAAAAGACGTGTTTGCCATTCGGGCGGAAGAAGAGATTCTTATATCGGACATGAGTTGTCCTTTACAAATGTTAACCCCACGAGAACGTGTCCGGCGGTGGCCGCGGACGCGGCCACCGCCGGACACGTTCTCGTGGGCACCCGTGATCCCGCCCAGGGAACGTGTGGAAAATGGTGGTGGGCCGTTGCCCGTCGCCGTGTTGTCGAGTGCTGCGCGCGAGCCTGAACGCTCTGCCCATGGTATAATGCGCGAAATGGCGACCGTTCGAGGCATTGAGCTGCAGGAAAGGGATTTCGAGGTGCTTGTCGGCCTCTTCGAATGCCGCGTGATGAGCCTGGCACATGTGTCGCACCTTTATTTCGAAGGAAAGGGGGAGTCGGCCAAGAAGCGCGTCCAGAAGCTCAAGGCGGCTGGGCTGCTGCGGGAGCGACGGCGTGCGGTTGGCGAACCCTCGCTGCTTCACCTGACTACGGAGGCCTTCCGCATCCTGAAGGGGGAAGGGCGGATCGAAAGGTTCCCCTCCATGAGCGAGAGGCAGATGGAAAGGCGCTCTCGCGTGAGCGAAATTACCCTTCGTCATGAGCTTGACGTCATTGACGTGCGGGTCGCGCTTGCGTCCGCCGTCCGGCATGCGCAGGGGCTCTCGCTCGCCGAGTTCAGCACCTGGCCGACGCTTTACGAGTTCCAGGCGCGGCATGCCGCAGAGGGGCTCGGCCGCCGCGAGCTGACCGTGAAGCCTGACGCCTTCATCCGTCTCCTAGAGGAGACCGGGGACAGAACTCACGACCACATGTTCTTCCTGGAGGTGGACCGGAGCAGCGAGCCGCAGGGAACCGTCGCCCGCAAGGCGGCGTGCTACATGGACTTCTACCGGAGCGGCGGCATGGGGCTCACGGCGGTCACGGCGGCCACGGCGGTCACGGCGGTCACGGCGGTCACGGTGTCGCGTCCGTTTTCGAGCGGTTAACGCAGAATCTTGAGGGTGGAGCGCTTGAGCCCCGGCGCTCCGGCAGGCCAATGAACTGGGAGGCTGGAGATGGGGAGTGGAGCCGCTCGGTCAAACCATGTCTGCACCTTGGCCGGGGCCATTCGCCGGGCGAGCAAGATCGTAATTCCCCGTTTTCGGCCAATCGTTGTCGATAGGCATGAAGACGTATTGTTCCGAGGTGGACGTTCAAGGGCGACAAATCCATGAGAATCCACCGAAAGGTCGGGACGCAGGTCGATACGGCGTCGTTTAGGTAACGCTGACGCGGGAACCCATTTTCGCGGCAATTGACAACGGAGGAAGGGGGGGCGCAAGGGCTTTGGCAGCCGGTGACCCATCGGTTCCTGAACGTTTGTCACCGTTTTGTCACCCATTTTTTTGAGTCGTCAGTTTTCGGGTTTCTAAAATCGTCCGAAAAGCAAGCATTCATCAGGGTTCTCTGCCTATTCCGAGATTGGCTACCCGACAAGGATTCGAACCTTGACTAAGGGCTTCAAAGACCCCTGTGCTACCATTACACCATCGGGTACCGGAAACGGGAGCGCGGAATGTAGGCTCCTCTGCGGCCCTGTACAATGGGAAAATCGGGATTTTTGGCCCGAAGCGCTATTTCGATTTCCCCCTACGACGCCGGCCGGCGGCTGCGAGGGAGGCAGATGGAGAAGCGGCTGCCCCGGTGGAGAATGGAGTCCGCGTCCATGTGGCCCCCGAGCATGTGGATGAGCTCGCGGGCAATGGCCAGGCCGTGGGGCACCCGTTTGGGCCCGAAGGATACTCCGGTGAGAAGGTGCGTGAGTTTTTCCGGATCGATGCCCGGTCCGGTATCTTCGATGGTAAGCAGCCAATCCGGACCGCTGGCGCGCGCGTCGATGGTGATGGCGCCGGAGGTCGTGTATTGGACGGCGTTCTGCGCCAGAAGACTGGCCGCACGGTGGAGCTTGGGCGAGTCGGTGTCGACCGTCGTGAGCGCCGGGTCGCAGTGAATGGAGAAGTGGAGGCCTTTCTGCTCAGCCAAGGAGCGGAAATTCTCCAACAGGCCATTGAGGAAAGCGGGTACGGAAATGGGTGCTACGCGCGACAAAGTCGGCGAGGGGGCGGGGGCCGAAGGTTGCGGCGGCGCGGAGACGCCAATATTTTCGAGGAGCGACGCCATGCGCTGCAAATGTCGCAAGGCCATGGCGGCTTCGTCTCGCGCTGCAGGCGCGGCGACACGCAGCTTGCCTACCTGGGCTCCAACGCTGCGCAGAGCATCACGAAACTCTTCCAGCACGGCGGTGGTGACTTCGATCTGTGATCTCGGCGCGGGCTTGGGCTCGGGATGCGCCGGCTCGGGTTCCGGAGCCGCTTCAATAGAAGGCTTGCCCGCGGCTTCGAGACTGCGGACCGAACTCAGCACCCATTCGGCAATTGAGGCGGCGAGCAGGCGGCTAAAAACGTCGATAGCTTCTTGGCGCAGCTCGGTCATGGCCGCCGGCGAGACGCCATCCTGCCCCGCCTGGGACGACTGGAAGCGATTGAGCATCCGTAGGAACAAACTCTGGATCTGATTCGACTCCAGGAGCAGACGCTGGGTGTCATCCTGCAGCCCATCGTTTTCATCGGAGACCTGCCCGCCGACGACCCAGCCGTGGCCGGCGGAAGTCGCGTTCAATTGAGTCGAAACATCCGCCACGAGATCGGGCAGCCGCGTCAGCCACGGATATTTGCCGGCATTCTCCTTGGCTTCATCGGTTTCGAGCTGCAATTGCGTCGCGCAATCCGCCAGCATCGCGGATTGAGTGGTCGCCAAGTACTTGGAAAAACGCTGGAGCAGCGACTGGGATACCATGGAATGCCGAGAAGGATGCGGTCGCCTTGGGACGGGGTCAAGCAGCCGAGGTGGACGAAGAGCGTCCGAAACTTGCGGCGAGGTTTTACAGTCGTGATTTATAGAATGAACCATCATACTCGGCCAAGGCGGCCGGGGTCCTCTGCCTTGGCGGAACGTGGGGGTTCGGGGAATCAGCGCCCAGCGGATGCGACATCTGGAGCGCGACAAATATTAGAGCAGGATTGGGGCCCGGCGCCGTTTAAAGACGTGCGAAAAATCTTTGCGCAAATCGGCGCAATGGGAGCTGGCGCCGCGTTTTCTGCGCCGGCGCTTTGAGCTATGGGAAGAACGGGAGCAATGGGAGCGACAGGCTAGGCTAGCTGCTGGCCTTGAACTCGATCACATCGTGAGGCGCGCTTTCCCGCTGGCCGGCCGGAGTGACGCGGATGTAGCGAGCGGCGGCGCGAAGTTCGCCGAGATTGCGCGCGCCGAGGTAGCCCATGCCGCTTTGCACACCGCCGGCGAGTTGGAGCAGGACGACATCGAGCGGCGGGCTCACTTCCTTGAGCGCTTCCACGCCTTCGGCGGCGACTTTGCGCAGCGTGTCTTTGCTGGCATGTCCGTAGCGGGCGGAACTGCCGGCCTGCATGGCGGCATGCGAGCCCATGCCGCGATATTGTTTGTAAAGTTTTCCGTTGATCTCCAGCACCTGGCCGGGAGCTTCGGGGCAGCCCGCGAGCAGGCCGCCGCACATGACTCCGTGGGCCAGCGTGAGCGCCTTGACGATGTCGCCGGATTTCACGACTCCGCCGTCGGCGATGATCCGCACACCACAGCGCTCCGCCGCGCGGGAGGCGACATAGAGCGCAGTAAGCTGGGGAATGCCTACGCCGGCGACAATCCGCGTGGTGCAGATGGAACCGGGACCCTGGCCGATCTTGATGACATTGGCCCCGCAACTGGCGAGAAATTCCACGCCGGCGGCGCTGGTGACATTCCCTGCGAGGATAGGGAGCTCGGGAAAGACCTCGCGGATGAGGCGCACCGCATCGCCCACGCCCTGGGAATGGCCGTGCGCGGTCGAGATGGCGACGAGATCGACGCCGCGCTCCACGAGGGCGCCGATGTGATTGACGATGCGCGGACGGTCGAGTTCACCGGTGTTATTGCGCGGAGCGGAAACGCTGGCGGCGCAGAGCAGTCGGAAATGCGAATCGCGCGCGGGTTTGAGCTGCGCGCCGCGTTCCTGGCGGATGCGCTCGATGTCGGCGATGGTGAAGAGACCGCGCAGGCGATCGGCGTCGTCGACGACGAGCAGCTTGTGCACGCCGACGTATTCATTGAAGAAGCGATCGGCGCGGGCGATCGGGTCGCGTCCCAATTCGCTCTCGTGGATGGTGTGAACCTGGGCGCGGGGCAGCATGGCCTCCGAGACCTGCAGGGCAGCGTAGCGCGAACGGACCGTTTGACCCGGCAGGAGGCCGAGGAGCTTGTCGCGCTCGTCGACGACGGGGAAGGTGCGGAAGCCGTAGCCCTTCTGCTCGATGAGGCCGAGCACATCGCCGATTTTTTGGGTCGGAGAGACCTTGATGGGCTCCTGGATCAAGCCGTGAACGGTGTTTTTGACGCGGCTGACTTCGGAGAGCTGTTGTTTCTCCGGCATGTTGCAATGGATCACTCCCATGCCGCCGGAGAGCGCCATGGCGATGGCCATGGGCGATTCGGTGACGGTGTCCATATCCGCCGAGACGATGGGAATGTGGAGGTGGATGCCGTCGGCGAGCGTGGTCTCGAGATTCGTCTCCCGCGGGAGCACATCCGAGTAAAGCGTGGCCAGGGTGGCGTCGTCGTAGGTGAGAGCCGTGCCCTGCTGCGCCCGGAAAAATTCGTCCGCGGAAAGGTAAAATTCGCGGTCGATGGACGAGGATGGTTCTGCCATGGCAAACCGTGCCAGCGAGGAAAGGGGAGAGGCAAGCGCCATTTTTGCGGAATGCGCGCAGACAAATCATACGCCGGATTCGCAACGGGCACTCCCTATGCCACGCCAAATTTTGCAGCCGCGATTTCGCTCGTTTTGTGAAGCTCTGCCCACTCCGGTTTGAATTCCCACCAGCGGTCTTTGGCGAACATCGGGTGATAGAATAGGCTCGCGCCATCCAGCCCTGGCTGAAGCACACCGCCACATTCGACGACCGAGGCATCCGGGTAGACTATGGGTGTGGGCGCGAGGGTGAAGGGGACGCCGAGAAGGTCAAACGCCAGCGCGTAGGTTTCTTTGTCGCCGTAGGTGTAGCGATAAAGCTTCGGCCCGAGCGAGTTCAGGGCGGCGGCGAAGCGCAAGGCGAGACGGATTTCCGGGCGGGACAGATCCACGAAGAGCTCGCCGGACTCGAATTCGCAATTGTGAAAAGTCGTCGACAGGCTTCTCCGCAATTTGGCCATCAGTCGATGGTAGCCCATCCATGGACCGTCTTGCCAGATGATGCACGGCTCACCCGAGTCGAAGATCGATTCGAGGGGGCGGAGCGGAAAGCAATTGACGTCCAGCAACAGCGTCTTGCGGAAACGCGATTTGGCCAGCGCCCAGGCTTTGAAGCCGTGCACTTCGTGGCAGCCGGTTAGCCCATTGAACGGCGATGTGTCGTCTTCACGAAAGCTGGCCAGCGGACTCAGGAACTCGATTTGCGCCTGCGTAAATTCACCGGGCAAATGCCAGATCTCAATTTCTTCGGTGAACCCGACTCCGCGGATGATGCGCAGATTTGCATAGAGATGCGGCAGCAGTCGGCCGCAGGCAGAAATGATGATCCCTCGCTCGGCATTGGTCGTCACTTCCTCCGGCCAAAGGCAGGGGGCTTCGCGGATCTCCAGGATGGACCGCGCCAGTAGGTTCACCGTCCGGGTCGATCGATTCATAGTACTTTCGCCGCCTCCCGCAGCAACTTATCGAATTGCCCTCTCAGCGCGTCCTCCGGAGTCTCCACCTGTCGAGCCCATCCTTTCGCTTTATTTTCCGCGCACAATCGAGCCGCCTGACCTGCGTTGCGCTCACGCAGGTGCGCGAAGCCGAGGTTGCGCATGTGGAGCAGCTTCAGCGTCGTCGATTGCGGCCAACGCACCGCGCCGATCGGATGACAGATATGCGCCCCCGGATCGAATTTGATCTGCAAAATGTCGTCCGGCTGGAAAACACAACATTTGCTGTAGCACACGCTGCTCTTGCCGCGGTTCACGACCTCTGTGATTTGCCCTGCGGTCTGTGGAAAGGCTTCCGCCACCATCTCGAAGCCATTGGTCTGGATGATTGTCGCCCCAGAGCTTCGCAGCCGATTGAGTTCCTCTGAAAGGTTTTCTGCATAAACAAACTCATCCACATCGACCACGATGACGTAATCGATCCCGTGCCCGCGCGCCTCTTTCCAACAGTGATTCTTGATGTCCAGTAGCGTGCGTTCCCGGTATTGTCCATTGGTGTCGTAGGACCGCACCTCCGTCCGGGGCCAGGACGACGCGAGCTCCTGTGAGCCATCATCCGAGCAATTGTCGTAGATGACGATTTTTTCCGCCCAGCTGTAGTGCCGCAGGAAATAGGGCAACAATCTCGCCTCGTTCCAACATACTGCGTACACGACTACGCGGGGTGCGGTCCGCAGTCCGTCGATCCTCTCCAAGCCAGGTATTGGCATCGTCATGGAATTGTGTCTGGTGATTGAAAAAATGTGCTACGCCGATTTTCTTCGGTTCGTCGACCCATCACACTCAAGCGCCCGCCCCCACACGCCGCGCAAACGGCCGATAGTAGTCTGCGTCGTCTCCGATCAAAGTCCGTAGCATCGTCAGCTCCAGATCATCCACGGAACCTCGCATGGCGTGCCCGGTTCCGATTCCGGGCTCGCCCGGCATCGACTTCACGCTCACGTGCAAGAGCGGCCGATTTGGCGCGATCACCTTGGATCCCGTCCACTCGTGCCAAAGCGCCAGGTCGATGTAAGGATCGCCTCGCTGGGCCACCGATTCGATCAATGGCGCAACAGCGGGGCGAAACGCCGTTTGCCCGAAACTGCAATGGCGGCGGTTGTTCAACTTACGCAAAGACGGGCCCGCCAGATTGTAGTACGTCGCCGGCGCGCTGCCGACGAGGTCGCGTCCGTCTGCCAATTCGATCAGCCGATCGATGTACTGTGGGGCCAGCCAATCGTCGTCCTCTGCGACGATCGCCAGGTCGCCTTGGATTTTCGGCAGGGCCGCAAGGACATTTGAGCACAGGGAATGCACTTCTCGCTGTGTGGGTGATCGGAGGATCACCTCCTGCTCGTGATGGTAGGTGTACGGCGTCGCCCCGTCGTTCACAACGATCCATTGCAATGGGCCGCGGTAAGTCTGGCGCTCGATCCAGGTTTCCAGCAAAGCAAACGCCTCTGGTCGGTTTCTGGTTGGAGTAATTAATGTTATCATAAAATATGAAATGTGTTGTTTCTAAATGTGCAGAGTCTGGCGTCGCCGATTGACCGGCAAACATCCTGGCCGCGGCCTATTGGCCTGCCAGCGCTGCGCTCTCCGCGAGTTTGTCTTCGAGGCTAGAATACATCCCCCGGGTTCGTTCCTTTCGGTAGTCCCCCAGTGGAGCCAGCGCCTCGTCGATGGCTTCGTCAAAAGGTGTGAAGGGGAAAATGGTTAGTTTGCTATCGGGGTTGCAATTCCTGACGACGAAACCCTCCTTTAGGAAATAGGGTTGCAATTCGGCAAACCACCGCTGCAATCGCTGATAGGTCCGCATATTGCATGAAATCGCGCCCTTTCCCCGGTCCTCGTCAAAATGATACTTCTTCGTCTCGCTCATCTCGAAGTCTACGCCGAGAAGGTAGACCCGCCGGAAACCGAGCAGGTAAAGGATGCGTAGCGCCGGGAGCATCACGCTACGACCGCCGCCATATTTTGCGTGGCATCCCCAGTTGATCGTCTCTTCATGCAGGAACTGCGATGCGTCGAATCGGTCGTTGCGTCGGTAGCCGACTACATTTGGGCAATCTCTCAGCCGCTTGTCGGCCAGCCGCCAACGCTGGCCGACATTGCCGCTTGTTTCTGTCAAATAGCGATTATCCCACAGCGGACTCTCAAAGAACTCCAGCGGCACGAACTTCTGAACAGTGGGATCCAGCCAGACCGAGTAGCTGAATCTCGACGGTTCGTCGACCACGCAATTTGCATTGCCCCGAAAGGTCGAGCTGGAGTTATTGAGAGTCATCGTCCAAGCGAAGCGCAACGAGGCGCAATCTATCTTCGAGAAACTCTGTCCTCCCGCGATGATAAACGCGGTGGAACCCGGATACGGTTCCGAGACGTTGATGGGTGATTGGTCTCGATTAAAAAAACACACTTCGTTGCGCATGATTCGGTCTTTTGGCGCCTGGCTGCCGTTACGCGTGATCGCTATTCAGCTCAACTATAAGTGTATCCTTTTACCGGAGTGCCATGGTATTTGCTGTAACTATGAGCTCTGGGAGAATTATGCCTGATTCGCCTGTAGTCGTATGCGTTCCTACTAAGCGGGTTTTTTGGGCAATTTCCATCCCGATTTTCTGGATTATCGGGGTTGTTTGGATCTCCGGGATCGAGCGGATCGCGCTGATTGAACGGGTCATTCGGATCGTCAGAATTATTGGGATCGTGCTGATCGGGACCATCGGGCTTGTGTCGATGGGGATGATAAGGTTGGCTGGGGCCATTTCCCAAGTCGCCGCCTCCAGTTTCGACAATTGTGCCGTTGTCAGGAAATAAGTTCTTCACCAGCTGGTGATGAAACAATTGAGAGATGCCGGGCACCGCAAAGTTTACCCCCCAAGACGTCGTCCCTGGGGTCATTACTCCGATTTTATCAACTGATTTTCCGATACTATTCCAGTTGCCGTTCGTATTTGTGCCATAGGGATTCTGTGTCGCTAATCCACCCTCGTTGATGTCGTTTATATCTGTATTGCGTGTTTGCCCTATGATTTCCGCCTGTTTTTTAATGTTTAGGGCGTTTTGATCGTATTGATATGCATTGTACAAATAGTAGCCGCCTCGCCCGACATTGGAGGCGGATTTCCAAATTGACAGGAGCCCTGTTGGGTCGATGAATTTTGTCGGATTATTGCTGCAATATGCGTATAGATTTAGGCCTGCAATCTCGCCGATAGGGTCGCGAGTTAGCCAGCGGCCGAGGTTCGGTTGCAAAAAGCGATTCCTGACGATATAGAATCCCGTATCGATGTCGAAGAGGTAGCTGCAGTAACGAAGTTCCCAATCGAAGTTTGAACTCGACCGTGGGCTGAAGGCCGGCGACATCACGTTCGAGGAGCCGAATGCATTGTAGCTGTAACGTTCTAGTATCGTGCCCTCGGCATCCGAAATCGCGGTGACATGCATGGCGTCTCGTAATGCGTAGATCCTCGGAGTTTCGTCTCCGTATGAATCGCGAAGGATCAAGTCATCGATTCCCCGCAATCCCCAGACGAAGTGCTTTAACGCTTGCTCGCTGCTACTGCTGGCAGAAGGTCCATCGGTCCCATCCCGCTCTTCCAGAAGTTGCCAGGACGCGGAATAGTAGTATTCCAACTTTTCAGATGCCGTTGTCGTCGTGAGACGGCGAGTCAATCCATCGTAGCTGTAGGAGGCGATCGTTGTTGCTCCCAGCGCTACCGTGACCAACCGGTTCCACGCGTCGTAAGTAAGCGTGTAGGCCGCCGTCCAGTTTGTCGGGACGGGCGTTTTCGTCATGTTGCCGGAGCGGTCGTAACCGATCAGCGAGGAAGACCCGCCAATCTGCTGGATCGCATTGGCCACAGTGCTCGTCCGGGTCTGATTCAAGGTCGTGCTTCCGCCAGCTTTCGTTGTGTAATTTGCCCAGTTGCCAGTCGGGTCGTACGTGAAGTCTTCTTCCCAGGTGGAGGTTCCACTGATCCCGGTATTCGTCGTGTTCAGGCTGCCTCGTTGCAGTGCGTTGAGTCGATACAGCCCATCGTACGAGTAGAACTCGTCCTGGCTGGATGTCGCGACTCGATTGGCACGCCACAGTCGATTTGAAGCCGCGGTATAACAGGACTGGAATCGATCCACGTTCGCCGTACCTTTCATCCAACGAGCATCCACGATGCGATCGAAGCGGTCGAGGCCTACGTACCGATCGCCGGCGTCACCAGCCGAATCACCGGCTTGTTGAATGTAGGTATTCCGCAACGACGGCTCGGCGTGGCTCGATTCAACGATGGTGTCGAGTCCAAGGTAGGTATACGAAGCTACGGTGATTGCGCCTTCCACGATGTTGTCGATGCGGCTCAGGAGATCGTTCATCCCTCCGGTTGCGCCGTAGTTGTAGCTGATGTGTCGGCCGTCTGGATACTGAAGGCCGGTCGGACGAATCGTATTATTCGCGCCAGTCGCGTAGTAGTATGTCACGGTCGGGGAATGCGTTCCCGCGTATCCTGAGTTGGACTGTCGATCTTTGCTCAGTTGGCCGAAGGCGTTGTACTCGAGGAGCACCTCGTTCAGGACTGCGCCAGACCCGACTGTTGGGTTGTCGTAACTTCCGATGCCGCTCACCATCCCCCGAGGCTCGAAGGACTGGCTGATTCGCCGGACCGCGCCGTTCACACCGGTTCCCAGCGTCGACACGCAGTCGTGCTGAACACGCCCCAACACGTCATACAGATAGGAATGAACGGTTCCGTTTGGCGCCGTGAACTGTTTCATTTGTCCGAGCCGATTGTAGGCGAACGTATCCCGATCGAACGCAGTCGAAACGTCGTCCGGGTAGATCTTCTGGCGCAGCAGGTCATTGCTGGCAACGTCTGAATCACTCAGCGTCGTGCCGTAAATGTAGGTTGTGACCTGATTGGTCGTCGTCCCATTCACCGCCGTGGAGGTTGCGAGGCGGCCATCCGGGTTATAGCTGTACAAGGACTCCCGGTTATTGGAGGCGCCATAATTTTCCTTGGTCCCGACAAGCCGCCCGGCGTCGTCGAAAGTCGACTGGTTTATCGTTCCTTGCTCGTCGAGGAACTCTTCGAGTTCGCCGCGAGAATTGTAGGCTTGTGTCCGTACGTGCACGTTGGCCGATCGCGCCGGGGCTGTGGACGGCCGCGTCCAGGTCGTGCCCGGGTTTGTGCCGTAGTCCGCTGCGGCTGCTAGACGGCCGAGCGGATCCGGCCAGTATGCAGTGTAGCTTACTCGCGCCTGCGGTTGCGCGCCGGTCGGGCCATTCAACAGGCCCGTCCCGGTGGCATTGTCGAAGCGTGCCCGGCTGATTTTGGACTTCAAGTTGCTCGCCTCATCGTATTCGTACTCCGTTTGTTCGATGACGGTATCTCCGGAGGGACTAAACGGGTGCGGGTAACCCGTGGCGCTCGTGTTGTAAGCGCTATAGACGACCTTTAATCGCTGGAGGTTATCGTAGGCGAATCTTTGGAAGGCACTCGAGCCAGCTTTGGATTGCTTGACGACATTGCCAGCGGGATCGTACCAGTAGTTTGTCGTTAGCGGATATCCTGGAACGCCATCTGGTCCCACGGCGTAAACCGCTTCCTGGAATACGCGGCCAAGAAGGTCGAACTTGCGCTGGGAGCTGGATACCAGCAAGCTGGAGGCTGCGCTGTATCGATTAGTTCCCGTCATTCGACCCTGATTGTCGTAGGTGTAAGATTCGGAATAGTCCATCGCGGCGGTTACGCTAACGCGGCGGTCGCGGTAGTCGTACGAAAACGTCGTGTTGCGTGTTACGCTGGCATCCTGAAAGAGCGACAATTTCGTGACGTTTCCATCACCTCCGGCAGTGCTGTAGTCGTACTCGACGGACTTCACCTTCACCATATTGTTCCCGGTGGCGTGTGCCCCAGTGGGATCCGCATCCGTTGCGCCGTTATCGTTCGTTCCGACCCATGACTGAGTGAGCCAACCCATCGGATTGTAGACCGCCCGCGTGATCGTGCCGCCGGGTGTTTTCGTGCGGTTCTTTCGATCCAGGACGTCATAGCCATAGGCCGTCTCGTCGAAATTTACGCCGCTGGAACCGGAGCCCGTTACTGGGATCGTGTGGTAGATCCGGCTCGACGCCAGATTTCCCTGATCGTCGAAATTGCTGCGTGTCCAACGCACCCATGTTGTCTGAGGGAATAAGTCCGTTGAGAGCAATTTGCCCGACTCGATTTCCTCGGAGGACGAAGCATTGGTGGCGCGAACCGCTTGGATAATATCGGTGACGCGCTGGTCCTTGTCGAATTGCTTGATCGTCACCGGATTGACGAGCATGTAATCGTACGAGGTAGCGGGGCCCTCGGCGTAGCCATTGGCGATCCAGCGCTGATTTGTCACATCATGAGAGACGATCCACTTGGCCGTACGAATCGTGATCGGTGCTCCGTTCCGGTCGATTTGATGCGACGGTCCGAGCTCTTGGGTCATCCGCCCGAGCAGGTCGAATTCGTAATCATAGATTGAATTCAGGCCAGCGGTCGAAATCCAGCCATCCGGCGCGGACTCCATCGTGGTGTTGAGGTCTTCGATCCGCTTCTTCAATGCGCCGGTGGCGAGGTCGAATTCGGTGTAGAGAATGGACCCATTCTCGTCCTTGTACCAGATCGGGCGACCGTAGGAGTCGAATATCTGGACGTTGGTGTTGGCCGTGCCCGATCCATTTTGAGTCGTCGAGATCGTGGGGAGCGTTTCGGTGACCTGTGAAACCTGAAAGGTGGAGGTAAACCACAGATAGCTGTAAGACGTCACCGCAGGCTGGGAGCCGCCGGAATCCGAGCTTTGATATTTCGTCTCCGAAGCGAGATAGTAGATGGTGTCATCTCCTACGGTTTGCGAGACGTACTCGAGCGACCGGATTTTCGTGATGGTTCCCAAGATGCCTTTCTGAACACCTTCCGTCTTGAGTTGGAATGGGGCGCCGCCTGCGCCAGGAGTCTCGTCGTAATACTCAAAGGTATGGATGAGGCCGGCAAAGCCGTGAAGCGTCACCAACCCCGGGCTGCTCTCGCTATAGGAAGCCACGGCTGATGACTCCGCGCGAAGGAGGCCCTTGCCTGCGTCATCGTATTTGAAGTAGGTATACCATTCATCCGTGCCAGACTTGACAACTTTGAGCATCACCTGTCCGGCGTAATTCATGTAGATGATATTTTCCGTGCCGTCGGGATGGGTTTCGACGGTTTTCGACTGCCACGCATTGTAATCGTCATAAGCGCCAAAGGTGGAGTAGGTGAATGTAGAGGTCAGCGATCCGCCGTCGACCGTCTCGAGTGTGACACGATCGTAGCTGTCATACTCGAAGTAGTAGTCCGCGTACTGCGCGAGCGCGGCGTCGCTGGCCGTGAGCGGGTTGATCGGCGTAGTCTGCGACATCATGCGGGCAAACGCCGCCGGTCCAATGACGAACTTCAAGCCCGAAGGGAAGCCATTGCTCGCCCCGAGCACGTAGTAGCGATAGTAACTCGTCGTCAGCGTAGTCCACGAATTCGTAGTCGTGTCGTATTGCTGGACCATCGCGGTCTTTAAGTCACCTGGCATCCCGTTGGAATCGGATGCGCCGTAGTACGCATAGTTGCAGCGTCGAACATTGACGCCGTTTACGGAGTAGGTAACCGTTTGGAGTTGATCGTTGACGGAGCCGGAGCCGTAGTAAGTGTAGGTAAATCCTGCGGAAGACGAGCCGTCTGTGCGCGTGAACGAAGTTTGCCGGCCATACGTATCGTAAACCGCATAGGTCTCATGACCTGCGGGATCAATCGAGGACTTGAAGCGGTTTTGGAGCAGGGGATGGCTGTTGTCGTTGCCCCAATATTTGATCTTTGCTCCGTCGGAGTCGACCTGTACGAAGTCGGCTGTCGGGTCCGCTTGATTGAGCCCGCCGTTGATCGAGAATTTTGGCTTCCACATCCCCGTGAAGTCGGGGCCAGTAGTATGGGCAAACCACTTGGTTTTACTAACGATGCCGATTGTTCCGGCCGAGCCGTCTGCATCTTTCAGGATGAATGGCATCTCGTTGACGAACCATCCGTTTCCGTTCGTGGCAGGGCTGCCTTCGAATGTGCGATTGCCATAGCTGCGAGTATGCCCCCATGGTTGCCCAAATCCCTCGCTGGAAAGATCTGAGACCGTGAGTTGGATTTCTCCGCTCGAATAGCGGATGGGCCAGGGTGACGTGGAGTAGTCGTCGCTATTGCTTGCGTCGTGTGTGCAGTTGCAGCCGCAATTTGGTGGGTTTTGAGGATAGCTAGGATCGTAGCTCATAGGTTTTTATTTTTGTGTTTAACCAGAAACTCAGATGTTGCGCAGCGCCGTACATCGCGCCTATCGCGAGTATCGGTCAGGGTTCGTTTCGAGCCCGTGCGGACGGCTGATCTCTGGTGCGCTTGAAAGTGCATTGAGGTTGGGTTGTTAGTCAAAAGGGAATGTGAGTGAGGGGCCGGCTTTTGGTGTAACATGTCGACTCTGGATAATAATGTTACACTTCCAAGCTGCGGATGCGGGTGGGTTTGTGGGGCGCGGTCGCGTAGCGGTGGCGCGAAAGGCGTCCTGCCTTTTTCGAGTGTTGAGCTGCGGAGCCGCAGCCCATTCACAGGCGGCCGACGAGTCGGGGCGTCACTAAGCGAGTAAACGCCGGTGCGTTGGGGGTAGGCTTAACGCCGCGAAACCACTGGATCCGTTGGATAATACCGTGGATGGACGATCGCGTGTTTGGCCGGATTATTCGAAATTTCCTCGCGCCAAACACTTCGGCATTCGGTCCAGTCCTCGGGATAAATTCCGAGATAGACGAGCGCCTTGGCAAGCAATTGATCGTCCATGAATGGCACGGCAGGCGGCATCGGGAACAAGAGAGCGCCTTCCACCGCATCGAGCTCGAGGATTTGGCTGGCCAGGAGCCCGTGCACGGCATGTTTTGAGAGTCCTGTGATCCCGCCCTGAATGAATCGACCGCAAACGGTCCCGAAGTATTTGCTTTTCGGAAAAAATGCCGGCGGCGCGTCGACCATCGTATCCGGGTCGATTTTAAGGCAGACTTCCGCGGCGGACGAAGCAAAGAAGGCAAGCATGCGCAGCCACCATTGCCTCCAGTTGGTGTTCGTTCCAAGATTCTCGCCGCGAATGACAGTGAAGTGATTCTGAACGGCAATGCGTTCAATTTCCGGGCGATCAACCCCATTAAAAATGACCGCTACGCGCGCATGGGCCATGTTCGTTGCGAGCCTGGACAGGCATTCGTGGACTTGCCGGAAGCTTTCACGATACACATTGACTGCAACAGCGAGTGAAGGTGTCTCGCAATGGTGTTTGGGCAGCGAATCATCCATTGAGCGAGCCATTTTCGGAGTTACCTTTCGCACGGAAGACAGGGAGGCGATAGGGATGCCGCGCGTAGAATGAGCGCTGCGCGCAGGTCCAGGGCTGAGCGGTCCTCGATCGCATTGCATTCGCGATCATTTAACGTGAAGTAATCCTTGGATCGGCGCGTTGTGCTGTTGCCTCCGCCGCGTTGCAGTTTCTCCTCCCAATCTTCTGCGCTGCGGAGAAAGTAGTGATTGAGTTGGATGAGCGCGCTGGTCCGGGGCTGGCGCATGGGGCCTACGATAGGCTCGCCGTTTTCGTCCACACATGGACGCCCGCCACGATACCGGAAGCAATGGGGATTGGGCGGGGCGATATGCGCAACGAACTCGGTGTTTACGAATGATTTGATGTGGGTGTTGGGGCCGAAGTCCGAGGCGCTTCGCTTTGTGAAGGCTTCGAGCACCGATGGTTGACGGCGCAGATGACCATTGGAGCCGAAGCAGTGCCAGAAGACTCCCAGACCGCCGCAACTTTCATAGTTGCGAAGAAATGCCGGCAGCAATTGCCCATTTTTTGGCACGACAAATTCATCGGTGTCGAAAAAGCCGAGCCAACGAAAGCGGTTGTGGAGACGGGTGATGCTGCGCGCATAGGCGACACATTGGCGGCGATAGAACACGCTGGCGTCGGTCTCGAGGGTGACTATTCCACGGTCAATGTAGTCGGATACTTCGTTGGCCAGGGGAATGTCGCTGTTGTTGTCGATCACGAAGATGTGGTCGACGCCCAGGAGAAGGTGGTAGTCGATCCATTCGCGAAGATAGCGGTTCTCGTTCTTGCACCAGAGACAGAGCGCGAGATAGCCGCTTGATTCACGGAGAGTCGTATTGCTCATGGGAGGAGTGGCTCCAATGCCGAGGCGGTTCGTCGAAATGAGGCATTGTTGCGGCTCATGAAACCGGTTGGAAATATGAAGGGTGGCGCCAGCTGGTCGCGATGGAAGATGGTCTGCGATTGCGCTTTTTCGGGTGGTAAGATGGGGCTAGTCTTTTGCGACCAATCCATGGATCTATTTTCGCAAACGCAGCCGACAACACCAGAAGCGCCGCACATTTTTAGTGTAACGGAGGTCACACAGGTTGTGCGGCAGGTGCTGGAGCGCGCGATTGGCGAGGTGTGGGTCGAGGGGGAAGTGAGCAACTACCGCAAGCAGCCTTCGGGGCACCAGTACTTCACGCTGAAAGACGCGAACGCCCAGTTGCAGTGCGTGCAGTTTGCGCGCGCCGGGGCGTGGCGTCGCACCGTGGCTCTGTCCAACGGGATGCAGGTGCAGGCGCGGGGCACTTTGACCGTATACGAAGCGCGGGGGCAGTATCAGATGAATGTGCAACTCATCCAGGCGAGCGGCGCGGGATTGCTCCAGGCCAAATTTGAGGCGCTGAAACGTCGGCTGGAGGCCGAGGGCCTTTTTGACCCGGAGCGGAAGCGGGCGCTCCCGCCATTTCCCACCTCTGTGGCCATCGTGACTTCAGCTTCCGGGGCGGCGCTGCGCGACATGCTGCACATCTTTGCCCGTCGCGCGCCCTGGATGCGGATCGTGGTCCAGCCGACGCGAGTGCAGGGCGAGGGCGCCGCCGAGGAGATCGCAGCGGGAATCGAGGAAGCGAATGCGTATGCGGAACTGGGTCTGCCGCCAGTCGACCTCATTATCGTGGCGCGGGGAGGAGGGAGCATCGAGGACCTGTGGGAATTCAATGAGGAGCGGGTGGCGCGGGCGATTTTTGCGTCTCGCCTGCCGGTGATTTCTGCAGTGGGGCACGAGATCGATTTCACGATCGCGGATTTTGTCGCAGATTTGCGCGCGCCGACGCCGAGCGCCGCTGCTGAACTGGCGGCCCCGGATCGCGGGGAATTGCAGCGCCGGCTGGAGCAGATGCGCGGACGGATGCGCCGCTGTGTCGAAACGTGTTGGCAGCGCTTTGCTGGACGACTCTCCGCGGCCGTGCGACGTGGGTCCTTTCGTGAGCCGGAGCGACGCCTGCAAGCTGCGGCGCAACGGCTGGATACGCTGGCCGAGGAAATGCGCTGGCTCTCGTGTGAACGCATTTCCGGAGCGCGCAAGCGCCTCGCCTCGCTCGTCGCGATCTTGCGGCTGCATCGACCGGATCAAAAACTGGCGATCAAACGACGGGAAATCGTGACGATTCAATCGCGGCTGGCTCAGGCTTTTGCGATGCATCGCGAGAAAAATCGCCGCCGCCTGGAAGCAGCGGCGGGCCTGCTCCGGCTGGTCTCTCCGCAAGCCACCTTGGAGCGCGGCTACACCTTGACGACAAATGTCGCAGGTGAACTGCTAACTTCCTCGGCCGTGGTGCATCCGCGCGATCGGATCGTCACGCGCTTTGCCGATGGCTTGGTGGAATCAGAAGTTCGCGATCAAAATGGGAGTGGGAAAACTCAGCGTTGAGCGGGATTTAACACGCGGCAGCCGATGAGCCAGGGATGCTTCGGGTCGGGCACGGGGATGAAAAGATTACCCGGAGTGTCCGACTCATCCTTGGAAAAGGCCGGATCCTGAACCAGGCCTGCCGGGCCGGCGAACCCATCCGTGATCACCGGATACCTTCCGTCGGATTTCACATTGAGGCCCATCACATCGGCAAAAGCGTTCGTTCCTGCCGGCAAGACATTGGCATGGCCCGGTTGGGAAAAGTCATTTTTGGGAACTACGACCACCCCAGCCGAGTCCTTGCAATACCTTGATGTCGGGATGCTGAATGGATTCTCCGACGGCACATAGTCTGGCACGAGATTCGCATAGGCCTGATTGGCGTCCACTGGAGCCGCCACGCTCGAATGCGGCGCGCTGCTGATGGGGCACTGGGTCGGATAGCTGTCGCCATAATCCTCTGCGAAAAGCCTTAGTCCGATGAAGATCCCCTTGGCTTGCTGCATTGCCTTGCTTTGTGTCGATACGACGGCGGCGCGGGAGAAGAAAGGAACGGCGAGAATCGCGCCCAACACGATGAGCGCAAACACCAGCAGCGCTTCGAGAAACGTGAGCGCGGATTTTTTTCTCACGATGTTATGCTGCTGACGCAAAAAAGCAGGCTCCGGCGAACCGGAGCCTGCATGGAAGATTTTTTTGTTCTGAGCTGCCTGTTAGTGAGGTGCCGTTGGGTTCAGGATCTTGCAACCCGAGAGCCAGGGATTGTTCGCGTCAGAAACCGCCTGGAAGAGGTTGCCCGGGGTATCCGTGCGCTGCACGATCAGGCTGGTCTGGTTGACGTTTTCCATTTTCGCGCTGCCGTCGCAACGGATGACGAGAGCTTTTTTGGCTTTCCAGACACCGCCGGGCTTCGTTTCGTCTTTCGTATACTTGGCCGCCTGCACGTCAGTTGCGCCACCAGCAAAACCGTCAGCGATGATCGGGTAGTTGGCATTCGAGGTATCGCTCAGGCCCATGACATAGGCAAAGGTGTTCGTGCCGCCCGGCAGAACGTTCGTATGCGAGGGCTGAGAAAAGTCATTCTTGGGAGTGACGTAGCCGCCCGTCAGACTTTTGCAGAACGCGGAACTTGGAATGCTGAAGGGATTCTCGGAAGGCACATAGTTCGGCACAAGGTTCGCGTAGGCCTGGTTCGCATCAATCGGCGGGGAAGCGTTCGAGGCGTCCTGCACGTAATCCTCGTTGTATTTTGCCGGGAACGAGCCGTTGTGGTCGGAAGCGAACAGCTTCAGGCCGATGAAGATACCCTTGGCCTGCTGCATCGACTTGCTCTGGTTGGCAGAGACCTGGGCGCTGCTGAAGGCAGGGATGGCGATGCTCGCAAGCACGGCGATGATCGAGATCACCACCAGCAGCTCGATGAGCGTGAAGGCAGATTTTTTGGAGGTTTTATTCATGGAGGTTCTAAACTTGCTAAGAGGGGAATCGACGGCTGATTTACACTACAAACCCGCCCCGGGCCGGCAACATCAATTTTGCAGGCCTGGAAGATTTTTTTCGTCCGGCGCGGGGGCGCGGCGCTTCAGACCGATGACCGAAAGCGGCGGCAGGCGCAAGAGGAGAGAATGAGATTTCCCCTGCCAACTGATGGGCTGCGCGTGCACGCCGCCGAAATTCCCGACATTCGAGCCCCCGTAGGTCTGGGCGTCCGTGTTCAGGACTTCCTCGTACCAACCGTCTCCATTGACGCCGATGCGGTAGTCGTCGCGAACTACGGGCGTGGCATTGACGACAAAGGCGATGATGCCGCCATCCTGCGCCTTGCGCTTGAATGCGATGACGGAATTGTCCGAATCGTGGAAATCGATCCACTCAAAGCCGGCGTAGCTGTCGTCCTGGTCGAAAAGCGCCGGCTCATGGCGATAGAGCCAGTTCAGATGGATGACGAGCCGCTTCAGGCCATCATGCTCCGGCCAATCGTTCAGATGCCAGTCGAGGCTGGTGTCGTGATTCCACTCCCGCCACTGGCCAAATTCGCCGCCCATGAAGTGCAGCTTTTTCCCCGGATGGGCAAACATCCAGGCGAAAAACATCCGAAGATTGGCGAACTTTTGCCATACGTCTCCCGGCATCTTGTTCAGCATCGAGCCCTTGCCGTGCACGACCTCGTCGTGCGAAACAACGAGGATGAAGTGCTCATGGAAGGCGTAAATGAGCGAAAAGGTGATCGCGCCCTGGTGGTACTTCCGGTACGCGGGATCCAGCGACATGTAGGAGAGGAAGTCGTGCATCCACCCCATGTTCCACTTGAACCCGAAGCCGAGGCCGCCCAGATAGGTGGGCCGGGAGACGCCTGGCCAGGCGGTCGATTCCTCGGCGATGGTCATGATGCCGGGATGGCGCTCGTAGCAGACTTCATTGAAGCGCTTCAGGAAATAGATCGCTTCGAGGTTTTCCCGACCTCCGTGGATATTCGGTTCCCATTCCCCGTGCTTCCGCGAGTAGTCGAGGTAGAGCATCGAGGCCACGGCATCAACGCGGAGTCCGTCGATGTGGTACTCCTCCAGCCAGAAGAGGGCATTGGCGATGAGGAAATTCCGCACTTCATTGCGGCCAAAATTGAAGATGAGCGTGCCCCAGTCCATGTGCTCGCCTTTCCGCGGGTCGGCATGCTCGAAAAGGTCTGTGCCGTCGAAATCGGCAAGGCCGTGGGCGTCCTTCGGAAAGTGTCCGGGCACCCAATCGAGGATGATGCCGAGGCCTTTTTGGTGAGCGCGGTCGATGAAGTAGCGAAAGTCGTCCGGATTTCCGAAGCGGCTGGTGGGCGCGAAATAGCCGGTGACCTGATAGCCCCACGAACCTTCGAATGGATGCTCGGCCACGGGCATGAGCTCGATGTGGGTGTAGCCCATGTAGCTGACGTAGTCGATCAGTTCATCGGCCAATTCCCGATACGTGAGAAATCGGTTCCCGGCATCTGGCCTCCGACGCCAGGATCCGAGGTGCACCTCATATATGCTGATGGGCGTCTTTTGGAGATCCACGAGGGGGCGCTTTTCCATCCACTCGGCATCGCTCCACGTGTACTTGCCCAGGTCGAAAACGAGGGAGGCGGTCTGCGTGCCGTTCTGGGAGAAGAAAGCAAACGGGTCGCTCTTCAAGGTGAGATGGCCCCAGCAATTCTTGATTTCGAATTTGTAGTGCGCGCCCGGCCCGACCCCCGGAATGAAGATTTCCCACACGCCGCAATTCAGCAGGCGACGCATGACGTGATAGCGGCCGTCCCAGCCATTGAATTCACCCACGACGCTCACGCGCTGGGCATTGGGAGCCCACACATGAAAGGTTGTGCCGGTCACTCCTCCGATCTCCACCGGGTGGGCGCCCATTTTTTTCCAGAGCTCCCAGTGCTGCCCCTCCGCGAAGAGGTGCATGTCCATTTCGCCCATGATGCGGCCAAAGGCATAGGGATCGCGGGCCGTCCACTCGGTCCCGTTGTGCGCCGTGAAGCGCAGACCATACGCAAAGGGTTGGGTTCGGTCGTCGATGATGGCTTCGAAGAAGCCGTCGGAGTGAATCTGGATCGCCGGATAGGTTCGGCTCGGGTCGGAGATGTCTTCGACCGTGATGGCGCGCGCATCCGGCCGGAAAACCCGAACGACGAGAACGCCATTGATCGCGTGCATGCCGAGGACGGCAAAGGGATCGCCATGCGTGGCGTGGCAGATGGCGTGAAGGGCTCCAGGGTCGAGGGTGGGCGAGGTCGACGTGGACAATTTCATGTAGGAGAGAATGGATTCTTTGCAAGGAAGGGGGCGAGACAATTCCGCCAGATCGCTGGCCAGCTGTAGATTCGCGCGGCTTTCTTGCGTGCTTGTATCGTGGCCGAGTTGTCAATTTGCCGCATGATAAACGCAGCGGCTTCAGTTGCTTCGCAATTTGCCGGAAAGCAGAGCGCGCCCGGCAGTCGGTTTTGTGGTGGGAGATCGGCGCAGAAGGCGGGGAGGCGGTGGAGGGCGGCCTCCAGCATGGGCAGTCCGAAGCCCTCCTGGCGGCTGGGAAAGAGCAGGCCATCGCTCACGCGGTAGAGGCTGGCGAGGTCCGTCGGCGACACCGGTCCGGCTTCGCCCAGAAAAAGCGCGCATTCTTCCAGGTCCAGGCTGCGGCGCAGGGCCGCGAGGCTCTCAGCGTAGGCCGCAGAGGCCGGATTGTGTGGATCGGGCGGCCCCGTCACGATGAGCACGGCGTCGCGGCGCGCCCGACGCAGGGCCGCCAGGAGTTCCAGGCTGAATTCGACATTTTTGCGGCGGAGCAGCCTCGCCGGCTGGAGGAGAATGGCGTCCCGCTCCAGGAGACGGAACCGGGTGGAAAGTTCGGCGATGCGGGGCGAAAGACTGAGGGTACCCTCGAGGCTGATGCCATTGGGGACCTGCGCAATGGCTTCCGGAGCGAGACCGAGGTGCTCCACGAGTTGGTGGGCGCGAAGGTCGGAAACGGCGACGTACTCGAAGCGGGAATGCGATTTTTGCAGCAATTGCCACCCGGGCTCGGCCGCGCCGAGCTGCGCCAGATCGGGGTTTGCCGCCGAGATATCGTGCGTCCAGGCGACGAAGCGTTTTCCCGGAGCCTCGCCCGCGAGGCTCCAGAACGCCTCCGTGAGCCCGAGGTGAAAGGGCATGGTGCAGAGATTATGCGCGATGACGATGTCGGCATCGTGAGTGGCGTCGGCGAGGGCTGCGCGCAGCTCGCCTGGGCTTTCGGGGAGCGGACAGAGACGGATGGCAGGAGCATCGGGCGGAGTCTCACCGCGCAGGCAGGCTACGGCGACGGCGTGGCCGGCCGCGAGAAAAAGGCGGGCGTGGTCGAGCATGATCTGCTCGACGCCGCCGACGACCGGCCAGAACGAGTAGTGAACGAGGGTAATCCTCATGGCGTAAACAATGCTTCCTTGGCAGAAATGAGATTTCTCGCACTTATCGCCGTTGTCGCCATTATTTATGTGGCGGCGTCCCGCCATGCCAAGACCACCCAGGAATCCGCGGACGTGAAGGACGCCCGGGCCATGATCGATTCCTCGCTGAAGCAGGCGGGCCAGCCCGCTCCGGCTCCGAGCGCCTCCTCCGGCGGTGGTGGAGAAGCGCAGGGGAATTATCGCCGCGACATGGATCGTGCGCGGGCCGTGGTAAACATGGTGAACCAGCGGCAGAACGAAAAATAGAAAAAATTTGCCGTTGGGTATTGCCAAGGTTTTGCCGGTGGCGTACAGAACCAGCCCCGCCGAAGCCAGGGTAGCTCAGAGGTAGAGCAGGGGACTCATAAGCCCTTGGTCGGGAGTTCAATTCT
>OUNM010906519.1_pt1 | contig 25869 bp, 22 predicted proteins | sample 1769961 | NCBI WGS metagenome assembly OUNM01 (sample SAMEA3914820, study PRJEB12502) | metagenome | biome: forest; material: soil | place: USA | collected 2012-03-12 | depth 0.3 m | reverse complement strand
CCATTATACCGCGCAGCGGCACGGGTGCAGAAGACCTCGAAATTATTGACCATCGGCAAAATCTGTCCTTTCGGAAAGTCGTACCTTTTTATAGCGGAAAGTTCCTACGACTTTAGGAGGCCGACCATGAAGACAAGCATGCAACACGCCCGCTACACCGTCTACGCCCTGAGCGCCATCCTGCTGCTGGCGGGGCTGTGGTGTGCCGGAGCCGGGCTCGACGCCGTGCTGCCTGAACGTCTGCGTGGCGGCGCCATCCTCCTGCTGGGCATGGCCGTGCTGTATGCGGCCCTGTTCCGGCGGGTCCGCAGCGAAGACCGGATCGCCGGCCTCGAGGCCGCGCTCTGCCGCGAAGAATCGGCCCGCACCCGGTCCGACCAGGCCCTCGCGGAAGCCGACCTGCTGCTGGCGCGCATGGCGGCACGCGCCAGCGGCGACTGCGCCGGCGATCCGGAGGGCCAGCTGGTCATCATCCAGGCCGAGCTGACCCAGATCCAGCAGCGCTGCACCGCCGACCAGGCGATCCGCAGCCGACTGGAACTCCTGCGCACCCGCCTCGACCGTCTCGGCGCCAGCCTGCGCAGCAATTCCCGCGCCGCCGAGCCCGGGTGACCCCGGTGGCAGCTTCCGCCCATCCATTTCTAGGAAAATTCCTGCTTAGAAATCTTCTTGCCATTAATCAAGAAGGTGCGAAGTGCCGTGCCGCACAATCGGATCTTGTCAGCAATCAATTAATTGCTCAACGGACAGATCAGAGGACGGCTTATGACAGGCACGACGACATTGCCTCGACTCATGGATGGCGCCAGCGCGAACGGTGAACATGCCTTCGCGCACCAGCTCATGGAAATGCTGGCGATCCCCGTATTCGTGCTCGACACCAGTTGCCGCGTCATGATCTGGAACCGTGCCTGCGAGCACCTGACCGGCGTGCCCGCCAGCGAAGTCGTCGGCACGCGCGAGCACTGGCGCAGCTTCTTCGACGAGCAGCGCCCCACCCTGGCCGACATGGTGGTGCGTGACCGCGCCGGCGAAATTCCCAGCATCCATCCGCGCCAGGGCTACGGCATTCCATCCGGCCAACCCAGCCACCTGTCGGCCGAAAGCTGGTTCGACATGCCGCGCGTGGGCCGGCGCCGCTACCTGGCCCTGGACGCCAGCCCCATCTACGACGAGCGCGGCCGCCTCGCCGCCGTGGTCGAGACCCTGCGCGACCTGACCGACGAAAAGATGGCCCAGATCGCGCTCGAGCAGCTGGCCACCCGCGACGGCCTGACCGGCCTGGCCAACCGCCGCTGCTTCGACGATACCCTGCAGGCCGAATGGTCGCGCGCCCTGCGCCAGCGCCAGCCGCTGTCGTTGCTGATGGTCGACGTCGACAACTTCAAGGCGTTCAACGACGCCAACGGCCACCTCGGCGGCGACGAATGCCTGAAGCGCATCGCTACCGCCGTCGCCAGCGAGATGCGCGCCAACGACCTGGTTGCCCGCTACGGCGGCGAAGAGTTCGCCGTGATCCTGCCGAACCAGTCGCTGAAAGGCGCCGCCAGCGTCGCCGAGCGCATCCGCACCCGCGTCGAGCAGCTGCAGGTGCCGAACCGCCTGGCGGCCGGCCAGCGCGTCACGGTCTCGATCGGCGCCGCCACCGCGCTGGCGTCTTCCGATACCTCCGCGTCCGATCTGGTGGCCACCGCCGACGCCGCTCTCTACCGCGCCAAGCACATGGGCCGCAACCGGATCAGCCTGCCGCTGTCGGAGCCTGCCTGAGCCGCATACATACCTGATTGTCCTATATCTTTCCTTGGGAATACACTATGCTGTCGCGCACAGTATTTTTCCCAAGGAGATCGCGTGACACAGTTGTCCAAGTTCGTCCCGCTGGCAGCCCTGCCCATGGCCCTGTCCATGGCGCTGCCGGCACTGGCCGCGCCCGCTTCGGCGCCATCGAAATCCGACGTCCTCCCGTTCAAGGCCACTGAAAAACAGCTGCCGAACGGCCTGAAGGTGATCGTGGTGCCGACCGGCTTCCCGAACCTGGTCTCGGTCACCATTCCGGTGCAGACCGGTTCGCGCAATGAAGTCGAGCCGGGCAAGTCCGGCTTCGCCCACTTCTTCGAACACATGATGTTCCGCGGTACCAAGGCCTACCCGCCCGAGAAGTACCAGGAGATCATCACCAAGGCCGGCGCACGCCAGAACGCCTACACCAGCGACGACCTGACCAACTATTACACGACCTTCGCCAAGCAGGACCTCGAAACCGTGCTGAAGGTCGAGGCCGACCGCTTCCAGCACCTGGATTATTCCGAGGCAGCGTTCAAGACCGAATCGCGCGCCGTGCTGGGCGAGTACAACAAGAACAGCGCCAACCCGATGCAGAAGCTGTTCGAGGTCCAGCGCGACGCCGCCTTCAACACCCACACCTACAAGCACACCACGATGGGCTTCCTGAAGGACATCGAGGACATGCCCAACCAGTACCAGTACTCGAAGGTCTTCTTCGACCGCTGGTACCGCCCGGAGCGCACCACCATCATCATCGCCGGCGACGTCGACCCGAAGAACGCGGTGGCGCTGGTCGAGAAGTACTGGAGCGGCTGGCGCCGCGGCTCCTACAACGTCGCGGTCCCGGCCGAACCGGCCGCCCAGGGAGCGCAGTACCGCCACGTGAGCTGGCAGAGCCCGACCCTGCCTCTGGTGACGGTGGCCTTCCGCGCCCCCGCCTTCTCGGATACGAAGAAGGACCAGGCCGCGCTGTCGATGCTGCTGTCGCTGTCGTTCGGCCGCACCTCGCCGCTGTATAAACGCCTGGTGCAGGACGAGCAGAAGGTCGACCAGCTGTTCGATTACACCCCGGCCCGCGTCGACCCGTCGCTGGTAACCATCGGTGCCCGCGTCAAGAAGCCGGAAGACGCCCTGTACGTACGCAATGCCATCCTCGAGACGGTGGCGAAGCTGCGCGACGTCCCGGTCACGAAGCAGGCGCTGGAAGATGCCCAGTCCTCCGAAAAGTACGGCCTGATCCGCAGCCTGGATAACACCGATACCATCGCCCAGACCCTTGCGTCCTACGTCCACTACGACCGTTCCTACGGCACGATCAACCGCTACTACCGCCTGATCGACACCCTGACCCCGGCCGACCTGCAGGCGGCGGCGCGCAAATACCTGGTCGACGACTCGATGGTCGTGACTACCCTGTCGCACGACGCCCTCCCGGCCGGCATCGAGGCCCTGCCGAAGCTGGCCGACATGGCGCCGAAGGCAAGCGACGCCAAATTCGACGTGCTGGTGCAGAAGACCGCCCTGCCGCAGGTCCGCTTCAAGCTGCTGTTCGAAGCGGGAGCTGGTCAGGACCCTGCCGGCAAGGAAGGCCTGGCCGCCCTGACCGCAGCCATGGTCGCGCGCGCAGGTTCGCTTGATCGCAAGTATGACGAGGTGACCAAGGCCCTGTTCCCGATCGCCGGCGGCTTCGGCGAACTGACCGACAAGGAAATGACCACCTTCACCGGCACCATCCACAAGGACAACTGGAACCAGTTCCTCGACATCGCCCTGCCCCAGCTGCTCACCCCCGGCTTCCGCGAGGACGACTTCCGCCGCCTGAAGGACGCCCAGAAGAACGCCCTGGTGCTGGACCTGAAGGACAATAACGAGGAAGAGCTCGGCAAAGAGCGCCTGCAGGCCAATATCTTCGCCGGCACGCCCTACGGCCACCCGGTGCTGGGGACAAGCAAGGGCATCGACTCGATCACCCTGGACGACGTGAAGAATTTCTACCGCCAGGCCTATGCGCAAGGCGCGCTGCACGTAGGCATCGCCGGCGACGTCAGCCCGGAGATGGTTGCCCAGCTCAAGACCCGCCTGGCCGGCTTGCCGGAAGGCGCGGGCCTGCCGCGCATCGCCAAGCCGCAGGGCCACATGCCGCAAGGCCTGGAAGTCGAGATCATCGAGAAGAACACCCGCGCCACCGCGATCTCCTTCGGCCTGCCGATCGAGGTCAACCGTGCACACCCGGACTTCGCCGCCCTGTGGCTGGCCAAGACCTGGCTGGGCGAGCACCGCGCCTCGAACTCCTACCTGTACCAGCGCATCCGCGAAGTGCGCGGCATGAACTACGGCGACTACGCCTACATCGAAGCCTTCCCGCGCGGTATGTTCGGCTTCTTCCCGAGCCCGAACCTGGGCCGCAAGTCGCAGATCTTCGAAGTCTGGATCCGTCCGGTCGCGCCGCAGAACGCCCACATGGCGCTGCGCATCGCGCTGACCGAGCTCGGCAAGCTGATCGACAAGGGCCTGACCCAGGAACAGTTCGAAGCGACCCGCGACTACCTGATGAAGAACGTGTTCGTGATGACGGCGACCCAGGATGCCCAGCTCGGCTACGCCCTGGACTCGCAGTGGTACCGCACGCCGGAATTCACGCAGATGATGCGTGACGGCCTGTCGAAGCTGACGGCGGCCGACGTCAACGCCGCGATGCGCAAGCACCTGTCGGCGAAGAACCTGTCGGTGGTCTTCATCACCAAGGATGCGTCCGGCCTGAAGGACAAGCTGGTGAGCGATGCCTTCTCGCCGATCAGCTATGACGCGACCAAGCCGCAGGCCCTGCTGGACGAGGACAAGGCGATCGGCGCGATGAAGCTGGACATTCGTCCGGAGGCGGTGAGGATCACGCCGGCGGCGCAGGTGTTTGCGCAGTAAGCGCGCTGTTCGGATGAAAAAAACGCCGGCCTCAGCCGGCGTTCTTCATGGGACTAGCCATCGATCACGAAGTGACCTTGTCCCAGCCATGGCGCACCGCCGCCTTCATCTTGTCCCAGGTCGACACGCCGTTCCTGCTGTAGCGGGTATCCCAGTCGCTGCGCAGGTCGGACTCGACGTCGTCCCAGTTGCGGCCCTGGTAGCGGGCGTCGCTGCGCATCTGGGAACCGTAGCGGTAGGCCGGCTCGTAGTCGTTGTAGGTGTCGCCCGAGCTGGCATAGTTGTTCGTCCAGTGGGTGCGGTAGTAGGAATCGTCGTTGCCGTCCGGAGTCACCTTGTCCCAGCCGTGGCGCACGGCGGCCTTGACTCGTTCCCAGGTCGAGGGTTCGCCGACGTTCTTGCGGTCCCAGTCGGTGCGCAGGTCGGATTCGACGTCGTTCCAGTCGCGGTTCCGATAGAGGTCGTTGCTGCGCATCTCCGTACCGTAGCGATAGGCCGGCGCATAGTCGTCGTAGCTGCTGCCCGAGCTGGCGTAGTTGCTGTCGTAGTGGCTGCGGTAGGTGCTGTCGCTGTCCGTATCCGGGGTGATCTTGTCCCAGCCACGGCGGATGGCGGCCTTCATCTTGTCCCAGGTCGAGACGCCGTTGTTGCTGTAGCGGGTGTCCCAATCGCTGCGCAGGTCGGATTCGACGTCGCTCCAGTCGCGGTTGCCGTACTTCGCATTGCGGCGCATTTCGGAACCGTAGCGGTAGGCCGGCGCGTAGTCGTCGTAGCTGCCGCCCAGGCTGGAATAATTGGTGTTCCAGTCGTTGCGGTAGTAGCTGTCGTCGTCTTCCAGGTTGGACGCGCGCATCGACGCGCTGTCCTTGCCCAGCGATTCGACCTGCACCTCGGTGTGGCGCACGCTGTCGCTGATGTTCTGCTGGCGCTGGGAGACTTCCTTGCCGACCAGGACTTCCTCGACCACGCGGGCGGTCTTCTGGATCACCGGTTCCTCGGCGTTTTCGCGCATCTCGATCGACTGCTCCTTGAAGGCGGTGGCGTCGGACGGCGAGATCGGCTGGTTGACCGGGCGGCGCTCCACGTTCACGTGTTCTTCGCGCAGGTTGACGCTTTCGTTGACCGGGGTCTCGACCACGCGCGAGAACACGCGCACGCCGCCGCGCTGGACTTCACGCTTGCCGACCTTCAGGTCTTCCTGCACGACCGGAATCGCGGTGCTGCGCTGCTCGTTGAGCATTTCGCCCATGTCGCGCTGCATCGAACCCGACTGGGTCGAACCGGACAGGTTGGAACCGGAGAGGCCGGTATCGCGCTGGACCGAGCCGGTCTGGATGGTGCCGCCCAGCGAAGCGTCTTCCTCGTCCCGCAGCGAAGAGCTGCCCTGGAGGGACTCGCCTTCGCGCAGCCGGTCACCGGCCTGCATCGAATCCGAACGCAGCACCGTGCGAGGCATCGGTTCCTGGTAAGTCTGGCCTTCCGGCACCGAATCGTTGATGCTCTGGGTGCCGAAGGGGACGCGGTCGCCCTTTTCGCCGCTCAGCGAGCCGGCGCCATAGGACGGTTCGCGGTATTCGCCCGATTGCGAGGAGATCGGCGCGGACTTCTGGATGCCGCTGCCCGCGCTGGCGCCGGCGGCCAGCATGGCCGGGTCCAGCGAGCTGGCAGCGCCGGTCAGGTCGTGGCGCTCGTCGAGGTCGACCGGGCCGAAGCGCTCGAGGATGTCGGCCGCGCGCTCGACTTCCGGTTCGGATTGGGTAACGAGGGTCAGCACGTGGTGGCCGCGGGTGACGGCGTCAGAATACCGCTCGACGTGGTCGTCGTTATCGGAGCCGAACAGGCCGGTGAAGAAGTGCTTGATCTGGGACATGATGCCCTCGTGCACTTCGCTGGTATGGGGTGTGGTGCCGGTCAGGCTGTCGGTCTGTCCGGTCGGATCGGCGCTGGAGACGTTGACGTCGGTACGGGTAAAGCCCGATGCCAGCAGTTCGTCCATTGCATTCTGCGCGTCGCTGCGGTTGTCGAAAACCGCTACTAGAGTGTGTTGCATGATAGATCCTCCGATTGACATATCATTCAGGTGGGCGGTCGCCGGCCTCGTCGAAGCGCTCCACGCTGACCTGCTCGGACTTGAGCATGACGGTTTCCGCGTGGTGCTCCTCGCGCCGGGTTCGGGTGATGCGGACTTCCTCCTTAATGCGCACGCGGCGTTCGACCACGAGTACTTCCTCGAGGATCGGCACCACGAGGGTATCGCCTTCGTAATGCGTGGCGGGCGCGGCATCGAGGGGGACGATGCGGTCCACCGGGACGTGGCTGACCTCGACCTCGTCGCGCGACAGGCGTTCGTCGATGTGGCAGGGATGCTCGGCGACAGTCTTGTGGATACGCACGCCGCGACCGGTATCGACAAGCCGCTTGTCGACCTGCACTTCCTCGCGGACCACGGGTACCTCGAGTGGTTCCTGTCCGTTTGGTTGCGCTTGGTCAATTTGCACAGTTCATCTCCTCGAGTCACGACGCTAGAGCAATCGAGGTTACCGCAAAAATTGTCTGAACCCGCGCACCATTGACTCTCTACAAACTATGCAGAGTCCCGAATGAAAAACGGGCCTTGCGGCCCGTCAATTATGCGAATGGATTGTCGACTGTTTCCACCGGCGGTGGCGGTAACTGGTCCGGAAGATCCCGGCTTTCGAGGCTGGCGACGACCTGTCCCAGCAGCGCATGCAGGCGGCGCGCCGCCTCCAGGCCGTGCTTGTCGGCGGTAAGGTCGACGTCGCCGGAAATGGTGATGCGGTCGAGGCGGTTTTCCAGCATCAGGCGGCCGATCTCGATCACATCGGCTTCGTTCGCGTAGGGAACGAAGGCGGGCGTGTCCTCGGGTTTGCTCATACTCTTGCTCATGAATTCCTCCTGTCGCCCTTGTTCTGGCGGATGTTCGGCAGTTTCAGCATGCGCTCCTTCTCCTCGTCGCTGAGGGCTGGCAGCAGGTTGATGCCGATGATGCGTTCGAGTTCCGGGATCGGGATCACGGTCGGCTTGGCGTCGGCGGTGTTCTCGACGAACCAGGCGGCGCCGGCTTTCTGGCGCGGACTGTACACCAGTTTATACAGGTGGGTCGGCACCAGCACGTTGCCGACCTTGCGCAGGTTGCTGCCCAGGAAGGCAGGGCCGGTCACCACGTACAGCTCGCCTTCCTTCTTCGCCATCTTGCGCACCACGCCCTCGATGCCGGCCCACAGGTGGCGATTGTTCTCGCCGTCCTGGGGCACGATGTTGGCCAGGCTGAAGCTGTCGCGCTGGCTGTCGCGGTCGGGCATGTCGCCGTTCGGCGCCATGTGGCCGCGGTCGTAGCCGCTGCGTGCGTAGTCGGCCAGTTCGGCGCGCTGGCCGGCCGGCAGGCGCTGCTCGGCGTGGAAGGAATTCTCGCGCGTCAGCTGCTGGGCCGATTCCACTTCCTGGGCTTCGAGATGCTCGGCCGACCACAGCGGCGTGCGCGTGATCCCGGAGTGCATGACGCTGAACACGTTGAAGCACAACTCCTTGGTCTGCGGGGCCAGCTTGGGATTCTGGATCTGGGGAGCGCGGCCGTCGAGGTAATGGTCGGCACAGGATTCCGGCCCCCGCTTGGCTTCGGACTGGGAAGCGACGGGCGTGCCGGTGCGGTGAGTGTCCGCGGCGTGCCGGTCGCAACCTCCGAGGATCAGGAGGCTGCACGATAAAACAAGCGGAGTGAACAACTTCTGAAGCATGGCGATGTACAAAGATCAAACGTGCCGCCATTGTAGCCGAGTAGCTCTTGCGGAGCCTCAGAAGAACCGTGCAGGGCCGCGCACGATAGAAAACGCCTTTCCGATTGGAATGTTATAGAATCCCCGCTTTCCAAAAGCTAAAGTGCATTTGAGCAAACATATTGGTAATGGATAAACACTCCATTCCCGAGGATCTCCGGCGCTTCGTGCTGACCAGCATCCCTTCGGTCCCCTTCCTGGAAGCCCTGCTGCTGATGCGGGCGGATCCGGCGCAGGCGTGGACCCGGGATACCCTGGCGCGCCGCCTCTACGTGCGCGACAAAGTGGCGGAAGGCCTGCTCGACGAGCTGTGCCGCTCCGGCATGGCCGCGCCATGGCCGGACGCTAATGCAGCCGCCTATTGCTACCGGCCGCGCGAAGACGCCCTGCGCGAACGCATCGACCGCCTGGCCGACGTCTACGCGAGCCACCTGGTCGAAGTCACCCACCTCATCCATTCTTCCCTCGACCGCAAGGCCCAGCAGTTTGCCGACGCCTTCAAATGGCGAAAGGATTCCTAAGTGGCGTTTACCATCTACACTCTCTGCGCCCTGACCTCGCTGGCCTGCGCCGTGCTGCTGCTGGTCAGCTATCGCCGCACCCGGCACCGCCTGCTGTTCTGGAGCGGCTGGTCTTTCGTGGCGATGACGGTGAATAACCTCTTCCTGGTGCTCGACAAGGTCGTGTTCCCCGATCCCGACATCAACCTGCTGCCGGTGCGTCTGATTGCGGCGCTCGTCTCGATGCTCCTCCTCCTGTATGGCCTGATCTACGAAAAGGAGTAACCGTGACCGACATGCTCACCGGCGCCATCGCCATGGCCTCGACCGTGATCGCGCTGTTCTTCCTGCGGTTCTGGCGCAGCACGCGCGACCGCTTCTTCATGTATTTCGCCCTGTCCTTCGGCATCGAGGGCGCCCACCGCGTGTACGCGGCCCTGACTTACCAGGATGCCGAGGACTCGCCGCTGCATTACCTGATCCGCCTGCTGGCCTATGGCCTGATCATCTGGGCGATCCTGGAAAAGAACCTGCCGCAGCGGAACAGGGACGGCGTCCGGTAGCGTGCGCCCGCACCCTCCCCCCTGCGCCATAATCGCCCGACAGCGATCGACGCGCATACAGGAGGAAGCGATGGCAAACCAGCAGAACAAGGACCAGAATCAGATGCAGAAACAGCAGGCCCAGCAGAACCAGCAGCGCGCCACGCCGGACGAGAACGGCGAAGTCAGCCGCTCGGAAGACCTGCTCCCGGCCGGCGACGCCGACAATACGGCCGATGGCCGCTTCGAAGTGGCCGAAGAGGTGAACATGGACCAGCAGTCGGACGCCACCCGCCGGGTCGGCCAGGCGCCCAAGGGCGACGCCTCGGATGCCCTGGCGGACTCGCTGAAAAAGTAGACTAGACCGTTACGCCCATCCGCAGGCCCTCGATCGTATGGGCCTGGTAAATATCCTCGAGCGAGCTCACCACCCGGCAAGTCAGGTGGGCGCGCACCTCTTCCGGCAAGCTGTCCCAGTAGGCCTGGGTGACCTGCAGGTCGTGTTTGTCGGCGTTGCGGGCATCCGGCGCATCCACGCCCAGCACGAATACGGGCCGCGACTGCTGCGAGCGGTTGGCGGTGCCGCGGTGGATGGTGAGCGCCGAACGCGCCGAAATATCGCCCACCTTCGGCAGCTTGCGCTGGGCCCGGGCCTCGTAGCGCGGGTAGAGTGACTTGTCCGGGAACATCGGGTCGCTGCCAGCCAGATCGTCCCATTGGGTGCCCGGTGCGATTTCGAAGGGGCCGATCTCCTCGGTCACGTCGACGGTCGTGATGTTGAAGGCCAGCGAATTCAGGCGCCGGCCGACCAGGGTCGCTTCCGGCGCCGGAAAATCGCGGTGCCAGGGCTGGTGCATGGCGCCCGGGAAGGGAATGTCGAAGCCGGCCTCCACCACCTTGTAGTCCGGGCCGAGCACGGCGCGGCACACGGCCACCACCCAGGGATGCGTGACCAGCTCGACGAAGCCGCGCACGCGCTCCGGATGCACCTCGACGTAATAACGCTGCGGGCCGCGCTCCAACACGCCGCCAGGACGCGCTTTCGCTTCCGCGAACAGCGTCTCGATGTCTTCCTTCAGCTGCGCCACCCATTCCTGGGTGAACGCGCCCTTGCAGGCGATGATGCCGTCGCCGTACAGGCCTCCCATGATGGCGCCCATGTCGTATCGTTCGTCGATTCCATTGCTCATGATTCTTCCTCCTGGTCGCCATCCTAACGCCAAGCCGGCAAGCGGCGCGCACGGCCGATGGTTGACTTTGGGTGGGACTAATCCTACATTGCCTAGACAATCGACTTAACGGACCCCGCATGAAACCTGCGCCTCCCGCCAGCCCCGGCCGTCGTACCACCCTTGTCCCGCGGAGGCCCGCGTGAGCCAGCCCGCGCGCGGCCGCATCCTGCTCGTCTGCGACGGCCCGGAGGCCGATCCGGTCGTGGCCAGCGTCGCGGCCGAACTCGGCTACGAAGTACTGCGCGTGCACAGCGCGGACGAGGCCCTCGAATACGTCGCGCCGCCCGGCTTCGCCCTGATCCTGGCCGGCTATACAGGCAAGGTGGAAGACTTCGCCGCCATCCTGAAACGCCTGCGCGCGGCCTTTCCGCCGGCGCCGCTGGTTGCCGTCGGCCTGCCGCGGCAACGCGACTTCACGGTCGAACCCCTGTACGAAGCCGGCGCCCTGTCCGTGCTGGAAGCACCGATCTCGACGCCGGTCCTGAGGGCCAAGGCGCGCTTCTACCTGGACGCCTACGCCACCGCCGCCGAGCGCACCCGCACCGAACTCGAACTGCGCCGCCTGGCCGACGACCTGGCAGAACAGGACCGCCGCAAGACCGAGTTCCTGGCGACCCTGGCCCATGAGCTGCGCAACCCGCTGGCACCGATCCGCAGCGGCCTGCAGCTGATGCGCCGCGCCAAGGGCGACCCAGGCGCGCTGGCGCGGGTGCAGGACATCATGGACCGCCAGCTCGACCACCTGGTCCACCTGGTCGACGACCTGCTCGACGTCGCCCGCATCACGCGCGGCCAGATCGAGCTGAAGCCGGAATGGCTCGACCTCGACGAGGTCGTGCGCGCCGCGGTCGATACCAGCATGCCGCTGATCGAGTCCGCGCGCCACAGCCTCGACCTGCGCCTGCCGGCCGAGCCGCTGCAACTGTATGCCGATCCGACCCGCCTGACCCAGGTGATCAGCAACCTGCTCAACAACGCCGCCAAGTACACCCCGCGCGGCGGCGCCATCCTGGTCGCCGCGGAACGCGACGGCGACCAGGCCATGATCGTGGTGTCCGACAACGGCATCGGGATTCCTGCCGAATCGCTGGAATCGGTATTCCAGATGTTCACCCAGGTGCCGCATCCGACCCAGCGCGGCCAGGGTGGCCTCGGCATCGGCCTGTCTCTGGTGCGCAGCCTGGTCGCGCTGCACGGCGGGACCATCACCGCGGCCAGCCCCGGCATCGACGCCGGCAGCGTGTTTACGGTGCGCCTGCCGCTGGCCGGCGTGGACCGTCCGGCGCCGCTCGATGCCCTGGCGCCGGCGGCGGGCGAGCCGGGCGCCTTGCGCCTGCTGGTGGTGGACGACAACCGCGACGCCGCCGAAACCCTCTCCGCCCTGCTCGGCCTCATGGGCCACAGTGCGCCGATGGCGGCCGACGGCCACCAGGCCCTGCGCATGATCGTCAGCCTGCGACCGCAGGTGGTCTTCCTCGACATCGGCATGCCCGGCATGTCCGGTTATGAAGTGGCGCAGGCGGTGCGCGCCGATCCGGCGCTGGACGGCGTGAGGCTGGTGGCCCTGACCGGCTGGGGCGGCGAAGCCGACCGCGCCCGTTCCAGCGCGGCGGGCTTCGATGCCCACCTCACCAAGCCGGCGACGGCGGCCGCGATCGAGAGCGTGCTGGCGCGCCTGGCCTCACCAGCTTAGGCCAAGCAGCCGCTGCGCCATGCGCGGCCAGCACAGCTTCGCAAGCTGCTCGCGCGTGGCCCAGCGGAAGCCGTCGGTCTCGGGGGTCGGCTTGCCCGTCAGGTGGTGCGGGAAAAAGCTGCGGCACACCAGGTGACCGAGCTCGGGCAGCTCGTCGCCCACCTCCACCTTGTACAGGTGCAGGCATTTGTCGCGCCGGTAGTCGAAGCGTCCCAGGTCGATGAAGCGCTCGGGATCGAAGGCCAGTCCGGCCTCTTCCCACAGCTCGCGCATCGCCGCCGCCAGCGTGCCTTCGCCCGGGTCCTGCAAGCCTTTCGGGATATCCCATTTCGGCGTGCCCGTCACGTGGCAGATCAGCAGGCGGCCGGCGCCGTCGACCACCAGGGTGCCGCAGGAGACCGCGAGTTCGCTCATGGGAGGCCCCGCGCGGCCGCCGCCAGGGCCTGCTCCAGCGCTTCCAGGCTGACCGGCTTGGTCAGGTGCTGGTCGAAGCCGGCTTCCTGCGACTGCAGCTGGTCGCTCTGGGCGCCCCAGCCGGTCAGTGCGATCAGCACCACCTTGCGCAGGGCGGCGGTGCGGCGGATCTCGCGCGCCACCTCGTAGCCGCTCATGCCGGGCAGGCCGATGTCGAGGAAGACCAGGTCGGGCATGAAGTCGCGCGCCGCCTGCAGGCCCTGCACGCCGTCGTGCGCCACCGTGGTCGCGTGGCCGAGCACCTCGAGTAGCGCCACCAGGCTGTCGGCCGCATCCAGGTTGTCGTCCACCACTAGCACCCGCAGCGGACTGTCGGCCGCGCCCCCGGCGATCGAGCCGTCCGCCGACGGCAGGCCCGGTGCGTGCGGGGTGCCGGGCCGCAGCGGCAGGCGCACCGTGAAGGTGCTGCCCTGGCCGCGGCCGCCGCTGAAGGCGCTGACCCGGCCGCCGTGCAGCTCGACCAGGCGCCGCACCAGCGACAAGCCGATCCCGAGGCCGCCCTGGGCGCGGTCGAGGCTCCCGCGCACCTGGGTGAACATCTCGAACACCGATCCGATGCTTGCCGGCGGAATGCCGATGCCGCTGTCCGCCACCGCGATCACCGCGTGGCCATCCTCGCGCCAGGCCGACAGCGCGATGCGGCCACCCGCCGGTGTGTACTTGGCTGCGTTGTTCAACAGGTTGGACAGCACCTGCACCATGCGCGTGACGTCCGCTTCCAGCTCGAGCGGTTCCGCCGGCAGCTCCACGCTCAGGCGGTGGCCGTGGGCCTCGATCAGCGCGGTGCTGGTCTCGACCGCGGTGGCGACGATCGCCCGCAGCAGCACCGGCTCCTTCTTCAGCTCGATCTTTCCGCGCGTGATGCGGGCGATATCGAGCAGGTCGTCCACCAGGTGGATCAGGTGGCCCAGCTGGCGGTCCATCATGCCGCGCACGCGCTCGGCGGTGGTCAAGTCGCCGGGCGCCATGCGCAGCAGATCGAGGCCGGTGCGGATCGGCGCCAGCGGGTTGCGCAACTCGTGCGCCAGGGTCGCCAGGAACTCGCTCTTGCGGTGGTCGGCTTCCGAGAGGTCGGCCGCGACCCGGCGCAGCTCGTCCTCGGAGCGCTTCTGCGCGGTGATGTCGCGCGTGATGGTGGCCAGGCCGATGTTCTGGCCATTCGCATCGCGCACCGCGAAGCCCTTGAAATAGACCGGGATCGGTTCGCGCCCTTCGGGCTGGGCCAGGCGCAGCTCGCCCTCCCATTCCGCCTGTGCGCCGGTCAGGGCCTCCATCATCTGGTCGCGCACGACGGCCCGGTCTTCGCGCGGGAAGAAATCCAGCATGCGCCAGGCCGCGATATTCGTGTCCGCCGTCAGGCCCGCCATGCGGCGCCCGGCCGGGTTCAGGTAGATGCCGCCGGCGTCCGGCGTAAAAATGCCGATGAAGTCGGAGGACTGCTCGGCCACCGCGGCCAGGCGCCGGATGCCTTCCTCGGCGCGGCGGCGGTCGGTCTCGTCGCGGAAGTAAAGCGCCACCCCGTCCTTCGTGCCGAAGGACTCGTCGCCGGTGCCGGGCGACTCCATCGGGAAGGAGTTGATCTCGAACCAGCGCGCCTCGGCCTCGTCGTAGACTTCGATGCGGCTGCGGGTGCGCTCCATCGCGCTGCGCCGCAAGGCCTGCTCCTCCGGGCCGCCGCGCAGCTCCGGGAACAGTTCCCAGAACTGCCCGCCGACCAGGTCTTCGCGGCGGCGCCGCGTCTGCGCTTCGAAGGCGCCGTTGGCATAGGTGATGCGCCATTCGCGGTCGAGGGCGACGAAGCCCTCGCTCATGCTCTCCAGGATCGCGCGCGAACGGTGTTCGGCGGCCTGGCGCTCGGCCGCCTCGTGGCGCTGGCCGATCACCAGCGAGGCCGTGTTCGCCAGCAGGGCCAGCGCCGATTCTTCCTGCGGCGCCAGGTGGCCGGCGTCGCGGTAATACAGCGTGAAGGTGCCGAGCACCGCCCCGGACGGCGCCAGGATCGGCAGCGCGCGGCTGCCGCGCAGCCCGTGTTCGAGGGCCAGTTCGCGGCGCCCGGCCCACAGCGGATCGGTGGCGATGTCGGCGCTGGCGACCGCCTCGGCGCGCCAGGCCGCGCTGCCGGCCGCCGCGGCCAGCGGACCGACCCGCACGGCGTCGATCTCGCGCTGGAATTCGAGCGGCAGCGAGGGCGCGGCGGCGTGGCGCAGGAATTGGCCGTCGCCCGACATCAGCTGCACCGAGGCCAGCGCGGCGCCGCCGCTGTAATCCTCGGCGGTGCGGGCCAGCACGTCCAGCACGTCGCCCAGCGGCGCATCGGTGACGGCCAGTTCGAGGGCGCCGCGCTGGCCCACCGCCAGCGCATTCGCACGGGTGCGTTCGGTGACGTCGATCCCGTGCAGCAGCACCCCGGACACGCCGCCGTCCGGATCGCGCAGCGCCATGCAGACGAAGTCCAGGAAGTGTTCGTCCAGCCCGGCGCGCGGCGCCGAGGCGCGCAGCAGCAGGCGCGCATTGCTGGCGTCGACCGCTTCGCCGCTGCGGTAGACCTTGTCGATCAGCTCCACGAAGTCCTGGCCCTCCAGCTCTGGCATCGCGGCGCGCAAGGGCTGGCCGGCCAGGGAACGGCCGCCGGCCAGTTCGACGAAGCGCTGGTTGGCCATGTCGACCACGTGGTCCGGGCCGCTCATCACGCACATCAGGGCCGGCGCGCGCTGGAAGATGTCGCGCATGCGCTGGCTGGCCGCCTCCACCTCGCGGTACAGCCGCTCGCGGTCGGCCTGGGCGCGGCGTTCGGTGCGTTCGAGCTGCTCGTCGCGGCGCCGGATGGCGGCCTGGTGGCGCTCTTCCTCGATGCGGGCGAGTTCGGCCCGTTTGCGGTGCAGCTCGATGAAGACGCCGGTCTTGGCCCGCAGCACCGTGGTGTTGAAGGGCTTGGTCATGTAGTCGACCGCGCCCAGCGCATAGGCGCGCTCGATCGGGAACTCCTCGGCGTCGCCGGCGGTCAGGAAGATGATCGGCAGGGCCTGGGTGCGCGGATGCTGGCGGATCAGCTCCGCCAGCTCGAAGCCGTTCATGGTCGGCATGCGCACGTCCAGCAGCACCACCGCGAAGTCGCGCGCCAGCACTTCGCGCAGCGCCGCCTCGCCCGAGGTCACGGAGACCAGTTCCTCGGCCAGCCCGGCAAGCGTCGCCTCCAGCACCGCCAGGTTGGCGGGCTGATCGTCGACGAGGAGGATGCTGGTATGGTCGTTCGCCATGCGGAAAGGACTGTTGCGGGCAGGATGATGCAAATAAGGCAATGTATGCTCCACGCTTCCGAAAGTCAATTGTGCGCACCTCAGCGCCGGGCGCCCCCAAACTAGGACGGGTATCTCGAATATCCCCGGAGTGTATCGATGCGTGTTCCCGACCTGGCCCACCTGCGCCAGCTTGATTTCCTTGGCAATTCCCTCGAAGACTGGGCGCTGGCCCTGATGGTCACGGTGCTGGCGACCGCCGCCATGGCCACCGTGCGCGCCCTGGTGCTGCGCCGCATGGCCGCGCGCTCGGCCGCCACCGACACCAGGATCGACGACCTGGTCGTCAAGATGCTGTCGCGGACCTATCTGCTGTTCATCGTCGCCTTCGGTATCTATTTCGGCAGCACCTTCCTGGAACTGAGCCGGCCGCGCGCCCTGTTCGTCTCGCGGGTGGCCGTGGCCGCCCTGCTGATGCAGGTGGCGGTGTGGGGTGACGTCGGCCTGCGCGCCTGGCGCAACCAGCTCTACCAGGCCCAGGACAGTACGCGCCGCAATTCCAGCGCCATCCTCGGCTTCAGCCTGCGCCTGACCCTGTGGGTGATCGTGTTCCTGATGGTGCTCGATAACTTCGGCGTCAACATCACGGCCCTGGTGGCCAGCCTGGGCGTGGGCGGCATCGCGGTGGCGCTGGCGGTGCAGAACATCCTCGGCGACCTCTTCGCCTCGCTCTCGATTACCCTCGACAAACCCTTCGAGATCGGCGACTTCATCATCGTCGGCGAGGTGCTGGGCTCGGTCGAGCACATCGGCCTGAAGACGACCCGCGTGCGCGGCCTGGGCGGCGAACAGGTCGTGTTCTCGAACGGCGACCTGCTGAAAAGCCGGATCCACAACCACAAGCGGATGGAGACGCGGCGGGTCGCCTTCGTGCTGCGGATCGCCTACGGCACCAGCGAGGAACTGCTGTGCCGGGTGCCGCGCATCATCCGCGAGATCATCTCGGCCAAGCCGAACATCGACTTCGAGCGGGCGCACCTCTTCCAGTGGGGAGAATGGTCGCTGAACTTCGAAGTCGTCTACCACTTCCGCAGCCCGGACTACATCCTGCACATGGATGCCCAGCAGGACATCTTCTTGGAGATCTACCGCCGCTTCCAGGAGGAAGGCATCCGTTTCGCCCATCCGCTGTCGATCGTGCGCCTGGCCGATCCGCCGGGCGTGCTGCAGCAGGCGACAGGCGCGTCCAACCAGTCATGGCGGCATTGATGTTGCAGAGCACGCCGGACTCATCCTACAGCGCTGCCATAAGAAGTCCTATAGCCGGGCTTATGCATGGCGCATAAGATGAACCCAACTCCTCGACAACGAGGACCGCATGGCAACCATTCATTAAAGGAGAATGATCATGGCACAAAACAACCAACAGAACGGCAATAACGGCAACCGCGGTTTTGCAGGCATGGACCCGCAGAAGCAACGTGAAATCGCCTCGGAAGGCGGCCGCGCCGCCCACGCTTCGGGCAACGCCCACGAGTTCACCTCGGAAGAAGCACGCCGTGCCGGCTCGATGAGCCACAAGAACGACGGCAACCAGCAATCGGGCGGCAACAATGCCGGCAGCGGCGGCACCCGCGGCGGTTCTTCGGAACAGCACGCCCGTGCAGGCTCGCAGAGCCACAAGAACGACAAGCGCTGATCGCAGCTCGCGATAGCGTCTGAACGAACTGCCGGCCCAGCCGGCAGTTTTCGTTTACGTCCCTCAATTGTTGTGATGCATCACACCAACCCGCCCAGCCCGCCTCCCTGTCGATACCCTTTCCAACGCATCCAATTGTGCGATGCCGAATGGGTGATCGATGATATATTTTTGGCACGATATTGAACGCCGCGCCCCACGCAGGGCCGGCCGCGCATGCTGTCTGTGCCTGTTTCCTGTGCACTCTGCTCCGCACCCATGTTCACATCCTGCACCCAAGCATCAGGTCTTGCGGCCGCCGCAAGCCTGCGGATTCAACTCAACAGTTAGGATAAAACAGATGAAAAAAAATATCGCCATCGTCGGCGCGGGATTCTCGGGAGCCGTGATTGCCAACCAGCTCGCCCAGGCGGGCTACAAGGTCGAAGTCTTCGAATCCCGTCCCCACGTGGCGGGCAATTGTCATTCGGAACGTGATCCGGAAACCGGCGTCATGGTCCACGTCTACGGTCCGCACATCTTCCACACGGACATCGAACGTTCCTGGGAATTCGTGACGCGTCACATGGAATTCATGCCCTACGTGAACCGCGTGAAGGCGATCACCAACAATGCCGTCTACACCCTGCCGATCAACCTGCTGACCATCAACCAGTTCTTCGGCAAGACCATGCGCCCCGCCGAAGCCCAGGAATTCCTGGCCAAGCTGGGCGACAAGTCGATCGAGAACCCCACCACCTTCGAGGAACAGGCGCTGCGCTTCGTCGGCCGCGAGCTGTACGAAGCCTTCTTCAAGACCTACACCATGAAGCAGTGGGGCCTGCACCCGAGCGAACTGCCGGCCAGCATCCTGAAACGCCTGCCTGTGCGCTTCAACTACGACGACAACTACTTCAACCACAAGTACCAGGGCATGCCGAAGGACGGCTACACCGTGCTGGTGGAGCGCATCCTCGACGTCCCCGGCATCACCGTGCACCTGAACACCAGGTTCGATCCGGATTCGAAGGTCGACTACGACCACGTGTTCTACAGCGGCCCGATCGATTCCTGGTTCAAGCACGCCGAAGGCCGCCTGCCCTACCGCACCCTGGACTTCGAAGTCTTCCGCGCCCAGGGCGACTACCAGGGCAACGCCGTGATCAACTACTGCGACGACGCCCAGCCCTATACCCGCATCACCGAGCACAAGCACTTCTCGCCGTGGGAGCAGCACGAAGGCTCGATCATGTACAAGGAATACAGCCGCCAGTGCGAAGAGAAGGATGTGCCCTACTATCCGATCCGCCAGGCGCGCGAGAAGGCCCAGCTGGAGCGCTACGTGAACCTGGCCAAGCAGGAAGAAAACGTGACCTTCGTCGGCCGCCTTGGCACCTATCGCTACCTCGACATGGACGTCACCATCAACGAGGCGCTGACCACCGCCGATAAATTCCTCGACGCCGCGCAAAAGAACGCGCGCATGCCGGCCTTCGCGATCGACCCGCTGGCCTGATTCCCGCAGCGCCCGGTACGCCGCGCCCGGCTCCGTGTCGGCGCACCGGCTGCGCGTAAGGGCTATACTGGTCCGATCATGCGAATTCAGCTATTTTCGGACCTCCACCTCGAGCGCGATCCCAGCTTCGAACCCCTCATCCACCCCGGCACCGACGTGATCGTACTGGCCGGCGACATCGGCTCCTACCAGGCCAGATCGCGCCTGCCGGACGAGGATTTCGGCCTGGCGCGCTTTTCCCCGCAACGCAATGATTTCGGCGCCGCCAGGGTACTCTACGTCCCCGGCAACCACGAATTCGACGGCCTTGAACACGACGAGGCCTACGGCCGCCTGCAACGCGTCTGCGCTTGTCTCGGCATCGAATGGCTGGACCGCGAAACCATCGTCATCGGCGGCGTGCGCTTCATCGGCAGCACGCTGTGGAGCGACTTCGACGCCCTCGCCGGCCAGGAAAAGGAGCTCGCCAGGCAGCTGCAGGCGCGCGGCAAGGCCTTCCGCGCCGCCAACTACTACCTGAGCAAGAACACCACCTTCCGCAAGGGCCAGCCGGTGCTGGCCGAGGAGCAGCGCGAGATGTCGCTGGCCTGCCAGGAATGGCTGCGCGCCGCCCTGGCCGCACCCTTCGACGGCCCGACAGTCGCCGTGACCCACTACGCGCCCAGCCTGCGCAGCGCCGACCCGCGCTATGGCCTCACCCCGGGCACGGCCGGCTTCTGCAACAGCATGGACGCCATGATTCCCTGGGCCGACATCTGGATGCACGGCCACCTGCACTGCGCCAACGACTATGTGGTCGAAGGCGAGGCGGGAGGCCTGCCGCGGTCCTGCCGCGTGGTCGCCAACCCGCTCGGCTATGCGAACAAGGGCGAGCAGGCGGCGTTCCGGCCAGAGCTGGTCATCGAGGTGTGAGCGCGCCGGCGACGGCAGGTTTTTCCGCCGGCGCAGGCGTCTCCGGATTCAGCACCACCTGCACGTAGTTCCCGGTATCGAAGTAACGCTGCGCCGCCCGCTTCACGTCGTCCGGCGTGAGCTTTGCCACACGCTGCAAGTGGTCGAGGACCCTGTGCGGGTCGCTGCCGTAGAGCTCGGCATTCGCCAGTTGTGCCGCCCAGAAGGCATTGCTGCGCAGGCTGCGCGGCCAGGACTGGCCCCAGTTCTTCTTGACCTTGTCGAGGTCGGCCGGGTCCGGGCCCTCCCTCTTGATGCGTTCGATCTCCGCGAACAGGGCCGCAGTCAGGCGCTCGACCTGGTCCGGGCCGGTCGGCAGCGAGGTGCTGATCCGGTAGTGCTCGTAGGGCGTGCGCTTGATGCCGCCGCTCATGCGGCCACTGTAGATGACGCCCATCTTCTCACGCAGGACCTCGACGATGCGCAGGTTCATCACCTCGACCAGCGCGTCCAGGCGCAGCTGCTCGTCGGGTGACCAGCTGGCCGGGCCGGTAAAGTTGAGGGACACCGTGCTCTTCGGCTCGGAGCCGGCCTTCACTTCGCGCTTGATCACGCCGCTCGCGTAGCGCAGGCCGACGTCGCGGTAAGCCAGCGGCAGGTCGGGCGTCGGCAAACTGCCCAGGTAGCTTGCCAGCAGGGGCTTGAGCTTCGCCGGGTCGACGTTCCCGACCACCACGAAGGTGAAGCCCTTCGCGCTCGAGAAGCGCTGGCGGTAGAGCGCCAGGCTGCGGTCGAGGTCGACCTTGGCGAGGTCGGCCAGGACCGTGGCGCGCGGCTCGTACGGGTGGTTCGCGTACAGGGTGTCGACCAGCACGTCGGCAAAGCGCGTCTGCGGCAAGGCGTCGCGCTGGCGCAGGACTTCCTCTTCCTTGGCCAGGTAAGACTTGTACAGGCCTTCGTCGCGGCGTACGCCGTCGAAGCGCAGCCACAGCATCTGCAGCATGGACTCGATCTCCTCCGGCGTGGCGCCGGCCGTGCCGCCGACGACTTCGACGTCGGGCCCGAGCTGCAGGGAAGCATGGGCGCGGCGTCCCGCCATCATCTTGCCCAGTTCGAGCGGCGTGAAGTTCTTCAGGCCCATGGCGGCCGCCAGGGCGCCGGCATGGCGGGCGTTGACCAGGTCCTTTTCGTCGAACAGGTTCTGGCCGCCGTGGCGCGAAGCCATCAGCATGACCTCGTCCTGCTGGAAGGTGGTCGGCTTGACGATGGCCTTGACCCCGTTCGAGAAGGTCAGCCGGGTCACGCCCAGCGCCTTGTCCTCGCTTTCGGCGACGATGATGCCGGGCTTGGGCGGCGCATCCATCAGGCGGGCGGCCACCGCCTTTTCCTCGCGCGCCGTGACCTCGGCCCGCTCGGCGGCCGCGGCTTCGGCCAGCAGCTGGCTTGACGCCGGCGCCGGCGCCGCTTCGCCGCCGGTGTAGATCACCAGCTTGGCCGAGTCGCCGGGAATGGTCTTGCGGGCGAAGGCATTCGCTTCCTCCAGCGTGATGGACGGCAGCATCTCCAGCACCATGCGGTGCTCGGCCTCGCTGCCCGGCAGCGCTTCGCCGGTCAGGAAGTTGCGCAGGTACTCGGCCACATGGCTGGAGGACGAGATGTTGTTACGTTCGTTGTAGCTGCGCTCCTGGCTGCGCTGCAGGCTCTTGCGCGCGCGGTCCAGTTCGGCCTCGCTGAAGCCGTAGCGGCGCGCCCGCTGATGTTCCTGCAGCAGCGCCGCCAGCGCCGGCGCGCTGCCGCCCGCGCCCAGTACCGCGCCCGCCGTGTAGGCGCGGTAGCGCGGGGTCATCTGTCCCAGGCCGCTGCTGGCGCCCACGAAGGGCGGATTCGGCTGCTGCGACAGCTCGGCCAGGCGCTGGGCCAGCATGGCCCCGGTCAGGCGTTCGAGCAGGCGCTCGCGGTAGGCGCCGTAGGTATTGCGCTCCGCCGCGGGATACACCGGATAATGCACCGATACCGAATTGATCGGCAGTTCGCGGTCGGTCACGGCCAGGGCTTCGGTGGCCGCCAGCGGCGCGATCTCGGCATAGGCGCGCGGACGCGGCGCGGCCGGATTGCGCAGCGCACCGAAGTGCGCCTTGATCTGCTTTTCGAGTTCCTCGGGCTCGACGTCGCCCACCGCCACCACCGCCATCAGGTCGGGACGGTACCAGTCGCGGTAGAAGCGGCGCAGCGCGTCCGGCTTGAAGCCGCGGATCGAATCGTCGGTGCCGCCGATGTAGCGGTCGGCATAGCGCGAACCGTTGAACAGCTTCGGCTGCACCAGCCTGGTGATGCGCTCGCCGGCGCCCTTGCGGGTGCGCAGCTCCTCGAGGACGATGCTGCGCTCCTTGTCGATGTCGGCATCGTCGAAGGCAATGCCGTGGGCCCAGTCTTCGAGGATGGTGAAGCCCTTGTCGATGTGTTCCTGGCTGTCGCTCGGCACCGGCAGGATGTACACCGTTTCGTCGTAGGAGGTATAGGCGTTCAGGTCGGCGCCGAACTTCACCCCGATCGACTGCAGCCAGGACACCAGCTCGTGCTTCTTGAAATGGGTCGAGCCGTTGAAGGCCATGTGCTCGGTGAAGTGGGCCAGGCCGCGCTGGTCCTCGTCTTCGAGGATGGAGCCGGCCTTGACCACCAGGCGCAGCTCGAGGCGGCGCGCCGGATGCTTGTTCTGGCGGATGTAATAGGTCAGGCCGTTGGACAGCTTGCCGATCTTGACTTCGGAGCCGGTCGGGACGACCGCGTTCGGATCGAAGGCGGCGGCGGAAAGGCCGGGGGCCAGCAGCGCGGCAAGCGCGGCGGCGAGGATGGTACGGGAGAGAATGCGGCGCATCTGGTGCTTCCTTGCAGGTTTGAAAACAACCCGCAGAGCTTAGCAGCCGCAAGCCTCCGAAAGTGCGCGGATTCTCACCTCATTCATAGCGCAGCGCCGCCGCCGGCTGCAGGCGCGCCGCCGACCAGCTCGGATACAGCGTCGCCACGAAGGCCAGCAGCACCGCGACCCCGCCGATGCGGCCGACATCGGCCCACTGCAGGTCGCTCGGGACCTCGCTGATGAAGTAGATGTCCTTGGCCAGGAACTGCACGCCGAACAGGTGCTCGATGGCGGGCACGATCACGTCCACGTTCAGCGCGACCAGCACGCCGAACAGGACGCCCAGCAGGGTCCCGAGGATGCCGACCAGGGTGCCCTGGATCACGAAGATGCGCATGATGGAGCGCGGCGAGGCGCCCAGGGTGCGCAGGATGGCGATGTCGGCCTGCTTGTCGCGCACCGTCATCACCAGCGTCGAGACCAGGTTGAAGGCGGCCACCGCGATGATCATGGTCAGGATCACGAACATCATGCGCTTCTGCGACTGCACGGCGGCGAACCAGGTGGCGTTCACCCGGGTCCAGTCGCGCACCATGAAGCGCTCGTCGAGGCTGCGCGCCAGTTCCACCGCCACGCGCGGGGCCGCGTACATGTCCGCCAGGCGCAGGCGCAGGCCGGTGGGCGCGCTCAAGCCCTGCAGGCTCTCGGCATCCTCGATGTGGACGAAAGCCAGGGCCGAGTCGAACTGGTAGTTACCGGAATCGAAGACGTCCGACACCGTGAACACGCGCTGGCGGGTGGCGATCTGCCCCGGCTGGCCGGACGACCCCGGGGCGGCCACCAGCAGGCGCACCTTGTCGCCGGGCTTGACCTCGAGCGAGCGCGCCAGCTCGCTGCCCAGCACGACGTTGTTGGAACCGGCCGTCAGCGAAGACAGGCTGTGCGACTTGGTCTGCTGCGCGATCTCGGACACCGCCGCCTCGGCTTCCGGCAGCACGCCGCGGATCACCACCGGCTTCATGCTGTCTTCGCGCAGCAGCATGCCCTGCAGTTCGGCGAAGGGCGCGGCGGCCTTGATCTCGGGATTGCGCAGCGCCTGCTGTTCGAGCGAACGCCACTCCGGCATGGCGCCGTCGGCGGCGATCACCTCGACGTGGGCCAGTACCGACAGCATGCGCGCGGTGACCTCCTTTTCGAAGCCGTTCATCACGGACAGCACGACGATCAGGGCGGCCACGCCGAGGGCGATCCCGGCCACGGAGATCAGGGAAATGAAGGAGAGGAAGCGGTTGCGGCTGGCGCGCTTGCCGGCGCGGGTGTAGCGCAGGCCGATCAGCCACTCGTAAGGCAGACGGTGCAGGATACTCATCCAGCGATTTTGCCACAAAAGCAAAAATCCGCCCACGCGCATCGCTGCGCGGGGCGGATTTATTTCAGGCCTTGACGCTTATTCGGCTGCCTGGGCCTTGATCGGCTGTTCGTCGACGAGGGCCGCCGGCGCCGGCTGCTTGACCGGCAGCGGGCTGACGTTGCCGGCGCCGGCTTCGGCGATGTCGGCCAGGTGGGCCTTCAGGCGCTGGGCGCGGTTGGCCGGTTCGGTGGTCTGGATCAGCCGGTGCATCGCACTCGCGGTCTTGTCCCACGAGGTGTTGGCCACGATGGCGCGCATGCGTTCGGCCAGCGAAGCCTTCTGTTCCGGGGTCGCGTTCAACATGCGCTCGCAGGCCTCGATGAACTCTTGCGGGGTCTCGGCGATGGCGACCACGTCGCCGTAAGGCACCTTGACGTCGGTGATCGGCGTGCTGACCGAGGGCAGTTCGGCGGCCATGTACTCCAGCACCTTGGTCGGGCTGATGAACTTGGTCGACTCGTTCAGCGCGAACGGCAGCAGGCAAACGTCCCAGCCGGCCAGGAACTTCGGCAGCTCCTCGTAGGTGCGCTGGCCCATGTAGTGGATGTTGGCGGCCTGCGGCAGATGGGCCGGATCGATCTTCACCACCGGGCCGACCAGCACGATCTGCCAGTCCGGACGGGCGGCGGCCATTTCGCGGATCAGTTCGGTGTCGAAGCGCTCGTCGATCACGCCGTAGAAGCCGAGGCGCGGATGCGGGATGTTCGCCTGGTCCGGGTGGCTGTACGAACGGTCCAGGGCCTGCTGGAAGTGCTTCGCGTCGACGCTGCTCGAGAAGCAATGGGCATTGTTGTGGCGCTCTTTCTTCGAGTTGTACAGGCTCGGACCGCCGGTGAAGCAGAGGTCGGCGATGTTCAGCAGTGCGCTCTCGCGCTGCAGCAGCTGCTTCGGCGCGTTGCGGAAGGCTGCCAGTTCGTCCATGCAGTCGTAGACGACCAGCGAGGGCTCGAAGCTTTGCAGCAGCGGCAGGGCCATCGGGGTGTAGAACCAGACCACCGGCTTCTCGCCTTCCGGCACGAGGTCGGCCAGGAGGGTCTGCAGGGTCGGGATCTGGTCGTCATGGAAACCGGGTGCATGGATCGCGGTATGCGGCTGGCACACCGTGATGTTCGGCGCGACGGCCGTCTTCTTCAGGTGCGCCTGCCCTTCGTGGTACACCGGTTCCTCCACGATGAGGATTCGGTAGTGTTCCGCCAGGCGCGTCATCAGGTGCTGGGGACGCTGAAAGACAAAGTCCCAACGCAGGTGGCAAAACACGATCAGGGTTGGCATTTTTCAAGTTCCTTTCGCCTCAGGGCGTTCTAGTTGATCTGGAATTCAACCGGCGGAACCCTTCGCATG
>OUNM010234917.1_pt1 | contig 25873 bp, 20 predicted proteins | sample 1769961 | NCBI WGS metagenome assembly OUNM01 (sample SAMEA3914820, study PRJEB12502) | metagenome | biome: forest; material: soil | place: USA | collected 2012-03-12 | depth 0.3 m | reverse complement strand
GCGAACGGCGAGGGCAGGGCGTCGAACAGGTGCTGGTGCACGCCGGGCAGCAGGTCGCTGCGGTGGCCGCCGCCGGGCGGCGGTTCGCCCCAGGGCGTCAGCGTCTCGTTCTCGAGCGCCAGCGGATCGTCCTTGAACGACGCCACCACCGGCGTCTGGCCGTCGAGCGCGTGCGACAGCATGGCCGCGCGAAAGCGCAGGCCCTGGCGCAGCCCGAGCGTGCGGGCGCGGGTGAGCAGGTTGTCGTCGAGCGTCGCCTGGAACAGCGGGTCGATCACCTCGGTGAGCAGCAGCCGCGGCTCCCACGACGACAGCGGCACCGGCACCAGCAGGCGCACGCGTTCGGCGCTGCCGATGGCCAGCGGCGCGAGCGCGGCGCTGGCGCGGATGGCCAGGTCGAGCTGGTCGACCGGCACCGGCGCGGCGTCCACGTCGAAGATGGCCGGGAAGAAACCCGACTGGTGCGCCACCGGGTCGTAGCAGTTCGCCGGCAGCAGGCCCACCGGCGGCAGCGCGCGCCCGAAGCCGGCGGCCAGCGTGGTCGCGGCGGGCGCCGGGCTGCCGGACGCGGCGACCTGCTCGGCCAGCTGCTCGATGCGGGCCTGCCAGAGCGAGGGCAGGCGCGATTCGGCGGCCATCACGCCGTTGACCAGGTGCAGCCGCGAGTCGCGCGCGCGGCCGCCCGCGCGCACGACGCTCGCGCGATCCAGCCAGTCGGGCAGGCGGTCCACGTTCAGCGCCACCATCGCGATGGGCACGCCCCAGTCCTCCCACGGCAGCGTGGCCTCGGCGGGCAGCGCGTCCTCGGCGTCGAACACGCTCCAGGCGAGCGCGTTGCGCAGCTGGTTGTCGGCCACCGCGGGCAGGCCGCGCCATTCGCCGGGCCAGACGAACCACAGCAGGCGTACGGCGTCGGCGATGCGCCAGTCGGCGAAGGCGGCGGTGTCGTCGACCGTGCCTTCGTCGCAGGCGCCGTGGTCGCAGGGATCGAACGGATCGAGGGCCGAGCCGTCCACCTGCACCGGCTGCAGCACCAGCACGCCCACGGGCGGCAGCGTGGCGAGCGCGGCGGCGTTCAGGCTGCCCAGCGTGGCGCCGACCACGCGCGGCAGCAACGTCGGCGCCTCGCCCTCGGTGCCGGCCTCGACGCCGCTGCCGTCCACGAAGAAGCCCGGCGGCGCCACGACGGGCACGTCCGACAGCAGGCACTGCAGCGCCACGTTGAGCACCACGTCCTCGCCGCTGACCGCCAGGCCGCGACCCTGCGCCACCTGCAGCCGCGTGGCCGCGAAGCCCGCGCCCGCGACGGCCTGGGCCTGCACCTCGAGGCCGTCGACCACGCCCGCGACCCAGTCCTGGCCGCGCTTGGCGATGTGCCCCGCGGCCCAGGCCTGCGACTGCTGCAGCGCGCCCTGTGTCAGCGCGCGCCCGGGAAAGATGTTGGGACGGCGCAGCCAGTCGGTGGCGGCCTCGTCGGCGCTCTGGGGCGACAGCCCGACGACGCGTTCACCGTCCAGGGGGTCGCTGATGGCTTCGATGGTCACGGCGTTTCTCCACGAGACACGGGGTTCAGGCCGCGGCCTTCTTGGCGCGGCGCGCCGGCTTGGCGGCGGCCTTGGCCGGCTTGCGGGCAGCCTTCGCGGGCGCGGCCTTGCGCGCGGCGGCCGCCTTCTTCGCAGCCGGCTTTGGCGCTGGTGTGGCTTCGGCCGTCGGCGCCTCGGGCGCCTTGGGCGCGGGCGCGACGCGCGTGAGGCGCGCCGAGAGCCGGGCCAGCAGGTCGGGGCGCGCGGTACGGGCCTGGGTATCCAGGTTGCGCCACGCGTCGTTGCTCGCCAGCGCGGCGAGCGCGGTCTTGGCAGTCTTGCCATCGATGCGGCGCTCCAGGCGTTCGAGGCCCTCGCCGACGCCCGGCTGGCTCAGCTGCGCCGACACCTTCAGCACGCCCGCGTGCGCCAGCGCCGGCGGATCGCCCGGCGTCACCTGCGACGCGAGCGCGCCGATCGTCGCGGCCATCAGCGTGGGCGACGCCGCCACGCGCGGCGACGCGAGCAGGCCGTACACGCCCGCCGCCGCACGCGCGGTGGCCCCGGACAGCACGCGGTCCATCGCGCCCTGCAGCCCCAGCGCCGCCACGCGCGTGCGCACCGCGTGCTCGACAGCCACGTCGTTGACGCTGGCCACCGACGCGGGCGTGCCGACCAGGTCGTCGCGCCAGGCCAGGTTGCGCCGCCGCACGTACCAGAGGTTGGGCAGCTTGGCCAGGCGCGCCCACTCGGCGTCGACGGGATCGGCCACTGTGACCGGCGGCAGCGAGATCGGCAGGCGCAGGCCCTGCAGGATCTCCAGCGGCTTGCGCATCGCGATCATGTTGGGCGCGGCGGGCTTGAGCGGCCGCGTGCGCGAGGTGAGCTTGGCGATCTCTGCGCTGAAGTCGGCGCGCGCGATGGGCGCCAGCACGAGCACGGCGGTCAGGTCGAGCGCCGCGTCGCCGGCCAGCAGGTCGATGGGCGGCAGCGCGAGCGACTCCTCGACCAGGCTCGCGAGCTCGTCGTCGGGGATCACCGAGAAGTCGACGTCGACCTCGGAAGGGAACCAGCTCTGCGTGAAGTCGCTGGTGTCGATGATGCCGGGCGGCAGCGGCCCCGCGGGCGGCAGCGCGGGGAACTGCGTGCTGGCGGCGAACGTGCGGCCGGCCATCTGCGCGACGACGTCGGCCAGGTGGCTCTGGAACTGCATCAGGTGCGCCAGGCGCAGCGCGCGCGGCGCGAAGCCCAGGCCGGGCAGGTCGCCGCGGTCGGCGCCGAGCTCGCGCCGGACCATGGCCTCGTCGATCCACACGAGGTTGTTGGACTGCAGCGCCAGCATCGCCACCGGCAGCACGTTGGCCGAGGCCGCGGCGGCCGCGGACTGCGTGAAGATGGTGCGTGCGGCGGTGCCGCGGCGCGCGAGCAGGTCGTCGGGCGAGCCGTCGTCCTGGTAGGGGATCAGCACGATCGCGGCCGCCTCGATCACGTCGCCGTCCTGCACCGTGCGCGGACCGGTGAGCGACGTGGGATAGGCGCCGATCGGGTTGACCGTGAATTCGACCGGCCGCAGCGCGAGGATGAACAGCCCCGTGCGGCTGCGCAGCGGCGCGGCCGGCAGGCGCGACAGGCCGAACGACACCGAGTACTGCTCGGCCTGCGGCACGTCGGCGAGGTTGAGCGCGATGTCGTTGGCTAGCAGCACGAGCTCGCCCGCCGGCGTGATGCCCTGGCCGGCCGAGATGGTCAGCGACTGCGGCGTCGCGCCGCCGGTCACGTACAGGCCGCCGGCCACGCCCGCGCCCGCGGCGCGGCCCAGGTCGGCCTCGCGCGTGAGGAAGTACTGCTGGTCGCGGATGAGGTCGCGCGCGGCCAGGAAGCGGCCGTCGAAGTAGCGCGGCCGCGTGCGCCGCGGGTCCTGCACGAGCGCGCCGCTGGCGGTGAGCGAGGCCACGTCGGTGGCCGCGATCTGCACGCGCGCCGCGCCCTGGGTGAGGTTGATGGCCATGGGGTCGTCTCCTGGTCAGAGGCCGGCGCGCTGCGCGAACAGCGCGGCGGCGGGCACGAAGCGGCGGGCGTAGTTGTCGATCACGGGCGCGTCGGCGGTGCGCGCGGGCGGACTCGCGCCGTCGACCGGCAGGAACACGCGCGCCACGAACACGGCGCTCGGGTCGATGTCGGGCGGCTGCTCGGGCGCGGGGCCGAGCGCGACGTCGCCGGTCCACGCCGCGAGCACGGCGTCCTGCAGCGCGTCGCGGCGCGCGGCCTCGGTGGCGGTCTCGTCGGCGAGCACCGGTTCGGCGATCGGCAGCGGCAGGCCGGTGTAGTCGTCGGCCAGACCGGTGCGCGCCACCAGCAGCAGCTCGTAGGCGTCGTTCAGGCGCGACGTGGACACCGCGTCGAGCGCGTCGAACGGCCCGGCCGCGAAGCTGGGCGTCAGCCCGACGGCGCAGGCCCCGAAGCGGATGAACACGTCGGCGACCACGGCGCGCGCGGGCAGCGGCGTGGCGTCGTCGGCCAGGCGTTGCGACACGAAGCGCGCGAGGTTGGTGTAGGTGGACGTGGACAGCGTGTCGCCGCCGTCGGCCGCCAGCGTGGCGGCGTACCAGTTGACCAGGCGCAGGCAGGCCGGCCGCGGCAGTTCCACCAGGCGGCCCAGGCGGTCGACGGCCAGCCCGGGCTGCACGGAGATCTCCTCGGCCTGGGTCGCCGAGGGCGGCACGTACTGCACCAGCAGGCCGGCGAGCGTGCCGCTGCCGCCGAGCGCCGCCAGCGCGCGCGCGAGGCGGCCGCGGTGGTAGGTCTGCTCGTCGGTGAAGTCCTGCGCGTCCAGCAGCATGCCGGTGGCGTAGGCGGGCCGCTGCGCGCGCGGTTGCGCGAACAGCGGGTCGTCCTGGAGGGCTTGGAGACTCATGTCTTGCTCCTGGGTCGGCGCGCCGCAGGGCGGCCGCGATGGGCGATGGCGGGCGGGGTCGGGGCGTCGAGCACGAGGCCGCGCCCGGCGCGCGCGCGGGTGGCATGCGCGATCGCGGGCGGTGGCGCGAGGGCGGCGCTCATGCCGGCCAGCCTCGGGTCGAGCACGGCGTCGGCGATGACGTAGTCGGACACGCCCAGCACCGAGCGCTCGACCTGCGCGGGCTGCGGCAGGCGCGGCGGCCCGAGGAAGGTGTCGACGCCCACCAGGCTGGCGATGCCCACCAGCAGCGGCCAGGTGGCCGCGGCGGTGCGCACGTGCACGTGGGCCGGCGCCTCCAGCTGCGCGATGCGGCGGATCAGCGCGAAGTCCTGCGGCTGCACCTGGTCGTGCACGAGCACGGTGGCGCGGAACGCGAGCTGGTCGTCGAAGGCGAGCACCGCGGCCTCCTGCGACGCGGTGGCCACCGACGCGTCGTACAGCGCCATCAGCTCGGCGCGCTGCTGGTCGCCGATCACCAGCGTGTCGCCGACGATCGAGTTGCCCGAGATGTGCAGGCCCGGCAGCAGCGGGTCGTCCTGGTCGCTCAGGTCCACGCCCAGCAGCGTGGCGAGGATGCGGCGCAGGCGGAAGTCCTCGATGACCACGATGGCGCCCGAGCGCACCGAGCCCCCGGTGGCCACGTCGAGTGCCAGGCGCAGGCCGTTGCGCGTGCCGTGCCAGCGCGCGAGGTCGGGCGCGGCGCGCAACCAGTCGCGGCGCGCGCTGGCGGGCAGCGCGCGGTCGAAGGCGACGCCGATCCAGCTCGCGAGCCAGTCGAGGTTGGCGTCGGCCGTGACGGCCGGGTCGGTGAGCAGGTGCGCCGCGGCCACGCGGTCCTCGAGCGGCGTCAGCAGGCCCTCGAAGTTGGCCAGCAGGCGCGCGGTGAAGTCGGCCGGCGTGGCCTGCGGCTGGTGGACGACGATCCAGCCGTCGATCAGCGCGAGCCGCCACGCGCTCGCGCCGTCGCGCAGCAGCCAGGCGCGGCCCGCGGCTTCGACGGTGATGTCGGCCGCGGCGCTCAAGGCGATGCCCGCGAGCGTGACGCGCGCGCGCAGCGCGGGCGTGGGCGCGCCGCCCGCGTCGAGGTCGGCCGCGAAGCTCGCGTCGATCTGCGACAGCGCGACGCCGGGCGCGCGCGCGGCGTCGCCGAACAGGCTCTCGCGGTACAGCCGCGGCAGGTAGCGATCGGCGTACGAGAAGCGGTTGCCCCACGCGCGCAGCGCGGCGACCTCGGGCGTGACGCGGCCGTCGCCGAACAGCTTCACGCGCACCCACAGGTAGCGGCCGACCAGCGACCGCACGCGCTCGCGGCTGTTCTGGATCAGCACCGAGAACAGGCCGCTGACGCCGGGTTCCGAGGTGCCGCCCAGCAGGCCCGGATGGCCCGGCAGCTCGCTGGCGGCGTATTCCCAGGCAGCCATCGGCACCTGCGGCGCCTGGAGCGCGTCGTCGAGCGACGGCGCGTCGGCGCCGAAGCCATGCGCGTGCCACGCGGTCAGGTCGTCGTCGGCCGGTGGCACCAGCGTGGTCGTGGCGGCCAGCAGCACCGTCAGGCCACTGTGCGGCGGGATGATGGCCTCGACGACGAGGCGATGCCACACGGTGGTGTTGTCGCGGCTGTCCAGCGTCCACGCCACCAGGCCCGTGGGCGTGGTGGCGAAGTTGCGCGCCTCGCCGGCGCGTGCGAGGTTGTTCAGCGACAGCGGGTACAGCGGTTCGGCGCCGTTCGCGCTGCTCGGGTAGTGCGGCGGCTGCGCGTTGCCGTTGGCGAACGGCGCCTCGAGCGCGGCGGCCGACAGCGGGTAGATGTCGCCGAGCGCGGGGATGCTGCCCGCGTCGACGGCGCCCAGGTCGAAGGCCGGGGCGTCGCGCCGGCCCGGCACCCGCAGTGCCACGCGTGTGCTCGCGAGCCACGAGATCGAGTACGCGAACTCGGCGCCCGTGCACGTGGCGGCCACCGACCAGCGCTGTTGCCCGGCGTTCCACACGCGCACGGCCGCGGTGCCGCCGGTGTCGCGCCAGCTCAGGCACGCGAGCGCGCCGTCGGGGCCGCTGGCGATCGCGATGGCCTGCTCGCCTGCGGCCCACGAGGTCGGCGGCATCAGCGTCAGCGCGGGCGCGCAGGCGTTCTCGGGCGACGGCCGGAAGACGCGGCCGTCGTAGTCGTCGGGTTGCGGCGTCTGCGCTCGCAGCGGGCGGCCGGTGAGCCGCGCGAGGCGGCCGCTGCCTCGCTCGAGCGCCCACGCGCCGCCGTCCGCGGCTGCGGCGAGCCGCCACGGCACGAAGCCGGGGAGCGCCACCACGACGTCGTCCCAGCGCCCGCGCAGGTCGTGCAGGCGCACCCCGTCCGGCGCGGCGACGTAGAGCACGCCGTCGGCCCCCGCGCACAGGTCGGTGGGCGGCGCGGGCAGGGGCAGCAGCACGGCGTCGTCGGGCAGGCTGCTGTGCACCAGCACCGCGCTGCTGGCGTCGTCCCAGCGCGCGACGCATTCGAGCGCGTCGATGGCGCGCGGCACTTGCGCGAGCGCGGCCTGCGCCGTCGACTGCGCGGCGGCCACATCGAGCGCGGCCACGAGCGTGCGCTCCGAGTTCAGCCGCAGGCGCCCGCACGTGGCATCCCACGCCGTGTGCTGCACGGCGGGGAAGTGCCGGGCCTCGCCCAGCAGCCAGAAGCGCAGGCCGTTGGCGTCCATCAGCACAGCTCCGGCACGACGGGCACGGCCACCGCGTTGGCGTCGGCGAACGGGTTGGGCAGGGCGCGCAGGTCGGTGGGCACGTCCTGGCCCTCGACCGCGATCACGGCCAGCAGCTCGGGCAGCTGCCAGGGCTGCAGCGACAGGATCTGCGCGCCGTCCGCGGCCACCGACGGCAGCGCCTGCCAGTCGCTGCCGTTCTGCTTGAACAGGCGGATGCCGCTCAGCTCGTCGACGCCGTCCACGCGCGCCACCTCCACCTCGAGCTCGCGGCTGCGCACGGCGCGGCCCAGCGGCCAGCCGGTGGCGCCGATGCCGCCGGGCGCGAGCGGCCACAGCAGGCGGCGCAGCGCCTCGCGCACGTCCTGCAGCACCTGGTCGGGTGCGTAGCCGTCGCGCAGCGTCACGGCCACGGCCACGCCGATCGCGACGTACTCGCAGCCGATCACGTACAGCTCGGTGGCCAGCGGCGTGCGCGCCGACAGGTAGTCGTGCAGGCGCTCGATGAACGGCCGGTCGGGCCGCGGATTCGGCGCGGGCGCGAGCGGCGCGTCGGGCAGCGCAAGCACGCTGACCACGCCGGGCACGTCGAAGCGGCGATCGCTCGGGCGAAAGCGCGGCAGCACCTCCACGCGGCCGGCGTCCACGGCCGGCGCCTGCGCCGCGAGCGCTCGGTAGTCGTCGGCGGTGACGGCGCGGTCGCGATGGCGCAGCAGCGCGGGGATGCGCTGCTCGGCGACGGCCAGGGTCTCGGCGTCGGCGCCGCCGGCCAGCGCCAGCGGCTGGGCCACCTTGATCGGCGGCGCGTTGGCCCCGCCCACCTCGCGGCCCTGCAGCTCCGCGAGCGTGCCCGCGGGCAGGTTGCCGGCGGCGCCGCCGCCGAAGCGGCCGAAGGCCAGGCGGATACGGTTGCCGGTATCCGGGATGCGGCCGCGCAGGCCGTCGCCGAAGCGCAGCGTGCCGGCCTCGGGATCGAGCTCGAAGGCCGCGGCCTCGCGCGCGACGGCGGGGTCGCTGCTGATCGCGGCCAGGTCGTCCACGCGCGTCCAGGGCTGGTAGCCGCGGCCCGTCTCCTCCACCTGCACCTGCAGCGTCGCGGGATCGACGGACGCCAGCGGCAGCGAGAAGGTCTGGTCGGCCAGGCCGGTGGACACGCCCAGCACGCGGCCGCCCAGCGTGCTGCGCTGGTCCACCTGCACGGCGTTGACGCTCAGCCAGCTGAGCGGCAGGCTCTGCACCAGCTCGCCGTCCTTGGGGCGCAGGCGGATCCACGTGACCAGGCGCGCGGCGCGGTCGGCGTCGTCCAGTCGTGGAGGCGTGTCGCCGACGCCGGCGCGCGGGTTCACGCCGACGTCGTTGGACGGCGCCCAGATCTGGTCTTTAGACGGCAGGCGCAGGCGCAGCACGCCGGCCTGCGCGAGGCCGCCGCTGGTGTCGCTGGCGACGTCGATGTCCAGGTAGTCGGTGTCCAGGCCGCCCGTGCCCCGGCGCGTGGTCTCCCACTGCACGGGCACGGCGGCCGGCACGCTGACCTGCTCGAACAGCGCCGGCGGCGCCAGCGCGGGCACCACGCCCAGCGACAGCAGCACCGGTGTCGGCCCGCCCAGCGCCGCGACGACCGCGGCGTTGGTGGCGGGCTGGTCGGCCGGCTTGGCGGCGCGCGGCGCCAGCAGCGCGATCCACAGCGCGCGGTCGGCGCTGTCGCCGAACACGTCGACGCCTTCGGGCACCGCCACGCCGCCGGCGAACACGGGCGTGGTCTCGTAGGCCTTCACGCTGCCGCTGATGTGGTGGATGCGCGCGAGGCCCTGCAGCAGGTCGCTGCGCCGCGCCTGCTCGTCGCTGGCCAGCGCGCGCTTGATGTAGGCCTCGCCGGTGACGGGCAGCACGGAGGTCTCGGCGAGCGTCTCGAACGGCAGCGCGTTCTTCAGCGTGGCCTGCGGCGCGAGGGTGTGGACGTCGAGCACCGTGTTCTGCGCGAACGACAGGCTCACGATGCCGGTGGCGGGCTGCGCGGGATCCAGCGGCATGCCCAGCAGCTTCAGGAACACCAGGCGCTGGCGTTCCGGCACGAGGTTGGCGCGGTACAGCAGCGCGTCGCCGAGCCAGGCGAACAGCTCGATCAGCGTGCGGCCAGGATCGCCCAGGCGCGGGTTGGTCCACTCCGGCGTGTGGGCCGGGATGCGGGCGACCAGGTCGTCGACGAGGTCGTCGAACCGGCGGTCGTCGAGGGAGGGCGGTTGGATCGGCATCGTCGGCCTCTCAGGACACGAGGTCCACCGTGACGTTCATCGCGCCGGGCGCCCCGGTGCGCGCGAGGCGGTAGGCGATCTCCACGCGCACCTGGCTCGGGTCGTCGGGCACCTCCCACGCTTCCACCGAGTCGAGCAGGATGCGCGGCTCCCAGCGCGTGAGCGAGGACTGCACGAGGTCGCGCATCTCGCGCCGCGTGGCCAGCGCGTTGGGCGCGTTCAGCAGGCGGTCGAGGCCGCCGCCGAAATCGCGCCGCATCAATTGCTCGCCGGGACGCGTGCTCAGGATCACGCGTATGGCGTCGCGCACGCTGGTGGCCAGGTCGGGCCAGGCCAGCGCGCCGGAGGCGTCGGGCAGCGGCAGCAGCGGCCAGCCGATGAGGGGACGGATCGCGTCGGGCATGGCGTCAGGTCTTCGGTGGGATCTTGGGGAACGGCAGGCAGATCTTCATGAAGAACAGCCAGCCGAAGACGATGTTGAACAGCGACAGGAAGATGTTCAGCACGAGGAACGCGCAGATCGTGATGATGGGAATGTTGAAGCTGCAGATCCACGTCAGGCCCAGCGGGCTGCTGGACATCGTGCCCTGCAGCTGGTCGGTGGCCGAACCGCCCAGCAGGCTCTGCAGCGACGGTGGCACCACGAACGACACGTTGGGCTTGAGCGCCCTGAGCAGGTTGCGGTCGCTCGGGTCGGGCAGCAGGATCTGCACCGGCGGCGCGCCCGCGCCCTCGTACCACGCGGCGATGCTGAAGACGTCGCTGTAGTCGGTCCACACCACGCGCGCCGGGCACGCGCCGTCGGCCTTCAGGCGCACGAACGCGCGCAGCTGGTAGAGCGCCGCGGGCTCGTCGAACCGGCCCTGCTTGCCCTTGACGGCCGCGAAGCGCGCCTGCATCGCGTCGTGCAGCGCGCTGGCCAGTGCGGCGGCGTCGGTGGACGACAGCGCCGGCCACGACGCCGGCATCTCGGGCGCGGCCACGCCGGTGTCCAGGCTCAGCACGACGTCGGCGGCCTGCTGCAGGAAGGTGTCGGCGGGCACGCTGCCGCCGCCCACGAGCGGCAGGCGGATGGCGGCGAGCGCCTGCCGCACGCGCGCCACCTCGGCGCCGCCGTCGAACACGTTGAACTCCATCGCCAGCTGGCGCAGCAGCAGCACGAAGCGGCCCACCGTCGAGTCGTCGCCGGACTGGGCGGCCTGCGTGATCCAGTCGGCCGTCGGCCGCCCGCCCGGCGACGGCAGCGCCTGGGCCTGGCCGCGCAGCGCCTGCACGAGGTGCTTCTGGAAGTTGGCCGATTGCGGGCCGAAGTCGACGTCGGGCGACGCGAACACCGGCGCGGCTTCGGAGATCTCGCTGCTGGTGGTGGGCACGATGCCGTAGAACAGCGTCTTGGCCGCGGCGGCGCAGACGTCCGGAGGCGCGATGAACATCGGGATCACGCTCTCGCTGAGCAGGCTGTCGTCGCTCGCGGTGGCCAGCGCGGTCAACTGGCGGTCGATGTCGGCCACGCCGGTCAGGCCCAGCTGCAGGCGCTGGGCCGAGGCCGGGTCGGCGTCGCCGCCGCCCACGCGCGCCACGGGCGTCCAGCCGCGCACGCGGCCCTTGGACTTCATCCAGCCCTCGGGCAGGCCGTCGGCGCCCACGCGGCGCAGCACCATGCCGGCCGCGTCCACGCGCTGCGGATCGATGCGCGGGTTGCCTGGGGTGTCGCACCACGACTCGATCAGCGCCACGTGGAACTGGCGCTGGATCGGCTGGAACAGCTTGAGGCGGCCTGCGGCGTCGCGTGCCTGCGCGCGCAGGGCGGCCAGCGAGCTGCGGCCGTCGTCGGTGCGCAGGTCGTCGAGCGTGGCGTGCACGAAGTCGTCGTCGCTGCGCTGCAGGATCACCGGGCGCGTGCCGCCGCCGGCGACATCGCTGGGCGCGCCGACGAGGATGGTGTGGACGGCCGAGGTCATGGCGTCACCACACGTTGCCGGCGCCCGGCGTGTAGCTGGCGGAGATCACCGCGTTGCTGATCAGCGTGTCGCACTTGACGACGCCCGAGAACGACGAGAACGCCGAGTCCACGCTGACGGTGCCGGCCGACACGCTCACGCTGCTGGCCGTCACCTGCACCTGCGCCGAGGCCTGCACGGTGATGCCGGAGCTGTCCAGGGTGATCGTGTTGCCGTTGCTGTCCTCCACCTTGACCGTGCCGGGGCCGTCGGCCAGCGTGAGCTTCTGGCCCGCGGGCGTCTCGAGCGACAGCGTCTCCTGGCCGCCCTGGTCGTCGAGCGTGATGACGATGCCGTTCTTGGAGCGGATGCGCTTGTAGCGGTTGACGCCGCCCGACTGCGTGTCGGCCGGCGCGCTGGACGCGCCGTTCCACAGGCCGCCCACCACCAGCGGCAGGCGCGCGTCGCCGCCGGCGAACACCACCAGCACCTCGTCGCCGACATCGGGCAGGAAGAACGCGCCGCGGCTGTCGCCGGCGAACGGCGACACCACGCGCGCCCACATCGCGGCGTCCTGCTGCGTGGCGCCGTCGAACGCGCACAGGCGCACCTGCACGCGGTTGCGCTGCTCGGGGTCGTCGAGCGACACCACGGTGGCGAGCAGGCCGGCGCCGGTCCAGGCGGGCGCGGGTGCGAACAGGGCGTCGCGATGCATGCTCACGGCCCTCCGAGGTAGGCGCACTCGGCGGTGAACTCGACGCGGTAGCCTTGCTTCATGTCGAACACGTGGCTCGCGCGGACGACGTAGTAGCTGTTGTCGAACTGCGCGGAAACGCCGCTGATGGCCACCGACGAGCCCACGCGCAGCCGCGCGTTGCCTTCGCTCAGGCCCTCGGCGCGCACGAAGCGGCGCGCGCGCTGGTCGAACGCGGCCTGGGCGACGGCGTTGGCCTCGTCGTCGGTGGTCACCACCGGCGCCGACAGGTGCTCGCTGCGCGCGCCGAACGCCTGCGTCAGCCAGTCGGCGCCGCTCTTGCCGCTGCCGGGGCCGGCGTGCGCGATGCTTTGCGCGGAGCCCTGCACGGCGGCGCCCGTCTTGTCGTTCCAGCCGGCGATGGTGACGGCCGTGGCCTGGTGCGCGAGGTCGGCGCTGCAGCGCACGCGCGCGAGGTGGCCGTACATCGCCAGGTCGATGTCGCCGCGGCCGGCGTCCTGGCGCGGCGAGACCTGCAGCGTCTGGCCCACCACCTGCAGGTCGGCGTCGAAGCGGCCCAGCAGGCGGCGCAGGAAGGCCAGGTCGGTCTCGTTGAGCTGCGCCCAGGTGGCCACGGGCGTGTCCAGCCCGGTGACGCCCGCCTGCAGCCCCAGGTTGGACGCGACCGCGCGCACGACGTCGGCCGGCGACCGGTCGACGAACACCTTGCTGCGGCGCGCATGGCGGGCGGCGGTGAGCGCGTCCTCGGCCAGCACCACGAGCTCGGGCGACTGCCCGTAGTTGCTCACGACCTCGATCGCGCTGACCAGGCCGCGGAACAGCTCGCAGGGCGCGGACGCATCGCCGCCGTACAGGCCCAGGTCGGCGCCCAGCGTGAGCGGCGAGCTGCCGTCGAAGCCGATCTCGCTGTGGCCGTCACCGGTGGGCACCCAGTTGGCGACGCGCAGCTCCAGCGTGCTCATGCCGCCTTCGCTCTCGTCCATGCGCATGGACGACACCAGCGTGGTCAGGCGCGCATTCTCCTGCCCCGCGATGCGCAGGGTGGGGCGCGCGCTGAAGATCGCGGTCTGGCTGAGGCTGGTCTCGGGCATGGCGGCGTGTCAGCGATCGGACAGGCGGGCGAGGCGTTCGGCGCGCAGGCGCAGTTCGGTCTCGAGCTGCTCGTGCAGCGGTTCGGAGGCGGCTGCGGGCGCGGCCGCCTTCGCGTCCTGCGCGGCCGGCGGCGGCGCGACCTCGGCGGTGACTTCGTCGAACGTGATGGGCATGGTCAGGCTCCGAAATCGATGCGGGTGTGCAGGTCGGCGGTGGCGCCGACGTCGGCCGACAGGCTCGCGCCGCTGCGCACGATCGCGCGGCCGCCGGGACCGAAGGTGACGGCACCGCCCAGGCGCGGCGGTGGCAGCAGCGCGGCGCGCGCGTCGCCGAGGTCGACCGACACCGACGGTGGCGTGACGCGCAGGCCGCCGAACGAGGTGTCGCCGGACGTCCCGGCGTTGACGCCGATGCCGATGCCGATGCCGACGCTCACGCCGGCACTCGCACCCACGCTCGCGCCCGCACTGACGCCGATGCCGATGCCGATGCCGACTCCTGCGCTCGCGCCGACGCCGATCCCCGCGCCCGCCGACAGGCCCACGTTCGCGCTGGCGCCGACGGAGAACGCGGCGGCCGGCGCGAGCGTCACGCCGGCGCCCACGGCAAAGCCGGCATCGCCGCCGAAGCGCAGGCTGTCGGCGCCGTTGGCGTCGGCGATCGAGCGCGCCGCGCGCGGGTCGCCGAGCGCGCTGGACAGGTCCGACGGACTGTTGCCCGGCGGCGCGCTCACGGGGTCGTCCGGCGGCGCCTGGTCGACGGCCGCCTGCTTGTCCTTGCTGCTCTGGAACTCGACTTCCTGGCCCGACAGCGTGAGCGCGATGCTCGAGCGCAGCGGCACGCCGCCGGCCGAGAAGAAGTCGATGGTCTCCTTGAACTGCTCGGCCACGCCCTGGAACTTGTACGCGCCCCAGCCGAACTCGATCTTGGGCGCGGCGGCCTTGTCGCCGTTGACCGGGCGCGGCAGGAAGGCGGCGATCTTGTCGGTGAGCTCGTGCACGCTGGTGCCGGTGTCGGTGGTGTCGAACACCAGCGTCATCGTCAGCTTGGACGTGCTCTTCTTGACGACCTGGCGCGCGCCGGCGTTGCCGTTGCGGTCGTCGAACTCGTTGCTGATGGTGTACTCGAGCGAGGCCGGGTTGAACTGCACCGGGATCGGCTTGCCGCCCGCGCCCTTGCCGTCCAGCACCTTGAAGGTGGCGGAGGCGACGGTCGGGGGATCGGGCAGCCAGCTCATGGTCGCGGCCTCACTGGTCGAGAAGGCGCAGGCCTTCGTGGGCGAGGTGCAGTTCCTCGATGCCGACGTCGCCGCCCTTGGCGTTGAGGTCGGCAGCCTTGAACTTGACGGGCAGGCAGCGGTCGAGGCCCCAGGTGACGATGGTGGCGCCGCTGGCGTCGCGCATCTCGATCTCGGCCGTGAGCCGGTTCGCGTACGCGCCGCCGGCCACCAGCTGGAACCACGTGAACAGGTCGCGCTTGCTGGTCATGCCGCGCTTGAGGATCACGGTGGCGAAGCTCACGGGGCCGGGGCGCTGCTTGGGGCCGTAGTTGTCGCCGCCGGCCTTGATGACCTTGGGCTCCATCGTCGCCTCCAGGCCGGTGCACTCGGCGAACGCGCCGCCGCACACCTGCTCGTCGACGTCGTTGCCGGCCACGCGCCGGAAGCTCAGCTCGAAGTTGAAGACGTGCAGCGGGGCCTCGGTCTCGATGGTCATGCGGCCTCCCGCAGGGCGCTCGCGGCGCCGCCGGTGTTGCCCAGGTCGAGCACGACGGTGATGGTCTCCACCGACATCGCGGGCCACAGGCCGATCTGCACGACGAGGCGGCCGGCGTCGAGGTCGGCCTGCGTCATCGTGGCGCGATCGCAGCGCACCGAGAACGACTGCGCCGCGGTGTCGCCGGCGAACGCGCCTTCGTTGAAGAAGTCCAGCAGCAGCGCCTCGATCTGGCGGCGCACTTTCGTCCACAGGCGCGGACCGTTGGGTTCGAAGACGGCCATGTCGCCGCGCGCGCGCGCCGCGCGCACCACGGTGCTGACGAGCCGGCTCGCGCCGCCGAAGCGCCATGCCTCGTCGGCGGACGTGGTCACGTCCGACTGCAGCGCCCAGCCGTCGGGCGAGGGCGCGAACAGGCACACGTGGCGCGCGAGCAGCGCGGTGGGGCTCGCGTCGCCCTGGCCCCAGGACGGCACGGGCACGGCGTCGGCGATGTCGCGCAGCAGCGGCTGCGACACGTCGCCCGCCACCGAGCGGAAGGTGCCCTGGCTCAACGCGCCTTCGGCCACCAGACCGGCGAGCACGCCGTCGGGCGACTCGAGGCCTTCGGGCAGGTCGTCGGCCGCGGCCTGCGTGCGCAGCCACGGCCAGGCCATCTGTACGAAGGCGCTGGCGTCGGCGCGGTTGCCCGGCGTGCCGTCCAGGCCCAGCGCGCCCAGCGACTGCAGCCAGGCGAGCATGTCGGCCTGCGCCAGCGTGCTGCCGTCGGCGCTGCCGGCGTCCACCTGCGGCAGCGGCAGCGCGGCCAGCAGCAGGAGCTCGCGATCCCAGGCGAACAGGAAGTCGCGCGCGGCGCCCACGGCGGCCTGCCAGGCGGCGTAGCCGGGGGCGTCCAGGCGCGGCGCGGGCAGGCGACGCAGGCTGTCGTCGGGCGCGACGGGGTCGTCGATGCTGCACTCGACGAAGCCCTCGGCCGCGGGCGCGGGCGTGGGCGAGGTGTCGGGCAGCGGCGTGACGAGGCTGCAGGCGTCGGGCAGGTCGGGCAGCAGCAGCAGGCTCACGTCGCGCAGGCCCGCCAGGTGCTGCACGCCCTGCCACGTGGACGGGGTGCCCGGGTCGAACGGGGGCACCTCGGGGTCGAGCGCGGGCAGCAGCGCGGCGAGCCGCGCGGCATGCTGCGCGGTGCGCTGCGCGCCGTCCTCGGCCGCGGCCCACGGATCGCCCACGCGCACGATCACGGCGCGCAGGCCGCCGCGGGAAAAGAAGCTGCGCACGGCGGCGCCGAGGTAGCTCGCGCAGGTGGCGTCGGACGTGGGCGACACCGGGCGCGCGTCCCAGGCGTACAGCTGGTCGAACAGGTCCCAGCCGTCGACCACCACCGGCAGGTTGAGCAGCGCCTGGACGTCGTCGTCGGGCCGTGCCCAAACGCCATCCACCCAGCCGGCCGCGCGCAGCTGCGCGAGCACGGCGTCGGGCAGCGCCACCGCGGTGCGGCGCGCGACGTAGCCCACGAAGCAGGCGACGTCGGCGCGCTGCACGTCCTGCGTGACGGGCGGCGCGGCGGTGGTGAAGACCAGGCTCATGGCGGCGCGGCGGTCAGGCCAGTTCCATCTTCTCGGCCGACAGCACGATCTCTTCCATCGCGACGTCGCCGCCGCCCTTGGCCGCGAGCGTGGGGCCGGTGTACTTCATCGGCACCACGCCGCGCAGCAGCCACGACTGCACGGGGTTCTGCGCCTCGTCCTGCAGCGTGATCTTGACGGTCTTCTGCGCGTCGGGGCCCTGCGTGCGCGCGGCGTCGATCCAGTCGAACAGCGTCTTGGAGTCGAGGATGCCGCGCTTGAGCGTGACGTCGTCGCACTTGGTGACGCCGGCCACCTTGCGGACGTGGTTCTCCAGGTCGTTGCCGAAGCGGTATTCGGCGATGGCGATCTCGTTGCCGATGCCCGAGACGTCGGAAAAGCCGCCGAACAGCTCGCTGCCATCGAAGCTGACGATGAAGTTGAAGGCCCCGTAGGGCGTGGTGCGGGTGGCCATTCAGGTCGCTCCTGTGCTGGGTTGACGGGACATCACGACCGCGCGTCGGCGGTCTTCTGGCCGATGCGGAAGATGACGAACTCGGCCGGCTTGATGATGGCCACGCCGATCAGGCAGACGAGCTGGCCGTTGTCCAGGTTGTTCTGCGTCATCGTGGTGCGGTCGCAGCGCACGAAGTAGGCTTCGTCGGCGGTCGATCCGAGCAGCGCGCCGGAGCGCCACTCGTTGTAGAGGAAGTCCGACACCGTCTGCGTGATGTTGGCCCACAGGCGCTCGCCGTTGGGCTCGAACACGGCCCACTGCATGCCGCGGTCGATCGACGCCTCCAGGTAGTTGAAGTAGCGGCGGTCGCTCACGTACTTCCACTCGGGGTCGCTCGACGCCAGGCGCGCGCCCCACAGCCGGTAGCCGCGGCCCGAGAGGTAGCGCAGGCAGTTCACGCCGAGCGGGTTGAGCATCTCCTGCTGTGCGAAGTTGACGTCGGTCTCGAAGCGCAGCGCGCCGGTGACGACCTCGTTGGCGGGCGCCTTGTAGACGCCGCGCTGCGTGTCGTTGCGTGCGTAGATCCCCGTGACGAAGCCCGAGGGCGGCAGCGAGATCTCCTTGGGAATGTCGTCGCGTCCAGGCTTGGCCAGCGGGTTGGACACGATCACCCACGGGTAGTACAGCGCGGCGTACTTCGTGTCGATGCGGGCGCGCGAGTCGCGGATGTCGCCGGGCGTGAGCTGCGGCTCGGCGTCGAGCACGGCGATGCGGTAGGCGCGCCGCGTCTCGGCGTGCGCGATCAGCTGGTTCTCGATGGCCTGCGCGTCGGCGTAGGCGCTCGAACCGGGCGCCGCGACGATGGACACGTCCTCCAGGCCGGCGAGCTGCGCCAGCGCCGCGGCGTAGGTGCCGGGCGTGAGCTCGTCGCCGTTGGTGGGCGCGTCGCCGTCGGTGCCGCCGGCCATCGCGACGGCGCCGCGCGGATCCTTGTCGCCGGGCAGCGGCGTGAGCGCCGCGACGGCGGCCTGCAGGTCGAAGGCGGTCACCTTGGTGCCGATGTCCAGCCAGACCAGGTTGTTGAGCGCGTCGGTGCGGTTGGTGGGCGCGCTGGCCAGCACGGTGCCGACGTAGCGCGGGTGCGCGTCGCCGAAGCCCAGGCCGTCCCAGCCCTGCACGTACCCGTCCGCGTCGGTGAACTCGGCCGACAGCGTCAGCAGCGCGGCGGTCGCGTTGGCGGGCCCGGGCGTGTCGCCAGGACCCGTGGGCAAGGTCAGCGCCGTGGCCGTGGCGTCGGCCCATTTGCCGGAAGTCTTCGCGTAGACCGTGGTGACCGGCGGCGTCGCGGCGGTGGTGATCGACATCAGGCTGCCGTCGGGCGCGTTAGTGGCGGCCAGCGCGGTGGCCGCGGCGGTGGCGATGCGCAGTCGAACGACGCCGTTGTACGCGTCACCCGGCCCGCGGGCGCGGAAGGTGGCGGACTTGGTGTCGTCGGCGCCGCCGTTGACGAGCACGCCGGCCGCGCCGTCGTCGCTCGTGCAGGTGCGCGCGATGTACAGGCGCGAGCCGCCGTTGTCGAAGTACGCGCGGGCCGCGTGCGCGACGAAGTTGAGCTGGCGCTCGGGCTCGGGCACGTCCGCGAGGTCGAGGTTCTCGAGACTGCCGTACAGGCGCTCGAAGTCGGGCAGGCTCGTCACCAGTTCGGGCGTGCCGCCGATCGGGCCGCGACGCGTCGGGCCGGCGAAGGCGGTGGTGCTGGTGCCCACGCCTTCGATCGACTTCGAACGGAAACTGGTTTCTTCGACATAGACGCCGGGTGCCAAATATTCAGGCATGGCCTCATCTCCTTTTGCGGGGCTGGTGGGACGTCGGGACAGGCCGGCTCATGGCAGTGCCAGCGTGAGGGAAAGCGGTTGCGAGCGCCCCGTGGCCAGCGTCGTGGCCTTCGTGGCGTTGGGCAGCGTGGCGGCGTGCGCCTCGATCGCGTCGGGATCGACGCAGGGCAGGGCGGCGGGCGCGGTGCCGGCGGCGACCTGGCTTGCGGGCACGCGGGTGCCGGCGGACGCGTCGAACACCAGCTGCACCTGCGCGGCGATCTCGTTGACGGTGACGGCGCCGGGATCGTCCGACCACGTGGTCACGGGCACGCCGGGCACGGCCACCAGGGCCTCGCCGCGCCAGTCGCTGACGCCGCGCGCCACCACGTTGCCGCCCACGCTCACGAGCAGCACGGCGCCGCCGAGCGCGTCGCCGGCGTGCGACTCGGTGACGGTCACGCGCAACGTGGCCCAGTTGGCGCCGGTGCGCGCGTTGGCGGCCGGGTACAGCGACAGCGTGGCGGGCGCGAACAGCGAGGTGGCCGACGGATCGGTGCCGGGCGCGACCGGCGCGGGATCGCGCGGCAGCGCCACCGTCGCCAGGCGCGGCAGGTAGCGGCCGAGGGTGTCGTCGATGCGCAGCGTCAGCGCCACCGAACCGAGCGGAGGCGTGGCGGGCGCGGCCGCGAACGCGGCCTCGTGCGCGGCCAGCGCGTCCACGTGCGCGATCACCCACAGGCCGCTGCGGTTGCGCTGCAGGCGCGCGCCGGGCATCGGCTGCAGCGCCAGGCCGTCGGGAACGCGCGTGCCGGTGGTGGCGTCCACCACGGCCAGCGCGCCGAGCACGCGGGTCTCCACGCGCTCCAGTTCGAGCATCGCCAGGGCCGTCATGCGCCGGCTCCCAGCGGGCGCGCCTGGCCGAACGCGAGGCGCGTGGCGACCACGGGGCCGGCGTCGTCGAAGCGGTCGGGGTCGAGCCGCACCAGCCGCGCGATATAGGACACCGACAGCCGGTAGGGCGGATCGAACGCGTCCCAGATGCGCATCATGTCGTGCACCGTGAGCTCCGACGGGATGATCTGCACGACCTCGTCCGGCCCCCAGCCGGCCTCGGGCGACAGCGACGAGGCGTCGAGGATCGGGTGCTCGTAGAGCTGGCGCATCGCCCAGGCCATGGGCACGAGCTCGTCCTGCGCCTTGTCGGCCCACGCGGTGAGCAGGAAGTGCAGATCGAGGCCCAGCGGGGCCTGCTGGTCGGGCGACATGCGGTCGGGCCGCTGCTGGCGCTGGTGCTCGTTGACGGTGACGCGGTACAGGTACAGCGACAGCCGCGTCTCGTCGGGCACCGCGGCGGCGAGCTCGCCGGACGACAGCAGCGCGAAGCCGCACGCGGGCATGGCCTGGCCGTCGAGCGTCGCGGGGTAGGTGTTCTGCAGGTAGGTCACGATGGAGTTGCCGACCGAATGCAGTGCCTGGACGTTGGCCATGCGGTCTCAGCCTCGGCCCGGCGCCGGCGGCGCCTGCCAGATCAGGATTCCGCCGGGCAGCGGCCGGCACTGGATCCGGCCCTGGGCGGCCAGCGTCTGCAGCGCGAGCCGTGCTTCGATCAGCGACACGTCCACTCCCATTTCAGGCAACCACCATTGAACGATGCCGTCTTCCGTGTCGGCCGCGAGCGGGTGCCGCGCGAGCCAGGCCGCGATGGCCTCCATGGCGCGTCGTGTTCCCTCTCCCACGTCGTTTGCGGGCAACGAGATCTCCTGAGACACGGACAGGTCGTACGCGAGACGCGTGCCAGCCTGGCGACAGCTGCAAGTCGTTGATTCCATTGACCCGGCGTGCGCCTGCGGGTCGATCGCCACCCGCCGGCGGCGACCCGGTGGGTCGGGCGCGCCCCGGGCCGCGCGTGCTGGCGCGCAAGCGGGCGCGAACGCGCGCGGCACCGTGGCGTCGTGGTCGATCAGGAAGGGGTACCAACGGCGCGCGCCATCCCGGCGCACGCGTGTCGCAACAAGGTCAGTGCGACTCGGGCGCCGTGTGGCCCAGCCCGTGCTTCTTGAGCAGCTTGCCGAGAGCGCGGCGTTCCTTGCCGGCCAGGCGTGCCGCGTGCGTGACGTTGCCGGCGGCGGTGAGCATGAGCTGCTGCAGGTAGGCGCGCTCGAAGCCTTCGAGCGCGAGATCGCGCGCCTCGTTGAAGGCGCGCAGCGGGTCGGCGACGGGCCGCGCGAGCGCCGGCGCGCGCGCGAACGCGGGGGCGTCGGGCGCGAGCTGCAGCGGGCCGTCGTCGGACAGCAGCAGCGCGCGCTGCACGCGGTTGTCCAGCTCGCGCACGTTGCCCGGCCACGGATATTCCGCCATCCACGCGCGGCTGCGCGGGTGCAGCGGGCGCACCGCCAGGCCGTGCTCGCGGGCGTGCTGCTCAATGAAGCATTCGGCCAGCAGCTCGGCGTCGCCATGGCGCGCGCGCAGCGGCGGCATCTCCAGCAGCAGCACGTTGAGCCGGAACGCGAGGTCGTCGCGGAAAACGCCGCGATCGAGCATGTCGGCCAGCCGCGGGCTGGCGGCGGCCACGATGCGCACGTCGCCGTGGCACTCGCGGCGGCCGCCCACGGGGCGGTAGCTGCGGTCCTGCAGGAAGCGCAGCAGCGATACCTGGGCCCGTACTGGCAGGGAGTCGATCTCGTCGAGGAACAGCGTGCCGCCCTCGGCCATGGCCACAAGCCCGAGGCGGGTGTCGCGCGCGTCGGTGTACGCGCCGCGCTCGGCGCCGAACAGCTCGCTCTCGATGAGGCCCTCGGGCAAGGCGCCGCAGTTCAGCGGGATGAACGGCGCGCTGCGGCGCGGCGACTGGTAGTGGATGGCGCGCGCCGCGAGTTCCTTGCCGGTGCCCGTCTCGCCCTGGATCAGCACCGGCGCGTCGTAGCGCGCCATGCGGGCGATCAGTTCGAGGGTGTGTTGGAAGATGGGCGAGTTGCCGATCATCTTCGGGCGGGCGACTGGCATGCGATGCGACCTTCGCTGCAAGCACGCTGGAGGGGGCGTGCGGCAGCGAGATTAACAGCGGCTTCCGGCGCTGTCGCGCTGCCGACTAGGGGGGTATTTTCTCGTCGCTCCAACGGGGGATGCGCGTCGAAAAGGCGCCGCGTCGGTGGCGGGATTCGGGCCCGCTTGTGTGTATCAAAATGCAACGACGAGGCCGTTCGCGCAGCGTGCGCAAACGATACCTGCAGCCCGTATGCGGCCGCCGCGTCCGACGCCACGCGAGAGCCGCGGCAACGAAGCCGACACCGTGCGCCGTTAGGATGGCGGCCCCGACGACGACTGCCTCCGCTCGATGAACCGACTGATCCCGCTCCGCGCCATCGCTCTGGCGGCCGTGCTCGCCGCGCCCGGCGCGCGCGCCGACGGCCTTTCCGACCTCAAGGCCGCCCTCGGCCGCCTGCAGGCGCAGACGCCGCTGAAGGCGACGCTGGAGGTCAAGACCACCGAACGCACGGGCGAGGGCGCCGACGCGCTGGAAAAGCAGGGCCAGGCCAGCGTGCAGCTGGAGGACGGCGCGCGCGGCCTGGAGGTGCTGTACGGCAAGGACACGCTCGCGCGCCTGGACGCCGAGTCGCGCCAGCTGGCGCGCGACCCCAGGTCGAAGACGCCCGCCACCTGGGCGCTGGGCAAGCTCGATTCGGCAGAGATCGTGCCGATGACATCGGCCGTGACCGCGTTGACGCGCACCCTCGAGGAGGACACGTTCAAGACGGAGAAGCCCGACACCTGGAACGGTCGCCCGGCGCGCCTGCTCACGTTCAGCGTGCCGCTGTCCAAGCTGCCCGAGCAGCAGCGCAAGTACGTCAAGGAGTTCGACGCCACCGTGTCGATCTGGATCGGCGCCGACGGCACGCCACTCGCCAGCGGCGTGCACACCACGGTCAAGGGACGGGCGTTCGTGGTCGTGAGCTTCGAGGCCGTCGACGACCGCAGCAGCACCTACGGCGTGGTCGGCGACCGCCTGCTGACGCTGCGCAGCGAGACGCACGCCACCAGCAGCGGCGCCGGCGAGCACGGCGAGGAGCGCGTGGTCAAGACGCTCTCGCCGCAGGGCTAACTGCTCGCTGCGGCGGATGCCGCGCTCGCCGCGCTGTCGTTGGCGGGCGCGGCGCGGCCGGCCTGCGGGGTGCCGTTGTCGCGGCTGTCGGTGTCCGGCTTGCCGAGCGTGTTCGGGCCGGGCCGCGTCAACGGCGTGGCCGCGGTGCGACCCGTGGCGCTGGCGTCGAACTGCAGCTTGTTGCGCAGCCGTGCCACCTGGTCGGGCACGACGGCGGGCGCCGCGTTGCCCCAGCTGTTGCGCAGGTAGGTGGCTACCGCGGCCACCTGCGCGTCGTCGAGCTTCCATGCGAACGCGGGCATCGTGAACGCGGTGGGCTCCGCGCGCGTGGGCGTCGCCTGCACGCCTGCGAGGATGAAGTGCAGCGTCGTGGTGGGATCGGCCTGCTGCGCGTTGGCCGAGCGGGCCAGCGGCGGGAACGCGAGGGCCTGCCCCTGTCCGTGGCCGAGGTGGCAGCCGGAGCACGCGTCGACGAAGATGGCCTCGCCCGTCCTGAGCACCGCGGTGTCGGGCGGCGACATCTGCACCGGCGGCGACGTCGGCCGATCGGCCAAGTAGGCGGCGATCGCCTGCAGGTCGTCGTCGGCCAGCTGCGACGTGGAGTCCTGCACCACCAGGCCCATCTCGCCGGCGGCCGACGCGTGCGCGTTGCGGCCCGTCTTGAGGAACGCGACGACGTCGTCGCGCGTCCAGCCGCCCAGGCCCGTGCGGCCGTTGGGCGTGAGGTCGGGCGCGAACCAGTCGCCGAAGCTGCCGCCCTGGAAGTCGTGGCCGGTCTTCGGGCCGCCGAGCACCGTCTTGGGCGTGTGGCAGGCGGCGCAATGGCCCGGGCCCTCGACGAGGTAGGCGCCGCGGTTCCATTGCTCGTCGTGCGCGGAACTCGGCACGTAGGTGGCCTTGTCCAGGTACATCAGGTTCCACACCGACATCAGGCCGCGGATGCTGAAGGGGAACGACAGCTGGTTGCGGTCGGGCCGGTTGGCCACCGGCGCGAGCGACTGCAGGTAGGCGAACAGCGCGTCGGTGTCGGCGCGCGGCATCTTGGCGAAGTAGTTGTACGGGAACGCCGGATACAGGTGTTCGCCGTTGGCCGCGATGCCCTCGTGCATCGCGCGGTAGAACTGGTCGGCGTTCCACGACTTCAGGCCGCTGGCGTCGGGCGTGAGGTTGGCCGACAGCACGGTGCCGAATGGCGTGCGCACCGGCCGGCCGCCGGCGTACGGCGCGCCGCCGGCGGTGGTGTGGCAGCCCGCGCAGTCGCCGGCCGCGGCGAGGTAGCGGCCGCGCTCGACGAGCGGGGCGCTGGCCGCCGGGCGCTGGATGGCCGGCGCGCTGCTGGACGCCGCGGAGGCCGCGGGCGCGACGAGCCACGCGGGCACCGCGCTGGAGGCGGCCGGCTTGGGCGCGCGGGCGTCCAGTGCCGGATCGGCGTGGTGCGGCTTGTTCGACGCCACGGGCGCCACGGGCGGCGTTGGCGCGGATTGGCCGAACACCGTCACCGTGGTGATGGCCGCGGCCACGACGGCCAACGCGATCAGGGGATGGGTTCGCATGGCGCAGCGCTCCTCAGGCCAGGGTCCCGGGGGCCTTGAGGTAGCGCTGCGTGATCGCGGCGGCCGAGGCGTAGGCGAGAGCGGCGACCGTGCCCGTCGGGTTGTAGCCCGGGTTCTGCGGGAACGCGCTGGCGCCCATCACGAACAGGTTGGGCACGTCCCACGACTGCAGGTACTTGTTGACCGCGCTCGTGCCCGGGTCGCTGCCCATGATCGCGCCGCCGGTGTTGTGCGTGGTCTGGTACGGCACCACGTCCCAGCTGCCCTGGCGCCGGTTGACGCGGATCTCGCGCGGCTTCATCGCGCGGGCGATGTCGGCGGCGCGGTCGGTGAGGTAGTCCGACATCCGGTGCTCGTTGTCGGTGAAGTCGAAGGTCATGCGCAGCAGCGGGCGGCCGTAGACGTCGCGGTAGGTCGGGTCGAGGTCGAGGTAGTTGCCGCGATGGCTCATCACCGCGCCGTGCGTGGTCACGCTCATCGACTTGAGGTAGTTGGCCGCGATCGCCTTCTTGAACGCGCCGCCCCAGGCGGGCGTGCCGTCGGGCACGGGGTGCGTCTCGATCGGGCGCGCGCCGGTCTGCACGACGCCGACGTAGCCGCCGCCGATGAAGCCCAGGCCCGAGTGGTCGAAGTTGTCGCCGTTCCACTCGTCCACGAGCATCCCGTGCGCGCCGGCGCCGATGAACGGGTTGAGCACCTTGTCGTCGAAGAACAGGTTCACCGACGACGTGATCTGGTACGCGTAGTTCCGGCCGATGACGCCCTGGCCGGTCTGCGGGTCGTACGGCGCGCCGATGCCCGAGAGCAGCATCAGCCGCACGTTGTTGAGGATGTACGAGCACAGCACGATCATCTCGGCGGGCTGCTCGTACTCTTCGCCCGACGCGTCGACGTAGGTGACGCTCACCGCGCGCTTGCCCGACGAATCGAGGTTGATCTTCGTCACTTCGCATTCGGTGCGCAGCTTGAAGTTCGGCTTGTTCATCAGCACGGGCAGGATCGTGGTCTGCGCGCTGGCCTTCGAGTAGTTGCCGCAGGCGAACTTCTCGCAGAAGCCGCAGTAGGTGCAGGCCTCCAGCCGCACGCCCAGCGGGTTTGTGTAGGCCCGCGACATGTTGGCCGACGGCTGCGGGAACGGATGCAGCCCCATGCCGCGCGCGGCCTCGGCGAACAGCGTGGGCGGGTAGCTCATCGCCATCGGCGGGTTCGGATATTCGCTGGAGCGCGGGCCTTCGAACGGATTGCCGCCTTCCTGGATCTGCCCACGCAGGTTGCCGGCCTTGCCGCTGATGCCGCACAGGCGTTCGAAGCGGTCGTAGTGCGGCTCGAGCTCGTCGTACGTGATGCCCCAGTCCTGGATGGTCATGTTGTCCGGCAGCGCGTCGGCGCCGTAGCGCTGCAGGTTGTGGCTGCGCGCGACGAAGTCGGACGGCAGGAAGCGCCAGGTCTGGCCGTTCCAGTGCACGCCCGCGCCGCCGACATTGGTGCCGGGCAGGTAG
>OUNM010130308.1_pt1 | contig 25885 bp, 21 predicted proteins | sample 1769961 | NCBI WGS metagenome assembly OUNM01 (sample SAMEA3914820, study PRJEB12502) | metagenome | biome: forest; material: soil | place: USA | collected 2012-03-12 | depth 0.3 m | reverse complement strand
GTGTCGGTGCCGGTGCCGGTGTCGGTGTCGGTGTCGGAGTCGGAGTCGGAGTCGGAGTCGGTGTCGGTGTCGGTGTCGGTGTCGGCGTCGGCGTTGGCGTTGGCGTTGACGTCGGCGTCGGCGTCGGCACTACGACGTGGATCGCAAGGGAGGTTTGCGCCGTTAGCCCCGTAGGTCCCGTGACTTTGTAGAGATACGTCAGTGTACGGCCAGCCTGGCATGCCTGCGTGGTCACGGTCGAGGTCCCGTTCAGAGATGCGTTCCAGCTGATCGCAGCGCCTCCGGCCTTTCCGCACGCAGCAGCATCATAAGAATATGTGCCCATGACTGACTTGCCGTTTGACGAGCTCCAACTCAGAGGAACCGTCTTGCCCGCCACGACCGAAACGCTCGATTGCCCGCCACTCACCAGACTCGCAGTCGGAGGCTCAGCCGCGGTCGAAGCCGAAAAGCTCGCAGCCGGAGACTGGTCGTAGCTCGTGTACGCACAGATCGCGAAGGTATACTTGGCATTTGCGGCAAGAGAACTCAAAGTCCTGAAGCTAGTTTGCGCCCCAACATCCACGCCCGTCTTGCAATCGGGCGCCTTCGTGCCTGCTACAAAGGCCACGCGATATCCCGCCGGCGCCCCGCCGCCGTTCTGCCAAGAGATGTCCAGATCGTGAACCGAAGCATGGACAAGTGTCACCGCTTTCGGAGCCAGCGTCGGCGGAAGCACGTTCACGGTAAGTGTCGATTGCACCGTCGCGCCAGAAGACGAAGTGACGACGTAGGTGTAAGTGAGTGTCGCCCCCGCCTCGCAGGCCTTTGACGTCACGTTCTGGGTACCGTTCAGCGAGGTGATCGAAGTCGAATTCGCCTTCCCTGCCTGCGACCCGCAAACAGCAGAGCTGTATGAATAAGTGGTCTTCGCCGACTTGCCTTGGGTGGAACTCAAAGTAATCGGAAACGACTTGCCCGCGATAACCGAAACACTCGAGCTTCCGCCGCTCGTGATCTTAGCCGTCGGAACGACCGAAGCCGCTGCGCGCGCGAACTCACCCGCCGCGAACGTGACGATGAGAAACGCAAAAACCCCGATGGCGCGGAAGCTAAGAATCATAGACACCCCGGATACGTACTGCTCCTCAAAGCTTATCGGCATGACGGGGGTACGCTCAATTGGGTCACACGGGACACTCTATCGATTCGAGAATCGATTGAACTCCAGCGCCCAGTCCTTGGCTTCGACCTGCGGAAGCTCCTGCCGGTAGCGCGCTCCGACGATGTCAAAGAGGCTGCCAGCCGAATTGGTATGCACGCCCTCGGCGCTCACCGGATCCGACTCAGCCGCAGGAGCTCGCGACTCAGTTGAGGCCGAACCGATATCGGCCACCCCGTCAGTGCCCGTCTTCGGCAAATCTGTCTCGACCCCGAGCGTGGGAGCCGGCGCGAGATCCTGCGCGAGCTGCGAATCGCCCATACCAGGTGCCCCTCCCGGAGCCGAATCCATCATCGCGATAAAATCTCGCATCAGACTCACGCGAATCTCAGGATAATCCCGGGTCATCAGCGTGATCATTTTCTCGGGCGAGAATGGCTGGATCCTCAGGAGCTCTGTCCGGTTGATCCCGAACTTGCGCTCGTAATCCGATAAAAACCCGTTCACGCCTCCAGGCATCGCCGCGTAAAACGCCGCAAGCTTGGGGTCGGAGCCGAGCGCGCAATCGATGAAGTCCTGACCCGCAATATCCTTCTTGCCGCAAATAGCGGGGACAGGAGGCACGTCCGAAGCGACCGCCCCGGGTAGCCACGATCCGAGGAGGCCATTCCGAATCCAGCTCGCGACTCGCTGGGAGCCGCGCTTCAGCAGCTCGAAGTAATCCTTGCGCATCGGCGGCGGAGCGACGCGGAGTTGAACGTGACCTCCGCCCGAGCCAGTGTAGTTATTCCAATCTCGAAATAGATGAAATTCATTGATGTTCGTCTTGTTAGCGCCGTCGACGCCTCTCGCGCTATTGCCCTTCTGCGCAGACCACTTCGAGGTCGTCGCGGAGTTGGCGCAGGCTGCGGCTCCCAGATCTGCAACGGAGCCTCCCGTGGGCGTTCCCGCGAACTGTTCTCCCACCGGTGCGCCAGCCACAGCGCCTCCATTCGCGACGTTCAGGCTCTTCGCCTTGTCAAAAGCGCTGGTCCCCTTCCCGCTTCCCGTGCATGAAGCCGAAGCCGTTTTCACCTTATTGATCGCCGTCTGCAGCTGAGTTGCGGCCTGGTTGATGCCGGTGCTCGATGCCGTGAGCTTCGGGCCTACTACTTGGCATCCCGTATTGGGGGGATAGGGCGGAGTTCCGGTGGCGGTCGCTCCTGCCGATTGAAGTGTCTTGGCGAGAGTCTGCGCCTCAGTAACCATCTGCTCTTCGGCACCGCCTCCCCCTTCGGCGACAGCTTCCGGGATACCGATTTCCTGCAGGAGCGTGCGGAGTGACGCCGAACTGTGGCTGGCTGTCCCTTTTAGGATGTTGATCTTCGAGGTCTGGGCCGAGGCCTGATGATCCAGCCTCTGGAGGTTGATGATGGACTTCTGCGCCGTGCTGACCGGTGCTGAAATCACGGCACATCCAATCGAGGCCGACGCGATATCCGATTGCGCTGGCTGAAGCGCCGTAATTAGCTTTTCGCGCGCAGTCTTGAGCCCCTGCGTGTAATCCGCGCAAGCAGCGCCGCAGAGAGCTGAAGTACTCGAAGTCAGAACCAGCGACGCGACCAGGCCGACGACCACGACTCCGCCGATTACGGCTGCAACCTTGAACTTATTGCCCTGATTGCCGTCTTTTTGATCGCTCGCCCAGGCGACCGTCGAAAAATGAGGCAGCGCCAAAGACGCGACCAGAGTCACGACGAGCGCGTGCTTGCTCAATGCTTTCAGGAACCGCGCAGTCCGCATACGTACAGAAACCCCTGCTTCTCCTGAGTTTATCGGATCAGAGGAGTCCCTAAAACTGTGTCGCGCCGGACACCCGCGGGTGGAACTGCAGGCGAAACCAAAAACCTAGTTAAAGCGCCCGATTTGGATGAGCTCCGGGCCCGGCTCTGCAGACAGAACCGAGATCTTCTGCGCTACTTTTCGGGCGAGCTCGCGCATGCCGACAGCGACTTCCGACTCCGGGTGAGCCGCGACGACCGGGCGACCGATATCGCCGCCTTCGCGGACCGTCGGCTGGACCGGGAGCTGTGCCAGCACTTCGGAGTTGAATTTCTTGGCCAGGAGTTTTCCGCCTTCGCTTCCGAAGAGAAAATGCTTCTTCTCGCAGCCGTCGCACTTGAACCAGCTCATGTTCTCGACAAATCCGACAACCGGCACGCGGACCTTCTCGAACATCGCGTAGGCCTTTCGAACGTCCTGGATGGAGACTTCCTGCGGCGTCGTCACGAGCACGGCGCCAGTGACCGGCACGAGCTGCGCGAGCGAAAGCTGGATGTCGCCCGTGCCCGGAGGCATGTCGACGATCAGATAATCGAGAGTGCCCCAGTCCACCTGATGGCAGAACTGGTTGACCACGCTATGGAGCATCGGCCCGCGCCAGACCAGCGGCTGATCAGCCGGAATCAGAAACCCCATCGACATCACCTTCACGCCATGGGCGACGGGCGGGATGAACATCTCGACGTTATTCTTCTGAACGATCTTGGGTTGCTCCGTCACGCCCATCATCGTGGGCACGTTCGGGCCGTAGACGTCAGCGTCCATGAGGCCGACGCGCGCGCCTTCGAGCGCAAGCGCCGTTGCGAGATTCACGGCCACGGTGCTCTTGCCCACGCCGCCCTTGCCGCTTGAGACAGCGATGATGTTGGCGACGCCCGGGATTGTACCCTGCGCCTGCGCGCCGACGTTCTGAGCACGTCCCCTCACCTGCGCGTCCATCTTAATTTTGACTTCGCGCACTCCCGGCAGGGCGCTCACAGCCGCACGGCAGTCGGCTTCGATCTTGGCCTTGAGCGGGCAAGCGGGCGTCGTCAGCACGACCCGGAACGCGACTGTGTCGCTCGAGACTTCGAGGTCCTGGATCATTCCCAGAGTCACTAGGTCTTTGCGAAGATCAGGGTCCTGAACGGTACGAAGCGCCTCGAGGACGCTGTCTTTGGAGAGTTGCGGCATAACGCAACCTCTAACAGAGAAGCCGCCGGGGATGCCACCCCGAAATCGCCCTACCCGACCTTGGCTTTGGCCAACTCTTTCTCAAGGATTTCGCGGACGTCGTATTCGCAGCCGCCACAGCCGGTCGATGCGCCGGTATCCGATTGGATGCGCTCGATCGTGGTCGCCCCGCTCTGGATGGCGGCGATGATCTCCTGAAGCCGGACCCGGTGGCAGAAGCAGATGATGGGATTATCGTCGGACTCTTCGATCGCGCTCACTGACCTACTTATCGTCAGAAACGCGACGGATGTTAAGTGCCTATTTCGCGCTCGCCTCGCGTAGCGAGGTCCCCGTGCGATTGAAACTCTGCCTGAGCTTCTCGAGAATCTCGTCCAACCGGGCCTGATCCGACGAATCGATGCCGAAAAAGCCCTCGCGCGCGCGACCGGTTTGCCGCTGCCACTCGCTCAAGAGCTCAGCCCGGATCGCGAGTTCCTTTTTAGACACCTCCCCGACGAGGTGGCGAACGGCCCGATAGTTTTGCGGCCCAACGACGAACCAGAGCCCCAGCCGCCGGATCGCTCGCCTCAAACTTTGCGTCTGCGCGAGGAGCTTGCCCTCAGCGAGCGCAAGCTCCGCGTACGGAAAGGCTTGCTGCGCACCGGCTTGCACGGCCCTGGCTTCGAGCCGAGCCAAGGTTTCATATTGATTCAGTCGAGCGCCGACCCTGCGCCACTGATAATCGTGCGATCTCCGAAGCGATTCGATGTTGGTCCGGCTATGCACGCCCGCCTGAGCCGACAAGCAAACGGTGAAGAACGCCAGGAACAGGACCCAGGACATTTTCATATCCCGAGCTCCTTCATCAGATCCTGGATCTTGGGGCCAAACGTCGTGAAAACCGTCCCCAGGCTCGCGCAAGTCCCGTTCATTCCGTGGCTGGCGACACCCACGATTCGGACCTCGCCATCGGATTCGCGAAAGAGCGGACCGCCCGAATCGCCAAAGCAGGTATCCTGCCAGCCCGCCTCGGGCTTCGTGACGTGAGAAAGGTCCGAGCGGCCGCGCGGATCCCAGACGTGAACATTGTAGTTTTCGATCAGCTCACCGTTCTTGAGGATCCGGTCGATCTCCTCGAGCTCGAGATCGATTTCCTTCGAATGATAAGCATGGATCGCGGCCTCAAGCGCCGCCACGTCCCCATAAAGATTGAGGAGCGCATTGCCCGAAGCCGAAGTCGCCTTGAAGCGCGCGAGCTGGCGCTTGCCGTTCAACGGCGATTTCGATTCGCCGAAAGGCTGCCTCGCACCGTAGCTGATGTGCGTGTAGTCCGCAGCCAGATCCCCAGGGGTCCAGGACTGCGAAAGAGGGCGAATCGCGCGAGTTTTGAGCTTTTCGAGCGGGGCGTCCTTTGTAAGCTCGCCAAAGGCGAGATCGAGCTGCTGAGACACCGCTTCGCCTTCGACTGCGACACTGATCTCGGGCGCGGAAACCCAACGCTTGAGCTTGATCTTGAACTCCGGATTCTTGGAGTCGATGCCTAAACGAAACTCATAGGCCGAAGGAGGAAGCAGCTTTCCGCCCCCCTCTTCGTCGGATTCCTCGGCCTGCCCCGTGCAGTGCTCGGCTGTGACGATCCACTTGGAGGATACGAGCGTCGCCGTGCAGGTGAGCTTGCCCCGGACCCAGATGCTCCCGACGGCGGCGTAGCGCGCATCATTCGCAGCTTCGCCGTTGATCACAGCGAAAGCCGTGGGCGCGAACGCGGTCAAAGCCGAAATCAGACCTAAAACCCGGTGTGCGCGGTTCATACGCACCCCTTATAACGCATCGCGTTATGGTTATCAAGTAGCCATATTTATTAATTAAACCGGTCCCGGCAGGGAGGCGCCTGCCAGGACCCGAAGCCCAAGGTGTCGCAGGCCCCGCACGGGGCCGTTGCGATGCCTTTAAAAGTGTCGCAGGCCCCGCACGGGGCCGTCGCGATGCCTTTAAAAGTGTCGCAGGCCCCGCACGGGGCCGTTGCGATGCCTTCAAATGATCAGCGACTCGTCTCTTCGCTCGACTGCGAATCAGTGGTCACCTTGGTCTTGCTGCCGTCATCCGAGGTCGTCTTCTTGAACTGGCTGGTCTCTTCGGCATCGACCTTCTCACCTGCCTTGTTCTTATACTGCTTCTTGGCCTTGCGCTGGGTGGTGGTCGTAGTGTTGCCGGTCAACGGGTTATGGCTCGTCGACTGCTGGACCTCCGAACTATTGGCGGCCTTCGAGGACGAATCGTCCGCGACGGCGACGCCCAGAGTGAGAAACGACGTAACGATCCAAGTAACAACGAGATTGTGTTTGTTCATGCCGTCCGAGTGAGCAATGGCCATGCCGCTCGCCAGATAGTCGCCTATTGCCGCTCGCGGAGCGCGCCTATCCCAAAAATCCTCACTCGTTCGGGAAAAGTCCCACACAGAGCCGAGCCAGGCCGCCGCCATCCGGCTTCTCGGCATGATCGACGAACTTCAGCAGAAGCTCGCGAAGCTCATTCTTGAACTGGGGCATCCGCTCGCGGCTGACCGAGAACACGGACTGAAAGAAGAGCCGGTCCTCCGCATTGAATGAACGATCCGCCGAGGCACGCGCATGGCTCAAAGCCCGGAGGTAACTCGTCTTGAAGAATTCGTCGCCGACGAGCTTGGCGAAAGCCAGGTGCTGCTCCTGCGCGAAGTAGCGATCGCCCTTTCGCGAAACGATGCCGTCCAGCTCCATTCGCGCGAGCGCCTCGGCGCAGGTCTTGGAAGCGAGCCCCGAGCGCCGGGCCACGCCTTCAATGGTCTCGCCTTCGTTCACGCGGCCGAGAGAGGCGTAAATCTCGACCCAGTTGTCGTTGCGATAAAAGGGTGGCGTGTCCTTCGCGGCCTCAGGAAACCGATCTTTGGAACGCATCCGGGACCTGAGCTTGAGAATGCGGTCCTGGACCTGCTCGCGACTCAAAGAGGGAGACCGGACTTCGGGCTCCTCGAGCGAGACGAGCAAGCTGAAGAGCGTCTTGGCATCGCCCTTGAGACCGAGCGCCCGGCAAAAGCCCGGAAGCGAAGAGAGCGTCAGGCGCTTTTGCCCGAGCACCACGTCGCGCGGAAAGCTCCGCGAGCTGATCCCCGCCTTGCGCGCGAAACCCGCATACGAGAAAGCGCCCGAGCGCGCCTTCTCGAGTTCGAAGGCGCGCTTCAGGAAATCGCGGTAGTTCTCTGAAGACAGGAGTACTTGCATTTCAATTCTCAGTTGGAACCCGTGACTCCGCCGTTCGCATGCGCGCGGAAGGCGCACCCGACCGAGACGCCCGGAGCCTGCTGCAGCTTCTTGATCGCGGCGTTCGCGCGCTCGATCATCTGCTCGCGGGATTCGCCCGCGCGCTTCTCGGCGCTGATCGAAGCGAGCATCGTGGAGGAGTCATCATAAGCCGAAAGCTCGACGTTATCGAAATGGGTGCCGTCGTTCAGAGCGGTTTTGGCATCGTTCGCCGCGGCGATCGCCTGGACCACTTCCTTGCCCGAGAGACTCTCGCCGCTGATCGAGATCTGGAACGTCCCGTCGATGATGGACGACTTGGGAGTGTTTTCGCCCGGCCAGCAGCCATCGGGAGAGATGATCCGATTGGGAACCACGGGCCCGTGGCCAAAGCGCGGAACCCCCGCCTGAGCGGAGAGGGACGAAAACACGAGAGCCAGGACAATCAGACCGATATGCTTTTTCATAAGCACTCCTTTTGGGTTTTAGGACTCGAAATCAGTTGGAACCGGATACGCCGCCGCGGATGAGCCTGATAGGCGCGCACTGGACGAGGGCGCCGGTCTTATCCATCAGGTCATGAAGCTCGCGATTGGAGCGCTCGATGAGCTGCCTCTTGGATTCATCGTCTTTTTTCCGGGGCGCGATCCGAACGGTGATGGCGCCGCCGCCGGATTGAAGAATCAGGGGCGCTTGATCGCCGAGCTCCTGGCGGACGCGAAGGATCTCTTCGAGACCGTCAGCCGCCTGAACGCCGGTGAGGCCATCCACCTCGAGGGTGACAATGAAGCGGCCATCGAGGTTAGTCCAGCAGGCCTCGGGAGCCGGCTTGAATCCCGGAATTCCCGCGTGGGCGGAGAGAGACGAAACCAGGAGAGCCAAAATCATAAAATTATTGAACTTTTTCATAATATTCTCCAAACTTCATCAGCAATTAACGCCTTGCAGCGATTCAGCGGGCTTATATCCGGCACACCCCACTTATTCAACTTCAATTAGGTAAAATATCGCCAAAAAGTACTCTTCAGAGTACGCGCACCCCACCGGGCCACCCTCCCCTCGCCATTAGAGCCGCAATGCGGTATACGGGCGCCGTGACCGAAGATGTAAAGAAGAAGGTAGCCGAGCACATCAAATCCACCCTGGAGCTCCTGGGCGAAGACACCTCACGCGAGGGGTTGCTCGACACGCCCAAGCGCTACGCCAAGGCGATGGAATTTCTGACCGCCGGCTACACCAAGGATATCGACCAGCTCGTAGGCCGCGCGCTCTTCAATGAGTCGCATAGCGAGATGGTTGTCGTCCGCGACATCGAGCTCTTCTCGCTCTGCGAGCACCACATGCTGCCGTTCTACGGCAAGGCGCACGTCGCCTACATCCCCAACGGCAAGATCATCGGCCTCTCCAAGATCCCGCGACTCGTCGACGCGTTCGCGCGCCGGCTGCAGGTGCAGGAGCGCATGACCACGCAGATCTCAGAAGAGCTCATGCGAATCCTCGAACCGCAGGGCGTGGCCGTGATCATCGAAGCCTTCCACCTCTGCATGATGATGCGCGGAGTGGAGAAGCAGAACAGCTACACGATCACGAGCTCGATGCGCGGAGTCTTCAAGACCGAACCGGCGACCCGCAAGGAGCTCCTGGATCTCCTCGGCGGAATGGGCGCGTCGGGCCGGCGGTAAATGATCGAGCCACTTCCTCCCCGGACTAAGAAGCCGGTCACTTCTCCTCAGATGCCGTTATTTCCGATTTCTGCCAGGAATTCCGGCAGGCTTTTGATGACTATATTCCTGGAGGCGATCCCGATGCTAGTCGTGGATTTATTCTGTTCCCCGAGATAAATCAGCCTTTGGCCGTCCCCGCTGAACGACGCTTCGACTGGCGCATTAAGAAATCGCTCGGATTCGAATTCGGCGAGCACCCGGCCCATGGGCCCGTCCACCAATACCAGTTTTGAGTCGATCCGGCCGGATTCGACTTTCTTGACGAGGTGGCCGGAGCCGGGAGAGTAAGCGAGGAGTCGCTCGCGATCAGGGATTTTCAGTGTTTTGACGACTTCGCCTGTCGCCAAGTCATAAAGCGTTTCCCTCCATTGCTCGGGCCCCGTGGGGTCGCGCGAGACAGCCAGAACTTGTCTTCCGTCGGCGACGAAAAGCGCCGAACTGGAGCTCTCGAAATCCCGGATTTTACTCCAGTCCCCAGCATTCCAGACTTCGACCGTGTTTCCCGCGCCGGTCATGAGGGAGCGAGAGTCCGGCGAAAACCCGATGAGCCTTCTCCAGTTATGATTGAGTTCCGGTCCCCAGCTATCGTCTTCGCAATTATAAAGCGACACTCTCGCCCTCGGAGACCCGGCGAAATCCCCATATCCGATCGCGATCCATTTCTCGTCCGGCGAGAAGGCCGCGACGTCAATCTTCATTCCAACGCTCGGTAGCGTCTTCTCGATATTTCCCGATTTCGGGTCGATCACCAAGGTCGTGCCGTTCTGACAACCGGCGAGGAGGCGGCCGCTTAACTTGGAATAAGACAGGCTTGTCACTTTGGATACGACAAATTCGCGCAGTCTCGCGCCGCTTTGGGCGTTCCACACCTGAATCGAGTCGCTGGAAGCGGTGTAGGCTTCAGTCCCGTCGCCATTGATCGCGACCTCGCTCATTGGGTTCTGACTGCGCAGCTCCACGGACGTGGGCACGAGCGCCTTGACCTGCTCTTCGACCTGCGCCAAGAGCTTCTCGGTGCGATCGCCCTCTTCGACGTGTATCGCTACCGCTTCCTTCATTTTGCTGGCGAACTCGGCCTTCTCGGCCAGACCCAGTCCAGCGATCGCGGCTTCGATCCGGCGCAGGTCCATTTGAAACAACGCTTCGTCGGTCGTGCGGGCCTCGGGCAACGGCGGAGGGGTATGGGCCGCCTTTTTCAGCCTGCTCATGTACTCTTTCCAGCGCTTCGCCTCGATTTTTCCCTGCCATTGGCTGATGAAGGCCCGGGAGGTCGATAGAAGTTCCTCGGTCCTTTCGAGGGCAAAGGACCGTTGCGACAGAACGCTCGCGACCAAAATCAGCGCCCATGCGGTTCGAGCGGTCATTTGAGCAGATCCCCCGCCTGGCCGTCCTTGACCCAGTTCAAGATATACTTCAAATGCGCAAATTCTTCCGGGGTGTAGTTCTCCCAGCGGCGCCGGAAATGCCGGTTCCATTCGGCGAGGATTTCTCCCAAGTAAAGCGCCCTGTCGCGTTGGGTGAGTTCAGGCCCCAAAGCTCCCAGTACCCGCCTGAGCCGGCTGAGGTAAACGGCGTCGCTGTCCTGCCCGTCCGCCCGATCGGGACGGGGCCGATAAGTCCTCATGAACTCTTCCCCTTCGGCGAGAGTGCGATCCGGTGGGCCGGAGGCGCGCGGGTGCGCGTGAATCGGAGGTAGTTTAAAACCGTCCGAAAAATCCGCCAGGTCATCGAATGAATTTCGAATCGCTTCGGGAAGCTGGCCGTAAGTCTGAACCGTCCAGAAATCGTTGAGCGGCCTGGGGGGCTCACCGGAGTCTTTGATCAGCTTAGCGATATCCTCCTTCAGCCAGAAGGAATACAAGGAGCGGTCCGCCCCCCAGCTTTGGTTCCGGCTAGCCATCTGCTCGAGGAGGGCGCTATGCTTCCCGACCGCCACCGTCGACAGCATGATGGAAAGCTGGTCATTGCCGTTCCGAGCCGAATCCAGGGCGAACTTCACGCGCTCCGGGGTTGTCGCGGTATCCTCGCCGTCGGAGATCACCACGATGTTGGCTTCGGACAGGGCGCGGTCACCGGCCACCTGCGCGTTTTTGATCCGGAGCGCTGCGGCCTCGATTGCCGGGATGATGACAGTGCCTTCCGTACTCCGTGTCCCCGAGGTCCTTTCGCGGACTCGCGCGATAAAGTCCCGTGCCTGCTCGACGGTGGTGATCTCTATATCGGAAAAGACCTCCTTGTCGAAGCCGATCAGGTAAATCCGATGCCTCGGCCGCCTGCCCATCCCGCGGTCGGACAGCGCCCGGTCCACCATGGCGCCGATGAAAATGGACTGGAATCGGTCAAAGTCGGATCCCCTCATGGAACCGGAGCCGTCCCAACAGATGACGGTGGCCCTTTCCGGTTCGTGCGAGTTTCTTCCCCTCGGGATTTCCTGCTCGTGCCTCTTGACGAGCATGTACATTTTCCCGCTGCGGAGCGCCTCCTCGTCGGAGAGTTCGGGATGGAGCCTGATGAACCTCTTTTTATCGCGCGGGTCGCGCGTGGGCAGGATGCTCTTAAAGCCCCCGCTCTGTAAGGGGCTCCGATACCAGGTGGTTACTTTGCCGCCCGCCGGACGATAAACCGGCTGGGTCATAAACTGGCTATACGGGGCTAAAAGGGAAGAAAGGCGGAAGTCGTTGAGTTCGCCCCGGCCGATGCTTTCAGCGAATTCGAGCGTCTTCGTATCGTCTCCCAGCGCGCCGGGCAGTTGAAACCTCTCTCGGAGCACGTCAGCCGAGATTTTTCCCGGGAGGTTGTCGAGGAGATCTTCGGCGATCCGAATGCCGGAGGCGCTCTTATTCCGGATTGACGGGTCGGAAAGCTGGTCGAAGAGCTTTTGGATCCTAATCAAGAGATCCTTGAAGAAGGGCTTGTCGCCAGCGGGGTAGAGCGATGCCGTGAATTCGAGGTGCCTTTTGATCTGGCTGAGCTCCGCGACCGTCTGGTTGAGGGGCTGCGCCTTGCGGCCTGACAGCACCGTGCCGAGCCATTGTTTCAGCGGGGGCCTGTTTTGAGCGAACAATACCGTCGCTTCGGTCAAAACGGGCTGGATGAGCTCCAACAAGTCCTGATTGACGAAGAGCTTCGACTTCAGGAAGTTGATGCGCTCCAGTTTATCCTGCGTATTGAGGCTGAAGTCCGCCGCCCATCTGACGTAGATCCTCAGTGCCGCGACGACGGCGGGGTGATCCTTCTGAGCGATCTGATCGAAGGGGTCGTATGGAAGGTCCATGCCCTGTCCGGGCCTGGCTTCGGCCAGGCTTTCCCGCGTGATGTTCGCTTGTTCGTTCTGCACCTCGGGCTGTTTCGCATGGTCATGCAAGAGCTCGTCGTACAGCTCTTTGAGGGAGCCTAAAAAGCCCTTCTCTTTTCTGGCCGGCCTCGGAGTTCCATCCAGTGACTTCTCCTCGTCTTCCGGAAGATCTTGGTCCTCGGGGTGGATCGGCCTGAATGGATTGTCCGCCGCCGGTTTTTTTTGGCTCGTCGGTACGTCCTTCTTGTAGGGAGTGGGATCGACGCCTCTCCAGTTGCCCCCGCCGTCAGGGATCTCGACCCAGCCGTGGCCGGTCGAATCAGCGGTCACATGGGAAGTGCCCGGGCGGCGGCTGTCGCTCTGGCCCCTGAATCCCACTACCGCGCGGCATGGGATCGAAAACTGGTCTCTCAACAAGCTGACTAGAATTGTAGTCGCCGTGCTGCATTGAATGGCTCCGCCGTGGGCCAGCTCCACTGGGGTTTTGCCCCGGTCCATCGGTACGTTGGAGGCCCGGTAGAGGAATTGCTCGGCAATCCGAGCCGACAGATCGACGCCCAGATGGTAGTCCCCCAGGGGGCCGGCGTATCTGCCTGAGCCAGCTTTGTGCTGCCTTTCTCGCTCCATTTGGAGAGCCCGCACGTCTTCTTGCAGCCTGCTCGGCCACTGCTCGAGTCGCACGCCCGTCGAGCTCGTGAAAATCTCAAGCTCGGGGGGAGAAAGCGGCCGCAGCGCCGCCGTCATGGGATAGAGGGGGATTTTCAGGCTCTTGGATCGAGCCTCGAAATAGTAATTATCCGAATCCGATCTCCAGACTTTTCCTTCCTCGTTCTCGAAGGTTTCGGGGATGAATCCCTGAGGGAGGAGGAGAGGTATCGGCTTGCCGACCGATTTGCCCGGCAGAACGACGAGTTCCCTTTCCGGGCCGCCTTTGGGCTTGGGAACGAAGGACTCGCTCACTGACGTCGCCCGCCACTTTCCGTTCCTGGCGTCGATCAGCTGGTAAACGAATTGCCTGAAATACCCGATGTTCTCCTTGTTCACGTGAGCGATCGATTTCGGAATCTGGGGTGGGCCCGCGGTGTCGTCTTCGCTCTCGGCCGGGATTTCGAAGTTTTTGGACTCGAAGGTCTCGCTCGGAACGGGAAAGTCCTTGTCCGGTCCGCTTTCTTCGGACGGAGGCTGGTCGCTTTCAGGGCTTTTCCCGTCGGATGGCTCGGCTGAGCCCGGCTCCTTTTCGCCGTCTCCTTTGTTTTGGGGGAGAGGGGGCGCGGCGCCCGCGATCTCGATTTGGTAGACTGACTCGAGGCGGTTGAGCGCGATCAACGCGGCGTGGATTTTCTTTTTCGGCGCCTCGGGCTGCTTCAGGATATCGCGGATCTCATTTCCGATCCGGCTTTCAAGCTCGGTCGATAAAGGGCGGTGATCCAAGAAGGCGAGGCGCGCCTCATGGAGGAGCTGCCGCAGGCTCGGAAGTTCGGCGATGAGCTCATCCCAGACTTTAAGCTGGGCGTCCGAGCTGGTCTTGCCGATGAACGGATCGGGATTGGCGAACCTCAGGCGCTTCTTAAGCGCATGCGCGGCCGCCCGGATATGGGCGATCTTCGTCCCGGCCGTATGGACGACGGCGCTCGAATCGTTGGACCAAGCGGGCGGGCTCGCCGAGACCCCTTGGAGGGCCATAGCCAAGAGCAAGCCCGAGATGCGCTTTCTCGCGGTGCTGGCCTTGGATGAGGGGGCTAGGGATTTCATTTGGACTACTTATGAGAAGCGGCCGCCGACGCCAGGATCTTCTCGGGGTTTTCAAGCGTCTCCGCGGAGCCGCCGGTGCCGCTGAGGTTTTCGGCGCTCTTTCTTTGGCTCTCCAAAACGCGGTTTACAACCGCCTCGAAAACTTCCTTGAACTGCATTTTCTCCCAGTACGCGAACTCATACATCTTCTTGGTCCTCGCGTCAGAGCCCATGTCCCTCAGGGCCTCCACCGCAGGGCCGTAGTCGAGCTCAACCCTGCCGTTCTCCAGATACCTCAGGACGGGATCCGCACCCACGGTCGTGGTCAAGGTGTCCTGAAGCCGCCAAACGGATTCGATCGCGAACGGGATGCCTTCTTCGGCGACCTTGAGGATGTAGTCGTCCGTAACCAGCTCCTTCGGCGCCGCCATCAGATCCACGAAGAGGGACGCGGCGAGGGCCATGCGATCCACGGGCCGATTGCGCGAGTTTTCGATGTGCGGCGGAAAGTAGACGGGGAGATCGAGCTCCGGCCTCGCTAGCGACTTGGCTTCGGTATCGGCGCGCATATTGTCGTAGCGCTTTTTCAATTCGATGGCGATGTCATCCATGACCGAAACCATGAGATCGGCTTGGCTTTCGGTGACATGATGATTGGGAAGCTCGGGCTCGCTCGTGAGCGCGCGGATCAGGTCAAAATCGATTGGATGCATATCGGACGAGGCGTTTTTAAGCCAAGCCTCGAGTTCTCGCTTTTCTATTTCAACTTCCGATAACTGCTCGATACGCGCTTTTTTCCTGGCCAACGCTTTCAACTTGTCGTAACGCCGCCTGAGCGCTGGATCTAAGATCTGGTTGAGGGTCAGGATCTTGTACGGGATGCGGTCCAAAAGGGGTTTCGCGGTGGACCCCATGCCGCTCTTCTCGAGGAACACCAAGAGCTCGTAGAGCGTCATATTGCTCGTGCAGACCAAGGTCTTTGTCTTGACTTTGAGCTGGAGCGGGCCGTGATTGGCCACGCGCTCGTTGAGGACGTCCATGAGCGCGGCGAATGCGACAGGGTTTCCTTTATCGATTTCGTCGAGCAATACTTGCTCGAAATGGATCAAGGTCCCGTCGGCCTTGATCATCGACCGATAGCGGTCGAAGTCGCTCCGGATCCGCTCTTGACCGCCTTTGCTGTTCTCCATGCCGCTCTCGCCCGGGTCCAGGTATCCCTTGATGACCGCATCAGACGTCATTTGATTCATTTGAAGCGAAAAAATATCGCTGTTTTCCCGGACGGACAGCTTCCCGTCCCCGCCGAAGTCGCTGATCTTGAGCGTCGGGATCGAAAGAAAGTACTTCGCCAGCGCGGTCTTCCCGCCGCCCGGTTCCCCGTAGATGATCGCATGGGTCGAGAGCACCCGAGCGAGGAAGAGACGCCTCATCACGTGATCCGACTCGAAGAAGATCTCCTTGGGCTTGTTGAGAGCGCCCTGAACGGATTTTCGTTGCAGTTTGAGGTACCATTTCTGCTCTTTCGTCAGCTTGAACGCGTACCCGTCCCATTGGAGCTTTCGCAGAGAGGCGAGGAAGTCGGCGTCGGTTTTACACTTCCTTTGCCACTCCGCCTCTTCCGCGGGAACTGTTTCGTCGTGCAGACGCCCTGGCTCGGATGGGAGATGGCCCTCGTGGTGCCTCGTTCCCGGGGATTCGGGATGGGCTGGCCGGAACGGCGCGTTTTCCATGGAGTGAGCGATCCCGATCTTCGCGGAAATCACCAAAACCGCGAACAACGTAAAACGGATCGATTTCTTTTTGTGATTCACGCGCTTTGCCTCCCGCGGCCCAGCTACCTATCCATACAATTGGCGAGCCAAGCGTTTTTTTGGATTTTGCTTGGATAAACATATTGAGTTTAATAAATTAGACATACAAAACGGCTGGATAGTCGAGGCATGGCGCTGAAACTGGGGGCCTGGTTTTTAGGCCTTTTTGTTTCTCGTCGATGCCGCCGAAACAGCTTAACGGGTGTCTATTTTTTAGCCGTATTTGTACCGACCTGATCCGTCGTTTTCCGGCACGCGTGTTCTTGAAGAGATTTGGATATACGGGTCCGCGAATTGGGCTACAGGATCTTGAGGGCCCTCTCGTAGGGGGGTCAAGATCGGGTCCCCATACAAATCGCGACGATCACTCGAGCGAGGGGCCCTCGCCCTCCGAAGATTCGAGCGCCGGCTCTCCCGCGATAGCGACTTCCTTCGTGAAGATCCGTCCTTTGGTGTCCGTGAATTCGGCAAAAGACCGTCCCTTGAATTGGAAGAGAATCATGCGCACACCATTCTCGCCCTTCCAGATGTTTTGGGGCATAAGCTTTCCCCCTGTCGCCTGCTCTTTGGGAATTCGCTGCGAATTCGCGAATCGTCCTTGTAGAGCTACGGCTTCCTGCTCAAAATCCTCACCCCGAATACTCTCTTTGGAGCCGTGCTGGAAGCCGGACTCCGCTCACGGGAGCCCGTGGCGCAACCAGCGCTCCAAGTCGCAAGAAGCAGAAACACGAGCGCAAGGTAGGTTTGTTTCATGTAACAAAAACACTATGAGGATGTAATCGCGCCAACAGGCAGAAATTGCCCGCTTGCGATACCCTTAACTACCCCTGCGCCGCGGGCGCAGGAGCGGGCGCGGAAGCGCGAGAGAGGCCGATGGTCAATCCCGGGCGCGCGGCGGCCACAGAAGGCAGCTGATCGACACGGGACACGACCGGAGCCCTCTGCGCCGGGCAGAAGGCGCGAGCCAGGCGATCTTCGATCTTGGCGCGGATGTACTCCCAAGTCGCGCCGAGCTTGGCTTTGGGCGCGAGGTCCTGGACACGAGTCATGATCTCGGGAGCAAAGCCGCAAGGCGAGATCAAGTGAAAGGGCGCGAGGTCGTTAACGACGTTGAGCGCAGCGCCGTGGTAGGTGACCCACTTTTTGACGGCGATGCCGATCGACGCGATCTTACGATCGCCAACCCAGACGCCCGTCGCGTTCTGCTTGCGCGAACCTTGGAGACCCCAGTGCGCAAGCTCGTCGATCAGCACATCCTCGAATTTGCGTAAGAACCCCGCGATGTCGTGCTTGGGGCTGAACCCCGTGCCGTCGAGCTTGAAGATCGGATAGATCACGAGCTGTCCGGGACCGTGGTAGGTCAGGTCCCCTCCCCGCTCGCTCTCGGCAAAGCCGACGCCGGGCGGGAGGTTCACGGGCACCGGCATGTGGCGCTCGCGGGCTTCACCCGTAAACTGCAGCCCACGCCCCTGCGTGATCACCGGCGTATGCTCGAAGAAGAGCACCGTGTCCTGTACAAGCTCGCGAGCGCGCAGATCCAGGAACTCGGCCTGAATCTCCTGGGCCCTGGGATACGATGTCAATCCGCTGAACGAGATGAACTGCACTAAATCCTCGCTGCTTGTCCCGCCGACGGAGCGGCTGATTTACGTTGAAAGATATGGATCGCGTGACCGAGCGTCGCTTCGGCTGCTTCCATGAGCGTCTCCGGAAGCGTCGGGTGCGCATGCACCGTCAACGCGAGATCCTCGACCATGGCGCCCATTTCGAGCGCCAGCGTCGCTTCCGCGATAAGGTTGGATGCCTCGGCGCCGACGATGTGCACGCCCAGGAGGCGGCCCGTCTTCGCGTCGCCGATCATCTTGACCATACCGTCCGGCTCGTTGACCGAAAGCGCGCGACCATTGGCCGCGAACGGAAAGACGCCGACTTTGACATCGAGCCCCTTGGCCCGAGCTTCGGCTTCGGAGAGGCCGACGGTCGCGATTTCCGGATCCGTGAAGATCACGGCTGGCATCCCGACGACGTCGTAAGTGGTCTTCTGGCCGGCGATGGCTTCGGCGGCGACGATGCCTTCCTTCGAGCCTTTATGGGCAAGAAGAGGCTGACCGGCGATGTCGCCGATAGCGAAAATGTGCGGGACGTTCGTGCGGCGTTGGCCGTCGACGACGATGAAACCCTTGGGGTCGAGCTTCACGCCGGCCTTCTCGAGGCCGATGTTCTCCGAATTCGGCGTGCGGCCGATCGTGACCAGCACGACGTCGTAGTTGTGGTCGGAGGTCTTGCCATTGGAGTCGGCGAACGTCACATCGACGCCCTTCTTACCCGCCTTGCAGGATTTGACCTGGGTCGCGGTGCGAATCTCGACTCCGAGCTTATCCAGGCGCTTGGTGACGACCTTGACGAGATCCGGATCGACAATGCCGAGGATCGAAGGCGCAGCTTCGACGACGGTGACCTGAGTCCCGATCTTGGCGTAGAAGGTGCCGAGCTCCATGCCGATGTAACCGCCGCCCACGCAGAGCATGGACTTGGGTTGCTCGGTGAGGCTGAGCGCGCCCGTGCTGTCGACGATGCGCTTCTGGTCGACGTCAAAACCCTTGATCGCGCTCGGGCGCGAGCCCGTGGCGATCACGATCTGATTGAACGTGAGGTTCGTTGTCCCCTGCGCGTTCTTGATTTCGAGCGCCTTGGGGCCCGTAAACTTGGCATCACCCGAGATCACCGTGCAGCCGTTGGCCTTAAGCAGGCCCGCGACGCCGCCGGTGAGCTTTTTGACGACGGAGTTCTTCCACGTGATCATCTTGGGAAGATTGACCTTGGCGCCGGTGACTTCGACGCCGATTTCGGCCGAGTGCGCGAGCTTTTCGTAGAGCGTGCCCGCGTAGATCAGGGCTTTCGAAGGGATGCAGCCGCGATTGAGGCAGACCCCACCGACTTCGTCGCGGTCGATGACCGTGACTTTCTTGCCCAGTTGGGCGAGACGGATCGCGCAGACATAGCCTGCGGGGCCCGCGCCGAGAACGACGACATCAGCGGTTTGTTGGGTGGTGGCCATGGTGTCTTACCCTTCCAAGAGCAGCAAGCTCGGGGTTTCGATGTAGCGGATGAACGTCTTCATGAATTCGGCGCCGATCGCGCCGTCGACCACGCGGTGATCGAGCGAGATCGAGAAGTACGTCCAGTCGCGGACGACGATTTCTTCCTTCCCGCCGATCGTCTTGACGACGGGCTTGCGGAAGATCTTGTTGAAGCCCAGGATCGCGACTTCGGGATAGTTGATGACCGGCGTGGCGAAGAGGCCGCCGATCGAGCCGGCGTTGGTCAGCGTGACCGTGCCGCCCGTGAGGTCATCCATGGTGAGCTTCTTGTTTCGGGCCTTTTCGACCAGCTCCTGGATGTCGCGCGCGATCTGCCAGAGCGACTTGTTGCCGACGTCCTTCACGACCGGAGCCGTGAGGCCGTCCTCGGTCTGAACGGAGAGGCCGATGTTGAAGTAGTGCTTGTACACGAGCTCCTGCTTCTCTTCGTCGAGCGAGGAGTTGAGGATCGGATACTGCTTGAGAGCGGCGACCATGGCCTTCATGATGAACGGCAGGTAGGTGACCTTGATGCCCTGAGCGGCGCCGAGCTCCTTGGCCTGCGTGCGAAGGGCGACGAGCTCGGTGGCGTCGGCTTCTTCGACATACGTGAAGTGCGCGGCGTGGTCCTTGGACTGGCGCATCTTCTCGGAGATCTTCTTGCGAAGGCCGCCGAAGCGCACGCGCTCTTCGCCGCCTTGCGGAACGAGCTTCGCGGCGGGAGTCTTAGCCGGAGCAGTGAGGCCCTTGGTTGCGAAGCTCGGTGCGCCAGCGGCAGCGGCACCTGCGCCGCCCGCGCGCGCGAGGTCTTCGCGCAGGATGCGGCCGTGCTCGCCGGAGCCGGACACGCGGCTGAGATCGACGCCCATCTCGCGCGCGGCCTTGCGGGTCGCGGGCGAAGCCAGCGGGCGGGTGGCCGGCTCGAGGTCGCCGGTGGGACCAGCGGACTGTGCAGCCGGGGCCGAAGCAGCGGGCGCTTTCGCGGCGGCGGCGGCGGGAGCGGCGGCCTGCATGGCCGGAGCCGGAGCATGAGCGGCGGGGGCGCCCGCGGTGGCCGAAGCGCCAGCGCCTGCGGCGGCCGCGCCTTCAAAGCTCAGCAGCAGCTGGCCGACATGGACGACTTCGCCTTCTTTGGCGTGAAGCTCGCCGACCTTGCCTTGAAACGCGGAAGGAATCTCGACGGTCGCCTTATCAGTCATGATCTCGCAAAGGGGTTGGTCGAACTTGACGGCGTCGCCGACTTTCACTTTCCACTTGATGAGTTCGCCTTCGTGTACGCCTTCGCCGAGTTCTGGAAGCTTAAATTGCATTTGCTCTATTCCCTTCGATTCTACCCTTGATGAAAAGCTCCGCGGCCCGATAACTCGACCGCACCATCGGCCCGGAGGCCGTATAAAGAAATCCGTACTGATCCGCCGTCGCCTTGAGCGAGTCGAACTCGTCGGGCGTCAGATATTTTTCGACCGGCAGATGCGACATCGAGGGCCGCAGATACTGCCCGAGCGTGAGCACGTCGACGCCGTGTTCGCGGAGGTCCGCGTAGGCCTGCGCGAGCTCGACTTCGGTTTCGCCCAGGCCCAGCATGATCGAGCTCTTGGTGAAGAGCTTGCGACCCTTCGTTTCGGCGTATTCTTTTGCCGCTTTGAGCGTGCCCAGCGATTGGACGTATCCCGCACGCGGATCGCGCACGCGGTACTGGAGGCGTTTCACGGTCTCGATGTTGTGGGCGTAAACGTCGACGCCGGAGTCGACGACCGTTTGAATCGCTTCGAGATCGCCGCGAAAATCGGAGACGAGCGCCTCGACGATGATCTTGGGATCCAGGCGCTTGATCTCGCGGATCGTCGCGGCCATGTGGCCTGCTCCGCCATCCTTCATGTCGTCGCGATCGACCATGGTCAGCACGACGTAATGGAGCCCGAGTGCCGCGATGCTCTCGCCGACGAAGTAAGGCTCGCGCGGATCCAGCGGGGGCGGGAGCCGCGCCGTCTTGATCGCGCAGAAACGGCAGGCGCGCGTGCAGGTGTCCCCGCCGATCATGAAGGTCGCCGTGCCACTGGCCCAGCATTCGGAAACGTTCGGGCAATGCGCTTCTTCGCAGACGGTATGAAGCCCGCGCTCGCGGAGGAGCCCCTTGATGCGCGTGTAGTTCTCTCCAGCGGGCGGGCGGATCTTCAACCACTCCGGCTTGCGGGTCGCCAGGACCTGGCGCGCGCGCGAGGGCGAGATCGGGCGAGCGACTTCGGCATCAGCGTGTTCGTGATGGTCATGGTCGGGTTGGCCCTGGAGTACGGGAAGCTCTTGGAAAATGGACACTTGGAGGTCGTTATATGCACCTGCTTTCGGAGGCGCAATAACTAAAAACCCCCTGGGCTGTTAACCCAGGGGGCTTGAGAGAGAGGAGTAGTATGAGCCGCTTCATGCGGACAGAAACTCCCATGTGCAGGCGCGATGCCAACGGCCATTCGCCGATAAAAGCCATCGCGAGCACTTATCGCTGCCACCACTTCGGCCATTTCGCATGGTCGGCATCGCAAACTGCCACGCCTGCTCAGTTCTTGACGCGCCCTCGCTACCAAAAGGTAGGGAGGGCTTTTATTGAAGCGCCGAATAGCGAACGACGGGCGCGAGTTCCTGATCTTTTTTCTCAGCAAGTGCGTCGCCGACTACGGCAGCGCCGCTGCCGCCCGCAAGAGCTCTGAGATCCGCATTGAACTTGGCGGCTCGTGGATCCGAGAGATCCGTCATGTCCGGCGCCAGAGGAGCCGGAGCGCCCGAGAGGAAATGCGCCGCCTGCGATTCGACTGGCATATTGGAAGGACGGATGTCGGCGCCGGGGAGCTTCTCTCCGACTCTCCAGTTAGCCGGCTTCTTCTCGGTGTTCGGCACTCCCAGAAGGCTGATCTTTCGCGAAGCATCCCGCGTATTGACCAATGCGGCGACGTTGATGTCCGAAAGAGTGGGGTTCGAGAAATCCGAGCTCAACGGCTTCACTTCCTGATACCCGAGCCCCATGTAACCGCAGTCTCCAGGCATCGCGCCTTCGCCAGCGCTCGCCGCCAGGGGGCTAACCAAAATGAGAGAAAGAGTCAGGATCAAGTTTTTCCGCATACGTTCCACTCCCGGCTCGAAACCTTAGAGAGCCTTGGGAGGACGTAAGCAACCGGAGTGCCACCCTGCACCAGCTTTTAACCATTGTAATCATTAACCTTTTTAGACATCCATCCCCCTTCCGCTGTCTAAGCTTTCGTCGCATGGACAGTCCGACGCGCCCGGGTGAAAATAGTACGAATGGGGTTTCAGGGGTTTCGTCGTACGAAAAGGCCCGGCCAGAATGGCCAGGCTTCGATCATCGTCGCCGTGATGATGCTGACTTTCATCCTCTTCTTCGCCTTCGTGGTGAACACGGGGATGCTCGTCAATGCCAAGATCAATCTCCAGAATGCCGCCGACCTCGCCGCCTACTCGGGCGCGGCCGTCCAGGCCCGCCAGCTGAACGACATCTCATTTCTCAATTACGAAATGCGCCGCCAGTACAAGCGCTTTCTCTTTCGCTATTACGTGATGGGAAACATGTACCAGGACAGCTTTCCGGTGACTGGGCCGGTGAGCAATCTCAAGCTCTGGACACCGGGACGCAACCCTCCGCATAACATCAACTACGGCGTCCCCGCCGTCTGCATCGTCTTCGACCGCAACGATAACTTTTGCCACCTGGCCGCCCAGCGCGCGATCGCCTTCCCGCCCAAGAACCTTCTCGACCAGATCACCCAGACCCTCATCGCGCAGTACAAAGAAATCGAGAGCATCCGCGCGAAAAACTGCCTTTCCATCGGCAAAACCAATCTGCAGCTTCTCACGCTCTGGCTCTTCAACACGGATCCCAACTTCGACGTGCTCCAATCCCAGGCGACCTCGATCGACGCGCGCACGATCCAGATCCTCAAGGCCCTGGCCGAGGGCCTGGGCCTTCTGCCGCGCGAGCTGCTCCTCCGCGCTCGGATCAAAACCCTGAACGGCTACGTGAACGCCCCGCCTCAACAGGGAGTCGACAAGGAGTTCATCGACAAGATGAAGGCAGCCGGCGATCCGCCCACCGAGCGCACCGTCAACGCGTACCTCTCGGCCATCAATACGCTCGGGACCCATACTTTTGAGGACGAAAAGAACATCATCATGGACGAGCTCATCCCCGACGCGGCCCCGGATAAGCCGACGATCGCGGCTCTCAAGGACGTCAAGGCGACCTTCGACACCTACGCCGTCGACTTCGACATGGTCAATCCGACGAACAACCCCAACGCTCCGACCGGCGTCACCGATTGCAAAGCCGTGCTCCGTCCCGTTACGATCCGCACGCCGATCCCGGTCGGCGTCTATAAAGATCCAACGATCATGACCTACTATGCGGTCCGGCTGCGGGCCAAAGCGAAGGTCCTCTTCTCTCCCTTCGGCGACATGGACCTCAAAGCGTACGCGGCAGCCCAACCCTTCGGCTCACGGATCGGACCGCCGCTCGACGAGACCGACTTCACGCAGGAAGGGAAGGCCTCCGTACTTCCGCAGCAGAGAACGGGCGGGATCGATGTCCTGGGCCGCATTCCCAATCTGCCGATCTTGGAAGACGAGACCGCCGGCGCCTCAAGCGCCTACGGCTGGAACAGCATGGACGTGATGGCCAAGTTCTACGAGAAGTTCAAGCCCCCCGGCAACGTCGCCAACCCCAACCAGATCGGCCCGGGCGAAATGCGCCGCGCCTACCAGGCCACGTCGGTCCCGAACCCCTGGGAGGGAAGCCGCTACAACATCATGAGCGACATGATCACGGAAGACGGAGCGCTTCCGTTTGCGGCTATGGTTGCCCGATTTGATCTCGCCCACCAGGCCCGCATCTGGGCCCCCATCACGGTGGACGCCGACCCGAGCAAGGCCAAGTCCGAGATCAGCCAGGTGCTCTCGGATATCTTCGGCGCGGCGACTAAGGGCAATACGGACCTCGAAGCGCTGCTTCCTGCGCTGCAGCAAGGACTCTCGCGATACATCGACGACATGGCCGGCGGCAAGGGTGACGCCGACGACTTCGGCATCCGCATCGCTCGCATGGTCGATCCTTTCAGAACCATTAACGAGCCGGGCGGCGGAGGTTCCAAGATCGTGGACCTCGACCCCAAGCTGATGATCCGGCAGCTCGCCCAGGTCCGAACCTCGTGGCCGAGCAAGTCCGAGGGAATCGGACGGATCGGGTACAGCGTGAAGTTCGTCTCGTTCTCCTCGCTCCGGGAAAAACTCCCTACGGACGGTTCCAATACCTGGTCCAACGATCTCAATCTGGACCCCGAGGCCGAAGCCGACCTATCAGTGATCAAACACTAACCAGATCCTCCTTCAAGGTGCTTGCAAACGCGTAAGTGCTGTGGCTTTAATTGTTCTCAAATTTAGGAGAATCCATGGCCAAGAAAACCGCTAAAAAAGCAGCATCCAAGAAGAAGTCGGCCTCCAAGAAGGCCCCGAAGAAGGCCGCCAAGAAGAAGGCTGTCGCGAAGAAAGCCGCGCCTAAGAAGGCTGCCGGAAAAAAGAAGACCGCGGCCAAGAAGCCGGCCGCGAAGAAAGCCGCACCCAAGAAGGCCGCTCCGAAAAAGGCCGCCGCCCCTCGCAAGGCGCCCGCCCTCAAGATCGTTCAGCAACCGGCTCCGCAGGCGGCTTCGGCCGGCACTGCGGCGCTAACGGGCTTCGCCGCAGGCTTGGCCGGTGGCGCCGTCGGTTCGTCCCTCGCGGGTTCGAGCTTTGGTGGCGGCAAGTCCTACAGCTCCTACGGCGACGAATCTGAGGAATAAAATCGAAATTCGGGATGTGATCCATGGCTCGATCTCGGTCGAGTCATCGGAGCTCTCCGTCCTCGACTCGCCGTATTTTCAGCGACTGAGGCAGATCAAGCAGCTGGGGTTTGCTGAGTTCTCCTACCCCAACGCCACTCACAACCGATACATTCACAGCCTTGGCGCCATGGAAACGGCGACCCGCGCCTTTCGCCGGATCTTTGGCGAGGATGGCGGGCTCGTGTCCAGCCACGTCCAGCGGTTTCTCCCGGTCGTGCGCCTGGCGGCCCTCCTCCATGACGTAGGTCACGGCCCGCTCTCGCATACGACCGAGTTCGCGATGCCCGATGTGCGCGAGCTCAAGGTGCCGGGCTCCAAAGCCAAAGGGCGCAAAGCCACGCACGAGGACTACACGCTCAAGACGATCCTCGACTCCGACCTGACTCCGATCCTCGAAAAGGCCGGATACGACGAAGGCTTCACGCCTCAGCATGTCGCGGCCCTCATCGAGCCTTCGCTTGAAGTGCCGGATCAGTTTTTCTTCGAAAAAGTCGACGGAACGGCGGTCGACTTCCGACCGATCCTCAAGCAGCTCATCTCGAGCGAGCTCGACGCCGACCGGATGGATTACCTCCGCCGCGATAGCTGGCATGCGGGTGTCAGCTACGGGCAGTTCGATTTCGACTGGGTGGTGGGCAATCTGACCTTCCACATCCATAAGAACAAGTGCTACCTCGCGCTCCAGCACCGCGCGCTGTACTCGTTCGAGGACTTCCTGATCTCGCGCTTCCACATGTTCCTGATGGTTTACTTCCATTACAAGAGCGTGGTCTTTGACGAGATGCTCGGGCAGTACTTCGAGAGCCCCGACTGCGATTACCGGCTTCCGGCCGATATCGACGCCTACCGCGAGTGCAACGACGCCCATCTCTACGCGCACCTGGCCCGGAGCAAGAACCCATGGGCGCGCCGAATCACGGAGAAATGGCCGTACCGCATGCTCCTCGAGCTCCACAGCGGGATCCCGGCTACTAAG
>OUNM010324401.1_pt1 | contig 25895 bp, 23 predicted proteins | sample 1769961 | NCBI WGS metagenome assembly OUNM01 (sample SAMEA3914820, study PRJEB12502) | metagenome | biome: forest; material: soil | place: USA | collected 2012-03-12 | depth 0.3 m | reverse complement strand
CTGCGGCGGGTGGATGGTGCATGCGGAACGTCCAAGCGCGGTTGACGAGGAAGGTGACGACGGTGACGACGATCGTGGCGAGCGCCTGGCCGAGCAGCTTCTCGACGTCGGCGCCGTCGACGAACAAGAACAACAGGCCCTCGTTGAGCGCGAGACCGCAACCTTGCACGACGCCCCAGCGCACAGGCGTCAGCGAGTCGCCGACATGGCCGGCGAACGTCCAGCGGCGATTGAGCAGGAAGCCGTTGACGGCGCCGACGACGAAGCCGATGGCGGAGGCAGCGAGGTACCAGACGCCGAAGACCTTGAGCAGCAGCGTGTAGATGGCGAAGGCGAGCACGGTGTTCGACACGCCGACGATGCCGAACTTGATGAATTGGACGACGACAGGTGCGCTCAAGTGCCGAGCTGGTCCGGGGAGTCCTCCCGGTACTCTGGAGGGCGTCCTCTGCGGTGCGGGGTCGTCGGAGGGCATTCCTAGACAGGATGAACGATAAATTCATCGTGGGCTTAGGCCGCTGTCGGAAGATCGGCAGCAGATGGATCCTTCCCATGAGAACCGCCGGGTGAGCCAGCAGATGCCAGACACAGCACTTCGCACCCCCAAACTGCTCAGCATCGTCGCCCCGGTGTACGACGAGCAGGAGCTGATCGAGGCGTTCGTGACGCGCGCTTGCGCGGCGGCGGCTGACTACGAGTTCGAGCTGGTGCTCGTCAACGACGGCTCGAAAGACAACACGCCACAGCTGCTCGACGCGATCGCGGCGCGCGACGAGCGCGTGCGCGTCATCCATCTCTCCCGCAACTTCGGCCACCAGGCGGCGCTGACGGCGGGCCTGGAGCACGCGGTGGGCGACGTGGTGGCGATGATCGACGCCGACCTGCAGGATCCGCCGGAGCTGATCAGGGACATGATCGCGCAGTGGAGCCAAGGCGCTGACGTGGTCTACGCGGTGCGCAAGCAGCGCGAAGGCGAGACGGCGTTCAAGCTGGCGACGGCGTCTTGGTTCTACAAGCTGTTCGACAAGCTGGCGCAGGTCGACTTGGAGCCGAACTCGGGCGACTTCCGCCTGCTCGACAGGCGCGCGCTCGACGCGCTGCTGGCGATGACGGAGCGCTCGCGCTTCCTGCGCGGGATGACGGTGTGGGTGGGCTTCAACCAGACGGCAGTCTCCTACGAGCGCGACGCGCGCACGGCAGGTGAGACGAAGTACACGCTGCGCAAGATGCTGCGCTTCTCGCTCGACGCGATCGCGTCGTTCTCGCACTTGCCGCTGCAGTTGGCGACGTGGGTTGGACTGCTGTCGGCGGGCGTCGCGTTCGTCGCGATCCCGGTGGTGATCATCTTGCGCCTGTTCGACTCCTACCTACCGGGCTTTGGTGCAATCACGATCGCGATCCTGCTGCTCGGAGGCATTCAGCTGATCGCGCTTGGCGTGATCGGCGAGTACGTGGGGCGCATCTATGACGAGGTCAAGCACCGTCCGCTGTACATCGTGCGCGAAGAGCGCAACGGGCCGCTGCCGCCGAGTGACACGCCACCGCCTGGGCCGGTCGCCCGCGCGGGACTTGCAGCGCGCGCGACGCAGCGCGTGGGCTAGCCCGGACGACTCGTACGGACTTGTGCATTGACCGCTCCGCGGTGGATTGTGCGGTGTTCTGGCGATCGATGAGATTCTTGCTGCCCCGACGCTCGCTGCTCCCCCTTGCGGCGGCGATCGCTTCGCTGGCTGTGAGCGCAGCGGCAACGGCCCCAGCAGCGCTGGCTGAAGCGTGCGCCGGCGTCGGCGCTGAACCGTGCCCGTATGCGTCGGCGTCGATCGTTGGCCAGCGTGCAGAGGGCGTGCTGCGCTTTCCTGAGGCAGTGGCGGTGGACACGTTTGGCAACGTGTATGTGGCAGACCAGCTGAGCTACGTGGTGCAGAAGTTCACGGCAGAAGGGGTGTTCGAGACGGAGTGGGGCTCGTTTGGCGGCGGCCACGGCCAGTTCGGACCGATCGGCGGCTTGGCGACGGACGCGGCAGGCAACGTGTACGTGGTCGACTCGAGCCACAACAGGATCGAGAAGTTCGACCCGAACGGCGCATTCATCACGCAGTGGGGCCACAAGGGCTCGGAACCGGGGCAGTTCAACTTTGGCTCGTCGCAGGACTACACAAAGCCCCCTGGCGGCGGGATCGCGGTGGCGGGCAACTTCGTCTATGTGGCTGACTCGGGCAACAACCGCATCGAGCGTTTCAACCTCGAAGGCGGCGAAGTCATGGAATGGGGCACGAAGGGCTCAGGGCCAGGGCAGTTCAGCTACCCGCGTGGCCTCGCTGCGAACGCGACGGAGGTGCTGGTCGCTGACGACGACAACCACAGGATCGAGAAATTCGACCCGAACGGCGCCTATCAAGGCGCGGCTGGATCGCAGGGCACGGGCCCTGGGCAGTTCGCGTTCCCGTACGGCGTGGCGCTGGACGCGGCGGGCAACGCTTACGTGGCGGACGACCTCGGCCATCGCGTGGTCAAGCTCAACCCGGAACTGGGATTCGTGGGCGCGTGGGGCGGCTATGGCACGAAACCTGGTCAGCTGGCGTTCCCGCGGGCGATCGCGAGCGACCCGGCGGGCGACAACTACGTGGCGAACACGGCGAACGACCGCGTCGAGGTCTACGGCCCAGAAGGCCGCTTCTTGCGCACGATCGGCGCTTCGGCGCGCGGGCTCGGCCAGCTGACAGCGCCGCGCGGGCTGGCACTCGACCCAAGCGGAGGCCTGCTGATCTCGGACACGGTGGGCAGCCGCGTGGAGCTGTTTGCGCCATCGACGAATACGTTCGCGGGGCAGTGGACGGCGACGGGCGGGCACAAGTCGAGCTTCACGAAGCCGACGGGCATCGGCATCGATCCACGCGGCTCGGTGTACGTGGCGGACGAAGGCAGCGAACGGATCGTGCGGATGTGGGGCGACGGCACATACCTCTCTGAACTGGGCGGGCTGGGGAGCATCGGTGGAGCCCAGCTGAACGGCGCGGATGCAGTGGCGGTGGCGCCGCGCTCGGGGCGTCTCTACGTTGCGGATGCTGGACACAACCGCGTGCTCGTGTATGGAGCGGAAGGCAAGCTGCTGGCGCGCTGGGGCGCGGGAGGCGGCAACGGCGCAGCGGGCAACGCGGTGGGCTCGTTCAACCACCCGTCGGGGGTTGCGGTCAGCAGCGTGGCGCCGAACGAAGAAGACATCTACGTGGCGGACAAGGGCAACGACAGGATCGTCAAGCTCAACGCGAACGGCAACGTGCTGCGCCAGTGGGGCGGTCGTGGCGGCGGTGACGGGCGATTCCACGCGCCGAGCGGCGTGGCGATCAACTCGGTGGGCGACGTCTACGCGGTGGACAGCGAAAACAACCGCGTGCAGCAGTTCACCTCAGAAGGCCATTTTGTGGCGAAGTGGGGCTTCCGCGGGACGGGCCTAGGCGACTTCTCACAGCCGACGGCGATCGCGGTGGACTGCACGGGCAGCGTTTACGTGGCGGACACGAACAACAATCGGGTGGAGCGCTTCAACCCAGTCGATCCACCGCCGAGCAACTGCGCGCCACTTGGCAGCTGGCCGCCGCCGCTCGACGTGCCGCCGGTGCTGAAGATCGGCTTGCCGCGCGCGAGCGGCGTGCTGGCACGGCGCGCGTTGGCGCTGAGCGTGAGCTGCGAACGAGGCTGCAAGATCCTCGTCAGCGCGACGTTGTCAGCGCTGGACAAGCGCAAGCTGAAGACAGTGACGCTGGCGGCGGTGGCGCGCTCGCTGCCGCGCGCGACGGCTGGGCACGTGCGCCTGCGCTTGAGCGCGAGCGGGCTGCGAGCGCTGCAGCGCTCGCTCGGCCACGGCCGCACGATGACGGCACGCGTGCGAATCGTGGCAGCTGGTCCGACGGGAAGGCGCACGACGGCGACGCGCACATACCGTGTGACGCGATAATGGCTTGATGGCAACTGACGAGCTTTGGCGGGAGGACCAACCGAGCATGGATCATCGACGCGAGCGGATCCGCGTTGAGACTGAGCGCCACCGCATCGAGGGCTACCTGACGCTCGCGCGCGACGGCTACCGCAGCCGCGTCTCAGACGTGCTGAACGCCTCAGAGCGCGACTTCATCACGCTGACGGAGGTGACGGTCGAGCCGCTGAACGGCGGCGCGCGCGAACTGCACGCTTACTTGACGCTGGCGCGCAGGCACATCGTCTTTGCGGTCGCGGCAGCTGAGACGCCGGAGGATTAGGGAACTTCAAAGCTCGCAGCGCTGGCGACGGTGCCGGCAGGCGCGGCTGCGTTGGTGACGGTGATTGGCCCGCTCGCGGCGCTGGCGGGCAGAACGGCCTTGAGCTTGGTGGCAGAGACGAACGTGACTGTGCTTGCGGGCGTGCCATCGAAGGCGACAGTCGAGCTCGGCGTGAAGCCGACGCCTTTGAGCGTGACGGCCTTGCCAGCGGCGGCGTGCTTGGGCGAGAAGCTGGTGAGCGAGAAGCTGGGCGTGAACTTGGCCTTGGTCGTGGCACTGCCGCCAGGTCCGGCAATGGCGACCTTGCCGGGTTTGGCACCGTTGGGCACGATCGCTTCGATCTGCGTGGACGAGAGCACTGTGAAGCTCGCGGCGAATTTGCCGAGCTTGACTTCGCTGACTGAGCCGAGCCCGCTGCCTTCGATCGTGAAGGCGGAGCCGGTGATCCCACTGCTGGGCGTGAAGCTGGCGATGGCGGGCACGTTCGATGCGACTGCGGCGCTGGGCGCGGATGCTGCGGGAGCACCCTGGCCGCTGGCGTTGGCAGCGGTTTCTTGCACGCGAATCGTCGAAGAGGAGTCGGCGGCTGTGAGTTTGTAGCTCGGCCCGGTGGCGCCAGTGATCGGCGAGCAGCCGTAGCCGCCTGTGTTGCAGCGCGCCCACTGCTCGCTGAGCGCGGTGGGGCCGGCGCTCCAGGCGCCGGGTGAGGCGGTCAGCGTCTGGCCCTGTTCGACGACGCCGGTGATCGTCGGCAGCGCTGTATCGACGGGCGTGCCGGCGATCGCGAACGCTTCTGTGCCGAGCGGGCTGCCAAGCCCGGTGGGACCGTCGTAGCCGGCGCTGGCCTGGCACTCGCTGGTGCCGCCGCAGGTGCCGTTTTTGCCGCTGATCACGTCGTACAGCGCAGCGGAGCCGATGTGCGGGTAGAGCGTGGCGGCAGGGTAGGCGACGCCACGCGCGCCTCCTGCGAGCGCGAACTCGGCGGCGATGATGGGCGAAGCGACAGACGTGCCACCCCATACGCCCCAACCTGTCGGGGCGCCGCCGCCTTCGGGAGTGGAGTCGTACACGTCGACGCCCGTTTCAGGGTCACCGATTGCGGCGATGTCGGCGACGGAGCGTCCGCTGCCACAGCCGGTGGCGGCGAAGTTGGCGACTGAGCTCTGCCAGCTTGCGGCGCTGAAGACTTTGCTGCAGCCGCTGCCGCCTTCGTCCCAGACGGTGCTGCTCCAGACGCCTTTGTGTTCGACGAGCGAGGTTCCGCCGACTGACAGGACATGTTGCGAGGCGGCGGGGAAGTCGGCTACGGCGGGTTCGCCGGGACAAGCTTTGTTGAAGTAACCGCAGTCACCAGAGCTGGCGGCGAGCACTGTGCCGGGATGGTCGTAGTCAGCCGCTGCGAGGCTCGCAAAGGATGGTTCCTCGCCACCGCCGTAGGAGTTGCTGACCTCGTTTGCGCCGGCTGCGACTGCGGCGTTGACGCCCTTGCCGAGGTCTTCGAATTCTTCGCTGTTGGTCTCGACGAGCAGGATGCGACAGCTCTGGCAGATGGCGCGCACCATCTGCACGTCGATCGAGATCTCACCGGCCCATTCACCCTGCTTTTTGGGCAGGGGGCTTGGGTTGCCGGCTTGGTTGACCTTGCGAAAGCAGCCGTTGGCGGTCGTGCAGGCGGGCAAGCCGAACTGTTTGTCATAGACGTCGAGGTCAGCTTCGGCTGTGGGATCGTCGAAGGCATCGACGACGGCGACGGTCTGCACGTGCGAGGCATCTGTTTCAGCAGGCAGGGCATACGCTTCGTGCAGACGCTGGGGCGTGAGAAAGCCTGGTTCGGGGCTTTTGACGGTGACGGCTGGACGAGCGCCTTTGGCGACTTCGCGCGACTGTGTGAGCGCGTTGGCATGCAACTCGGAGCTGGTGATCGCAGCGGGGATCAGCTTCATCCCTAGGCACGCTGCTGCGTGCTTGTGCGCGGAGCGACATACGCGCTGCACGCGGAAGCCTTCGCTGAGGCGCGCCCGAGCGCCGGCGAACGATGGGACGGCTGCACAGAGCAACAGCACACAGCCAAGCGCAGCGAGCAGGAACTGCGCGCGAGCGAGCTTGCGACGTGCCATCCGACCCCTCCCCTTGACGGTCAGTTGCATGACTGTCTTGATCGTACAGGCCTCACGGTGTGGCGGGGCAGCTTTGGAAGCGCTGCGCTTGACGATTCGACTGAGCCGACTGATGCGCCTCACGCGAGGGTACTCTTCATCGCTCTAGTTCTTGTCCAAGGGGGACGCATGCGAACGCTGAAGCGCAGCGCATCACGCTGGCTGAGGCTGGTGACGACGATCTCGGCGGTTTTGGCGCTGACGGCAACCTGCGGGGCGGCTGCGGCAGGCGCAGTCACGGTCTCCCCCCTACCGCCGGCTCCGATCGGTGTGATCTCACCGCCAACAGTCACGGCCACCCCGATCGCGCGTGTGCCGAACACCCTCCGGCCAGGCCGCATTGTGCGCTCGAGCACGCTCGGTCACCGAGTGTTCGTCGACAACACGCACGGGTTCGCGCTCGCCAACGTCAGCGACGCTCAGTACCCAGCCTCAACGGTCAATGGGGGCAGGACGTGGCGGGTGAACGGCCCGGCTCTGCATCTCAACGCCGCCCAAGCGCCGCTCGTTGTGTGCGAAGTCGGAGCACTGGACCGGCGAAACTACTGGGCCGATGGATGCGGTGGCCAGGTTGTCGATACGACGAACGACGGAGGCAAACATTGGTGGCGAAGCCTGTTCGAAGGCGGCGTCTTGTCAGTCGTGAGCAGCGGTGGGCGCCTACTCGTATTCCTCGAAAGCTTCACGCCAAACGGCACGGCGACGATCCAGGTCTACGCCTCGACTGACAACGGCAAGACCTGGCGTTTTGAAAGCGGGCTCTGAGCGAGCCCCCAGAAGCTGCTCGGCACTGAGACAGCGGCCTCTCATTTCGAAGGCGTGGTGCTGACTGGCGGCCGGGGATAATGGCCGCGTGCGGCGAATCGGTCCGACTTTCGTCTGCTTGGCGGCTCTGCTGACGGGATGCGGCGGAAGCACGATCAGGCCGCGTGCAACAGAGCAGACGATCACAGAGTTCGTCGTCGAGCACACTGGCTTCAAGCCAACCGATGTGCGCTGTCCGTCGGGCATACGAGCGAAGGTTGGCGGCACGTTCGACTGTCACTTCACAGGCCCGGATGGGCCGTACACGGCGCACGTGCGCATCACGAGCGTGCACGGCGAACGAGTCGTCGACTACATCGTCACCCGCCCACGCGCCGACTGACAGCTCGAGACGTCGCCGCTGGCTGACGCTGGCAGGCGGAGAGATCGGTGGTCATCGCGCCCACAGATCTCCCCACCTTGCACTCGTCCATGTCGATGCCGCGATCAGTGGCTGAGTCGCGGATCGACGTACAGCTCACTCGCAGTTGCTCGAGCGGCAGGCGGTTGCGAACTGAGGCCTGTTCGACGACGGCTTTGGGCGATTCGTCTTCGGCAGGTATCCCCCAGTCGGAGGGGCGAGTGGAGCTGATCCGACGCCAGATGACGGATCTCGACCTCGGGTGCAGGCTATGCACCGGCCACGTCGCACAACGGAACCACTGTGCACGCGGGAAGATTCAGCGTGTTAAGCGGGGACGGTGGGAAAGTCCTCGAAAACGTGGACCCTGATCCGGCAACTCCACCAAGAACGGTTCTGCTCGGACGAGGGGAACGAAACACCGGTTTGATTTCGCTCCTGTCCACCATCTTGACGAAGGTCGAACCGAAGACCCAGCCCCGGGGGCTGGGTCTTCGGCGTTAGTTGGCCGGGAGGGTCGCGTTGGGCGGCTAATTGAGGCGCTGCTTTGATAGATGGTCATGGACGACTTCGCGGATAGGATGCCCAATGCCAGCAGACCCAATTGACCCTGGTGCGATTTCGCTTGCCGATGTCACTTTGACGGCTCCCCAACTCCAGACGCTGGTTGATGCTGTCGGGACTCACTCCGGGAGCGTCCGTGTTGAGAGGCTTGACGATGGATATGCACGCATCGTGCTGCTTGGGGCTGACGGCGAGCCGACCTCAGAGCGGCTTCTGTTCCCAGCCTAAGCGCGCAACGGTAGGCGGAAGTCGCACGCGATCCTGCACAAAGCGCCATAGACGGGACATTTTGCTGACCCACGGGTAGAGTCCCGGTCACGCCGGGAGTCCAAACCTCGGCATAGTCCCAGGCGGGAAAGCGTGCACCTTCCCGCCTGGGGCACCGGTACTAATTCGCCCTGGTCGCATACTGCGACTGGCTGGCAGTCTACCGGGTGGAACCAGGCTCTACCGCAAAGGCGCTACGCCTTAGAGCCGCAGCTCGCTGGCGCGGATGGCCGCCCGTGTAGCGAAGACGAAGCCATCACTGGTGCGGTGGATGAGGCCAGCACGATGCAGCGCCCCGACCGCGTCGATCGCCGCCATTTCGCCGCCGAACTCCGAGCCGAGCTCGGCGACCGACCATAGCCCCGGTGCCTCGGAACGGACGAGCGTTTCGAGGATGGCGGCCTCGGTACGGTCGATGGTCACAAGGGGGTCGTCAGGCTGGGCTTCTCGAGACATGGGGCGCTCTCCTCCTCGGCTGGGGATTTGGGCGTCCGAAGCTAGGCCTGTGGCCGTTGAGTGGTCAAACTGTGTATTGGCGCCGCACCCCCGGCAGGTATCAGCGGCGTTTAGCGCCCGGCGGCGCATTGCCCTCGACCTGTTCAGCTCGGGCGATCAGCTGCGATGCGGACAGCCCGAGCCCAGCGGCCAGACGCCGCAGGCTGGCGTAGCTCGGATTGCGCTTGCCGGTCTCGACATTGGAGATCCAGCGCTGGTGCAACTCGGTCTCGTTGGCAAGCTGCTCTTGGGTTAGGCCGAGCTCGTGGCGGCGGGCTTTGACGGCACGGCCGAGGGCGGTTTGGAAGGCAGGAGGGGAGGCCATCCTGCCAGCCTCCCGATGCCCGTTTCCAGGCACAATGACATCCAAGTAGACCTACGGACGACATTCCAGTAGAGTCGCCGCCGATGACATTCCGGTAGAGGGGACTATGCGGACATGGCGGCGCTCCCCACGCCTCGCTGCCATGTCCGCATGGCTCCCCTCTGACTTCGACACAAGGGGGCTGGCATATGGGCGAGTTGGGATGCCCGGACGCTTCAGTACGTGACCGTCTACGACACAGCAGCACAGGCGATGTCCTCCGCTCCGGGCAGGCGATCGTTAGGCGCCGGTGGGTTCGGATGGCGGTCGCCCTTACAGCGTGCGTCTTCTGCGCCGTGCTCGGGTTCGTCTCAGTGGCCCAGGCCAGCTCGCGGGAACCCGCCACTGTCTTTCAGTGCCGGCTGAAGTACTCAATGCCGTCCAAGCAGGAGGCGTGCATCAAGAGCTTGGGTTCGAGCTGCGCTCATCCAGTGATGAGCGAACTTTCTCGCGCTCTCGAACATCTCGGCAACAGGCACATGGAAATCTGGGAAGAAGTCTCTAAGGACGAAACGCCGGAATACGTAGTCGGCCCCCATGTCGAACCGCCCGAAGTCACCAACTATGTCTCGATCTCGGTGACGACCGATTCCAAGATGACCTTCTGCGAAGTCGAACTCATAACCTATGAAGGACCTAACGGGGAAGTCGTCAAGCATCACCTGCTACACACCGGACCGCATGAAGGCGGCGCATATATTCTCGCCCTCACCGGAGGGGGCAGCTTCCTAGTGCGCACCTATGGGCGGTACACGCATCCACCACATCGTTCGGCTAGAAGCTGAGCCGGAATAGCCGATCCCGTGACATTCCTTGTTTCAGGGTCTCCAGGGAAACGGGAAAGCTGATAATTGCGCTTTCCTCAGCGGCAGACCCAATGGCCTGCCGCTGAGGGTGTTTAGCACCTACTCAATGGCCGGTTGCACGCCCCCTCCATCGTCCACGTCCACGGCAGCCGCGACGAACCTGCTGGGTGGCGCATCAAAACCATTGATCGGTGGCATCACGCCGATGCGTTTCAGATGGCCGCCTCTAACTAGCTCGGCGAACGTCAGAACATCAAGCTGCTCCTGGTCCATGCACTCATCGTGGAGCATTGTGTAATCGACGTCCCAGTCCTCTCCCGCCGCCTTCAGCTCGACCAGATCGCCCCAGGCTCCCTGGATCGACACACCGCGCAAGCCCTCAATTTCCCACTCAAAGACCGCGACAAGGGCTGGTACGCCTCTGCCTTCTCGGTCATGAAGCCAAAGTGAATGCGTTCCGGGCTGGAACCACTCGGAACGTCTCGGCGCTTCGTGATCGGACATGCCGTCCGCCCTTTCGGTTGGATTGATCTGCCGTGTCAACGGGGAAACGGCAGATCAGCCGACCGAACATCGCGTGGATTTACTATTTAACCACGAACCCTAGCTAACTGTAAAGATTAAAGCCCGGCAGATAAATGCCGCACTGATGATCGTCCTTTGTGTTTGTGAAACTAGTGCGAAGCCATCCGTCCTCGTCCGCTGCCAAAGGTGCCGAACTAACCTTAACGCTGTGATTGTTAGGGCTCTTGATTACTGCTTCTTCGGCATTTGCCTTTCCTCGCTTCCCGGCGGGCAGCAAAAGAGCAAGCTCTATCTCCGGAACTGTGAATTCACTCACTGTAAAAGCTATGCACGGCGTGTCGTGCATCTCTTCATCAAAGAACTGCATGGTCATATGAATATCGACAATGTCGCTCGGCTCCATACGGTTCCCCATGTATACAAACTGCATCATCCAGTCGCCTACGGCACCCGTATGGCTATCGGGTAGCGTACCCAAGTAGACATGGTTGGCGCTCAGCATCCTCACACTCCCTTTGACTGGATATGGGTTGGATGCGCGGCTGGTGTACCGAATAGGCACGACCCGCTGATCCGGCAACAGTATTTCTAGTTTAATCCAGCATGTTAGGGTAGACTTCCGAAAGTCATTGTCATCAATCACAAAGGTGGAACTCGCCCAGAGCACTCGTGACGCTCGTTGTGGCGATCGGACTACTTCGAGCGGAAGCGCTTTGCTCATTTCACTAGCAAACTCGGGATCAAGCAATATCTTCGCCAATGCAGGAATCAGCCGATCCTCAATTCCTTTGACCGCAGTAGTCTCGTTTTCTACTTTGGACGGATAGCGTTTCTTCAACTCTGTGAGTGTGGCGTCTCTCCGGCCAGATAGGTTCTTCTTGCTTGGCGGCTCAAGGAAGATCATTCGGTACACCAACTCGTAGTGATCTGGCAGTTGGTCCGCCGCCAATGCGAGGGCTGCTTTTAGCCGATCGATGCGTGCCTTCTCTGTAGCTATACCTCTCAGGAAAGGGAGAAAGAGCAGATCGCGCCGATCCGCTAGCGCCTGAGCCGAAAAAGGTTCATCGCGTTTCCTCAGCAAAGTGAGCGAGGTAGCCAGACCGCGCGGGGTTGGGCATGCAAGATCCTCAAAATCGCTTGCCATCGAGTGATCGATTTCGGCGTCTTGGCTAGGCAATTTCGTACTCCGTGCTTGAAGTTTTGCGGATTATGACTGGCCCGGATACTAGTGCCAGGCGCAAACGCCGCCCTACAAGCCGAAAGGAGCAGCACCCGATGCCCAGCCCCAATCTCCCCGCCCGCCGATCCTTCGGCGGCCTGATCCAGCGCAGCAAAGACCGCCAGGTAGCCGATGCCGTAGCCGACATCCATGCCGAAATGTTCGTGGTGCGCGCCCGTGCCGCCGCCGAACGCGACCTGGCCGTCCTCAAGGGGACGGATACCAGCGTAGTCACCCGCCACCTGATGGCCGAGGCCGCCCTTATCGCCGGCGATGCCGCCATTCACACCGAGGCCAATCCGCTTGCGGCCAAAGCTGTCGCGCAAATTGGCGAAACCGGCGTCCGCGGCCTAGACCGCCAGCTGCGGCGCTTTACCCGCGAGGGGTGAGCGCATTGATAGCACCGCGATCAGGGTTCAACTATGAGTGATTACGAGAACCGACACCGTCGTCGCCGGGAATGGGAACGACAATCGGCGGACGCTATGGCGAGGGCAAACGAGCATCTGCGCCACCGGCTTCACCAGAGCGAGCGGCAATGCCGAATGCTGGAGGATGCCAACGCCAACCTGCGGGTAGAGCGTGACGCCGCCGACATCTTGCTCGGCGAGGCGATGGACGAGCTGGGGGAATAGAAGCCCATGAACAAGCTGGCTAGCACTCTGGCACTCGGCATCGTGGGGCTAACCATCGTCGCCGCCATCGGCCCCACGCTGACCGAAATCGTTTCGGCGCTGGTCTGGTTGGTCGTGGCGGCCGGTCTCGTCATCTGCCTTGTGCGCGTGGTGTGGGCGGCTACCCGGCGCTGGTGACGACCATGAGCACTTCATCGGGCATACCGCCAGCGGACGCCCCATTTTTCACCTTCGTATTTGTCATGTTCGCCATTTGTTCGGTACGAGCCAGCGGCCAAAATAGGGACAGAGTTAATCGCGAAAGGAGCGACTCATGTAATAGCGGTAAGCAGCGAAAGGGGGTGTCCTCATGACGGCTCGTAGGTCGGATCGTGTTCGAGTAAAAGGCGTGCCAAAGCGCGAGATGAGCCCGGGGGACATCGAGCTCTACACGCTCGCCCTGTGGCTCGGAGCCAAACGGCAACTACGCGATCGCCGCCGCCACGCCGAAGCCGCCGAAGCGCGTAAGCGCGGCATCGCCCGTAAGCGGGAGGATCGCCATGAACGGTGAGTTTCCCCTGATCGCAGTTGGTGGCTCAGGTGCAGCCATGCTCGCCGGCATCCATCTACGGGAGCGCCGCGCCGAGGACGCCATGCGCGCTAGCCGCGTTCGCTTGGCCGTGACTTTTCCGGCCAGTGTCGATCCAGCTCAGGCCACAGCCGCCCTCGGCGCCATCGCCGGTATCGATCCGAGCCAAGAGTGCGTCTTCGCGATCGAGGCGGCGGCGGACGGCGTCCGCCACTTCCTTTGGGTTCCGGCCAGTGTCCGCCGCAGCGTGGTTGCCAGTCTGACCGGCGTCATGCCAGGACTACGGGTGAGTGAAGCCGCCGCGCCGAGCGGCCGCGCCACCCTCGCTGTAAAGGTCTATTTTCCACGCCCGCTGATCCTCTCGACCGAGCAGCCAGAGGCCGCCGCCCGCACATTGCTGGCAGGGCTGTTCGGACTCGCAGATGGCGAGCACGCCATATTGCGGCTTGCCGTGCGCCCTGGCTCTGGACGCCCCTGGATTTCTTCCAAGTCGCCGGATCAGGTAGCTCGGCGCGCGGAACGCTTGTGGCAGCAGAAGCTCGCCACCGGGGTCGGCTTCGAGGTCAGTGGGCTGGTACTGGTCCGCGCCGCGTCAGTTGCACGTGCGCGGGAAATCCTTGAGCACCTAACAAGCTGCTTGCGATCTCGGCGCGGGCCGGTTGGAGCGCTGCAGATCACGACCGAGCGTGGCAACCGCAGCCTGGCGGCATTGCCGCGCACAACTCGTAGCTCTGGGTACGTGACGGCCAGTGAGCTACTGAGCCTGTTCCCCCTGCCGCTGGGTGATCCCGTTCCCGGCCTCGAGGTCGGCGGTGCCCGCCAGTTGGCAATCCCGCGCTACGTACCCAGCAAGGGCCGTCGTCTGCTGATCGGACGCGATAGCTCTGGCAACCCGGTACCGGTCGCGCTGACCCAGGCAAGCGCCCGCTTGCACCTAGGGCTCATCGGGAGCACCGGCTCGGGTAAGACCACCGTCTTGATCCGCCTCATCATCGACGCTCTGGCCGAGGGCATCGGCGGCGTTTTCCTCGACCCCAAGGATGCGACCGAAAAACTGCTCGACCAGGTACCACCTGAGTACGCCGACCGGATCGTTGTACTCGATCCTGCACGTCCAGGGCCGCTGCCCGGTCTCGACCTGTTCGGCTCTGGCGATCCGGTCTTGCGCAGTGACGTGATCCTGTCGGTGCTCAAGGGCACATCGGAGAACTGGGGAGTCAGGATTGAGCGGTTTCTGCGGCTGGGTCTGCGTTCGCTGTCGGTGCTGCCCGATCCCGTGCTGTTCGATTGGTTGCGGCTCTACTCCGATCCGGCTGTTCGGCAGTCGGTCGTGGCGCGCATCACTGACCCGATCATCGCCGCCGAGTGGCGCACGTTCGAGGAGCTGAGCTCCCCAGAGCAACAGGCGTATGTGGCTCCGGCCCTAGCGCGGGTGACGGACCTGCTGTCACGTCCGGCCCTGCGGGCGGTGTTGAGCCAGCCCCATCCCAAGCTCAACCTGGAGCGGCTGCTGTCTGAAGGCCGCTGGCTCGTCATCGCCCTTAGTCCGGCCACGCTCGGCGAGCCTGCTGCGCAACTGCTCGGTGGCATCGTCACGTATTTGGTGTGGGCGGCGGTCGAGAAGCGAGCCGCCATCCCCGAGGCTAAGCGCCGTCAAGTCATGTTCGTGCTCGACGAGCTGCAAAGCCTCGCCAACCTGCCGGTGGGTCTAGAGATCTTCTTCGAGCGCACCCGCAGCCTCAACTGCGCGGTGGTGGTGGCCCTGCAAGCCCTGTCGGGACTTCCCGACTCCACTCGTGCATCAATGCTCGCCAACGTCGGCTCTCTGCTGAGCTTTCGGGGCGGCAGCGATGAGGCTTTGCGCCTCGCCCGTGAGCTGGCCCCCTTGACCGCCGCCGACATCATGGGCCTGGCTCGCTACGAGATCGGCGGCCGCGTCAACACCGGCATGGCCGGTCCTGGCCGAGCCGTCATCACCGGGACCACTGAGCCCTTGCCCCCGCCAACCGGCATGGCCGCAGAAATTCGCGCCTTGAGTGCAGAGCGCTACGGCCGCGATCCGTGTGAGGTCGAGGATCAACTACGGCAGCGGGGCGAGGCAACTGGCGAGGACATCGAATCGACAGCCCCCCTCGGGCGTACCCAAAGGCGGGACCGATGAGTCCGATCGCTCGTCCGTTCGCGTGGAGTCACCCCCGCCGCGATCTATCTGCCAGTGCCGACTTTGGAGAAACAAGAACGGCGAATCACTCGTCGTCGCTTTCTCGTATCTCCTCCGCCCGCCTCGACTTTGTCGCCTCTCGTCTCACTTCCATCGACCGTGGCGTGCTCGACGTCGTTGCGCGAACGCGGTTGTGCTCTGGGGCGCAACTAGAACGTTTGTTTTGGGCCGAAGGCAGCCCTGCCAGCCGCAGCCGTCAGGCTCGCCGAACCCTCAAGCGGCTAACCGACTGGCGCATCCTCGATCGCCAGCCACGCGTCATCGGTGGACAGCGAGCCGGGTCACGCGGCTACATCTACAGCTTGGGTCCGGCCGGGGTCCGGCTGCTGGCCCGTGAGACCGGCGTGCGGGTTCGCAGGCCGATCACCCCCGGCGAGCGTTATGTCCGTCACGTCCTGGCCTGCACCGAGCTAGTCGTCCAACTGACCGAGGCCGACCGCGCAGGCACCCTCGAAGTGATCGAGGTCCAGAGCGAGCCGCACTGTTGGCGCGGCTTCATCTCAGGCTTCGGGCGGCGCGTCATCCTCAAGCCCGACCTGTTCGTCCGCGTCGGCGTCGGGGCGCTGGAGGACCGCTGGTTTATCGAGATCGACCTCGCCACCGAGGCCAGCGGCACCCTCACCGCAAAAGTGCGCCGCTACCTGGATCACTTCCGTTCTGGAGCCGAGCAACGAGAGTTCGGCACCTATCCGCGGGTGCTGTGGGTAGTGCCTGACGCTCGCCGTCAGACACAGCTCGAGACCGTGCTTGGGGCATTGCCCGAGGGAGCCCGCCGTCTGTTCGCGGTCTGCTTGAGCGCAGAGACGATCCAGCGCCTAGCGACAGAGGCCCGCCCGTGACGCCGCGCAACGTCGTCATCGAGGGCGATGCCGCCGAAGTCGTGCGGACCCTGCCGGACTCCTGCGTGGACTGCGTGGTGACGAGTCCGCCCTACTTCAACGTGCGCCTCTACCGCAGCGGTGAAAGCGAGCTCGGGCAGGAAGTAGGAATTGAAGGCTGGGTTGCCCATCTGCGAGAAGTCGCCGCTGAGCTTGCCCGCGTGCTGACCCCTTGGGGCGGGTTCTGGCTGAACATCGGCGACGTCTACGCCCGCACTCCGGCCGAAGGCGCTCCGCCCAAGTCGCTATTGCTCGGCCCGGAGCGGCTCGCCCACGCCCTGCTCGCTGACGGTTGGCTAGTGCGTAACCGCGTGGCCTGGGCCAAGTCCAATCCCATGCCCTCTCCGGCGGCCGACCGGCTGAGTCCTAGCTGGGAGTTCGTCTACTTCCTGGTGCGCTCGCAGCGCTACTTCTTCGACCTCGACGCCATCCGGGAACCGGCGATCTCGGTCCGGCGTCCTGGCCGAGAGTCGCGTCGGGTCCGGCGCGGTCGGCGCGACCACGGCCATAGCGGGCTCGCCCAGATGCAGCGGCTCGGACGTAGTTCGCATCCGCTTGGAAAGAACCCTGGTGACTGGTGGCGCATTGGCGGTAGTCGCTCTCCCCATCACCCGGCCACTTTTCCGGCCGAGCTAATCCGTCGCCCGATCCTTGCTACTTGCCCAGAGAAGGTCTGCACCGCCTGCGACCAACCTTGGGAGCGCTCGCGCCAGCCCGTGCGTTTTGTTCGCGGCGTCGCGCAGCCTCGACTCCTAGTGCCTTGCGGTTGCGGATCTCCGACCCGGCCGGGGCTGGTGCTCGATCCGTTCATGGGCTCCGGCACCACGGCGGAAGTAGCCAAGGCTCATGGCCGCGACTGGCTGGGGATCGAGTTGAACGCCGACTACGTGCGCCTAGCCGAGCAGCGTGCCGGTGGCCCGAAGCGTGGATGGCCCGCCGGTCGGCGGGAGGGGGACGCCCTTCCTGCCGACCGTCCAAGTCATCCACGTCTAACGGAGGTCACATGACCCGAGCGCAAGAGGTCTACGAGAAGGTCAATCAGCTGATGGAGTCGGGCACGGAGCGCCCGGAGGCGTTCAAGCAGGTTGCCGAGCAACTTGGCATTCAAGTCAACAGCGTGCGCGGCAGCTACTACAGCTACTCCCGCGCCGGCGAGGGCGGCAAGTCTCGTCCACGTCGCCGAGTCACGATGCCGGATGATGCGCTCGCAGATGCCCGTGCGGCCCTGGAGCGCTCCCTTGATGCCATCGACCGCGAGGTCGAAGCCAGTGAGGAACGCGCCCGCGAGGCGGCAGCCGAGGCCAAGGAGCTGAAGGCCACCGCCGCCGAGCGCAAGCAGGCCATATCCGAGCGCCTGGAGGCGCTGCGATGACGGCTACCCGCAGGCTGATCGGACTCGTTCCGATCCGGCCTGCGGGGTCAACAAACACCTTGCCCCGCTGGGGTCATCAGCGGGAGAATTGTGGAGTCAACTAATGAAGAAAGGAGGGCCATTGACGAAGACCAAGAGACAACCGAGTCATCGGCGCTCAGCGCAATCACGGACTACGACGGCGATGCAACAGCCTCGTCATGGGCGCGGCCACCTGCGGGTTGACGCCCGTCCAGAGCTGCGGGCCGAGCCAGATTGGGACCGCTTCGCCTGGGCGCTCCTGCAATACGTCCGGGCCAAACGTGAAGCCGCCCGTACTGGAGGGTCGCTCGATGAGTAAGCCGCTCGCCCCCTCCCCCGCACGCACCAAGCGAGCCCTGTCCTACCTGCGGGTCTCATCCGAGGGCCAGGTCAATACCGATTATGTGCGCGACGGGCTCTCGATCGAGGTTCAGCGCGACAAGCGCGACAGCAAGGCTGCCGAGCTGGACGCCGAGGTAGTCGAGGAGTTTGTCGATCCCGGCCGCAGCGCCTGGGTGGACCTGCACAAGCGCAAGGAGTTCCTGCGCCTGCTGGAGCGCCTACGCGAGTACAACGCCCACCCCGGCACCTTCATCGACTACGTGATGTTCCTCGATTTGTCGCGCTGGACCCGCAGCGCCGAGGACCACTTCCGCTGTCGTCGCCTGGTGCGGGAGACCGGCGCGCGGTTGGTGTCCATCCACGAGCCGATGGTGGGCGAGGACACGCCGGAGGCGTTCGTGATGGAAGGCTGGCTCGCCGTCAACAACGAGTACGAGTCGATGAAGATTTCCCGCAAGGCCCGCCTGGGCATCCACAAGAAGGCGAGCTACGGCGGCAGCTATGGCGGGCGACGCCTCGGCTACGTCAAATGCGTGGTCACGCTGCCTGATGGTCGCCAGGTATCCGATGTCGCGCCCGATCCCGACCGCCACGACTTCATCACCGCCGCCTTCAAGCTCTACGCCAGCGAGACCTATTCGATCCCGCAGCTTTCCGACGAGCTGTACCGACTTGGCCTGCGCAGCTATCCGACTCGCAGCCACGCCGAAGGCAAGGTCGGCACCGCTGCTTTGCAGCGCCTACTGCGCAACCCCTACTACGCCGGGTGGATCGTCTACAAGCGCGGCAAGCCGGACGCCGAGACGTTCAAGGGTCGCCACGATGCCCTCATCGACCAGGAGACCTTCGAGAAGGTCCAGCGGCTGCTGGACGAGAAACGAGTCGCCGGAGAGCGACCCCGCAAGCGACAGCACTACTTGCGCGGCAGCATCTTCTGCGCCGGTTGCGGCAGCCGCCTGACCTACGGCGTCAGCACCGGACGAAACGGCCGCGGCTACGCCTACTACTTCTGCGCCAGCCGGGTCAACCGGACGGCCTGCGCCGAGCGCGTCAACGTCCGACCCGAGCTGATCGAGGCCGCGATCCAGCGCATGTACCGGGAGCATCCCATCTGCATCGACACCGACGACTTGGAGCGGCGCAAGGAGGCGATCCGCGCGATGGCGACGGTCGCCCTGGAAAGCCTTGAGTACGTCCGCGCCACGCAGACCGAACTGATCGCGCGGCTTGAAGCCAAGCAGGACGCACTCGTAGATATGCGCTTTGCCGAGAAGTCGATTTCAGCCGAGGTCTTCACGCGCAAGCAGGCAAAGCTCGACGCCGAGCTTGCCGCCGCCCATCAGTCGCGGGCCGAGACCGAAGGGCAGTTGAAGCTGGAGCAGGACGACCTCATCATGGCCTTGGAGTTGGTGGACGACATCGAGGCCGTCTATGCGCAGGCCGCCGAGCGGACGAGGCGCGGTCTGAACCAAGCCTTCTTCAAGCGCATCAAGATCACGGCGCGCTGGGACGACGAGCATCACTGCCCGCGCGTCGAAGTCGCAGGCGCCGAGCTAACTGAGCCCTACGCCGCTCTACTTGCCGACAACACTGCCGACGAAATGATGGCGTGGGTCCGAGAGGTCCAAAACGCCAGAAAACGCCCCCAGAGGCCGGACGGGCGACTCCCAGGGACGTTTTCTGATGGCGATGTTTCGATCTTCGTCAAAATGGCGGAGAGGGCGGGATTCGAACCCGCGATGGAGTTTGACCCCCATACTCGCTTAGCAGGCGAGTGCCTTCAGCCTCTCGGCCACCTCTCCCAGTTTGGGAACGCCAGAGTTTAGAGGCTGCTGCATGGCATATCGCGAGCCGTGTCGAGCAAGCGCGTAGCATCTGCTTGCACGCGGAAGGGTGGCAGAGCGGTTGAATGCACTGGTCTTGAAAACCAGCAGGCGGGCAACCCCCGCCTCGGGGGTTCGAATCCCCCCCCTTCCGCTCATTGTCGAGCGCCAAGGCGCTGCTCGATGAGCGCATGGACGCCGTGAAACTAGGGGCTATTCGTCGAGCCCGTTTCGACGATCGCCGCAGGGGGTAGCCAAGGGACATGCCACTTGGGACTTCCATCTTCCTGATCGCCGTAGGGGCGATCTTGCGCTACGCCGTGACGGCAACTGTCTCGGGTATCTCGATCACGACGGTCGGGCTGATCCTGATGATCGTGGGAGCTGTCGGTCTTGTGCTGTCGATCTTCTACATGATCAGCGCAGGAGCTCGCGGCGGGCGCGTTGTGCGCGAGCGCGTCGTCGAGCGCGACCCCTACTAAGCCAACAAGCCCAACCGCGCGGCGGCAAACCGCGCTGAGCTGGCCTTTATCGCCGCTCTGTTCAATATCGCCTGCGCGCGTAGTCAAGAGCCTGCCGAAAGGTAGACACGTGCGGCATGAATGAGTCGAGACTCGACTCGAAGAACGCCGTCGTCGGCCCTACGATCAGAGCGCATGGACAGCACCGGCCCGCAGCAAGACAAGACGCAGCAAGACAAGAGACTGAATCGCCGGACCTTCGTCAAGGGCGGCCTCGCCGCTGGAGGGCTGCTCGCTGCGGGGGCTGGGCTCGGCATCGATCGCCTCGCTGACGCCAGCGAAGACACGGGACACAGCCAGGCGCCGCGTACGGCAGCGCACGTACCTGCGCCAACGCCGAAGCAGCCAAACATCCTCGTGATCCTCGTCGATCAGTTGCGCTACCCAGTGTGGTTCTCGCCGATGGGAGACGGCACGGCTCTTCCCCCCAACTTGCGACGCCTACGCGAGAACGCCGTCTCGTTCTCAGGCCACTACACGGCGGCCAACGACTGCACGCCGGCGCGCTCGACGCTGCTGACGGGCCTCTACACCCACCAAACGGGCTGCATGATCACAGGCGGCTCGACGCTCGACCCAGGTTTTCCGACGTGGGGCACGATGCTGCGTGAGCACGGCTACCACACGCGCTGGTACGGCAAGTGGCACTTGACTCATCACGACGGGCAGTGGGGCCCGGTTCGCGGTACGCGCGCGCTGCAGCGCTATGGCTTCGGTGGTGGCACGTTCCCCTCGCCCAACGGCGCTCCTGGCCAGGGCTGGCGGCTGGACGGACACATCGCGCGGCAGTTCGCGCGTTGGTTTCGCCACGAGCGCAGCGCCGAGCCGTGGTGCACGACGGTCTCGTTCGTCAACCCGCACGACATCGCCTGGTGGTACATCTGGAGCAACCGCGTCGCGGCCGAGTCCAGCGCACCACCGGTCACAGAAGGGCTGCCTGCCAACTTCGAGACACCTGAACTGCTCAGCGACCGACGCAAGCCGCTGCTGCAGCGCTCGCTGCAGCAGACAGCGGCCGCCTCGTTCGGCAAGGTGCCCTTCGAAGGGCCTGAAGTGGCGGCAGTGTGGAGCGAGTTCCTCAACCTCTACGCGAAGCTGCAGCGCGAGGTCGACGTCCACATCGGCAACGTGCTCGACACGCTCGAAAGTCGGCCTGAGGTGGCAGAAAACACGGTTGTCGTGTTCACCTCAGACCACGGCGAGTACGGCGGCTCGCACGGACTGCGCGGCAAGGGTGCAGGCGCCTACGAGGAGGCAATCCACGTGCCGCTGTTCGTCAAGGACTACCGCGGCGAGCTGACGCAGGCGCCAGAAACGCTGCGCACGCAGCTGACCTCGAGCGTCGACATCGCCCCGCTGCTGCTTGCGATCGCCACTAGCTCAAACGCGTGGCGCGAACAAGACCACTACTCCCACCTCGCCGAACGCGCAGACCTTGCAGCGATGCTTGCCGATCCGCAGGCCCCAGGACGTCCGTTTGTGCTGCACACGACCGACGAGACGGTGACGGAGTTTGCGATCGAACCGTACGCCGCCGAAGCTCCCCTGCACGTGATCGCGCTGCGCACGCAGGAAGCGAAGTACGCGACGTATTCGAACTGGTCGCAGTCGGGCATCGACCTGCTGCCTGCAGGGCAGGAACAGGAGCTCTACGACTACGGCAGCGACAACGGTCGCATGGAGCTGCACAACAGCGCAGGCGAGCAACTCGGCCTTCAGGGGTCGTTGGCTCAGACGTTCGAACAGGCGCTAACGGGCGAGCTGCGCCAGCCACTCCCCCCGCGCCTGAACGCAGCTCACGGACGTGGCTTCACCGACTACTTCACGACCGCCAAAACGGCTGCAGACAACGCGGCAGCAGTGCACGAAAGGCACGCGCGGAAAGTCTTCGAAGGACTCGAAGAACCAGGCGCAGCGACAGGTGAAACGCGCTTCCGCAGGCTCAGGCGCGCTTCACGTGCGAGGCGCCAATGACAGCGCCGGCGGCGTTGAGCGCCTGCACCTGCACGTAGTCGACAGACGGAAGATCAGGAACGTGCAGCGCCGTCTCAAAGCCTGACTTCGCTGCGCTTGCAACAGCGCTGAGAGTCGATGCCGAAGAACCGGCCAGCACACGCCAGGAGGCGACTTGCGTCGCGCCATTCCAGCTTGCATAGACGATCGCCGCAGCAGCCCCCGCATTGTGAGCCTCTGGAGCACGCACGACGGCGAGCGCCGGCGTGTCGACAGGCTGTCCCACCCACGGCAGCCTGTAGGCGCGATACGACTCGTACGTCGCAGGCAGGTGCGCGTCGAACAAGAGTGCGCCGTTCGCGCTGAATTCAGAGAAGTAGGGCGCCTCGCCCCAGCCGACCATCCAATCGCCGTCAGCCAGCTGCTGCACGTTCCCCTGGCTGCCTGCGACCAGTGGTTGATGCGGGTGCGTCGCTTCGCGCACGAGCGTCGCCGTCTTCTGCTGGAAGTCGAGCCGCAGCTTGATCGCGCGCGACTGAGAGTGGACGGCAGGCGTGGCTCCATTGTCGAAGAACGTGATCGTGCCGTCAGGCTGCTCGCGCGCGTCGTGCTGCCACGCCGTACCAGTGCCGGCGCCCATCGCAAAGCTCGAGTGCTTGCCGCCCAGTCGCCAGCGCACCTCGCCGCTGCGCGCGTCGACGTCGTAGGCAGCCCATGTGTTGCGCGCATCGATCAGCAAGCTGCCGTCGTGCTGCACGTCGATCGCATTGATGTGGAAGTAGTCGAACGGCGTCGTGCGACTGGCGTGCTTGGCTGACGCGTACGAATCGCTCAGCGGCACATGATCGAGACTGTGCCACTCGTACATCACGAGGCCTGTCTTCAAGTCGATCTCCTGCATCAGCGTGTCCGCCACAGCCGCGTCCCGCGGTCCGCCGACAGACGAGAGGTCGCAGTCGATCCCGTCGTAGACGGTGATCAAACCGACGCCTTGCGGCGTGATCTGAAATTCGTGCAGATCCGGCTGGTAGCCATTGCCGGCGCGCACCACGGCAAGCCGACGATAAGAGCTGTCGGCGATCACCTCGCCCGCCTTGCTCGAGGAGCGGGTGATCAATGGGTCCTGCCACCACGTGAGCACATCTTTGCCTTCGTACTGCTGCACGCGGAAGTCTGCAGCACGCGTGCCCGTCGGCGAGAGCGGCTTGAACCACAGCACCGACCCGTTTTCATCGAGGATCATCGGCCCGTATTGACCGGGTCCCGAGTAGGGCGCAATGAAGATGTCACCCGGCGTCGTGCCCGCTGCATGAGCGGTGACAGCAACGCTCGGTGGTTGCAGCTCTGGGCGTGAGTGGAAGCTCTCGTAGGAGGCCTTTTGCGGGGCCGGGCGCGGGCTGCCGCCGGCGTGACCGCCGTGGTCCTGCACAGCAGCCGTGAAGCTCCACGCGAACGGAATCGCCTGCCCGCCGTCGTGCAGCACGGCGTGAACGCTCACACGCTCGCCCTGAGAAAACGGCCTCGCCGGCACGAAGCTCGCCCCGTCGCCCTGTGAGTAGGGCAGCAGTCGCCCTGGATGGGCGCCACTGCGCGAGCCGCGCGCGCTCACGTCAGAGAGCTCGCTCGCAGGCGCTCCCAACATGCTCAGCTGCGTCGAGACCGACGCATCACGCGATTCAGGCGCCGGTGAGACCGTCACACGGGAGTCGGCCAGCGCGGCTGAGACGTCCAGCCGTGGCGGCACGCAGCTCGGCGAGACCGCCGGTTCGTGGAACTTGCTGCTCTGAGCCTGCGGGTCGGCCCCCGCGCCGGAGCAGCCTGCCAGCGCGAGCAACCCGAGCAAGCCCGCGAGCGCGAGCCGTCGGCTCACCCTTTGACCGTGGCCGACGTCCCGAGCACGTTGCCCGAAGAGTCGAGTGCCTGCACGGCGAAGTAGGGACCGCCGCTTACCTTGATCGTCGTCTCGAAGCCCGACTTCGCCGTCGTCGCGCCCGGCGCGAGCGCCGCTGCAGAAGCACCCGTCTCGAGCCGCCAAGAGGCGATCGCAGTAGCTCCGTTCCAGCTCGCGTACGCATTCCCACCGCTGACTGCAAGCGCCGGCCTGCCCGGCGCAGTCGCGCTCCACGGTGCGAGATACGTGCGGAAGTCCTGCACGTTCTTGCCGAGCGTGCCGTCGAGCAGCACGTGTCCGAAGGAGTCGTACTCAGTGAAGTTCGGCAGGCCGCCGTAGCCCATCAGCCAATCCCCGCCTGGCAGGCTCAGCGTGTTGCCCTGGCTCGACGCGAGCAGCGTCTTCGACGGGTTCGTGAACGCCTTCACGAGGCTGACCGTGTGGGCGGCGAGATCTGGGTTGAGCAGCAGGCCACGCGACTGCTTCTCCTTTGGCGGCGTCGAGCCGTTGTCGAACACCGAGATCAGCCCACCTGGCTGCCATTCAGAGTCGTGCTGCCAGTAGAAGCGCGTGCCCGCCCCGAGCTTGAAGCTCGAGTGGCTGCCGCCGAGGCGCCACTTGATGCCGCCACCAGCGATGTCGACGTCATACAGCGCCCACGTGTTGCGCGAGGACAGCAGCACGTCGCCGTTTTCGCCAGGGTCGACCGTGTTGATGTGCACGTAGTCCCACGGGTAGTGGTACTTCGGCGCCGGGTTGTTCGATTCGGACAGCGGGATGTGCCCAAGCGCGTGCCACTCCCACATCACGAGGCCGGTCTTGACGTCGATCTCCTGAATCACAGAGTCGGTCAGCACGCCGTCGGACAGCCCGTGCTGCCCTGAGAGGTTCATCTGGATCGGGTCGAAGTCGTCAATCCACGCTGTGCCTTCTGGCGTCAGGCGAATCTCGTGCAGGTCGGCGTGGTAGCCGTTGCCCGCTTTGACGCTCGCCACGTGCTGGTAGGAGGTGTTGTAGATCTCATCCTCGCCCTGGCCAAAGCCGACCTCGAGGATGCGGCCCTGCCACCACGTCAGCACAGGCTTGCCCTGATACTGCTGCACCTGCAGGTTCGTCGCCGACTCACCTGCAGGCAGTGGTTTGAACCACACGAGGCTGCCGTCCTGTTCGGCGATCATCGGGCCTGGCGTGCCCTTGCCTTGATACGGCGCCATGAACAGATCGCCCGGCGCGGCGCCCGCCTTGGCCGGCGTCGTGATGCGCACAGTCGACGGCGTCAGCGATGGTGCCGAGCGGTAGTGCTGGATCGCTTTCGGGTCACCTGGGTTGAGCGGAAACTGCTTCTGGCCGACAGGCGCCTGATGGGCGATCGTGAAGCTCGTGCTCACCGCCTGCCCGCCGACGGTCGCGTGGACGGTCACCTTCTCGCCCGCGCGGAACGGACGGCTCGGCAGGAAGCTTTCGCCGGTGCCCGTCGAATAGGCACGCAGGACACCCGTATGGGCGCCGCTCTGGGAGCCTGAGACCTTCACGCCGGAGACCTTCGTGCCGGCTGGGCCGAGAAAGCTGATCTGTGTCGCAGGCGAGGCGTCGGGCGTGCCCGGCTGCGGTGAGACGGCAACCGTGCTGATGTCGGCGGCATGCGAGATCGAAGCGCTCAACGTCGCCGACGTAGCCGGTGAGGCGCCGCCGCAGGCGCCCAGCGCAGCGGCAGCCGCCAACGCGCCAACTGTCAACCCAAGCAGTCGGAGCGTTCTCATACGGCTATGCCCGCTGCTGCGACTGACTGCATCGCGCGGGCGCGGCTGGCACTGGCTCTGCACTGCCGGCCATCCTAGCCATCGCCGCTGTCG
>OUNM010257648.1_pt1 | contig 25915 bp, 24 predicted proteins | sample 1769961 | NCBI WGS metagenome assembly OUNM01 (sample SAMEA3914820, study PRJEB12502) | metagenome | biome: forest; material: soil | place: USA | collected 2012-03-12 | depth 0.3 m | reverse complement strand
TCGATGCCGAGGCTGATCAGGATGTCGCGTAGATTCTGGCCGCCCCACGCCATCGGCCAGGCGGCGACCGCGCGCTCGCGGATCGTCCGAGAAGGATCGGGCACCATCGATGCCTCGGTGACCTCGTGGATCCGGCCGAGGCCGTGGCAGCGCGGACAGGCGCCCTCGGGCGTGTTGGGCGAGAAGGATTCTGCCTCAAGATGGGCTTGGCCCTGCGGATATTCGCCGGCGCGCGAGTAAAGCATTCGCAGTAGGTTGGAGAGGGTGGTGACGCTGCCGACCGACGAGCGGGTGGTTGGCGATCCGCGCTGCTGCTGCAGTGCCACTGCCGGCGGCAGGCCCTCTATCTCGTCGACCTCGGGCACCTCCATCTGGTGGAACAGGCGGCGCGCATAAGGCGAGACCGATTCCAGATAGCGGCGCTGGGCCTCGGCATAGAGGGTCGAGAAAGCGAGCGACGACTTGCCCGATCCCGACACGCCGGTGAATACGACCAAAGCGTCGCGCGGTATGTCGACATCGACATTCTTGAGATTGTGCTCGCGCGCGCCGCGAACGCGGACGAAGCCGGAGGCCTTGTTATCTCGCATGCGAACCTCCTGGGCCCCTGATACGCCCGGGCGTTCGGTTCGGTTGCATGGCGGGGGCTGGGTCGTCCTCTTCAGATCAAATGACCGAGCCAAGTCGACATAGGGTGTCGATGCGACGACAGGTTGCCAGATCCCACGACTCGATACGGAATGGCGATAGCCGCGAGCGCGCTGACGCTCGAATTGGTGGCCGGCTGGGGCCCGTGCCTTGATGTCATCCGAACGAAAACCGTCGTTCGACGCGGCCAGACGGGATCGCGGGCGAGTGCCCAATCCAGCCCTACCAAAGCTTCGGCCGAGCACGGCTGATGCGAAGCAGACCGAGAAGGAATCAGGAGAGGCGCTTGGACTCGGGAATGGCCGACTATGGGCGCACTGCTGCTCAGCGCCCTCGATCTCGAACTAGTCGCCAGCTGAACTGTGTCGATTATATGCCAAGCGCGCGCCCAGCTTGGCGCTCACTGGGCATCAGTGTTACGCGAGGCGTACCCGATCATGAGCTGCTGTTTTCGTTATCGGTCCGGGTCCGGTAGGCAAGGCGTGGCCGTGTCGACAAACTGGAGGAGGCCTCGCGCTTTCAGCAAGGCATCCTCGGAAGGCGGACGCCCTTGAAACGCCACAAAGCTTTCGCTTGCCTCTCGGCTGTCGCCTGGCGCCAAAATCTCGCGGCGGAAGCGTGCTGCCAGCGCAGGGTCGAAGATATCGCCTGATCGGACGAAAGTCGCGAACGCGTCGGCGTCGAGCATCTCCGACCATAGATAGCTGTAATAGGCCCCGGCGTAGCCGCCGTCGAAAATATGGGTGAAATGCGGCAGGCGGTGGCGGATGCCGATCGCTTCGGGCATCCCGATCCGCGCCAGCGCCTCCGCCTCTACAGCACGCACATCGGGCGCCTTTTCGGTACAGCTGTGAATTGCGAGATCGACGATCGACGCGCCGGCCAGTTCAACCGTCGCAAATCCCTGACCGAAATTGTCCGCATGACCGATCGCCTCGATCACCGGCGCTGGCACGCCGAAGCTCGCGAGCACCTCAGGCGAGACAATCCAGTGCTCCATGAACTTACTGGGAAACTCGACGAAGTCCCGCGGGACGGCCGTGCCCGAAAGGCTCGGATAAGTGACGTCTGAGAGCAAGGCATGGAGCGCATGTCCAAATTCATGGAAGAGCGTGCGCGCCTCGTCGATCGAGAGCCGAGTGTCTTCTTCAAGCCTGGCATAGTTGGCCACGGTATAGACGATCGGCAGCACCGGCCCATCGAGCCGCTCCTGCACACGCAGGCTACCCATCCACGCACCACCATGTTTTTCGGGCCGCGCGAAATAGTCGGTGAAGAGCAGGCCAACGTCGCCCTTCGCGTCGCTCACCGCCCAAGAGCGGACGTCAGGATGCCAGCCTGGAATGTCCGTGCGCTCCGAGAAACTGAGCCCGAAGAGGCGTTCAGCGCAGCTAAAGGCGGCGGCACGCACCTTGTCGAGCGTCAGGTGCTGCTTCACGCAGGCGCCATCGAGCGCATAACGTTCGCTGCGGACCTGCTCGGCATAATAGCGCCAGTCCCACGCCGCGATCGGCGTCTCTCCGGCCCGGCGCTGGAGTTCGGCCTGCTCCTCGAGCGCGCTCAGCCGCGCAGGGGTCCAAATCCGTTGAAGCAGGGCCATGGCGGCTTCAGGCGTGCGAGCCATGCTGTCCTCCAGCTTCTCCGCAGCGAAGGTTGCATGGCCGAGCAGGAGGGCGCGCTCGTGGCGCAGGGCGACGATCTCTGCCATGATCGGCCAGTTGTCGTGCTCACCGCCATCGCAGCGGCCGATGAAGGCGCGCCAGACCTTTTCACGCAGATCGCGCCGGTCGGAGAAGCTCAGGAAATCCTCGACCTCGCCTCGATCGAGCGTGAACAGATATCCGGGGACTCCGGCGGCATCGGCCCGACGCGCTGTGGCGGCCCTGAGTGTGTCGGGCAGGCCCACACACTCTCCTTCTTCCAGGTGCAAGCTCCATGCAGCGTTGGCGGCCAGCACGTTCTGACCGAACCGAACCGAGAGTCCGCCCAGTCGCTCCTCGATCTCCGCGAACCGCGCCTTGGCCGGCACGTCCAGCAACGCGCCACCGGCGACGAAGCCGCGATAGCTGTTCTCGGTCAGCCGGCACTGTTCGGTGGAGAGTGACATGCGATCCCGCCAGACGACGGCGACGCGATCGAAAATCCGCCGGTCGTGCGCGATCGCGACGGCGTGGCGCGTGAGCCGAGCCGAGACCTCAGGCTCTATCGCGCGGATGTCGGCATCGGCCTGCGCCGATGAGAGGGTCCAGAAAACACGGCGCACGCAAGACAGCCGCGTACCCGATCTCTCGATCGCGGCCAGCGTGTTGGCGAAGTCTGCGGGTGCGGTATCGGTCGCGATCGCCTCGATCTCGGCGCGATGGACTTCGATCGCGACATCGAGCGCGGGAAGAAAATGCTCGGTCTGGATGCGCCCGAAAGGCGGCGCCTGGAAAGGGCCGGTCCAGTCATCCAACAGGGGATTCGACAACCTCATCGGTATGCACCTCGAAGCGGGTGAGCTGGGCGAGGCCGAACGCCGTGGTAAGCGCGGCGTCGGTCGCGTCGCGACCGCGCGCCATCAGGATGCGGCCGATGCGTCGCTTGTTGTGCCGCGCATCGAAGACAAACCATTGCCCGTCCAGATACACTTCGAACCAGGCCGAGAAATCCATCGGCGCGTCGATCGGCGGAATGCCGATGTCTCCAAGATAGCCCGTGCAGTAGCGCGCCGGTATGTTCATGCAGCGACACAACGTGATCGCGAGATGCGCGAAGTCGCGGCAGACGCCCGTCCTTTCCTGATGCGCGTCCCACGCCGTCTTGGACGATCGGGCGTGCTGATAGCCGAACTCCACATGGCTGTGGGTGAAATCGACGATGGCCTGCACCCGCGCCCAACCGCCCTCGATATGGCCGAAGTTGGCCCAGGCGGTGTCGGCCAGTCGATCCGTTTCGCAGTAGCGGCTGGCGAGGAGGTAGATGATCACATCGTCGGGCAGCTCGTCGATCGCCATCTGGCGGGCGCCTGGGGCAACGACGTCGAGTTCCCCCGAATCCTCGACAAGGATGTCGCATCGCAGATCCAGACCGCCCGCGGGCACCGTGAGACGCGTGCAGATATTTCCGAATCCGTCGAGATAATCGTAAAGCGGCACGTCGGGCGAAGCGAGGATCCGATGCGTCGTACGCAGATCGCGGTGCCGCGACGGATGGACGCTGAGCAGCGCCAGCATCGGCACCGGAGTGTCCGCATCGAAGCGTATGTCATAGCCGGTGCGGATCAGCATCGGATGTTCCTTCCAGGTGGGAGCTTCGGTGCGAGGCAACGGTTTTCGCGCCTGATGTCTGGCCGTCCATGGCGATCTCGACCGAGACCTCCATGTCGATGAAACTGTCCGGAAATCCCATCCAGGTGCCGGAGAGCGGAACCGCCTGATAGGGATCGCGCGCCACGGCAACGCGGATAAGGCCTCGACTGCCGACGATGCCATTGGTCGGATCAAACTCGATCCAGCCTGAGCCCGGCAGGAAGATGCGCACCCAGGCATGGGTGTTGCCTCCGCCGACGCGCCCCTCGCCGACGCCCGACGCATAAACATATCCCGAGACAAAACGCGCAGCGAGACCGAGGGCGCGCACGGTCTCGACCATCAGCACGGCATAGTCGCGGCAAGTGCCTCGGCGATTTTCCAATGTTTCAAGCGGCGTCTGCGTGCCCTTCTCAGGGCGACCGACATAGGTGAAGTCACGCCGGATTGTCTGGGTGATCTCGGTCAGCATCGCGAGCGTCTCGGTTTTTCCGTCGAGGCGGACGAAGCGACGCGCCCAGCCATCGATCACGCGCCACGGATCATGATGTCCTCGCTCGATCGACCGCAGAAGATCGGGCATGTCCTCCGATGAATAGGTGAAGGGATAGCAGCGGGCATACTCCTCCACCATCATGGCGTCGTGCTCCAGCGGGACATGCTCCATTCGCACGCGGCTCGCGAACCGCAGCGCGTCGGCGCGCCCGTCGAAACGCGCCACCGCGACCGAATTGCCGAATACGTCGTGCAGCCAGCGAAGGTCGGCGGGCACGGGATCGATGTCGAGCCCGGCCTCGATCACGCGTTGATCGTGTCCCTCCCGCGGCCGCAGCATCAGACGATGCTCGCCAAACGCGACCGGGCGTTTGTACCGATAGGTTGTGACATGATCGATGGTAAGAAAGGTCATGGCCGGAGACGATCGTTCCAAGGCGCCGGGAGCGCCGAGCAGGCTGCTCGGGGCGAACGATCCCCCGCCGGTCGAGATCATCAACCAGTGGGGGCGTTCACCGTTCCTGTTGGTGGCAGATCATTGCGGTAAACGCATTCCTCATGCGCTGGGCACGCTGGGGCTCCGCGTCGCGGATCAAGAACGACACATCGCCTGGGACATCGGCACCGCGTCGCTGGGAGAGTGCCTGGCGAACACCCTCGATGCGGTGTTTCTGCGACAGCCTTATTCGCGCCTGGTCATAGACTGCAATCGCGATCCCGACGCTATGGACGCTATCCCCGCGACCAGCGACGAAACGATAATCGCGCGCAACCAACTTCTCTCACCGGAGGATCGCGCAGCGCGGGTCAGCGAGATCCACGAGCCCTATCATCGTGCTATTGCAGCGGAAATCTGCCGCCGCTCGCAGACCGGCCTGTCGACGCTGCTAGTGTCGCTGCACAGCTTCACGCCCGTCATGGCCGGATTTGTACGACCCTGGCAGATCGGCGTCCTCCATGATGGCGCAAACGATGCGATGGCGTTGCGGCTGCTTGCGTGGCTACGCGCGCAGAAGCGCTGGGTTGTCGGCGATAACGAGCCCTACCGGATGGATTCGACCGACTACACGGTACCCCGTCACGCCTTTGCGGCGGGGCTCGGTTATGTGGAGATCGAGGTTTCGCAACGCGAGCTTAGGGCGGAGTCGGGATGGAGAGCATGGTGTGACGCTCTTACCCAAGGACTGCCGATGGCTATTAGACGCTGAGGGTTCATTGCACGACAATCGACGTTCGGCAGTGGTTTCGTTGGCGGCGGTGGCAACTGCACCGGGGGGTTCATTCGGACCCAGGGCAAATGGATCGAGGAGGAGCGCGATTGTCATCGAGGCCGTAAGGTTGGCTTTCCGTCGCGAAAACAACCTTCGACAGGCTGAGCGACGAGGAAGGGGCACCCCAACCAGCGCAGCGAGGACATCGCTCAGTCCGGCGGCCAATGATAATTCTCTAGTCATAAACTAGAGTTTTCTTGCCGGGGTTTCCTCGCCACTGCTATCCCTCAGATGTGGAGCATCAACCGATCGCTATGGGGAGTAGATGTCGTGCCCAGCGAAACCGAGGAACTGATCATTCCCGGCCTATACGACAGCGCGCCGGAGCACTGGCAAAGCCGTTGGCTGCACGCGCGCGCACAGGCACAGCGTGTCGAACTCGGCCAATGGGACGATCCATCCCGCGACGTGTGGATCGCCCATCTCGATCGCGCGATCGGACGTCAGCGCCAGCCCGTGCTTCTTGTCGCGCACAGCCTCGGATGTCTCGCTGTGGCGTGGTGGGCGCGCCAGGCATCGGTTGCGCGTCTCGCCAAGGTACGGGGCGCGCTGCTGGTCGCGCCGCCTGACGTCGACCGACCGGATGCGGTTCCAGTACTACGCCGGTTCGCACCCGCCCCCATGGATCACCTGCCCTTCCCCAGCCTGCTGGTGGCAAGCAGAAATGACCCTTACGCCACGTTCGAACGCCTCGCCGAGCTTGCCCAGGCGTGGGGCGCGGGCCTCGCGGATGTGGGATGGCTCGGCCACATCAACGCGGAATCCGGTTTGGGCGACTGGCCCCAGGGCGTCGCGCTCCTGGACTTGCTCCGCCACGGCATCGCCTGCGTCTCCTCTCCTGGCCACATCATCCTCTCTCCCCTCGAGCAAGCCAGCGGAAAGGGCTCGCGCGCATGACCAGCCACAACTCCATCGACTTTCCGCAGGAGGTCGAGCTCGTCATCGACGCGCTACGTCATGCGCGCATCGACTGGCGCGGCGGCCATGCACGTCACGCCGAACGTGGCGTTCATTTCCCCTCCCGCGAGGCCTTGAAGCGGATCATGCGCGAGCTCGGCGCAGCGCTCTTCCCGCTGCGACTGGGGCCGCCGGAGCTTCATGCGGGAAATGAGAACGCCTATGTCGCGGCCACGCTCGAGACCATCCTCGACCAGCTCTCGGCCCAGTTGATCCTCGAGTTCGACCTCTCAGAACCGGGCCGCCAGACGCGGGACGCGGCGGAGCGGGCGATCGCGATCACAGGCGCACTGGCCGGCAGCCTCGCCGACATCCGCCGCACGCTCGATAGCGATGTCGAGGCCGGATACCGGGCCGATCCGGCCGCGCGCAGCGTGGACGAGATCCTGCTCTGCTACCCGTCGCTGATCGCGGTCATCCATCACCGGATCGCGCATCTCCTCCATGTCGAGGGCGCACCGATCGTCGCGCGCACGATCACCGAGATCGCCCATCAGCGAACAGGCATCGACATCCATCCCGGCGCGCGCATCGGGCCCAGCTTCTTCATCGACCATGGGACCGGCGTCGTCATCGGCGAGACGGCGGTCCTGGGCGCGCGGATCCATCTCCATCAGGGCGTCACCATCGGCGGCCTCGGGACCGAGCGGGGCCAGCGCCGCCACCCGCAGATCGGCGACGGCGTAACCATCTATCCGGGTGCGGCGCTGCTTGGCCCGATCACGATCGGCGCCCGCAGCATCATCGATGCCAACGTCGTGCTGCGCGGCGATGTGCCGCCCGACACCTTCGTCTGCGCGCCCGAGCCGATCCATCGGCCCCTGCCCGCGTCATGACGGTGAACCTTCCCACCAACCTGCTGCGGACCTTCGTCGCGATCGTCGACACGGGCTCGATGCTGGGCGCAACAGAGCAGGTCTATCTCACCCAGTCGGCGCTCAGCCTCCAGATCAAGCGTCTTGAGGACATCCTCCAGCAGCCGCTGTTCGTCCGCGAGGGCCGGCGGCTGGTCCTGACCCCGCAGGGCGAACTGCTGGTCGACTATGCCCGGCGCGTGCTGGCGCTGCACGACGAGGCGCTTGCTGCTTTCAACTCGGGCCAGTTCGATGGCCCTGTCCGCGTGGGCATGGTGCAGGATTTCGCGGAGACGCTGCTGGGCGGCGTGCTGAACAGCTTCGGCAAGCTTCATCCCGACGTGCAGCTTTATGCCCGCGTGTCGGGCACCGCCGAACTGCTCTCCATGATCGACAAGGGAATGCTGGACATCGCGATCGGCTATGCCTGCGCCGATGACCCGGACGCGATCGCGCTGGCCCCGACGATGTGGTTCGGCTCGGCTGACAACGCCGCCAGGGACATCGTGCCGCTGGCCGTACTGGATCGCCCCTGCCGGTTTCGCGAGGCCGCGACGAGCGCGCTGGATGCGGCCGGTCGCCCGTGGCGGATCGCATTCGAGACGCCCAACCTTTCCACGTTGCGGGCTGCGGTGGAGGCTGGCCTCGGTCTTACCTGCCGCTCCCACCTTCTGTTCCCCGAGGGCGCTCCATTGGAGAGCGATCAGCTGCCGCGGCTGGCCGATGTCGCCTATGTCGTGCGCAAGGGTCGCGAACTCGGCAAGCCGGCATCCCAACTCGCGCGACTGGCCGCGGACGTAGTGGGCACGATCTGATGATGGATCATCAATCCAGTCTCGCCGAACTCATTGGTTGGTGCCGATTCCAGCCCTTAACTCCAGGCTGGACGCACTCGCTGCCATGGAGTTCGACCTTGCCCAAGGATGCCCCGGAGGAAACGCTGGCCGCCCAATTCCGGGCACTGACCGCGGAGCGCGAGCGGAGCTGGCCCCCCGAACAACTCGCGCGCAACATCGCTCAGCGGCAAAGTCTGCTGGATCGGTTCGATCAGTCCCGCGTGATTGCCGTAGGCCATCAGCTTCCCGATTTCGAGCTGATCGAGCTGAGCGGCGAACACATCCAACGTTCCGATCTGGCCATGAGACGCGGCCATCTGCTGATCTTCTTCCGCTATGCGCAGTGCCCGGCGTGCAGCATCGCCCTTCCCTATTACGCGCGCCGACTGTGGCCGGGCCTTGCGGCGCGTGACATCGGGGTGATCGCCATCAGCGGCCAGCGCCCCGATCTTCAGCGCGCCGTTCGCGATCCGGCTACGCTGCCCTTTCGCATGGCAAGCGACACGGGCCATCGCCTGGCCAACACACTCGGCATCACCTTCAAACCCGACGACAGGCCGGAGCCTCCTGCGCCCGGATGGGTTGGCGAGCTGACCGGCACCGGCACATGGGACTTGTCGCAGCCCACGCTCATTGCCGTCGATCGCGACGCCATCGTGCGGTGGGTATCGGTCAGCCCGGACTGGCTCGTCCGACCGGAAGCCGATGTGGTCCTTCAGGCTCTGGATACATGCTTGCAGGCGAGCGCACGATGACAGCACGACCGCTCCCGACGCGCCGCGAAACGCTGGGTCTTGGCCTCGCCATGGTCGCAGCGGCCTGCTCTCGATCCGGCAAGCCCGAAGCGAAGCTGCTCGTGGGAGACCAGAAGGCGGGGTGCAAAGTCGTCCTCGAAGCCTCGCGACAGTTGGACCATCTGCCCTATCGCATCGAATGGTCCGCCTTCCCGAACGCCGCGCCTCTGCTCGAAGCCCTCAACGCCGGCGCGATCGACACCGGGATTGGCGGGGATGCGGCCTTCATCTTCTCGATCGGCAGCGGTGCTGCGATCAAGGCGATCGGCGCACAGCGCTATGAAGGGCCGGGGCCGGTTCTGGTCGTTCGCGCCGGCTCCCCGATCCATTCGCTGGCCGATATCGCGGGCAAACGCATCGCGACGCCGAAGGGATCGGTTGGCCACAACCTGATCCTCGCCGCACTGGAAGCGCATGGCAAACCGCTCGATGCCGCCCGCCTCGCCTTCATGTCGCCCCAGGACGGACAGGCGGCATTGCTCAGCGGCTCGGTCGACGGCTGGGCGATCTGGGATCCGAACGCCACGCTGGCGGCACGGCAGGGAGCTCGCCTGATCTTCGCCCCCGAGGGGCTTGTGCCGGCCTACGCCCTGCTGTTCGGAAGCGATGCGGCCATCGCCGGCAAACGCAATCTTCTGACCGACTATCGCCGCCGGCTCTACACGGGGTGGGACTGGGCGGCGACGCACGGCCCGGACTATGCGCGTCTCCTTCATCAGGAAACCGGCATCCCCCTCGATGTCTGGCAGGCGGTGACCAAACGGACGCGGCGACTGCCGACCGAGATCGACGCCGCCCTTATCGCGGCCCAACAGCAAACGGCGGATCGATATTTTCACGCCGGCCTCATCGATAGGAAGATCGATGTAAAATCCGGCTTCGATCAAAGCTTTTCCAAAGCATGATGTTCGAATTTATGAGCACACCTCAACGATCAAGATAAATTCTCATAAGAATTCCTTCTCATAACGTAACCAGCAATTCTTGATAATCACTGGCTGTCCGGCCCGATATACAAATTCCCTAGTCAATGACGGGGGAATTATGCCGGGTTCGGTAAACCGCAAAGTGGGACGTACTCTGTGGCTGGGGGCGGCATCTCTGATCGCATTGCTGATGACCGATCCCGCGCTTGCCTCCGAAGGATCGGCGGCCGCCGCAGCCACCCTCTCCGCAGTCGACGGCGCGGTGCAGGTCGAGGAGATCACCGTCACCGCGCGCTTCCGCAAGGAAAGCGCCCAGAAGGTGCCGATCAGCATCACCGCACTCCCCGCCGAACAGATAAGCCGGCAGGGCGCCTTCAACCTCAAGCAGCTCGTCCAGCAGCTTCCCGGCCTCAACATCCAGGGGTTCAGTGGCCGCAACCAGACCATCACGATCCGCGGCATCGGCACCAACGCGGGGGGCACCAATGACGGGCTGGAGCAGGGCGTCGGCCTCTATGTCGACGGCGTCTATCGCCCCCGCACCGGTTCGGTCATCACCGACCTGATCGACATCGAAAGCATCCAGCTTCTCCGCGGCCCACAGGGCACGCTGTTCGGCAAGAATACCGTCGCCGGCGCGCTCGACATAAAGACCCGCGAGCCCAGTTTCGAGCCCGAAGCACGTGCCGAACTTTCCTACGGCAACTACAACTATCTCCGCGGCTATCTCTCGCTCGACTCCAAGATCGGCGACGACCTCGCTTTCCGCGTCAGCTATCTGCGGACGCAGCGCGACGGGCTCATCACCAACACAACCTACAACAAGCACTGGGACGGGCTCGACAATCATTCGGTCCGCCTTGATATTCTCTATGCCCCCACGACGAGCTTCAAGTTCCGGCTGATCGCCGACTACAGCATCCAGAAGGGCGACTTGGGTTTCCAGAGCGTCGCGCAGGTGCTGCCGACGACGCTCGCCAACGGAGCGGAGGTCCGCGGCTTCTATCGTCGCGCGGCCGATGTCGGCTATGTCCCGATCCCGATCGATCCCTTCGCGCGGCGGGTCGACATCGATTCAGGCCAGTATGACAAGATGCCGAGCTGGGGCATCCAGGGCCGCGCGGACTGGAATATAGGCCCGCTGGCGCTCACCTCGATCACGGCCTATCGCAACTGGAAATGGATCCCGAATTATGACGGCGACCAGATCGGCGCCAACGTCCTCACCGAATCCATCGTCGCGACGCATCAGCAGCAGTTCAGCCAGGAATTCCGCGCGGCCTCCTCCGGCGAGAATGTGATCGACTATACCGGCGGCCTCTATTTCTTCTGGCAGAAGGCAAACGACCTCCAGACCACCAGCTACGGCCGCGATGCGGCGGGATGGCTGACCACGCCGAACACAGCCTCGCCCACAGCGGTCGCTGCCCTACCCTCCGCCGCGCTCGAAGGGCTTGCCGCTTATGCCCGCGTTGTCCCGCAGACCTACAGCTACGCGGCCTATGGCCAGGCGACCTGGAATATCGCGCCCCGGTTCCGGCTGACCGCCGGCCTGCGCTTCACCTACGAGCACAAGACCGGCCTCTACGACGCCTTTGCGGGCGGCGATGTGGCCCCTCTCTCCAGCTTCGACCCGGCGATCCAGTCGGCCGTGGCGGCACGGCGCACATCCCTCGTGCCCACAGGCTTCTACGAGGCGTCGAAGGACACCAAAAATCTCTCCGGCACCGCAATCGCCGCCTATGATCTCAGCGGCAACATCCATGCCTATGCGAGCTATTCACGCGGCTACAAATCGCCTGGCATCAACCTTGTGGCACCCGCCAACGGCGTCGACATCTTCGTGAAGCCGGAAAAGGTCGACGACTATGAGCTGGGACTGAAGAGCCGTTTCCTGGGTGACAGGCTGGAATTCAACCTCGCCCTCTTCTGGACCGACGACAGCAATTATCAGGCAAATTACGTCAACACCGCCGTCACGCCCGTCGTCTCCTATATCACCAATGTCGGCAAGCTGCGTTCGCGCGGCGTCGAAATCGATGCCCGCGCAAACCCGCTCGACGGACTGACGCTGACGGCGGCCGGCACCTATAACGACGCTTATTACGTCCATTACCGCAACGCGCCTGCGCCCTATCTCACCTCGTACCTCGGCGTGGTCGATCTGTCCGGCCGGTCGGCCTCCGGCGCCCCCAAATGGTCGCTGACCGGTTCTGGGGAATATGTTCGCCATGCAGGACCGATCGACCTCTATGGCGGCAGCGACGCGAGCTATCGCTCGGGCTTCTATGCCGCAGTTAATCTCGACCCCTTTTCCTGGGTGCCCGGCGTCACGCTGTTCGGCCTCCATGCCGGCATCCGGCAGCCTGAGGGGCGTTGGGACGCATCGGTCTGGGTCCGCAATCTGACCGACAAAAATGTGTTCAACACCAAGGCGGTGAGCAGCCAGTTCGGCGTCGTGCTCGCCGCGCTCGGCGAACCCCGCACCTTCGGTTTCACGTTGCGGGGCCGCTTCTGATCCCCCCGCCCCCACCAGCACAGGAGCATGAGCGATGACACAGCGCCAATTGAAGCTCGGCCTCGTCCCGACCGGCGTCGGCGGTCCCGGCGACAGCAACCGCTGGCTCGATCCGGACATCCCGGCCGACGCGAGCGTCGATATCGACTGGTACATCAAGGTCGCCCGCCAGGCGGAGGCCGCGAAGTTCGATCTGGTCTTCATCGTCGACAGCCAGTTCATCACCGCGGATTCACCGCCGCACTATCTCAACCGGCTGGAACCACTGACGCTGCTGTCCGCACTGGCCGTGGCCACCGATCGGATCGGCCTCGTCGGCACCGCGACCACCTCCTACAACGATCCCTTCAACCTCGCTCGCCGCTTCGCCTCGCTCGACCTTATCAGCCGGGGCCGTGCGGGCTGGAATGTCGTAACCAGCGGAGACGCCGGAACAGCGGGCAATTACGGGAAGGACGAGCATTACGACTATGACACCCGCTATGCCCGCGCGACCGAATATCTGGAGGTCACGCGCGGTCTCTGGCGATCCTATGAGGACGACGCCCTGCCCCGCGATCGCGCGTCCGGCCTGTTCCTCGACCCGACCAAGCTCCACGCCTTGAACCACAAGGGGCACTTCTTCTCCGTGGTCGGCCCGCTGAACATCCAGCGTTCGCCTCAAGGAGAGCCGGTGATCTTTCAGGCCGGCGATTCTGATCAGGGGCGCGATCTCGGCGCCACCATCGCGGATGCCGTCTTCACTCACGCCGGATCGATCGAGCAGGGTCAGGCCTTCTATCAGGACTTGAAAGGGCGTGCAGTCCGCCGCGGCCGCGATCCCGAGCAGATTATCATCATGCCCGGCTTCTTCGTCTATATAGGCGACAGTGACGCGCAAGCGCGCGAGATCGAGCGCGACTATCGCGAGCGCGACCAGAGCTTCGAGCAGGCCCTGGGTGAATTCGGACGGTCGTTCGGCTGGCACGATTTCCGGCAATATGATCTGGACGCCCCCTTCCCGCTCGAGGCGCTCGAACATGCGCGCAACAGCTTCTACACCAACGCCAAGCGGGTGACGGACCTTGCCGTGGCGAAGGGTTTCACGTTGCGCCAGACCGTCCAGCATGTCCGTTCGTCGCGGGTCAGCCCCTTCGCGGGCTCCGCCGAAACGGTCGCGAACGAGATCGTCCGCTGGTTCGAGGGCCGAGCACTGGATGGCCTCAACATTCATCTCGGCCATCCCGAGCAATTTGACCGCTTCACCCGCGAAGTGGTCCCGATCCTTCAGGATCGCGGCGTCTACCGCCGGGATTACGAGCACTCGACGCTGCGGGGGCATCTGGGCCTGTCGATCCCGCGCAACGATCGCAGCACTATCGATGCGAGCGCGACACTGGCTGCCGCCGAATGAAGACAGGCGCCGGCGGGTCGATCCGCCTGCCGGCGCTCCTCAGATCACGAAGAAACCGTGGGTGCCGTCGCGCTCCAGTTGTGCGACCAGTCCGAATTCCCAGTCCAGATAGGCCTGCATCGCGGCGGCGGCATTGTCCGTGCCTTCATAGGGCCGCCGGTAGCGATGAGCAGGGTCGACCGGCGGCAGGGCAGCCGGCGCGCCGGTTTCGAGCGGACCGTCGAAACCACCGTCCAGAACATGGACCTCCCACCCCATCTGGGCGAGCCAGGACGCGCTCATGTCGGCCCGCGATCCGAGATCGTCCGCCAGCACGATGCGCGCACCGCGGACAGGAGCCGCCATGTCGGTCTCCTGCACAAGCTGGCCACCCGGATAATGGCGGAAGCCCCTAAGATGGCCGCGCGCATAATCCTCCGCCGTCCGAACGTCAAAGCGGTAGAGGGTGCGCTGAGCGTCTGCTTCCAGCACGGCCAGATCATCAACGGAGATGTGACGCACCCCGGCGCGATAGGCGACCTGCCGCGCGCGCCTGCGGGCATCGTCGGTATCGCCCGGCGCGGCGATCCGGTCGGCTCCATGCTCAAGCGCCTGCCCCGCGAGCGTCCAGCCGATCGTGCCATTGCGGAGCGCCACAACCCGGTTTTGCGTGCCCGCATTGATGAGGGACTGAGCGCCGACGATGGAGCGCGTCCGGCCGGCGCAATTGACGATGATGAGCGTCTCGCGATTGGGCGCAGCGCCCGCCGCACGCAGGACGAGTTCTGCGCCCGGCGCGCTGCAGGAGCCGGGGATGTTCATCGTCGCGTATTCATCGGGGCGGCGGGCGTCGAGGATCGCAACATCCCCCTTCTCCAAGATAAGCCTGGCCACCTCTTGTGCCGAGAGCGACGGCGTATGCCGACGATGCTCCACCAGTTCTCCGAAGGCCTTGCTGTAGCTGTTGACGTCCTGAAACAGCTCATATCCCGCGTCGCGCCATCCAGCGAGCCCCCCTTCCAGCGCGCGTATTTGCGAATATCCGAGTTGCCGCAACGCACGCGCGGCAGGTTCCACAAGCCCGTCCCCATCATCGTAGAGGGCGACGGGCACGTCTCGGCGCGGCAGGCGCAAGCCCGCTTCGGCCTCAACGCGATCGGCCGCCAAATTGGCGGCGAACAGGGGATGCGCCGTCGCGAAGGCCGCCTCATGACGGACATCGAGCAAGGCGATTTCCCGGCGCAGCAGCAGCGCACGCCGAACGTCAACGGCCGTCAAGGTTTGCAGTGTCATGAAGGGTCCAGATCGAGCGACGGTGCGTCCTCATAGCCGGAGATGAAAGCTCGCCGCGTGCCGTCAGGCTCGAAGATATGCCGTTCGACCTTGCCGATATCGGCGCCGTACACATGAATGCTGATCGACACCGCATCGGGCAGGGCGTTGGCGACACGGTGGATGTCGCCGATGATCGGTGAGACGGCATCGACATGCCCGGCCTCGATCCTCTCCTGTCCGAGCCAGCGCAGCCCGTCGCCATCGAGCTCGAAACGATCGGAAAGCTCGGCCCCGCGCAGCACGCCCACCAGACCCCATACGCCATGGTTGTGGACCGGCGTGGTCTGCCCAGGTCCCCAAACGAAGCTCACCACCGAGAAGCGGTCGCAGGGATCGCGATGGAGCAGATATTGACTGTAGCGCGCCACATGGGGCGCGGCATGGCTGGCCGGCAACCAGTCGTCATGCGCGACAAGATCGGCCAGCAGTCCGCCGCCGCGCGACAGGATGTCCGTCTCGTCCGATGCCTCCTCGAGAAGACGCGCGAACGCCGCGACGAAGTCGCGGGGACGATCTAGACCGTCATCTCCGGCCGACAGCGCCGCCACGCTCATGCCTCGCGCCCGATCAGATCCGCATAGACGCCATCTTCGGTTTCGAGGCCGAGATGACCGAGCAGGGTCGCCCGCAAGGCCCGGATTACGCCGGCCCGTTGTCCGCGGGGCGCCCGGATGACCTCCTCCGCCGAAATCCGCCCCCGATCGAGAACCAGAATACGATCGGCGAGCGCCATCGCTTCCTCGACATCATGCGTCACCAGCAGCACGGCCGGCCGATGCCGCCGCCACAGCGAAAGCACCAGCGCATGCATCCGAATGCGGGTCAGGGCATCCAGCGCAGCGAATGGCTCATCCAACAACAGCAGCTGTGGCTCCCGGATGAGCGCGCGCGCGAGCGAGGCCCGTTGCGCCTCACCACCGGACAGCGTCAGCGGCCAGGCATCCAGCCGATGCTCCAGCCCTACCTCGCACAGAGCCTGCTCGGCGCGCGCGCGCACTGCGCGACCGGTCAGGCCGAGCGCGACATTCTCCCACACCCTCTTCCATGGAAGTAGCCGTGCATCCTGAAAGACGGTCGCTCGCGAGGTGGGGATGGCGCAGTGTTCGCAGTCAGCCTCGTCCAAACCGGCGAGCGTTCTGAGCAACGTCGTCTTTCCCGATCCCGAGCGCCCGAGCAGCGCCACGAATTCGCCGGTCCCGATCGACAGGTTGAGATCAGTGAGAACCCGCGCCTCGCCGTAGGATCGCGAAAATCCCCTCAGCTCGACAACCGGCGGCGGCTGCGATGTCGTAGAGACGGCGACGCGGACGACTTCGGTCATGGTCAGGTCTCCACCAGCACAGGTCGCCAGGCAAGCGCGCGCGCCTCGATCCCTCGCACAAGCCGGTCGCCGGCAAGGCCGAGCATGGCGTAGACCAGCAGGCAGACGACGATCACGTCGGTGCGCATCGTCTCGCGCGCATCGTTGATGAGATAGCCAAGCCCGGACGACGCATTGATCTGCTCGGCGATCACCAGCATCAGCAGCGCCACTGAGAGAGAGTAGCGCATGCCCACCAGCAGCGACGGCATGGCGCCCGGCAGAATGACATGGCGGATCAATTGCGCCCGCCCGAGCCCGAAGCTCCGCGCCGCATCGAGCAGCCGACGATCAACGCTGCGGATGCCCTGATACAGATTGATATAGATCGGAAAGACAGTGGCAAAGGCAATGAGGGCCACCTTGGATATCTCCCCGATGCCCAGCCACATGATGAAAAGCGGCGTCAGAGCGACCACGGGGATCGTCCGCTTGATCTGGACGAGCGGGTCGATCGCCGCATCGCCCAGCCGCGAGAGCCCCGCGATCAGACCCAGCACCAGTCCAAGAGCGCCGCCGATCGCCAGGCCCGCTGTGGCGCGCAAAAGAGAGATGGCGAGGTTCAGCGCCAGTTCGCCCGAGCCCGTCATCGCGCCCAACGTCCCGATCACGGATAAAGGCGAAGCAAGGATCCGCGCCGGGATCAACCCGCTGACCGATGCTGCCTCCCACAACAGGAGGAAGACCAGCGGCGACGCCCAGCGCCGGACGCGGTCGAGCGTGCCAACCTCCACCAACGCCGTTCTCATCGTCGCACCTCCTGTGTGGCGTCCCTCAGGGAAGGCCGCCTGGCCGGTTCAATCAATGGAGAAAGTTCGGCCGATTATGAGGTCCGCTCATAAGTCCCTACTTTAGTGAGCATCGGTCAGGGCGGCCCACTATGACGCGGTCCAAGGAAAAGTTGACCATGCCAAAACCGCTCTTGGCGCGCGGCGAGGGCAATTGCATTCCCCGCCTCGCGCATCACACCCTCACTCGTTCAGTGGAGTGCACACCAGGGCTTGGATGAACTGATGCCGTGGATGCTCCCTTCGCGCGTGTCGTAAGCTGCCGACAGGCGCCGCATGGGCGCTGTGTACGGAAATAGCAAATGCCAGACTTTCATATTCTCGCGACCGACCGGCAAAGCGAAGCTGCCAAGCCCTGTTCAGAGCCGTGACGACGATGCTGACACCGCGACGCATGTCCCCTCGTCGTGATCCGGGCGCTGCGAGGCAGATCGCGCCACCGCCCGAGTGATCTCGTTCTCCTGGCCGCCCCGTCGTTCAACCCGACGTCATCCTGCTTTGCGGCTCATCGCATCGCTCGAAATCACAGCGCAAACAAAGGGATGGTTACCGCGTTCTGGTCCCCATGGACCAAGCCCACTCCCATCGCGGCAGGCGCGACGCGCCGGCGGACGGTGCGCGCCCTTGCCCTGCAGGCGGCGCGTTCTCGCCTCTGCGCGCGTCCGGCCGACCCTGATGAACGCTGTGAAAACGCATCCAGGGGCTTGGGCGAGGACGCCGTGGCACATGCCCGTGGCAGCCTGGAAGCAGGTGCTACGGCGCACGGTCTCGGAGGCGCTGAAGGACAACCTCAGTCTCGCGGCGGCCGGGGTCGCCTTCTACGGCTTTACGGCGATGGTCCCACTGCTCGGCGCCATCGTGCTAAGCTACGGCCTGCTCGCCGAGCCAGCGACGGTCATCGGTGACATGCAGCATCTGACCTCGGTCATGCCGGTCGACGCGGCCAAGCTCGTTGGCGACCAGCTGATGAACGTCGTCAAAACCTCCGCCGACAAGAAAGGCGCGGGCCTGCTGCTGGCGCTTCTCATCGCACTCTACGGCGTCCGAAGCGGCGCGGCGGCAATCATCACCGGCCTCAACATCGCCTATGACGAAGTCGAGCAGCGCAGCTTCCTCAAGCTCACCATGCTCACGATCGCGGTCACCGCCGCCAGTGTGGTCGTGACGATAATCGCGCTCACCGCCGTCGCCGCCCTCGGGCATCTGGAGGATTTGCTTCCGCCTGCCACCGCCATCATTGGCAAGGTCGCATCCTATGGGCTGCTCGTGCTTGCCGGATCGGCGGGCGCGGCTACGCTCTATCGCTACGGCCCCGATCGGGTGAAGGCGCGCTGGATCTGGATCACGCCCGGATCGCTGCTCGCAGCTGTTTCGTGGCTTTTGCTTTCGATCCTGTTTGGCCTCTATGTCGCCAACTTCGGCAACTATAATGCTACCTACGGTTCACTCGGCGCGGTCGTCGTGTTCCTGACATGGCTCTACCTGTCGAGCTACGTCTTGCTGATCGGTGCCGAGCTCAACGCCGAACTGGAGCGGCAGACGCGGTTCGATACCACCGAAGGGCCACCTCGTCCCGAAGGCGAACGCGGCGCCGCCGTCGCGGACGCCAGTGTTGCGGCCGACACCGCGATGCCCTTGGACGCAGTACCCCGCGTGCCCTCCAGCATGTTGAGCGCAGTCACCGGGCTTGCCGCGTCGCGCGCGGCCAAAATACTGAACGGGGCACATGCCGGAACCTTGTCGACAATCCTAGCCACCGTGGGTCTCTCGGCGCTACGGAGAAGGGGACAGGCAGGCCCGGGCCTCCTCTTTCTTGCGACGGGCGGGCTTTTGGCCTTCGTCCGACGCGACCCGGCTAGCCCCAATCCGCCCCGCGGTCCCAAAGAGAAGCCGCCCCGGTGAAGGTAGCGTGACTTCGCTCGCCCTTCTCTTCTACAAGCTGGCAACTCTACCGGACGCCGATCGGCGTCCACCATGCCAGTGTCGCCGCAACCGATCCAGAAGGCGGCACTGCAGGCGTGGGGGAGCAATGCCGACCCTTCGCTCGCAACGCGTTCGTCGCCTCCCTTCGCAAGCACGCCGCCCTTAGCTAGCGCCGGCCGCCTGCATTCCGGAACCAGTCTCGATCGCGCCGTCGGGGCCTCTCCCGGTATCGACAGGCGCCATTACGAGAAGAGCTCCAGGCTTCACCCCCACGTCCACGGGAGTGCGTGCCAGCACCTCTCCATCAATCGAGATCGGCATCGCCGGCTCCGAGGATATGCGCATCGACGTTCCGGTGAATTGCCGAACCTGCCCCCACCGTCGATGAGCGCCAATCAGGTGGGCGGCCCAGTTCAGGAGGAGATGGCGAGGTTTCTGTCCGACGACGGCCTGCACGACGATGCGCCCCGAGTTGAGTTCAGCGTCCTCCACCACTTCCACACCGCCATGGAAGGGCCCGTTGGCGATCCGAACCTCTACCGCATCGAAAGTCTCGCGGTTCGCCCCCTGTTCGATCGTCAACTGAAACGCACGGAATTCCGCGAGCTTTCGGGCGGCCCAGAGGAGATAGCCGGGGCGTCCAGCCCAAGCCTTTAGACCATGCGGAACCGTCTGGGCGATCTCGGGCGCAAGTCCGATCGATGCGCAGCCGGGATAGGGCCTGCCATCGATGGTCCCGAGGTCAACGCGCCGGACCTTTCCCAGCGCGACGACCTTCGTCGCGCCCTCGATGTCTAAGGGGATACCGAGCGACCGCGCGAAGCTGTTGGCCGTGCCAAGTGGCAACACACAGAGCGCCGACCCCGTGCCCGAGAGGTGCTCCACGGCCGTCATCACCGAACCGTCGCCCCCGCCGACGATAACGAGAGGCACGCTCGTCGCAACCGCGCGCTTCAGAGCAGCCGACATGAGCTTGGGGTTCTTGACCCCCTCGACCGCCGTGAGCATCACGCCCTGCCTTCGCAGCTCGCGCACTGCGCGCTTCATGTGCAGCCGGCCCTTGCGGGATTTCGTATTGACGACGAGCGCAGCCTTTCTAGGCGGCGGGGAGTGCATCGGGGTGTCTCGCTGTGCCATTGCGATGAGGACAATGCACTGGAAGCAAAAGAGTTCTCATCTCCCGTTCGGAGAGGCTGGCGCTTCCGTGCGTTTCTCGCATGCTGGACCATTTCGATCATAGCCGCTTCGCCATCGCCCGGCGCGAGGCTTACACCCTGATCAGGCAAGGCCGCGCGCCGCGCCAAGCGCCATCGCACCCTTATCTCACCTATGCTTCTTCACATGGTCACCGCGAAGCGCGGCCTCGCCCGCCTCCACGAGGCTGCGTCCAGTTTCAACGGCTGCTTGCGGCGTGAAAGAAACCGCGATGCCGTCGGGGCCATCAAGAAAGACGATGCCTTCCTCCACTGTCGCAACGCCAGCTTCAGCAAACGGCTCTGTCGCCGGATTCTCACTCATGCTTTGCTCCTGTGTCGACGTGCAGCGCCGCTTCGTCCAGATAGAGATAGTCCACCGCGAAATCGCCGCGTCGAGCAAGCGCGGCCGGATCGTTGACCTCGACCAGCGAGGCTCGCATCTGACACAATCCAGCCTCACGCAATTGTCGAAGCGACCGGTTGATGTGGACAGTGGTGAGCCCGCAAATCTCGGCGATATCTGCCTGAGTCAGCGCCAGGACGAACCGTCGCCCATCCGACAGGCCGACTGCCTGCAGGCGCGCGTTCATCTCACACAGGAAATGCGCGACACGGCCCACCGCGTCGAGCCGACCGACGCGGAACAGCCATGCGCGATGCATCGCCGCATCGATCAGCGTGGAGAACCATAGCTTGCGCGCAAGGTCCGGCCGCGGGTCGAGCACCGTTTTCAGGCTCGCATGCGGAACAATCGCGACCGTAGCGGCGGTCAGCGTGCCGATCGAATGATCGAGCTTGCGCATCGGATACGCGTGAAGATCGACGAACTCGCCTGGCACATGGATCGCGACGAGCTGGCGCAGCCCCTTGCGGTCGTCGATGTAGCGCGACATCACACCTTCGAGGAGATATGTGCTCACCTCAACCAGGCGCCCGACTTCGACCAGGGTCGAGCGCCCGTCGAGAGTGCGGATCTCGCTGATCGCGCCCTCGAGCAGCGCGCGTTCGTCCGCCGTTAGTGCGACGCCGCGACGATTGGCGAGAAGGCGGTCCATGAACATCGGTGGCACGCTCGTTGAATGGCCTGCCGTCAACCGACCAATCGGCCCGAGTGATCCGATGCCTGTCGCGAAATCATTATGATCAATGCGAATCCGATGCCGATCGAGGCAACCGACGGGAAGATGATACGTTCTCGCCTTGAGGGTCAAATCGACCTGCTCACATCTCGAACAGGCAAGGGTCAGCGATGCCAAAAACACATTCGCGCGCGGCGAAGACGCGCGCGCCGGCGAAACGCAGCAAGGTGGACCCAGCCACTTCCGGGTTCACCGAGATGCCGGTGTTCGACGCACCACTCGGCGCAGGCGGCGAGACACATCAGACCGCCGAGGGCGATGTGGCGACCTTGACCACAGCGCAGGGCGTGCCGGTCGCCGACGACCAGAACAGCCTGAAGCAAAGCGCCCGCGGTCCAACCTTGCTTGAGGACTTCCACTTCCGCGAGAAGATCTTTCACTTCGACCATGAGCGCATCCCCGAGCGTGTCGTCCATGCGCGCGGTTACGGCGCCCACGGCTTTTTCGAGCTGACAGAGAGCCTCTCCGACATCACCCGGGCCGATATCTTTCAGCGCGCCGGCGAGAGAACCGAGGCGTTCGTGCGCTTCTCGACGGTCGCGGGCTCGAAGGGATCGGCCGATGTCGCGCGCGACGTGCGCGGCTTCGCGGTCAAGCTCTACACAAAGGAAGGCAACTGGGATCTGGTCGGCAACAATATCCCGGTGTTCTTCATCCAGGATGCGATGAAGTTTCCCGATCTCATCCACGCCGCCAAACCCGAGCCCGATCGCGCCTTCCCGCAAGCGCAGACCGCGCACGACAATTTCTGGGATTTCATCAGCCTGACCCCGGAATCGATGCACATGGTCATGTGGATCATGTCTGATCGCACCATTCCGCGCTCGTTCCGCTTCATGGAGGGGTTCGGCGTCCACACCTTCCGGCTGGTGAGCGAGGAAGGCCAGTCGACCTTCGTCAAATTCCACTGGAAGCCCAAGCTCGGCCTGCAGTCGGTAGCGTGGAACGAGGCCGTCAAGCTGAACGGCGCCGATCCCGATTTCCACCGCCGCGATCTCTGGGCCGCGATCGAGAGCGGTAATTACCCGGAATGGGAGCTCGGCCTGCAGCTTTTCGACCAGGACTTTGCCGACAGCTTCGACTTCGACGTACTCGACGCGACCAAGATTATTCCAGAGGAGCTCGTGCCAGTTCGCGTGGTGGGCCGCCTCGTGCTCGACAGGCTCGTCGACAATTTTTTCGCCGAGACCGAGCAGGTCGCCTACTGCACGCAAAACATCGTGCCGGGGATCGACTTTACCGACGATCCGCTATTGCAGGGCCGCAACTTCTCCTATCTCGACACGCAGCTGAAGCGGCTCGGCTCACCCAATTTCACGCATCTGCCCGTCAACGCGCCGCGCTGTCCGTTCGCGCATTTCCAGCAGGACGGGCACATGGCGATGCACAATCCGATAGGCCGCGCCAACTACGAGCCCAACAGCTGGGGTCCAGCGATCGGCGGGCCGCGCGAGGATCCGGCGCGAGGCTTCAAAAGCTTCGCGGCAACACCTGAGGGCAACAAGCTGCGCATCCGCCCGGAAAGCTTCGCCGATCATTACAGCCAGGCGCGGCTCTTCTATATGAGCCAGACACCCATCGAGCAGAAGCATATCGGTGACGCGCTGGTGTTCGAGCTCTCCAAGGTCGAGCGTCCCGATATTCGCTCGCGCATGGTCTCGCACCTCATCAACATCGATGCCGATCTCGCGAAGACCGTCGCCAACGGCTTGGCGCTCGATCTGCCCGATCCGGCCCCCGCCGCGCGGCCGACGATCATGGACCTGCCGCCCTCGGACGCGCTCAGCATCGTCAAGAACGGCCCGCAAAGCTTTGCCGGTCGTAAGCTTGGCCTGCTGGTCACAGACGGCGCTGACGCGTCGCTTGTGAACGCTATCGCGGACGCGGTCGAACAAGCGGGAGCGATCTGCGAGATCGTCGCCCCCAAGATCGGCGGCGCGACCTTGAGCGACGGGACGTTGCTCGTTGCTCAGCAGAAGATCGATGGCGGCCCGTCGGTGCTATATGATGCGGTCGCCGTAGTCGCATCGGCCGAGGGGGCCAAGATGCTGGCGATGGACGCGGCCGCGAAGGACTTCGTGACCGATGCCTTCGCGCATTGCAAGTTCATCGGCCTCTCCGCCGAGACCGAGACATTGCTGATCAAAGCCGGCCTGGCCGACGATCTCGATGATGGCTGTTTCGCGCTCAAGGCAACGACGGATGCCAAAGCATTCGTGGCAGCGCTCGGCCCGTTGCGCTTCTGGGCACGCGAGCCGCTCGTCGATCTCGACGCGCTTCAGGCTTGATGGACGATCACTCAACGGAGGATGAGATGGCAGACAGTCCCGAAGACCAGCCAATCGAGCCGATTGTCGATGCAATCGCGCTCTTGCAATCCGATCACCGCAAGGTCGAGGATTTGTTCGTCCAATACGAATCGTCGGAGGACGACGACACCAAGACTGCACTTGCGTACCAGATCTGCACCGAGCTCAAGATCCATACGATGATCGAGGAGGAGATCTTCTACCCTGCTCTCGAGGGGAAGATCGAGGACGACACGCTCGAGGAAGCGTTCGTCGAGCATGACGGCGCAAAGGTGCTCGTCAACGACATCGCGGCGGGCAGTGCCGGCGACGATTTCTTTGACGCCAAGGTCAAGGTGCTCTCCGAAGAGATCAAGCATCACGTGAAGGAGGAGGAGATGCCTGACCTGGGCATGTTTGCGCAGGCGCGGGCGGCCGGTGTCGATCTTTGCGAGCTCGGCGAACAGTTGAAGGCGCGCAAGCAGGAACTGGTCGCGCAGGCCGAGAGCGAGGGTTTGCCGCCCGCCGAGCCGACCGTCGTGCACCGCGCGCCCGCCTGATGGGTTCCTGTCTCAAGCAAAAGTGAACGAGTGGGCGCGCCATGGCAAAGACATTGAAGAGGGGCAACGCCGTCAGCTGGAACAGCCATGGCGGCGAGACGCACGGCAAGGTGGTGAAGAAGATCACCGAACCGACCAGCATCAAGGATCACAAGGTCGCCGCTTCGAAGGACAATCCTGAATTTCTGGTCGAGACGGATGAGGGCAAGCGGGCGGCGCACAAGGCTAACGCCTTGCGCAAGGAATAGACGACGGTGACAGGATATCGGTCCAACCAGAAGATGGCGGCGGCGGCCCGGCGCGGTCTTCGCTTACGCGAGAAGTTCGGGCGGGGCGGGACTTTGGTGTCGGGCGCGCGCATCAGCCCGCCGAACAGCGCGACGTCCATGCCACCGACGTCAAGTCGATGCACAGTTTCTTCGCGCGTCACGCCTTCGACAAGGATTCCCACGCGCAGCAATGGAATTCGAATACCGATCCCTCGGCAGGCTTTATCGCCTGGCTGCTCTGGGACGGTGACGAAGGCAAGACCTGGACCGATCGCAATGCCACGGCGCTGGCATGCAGATGCGATGGCGCCGGGGCTATATTGTCAGATACTTGATTGATTCAGGGCAATCGTCACCGATTTCGCGGAGCACCGACCGTTTTTTTGGGGGGGTTGATTTTAGGGCGCGGCATTCCGCCGCCAGCGAAAGGATCATTACCATGTCCGTCATCGATAAAATGGTCGCCGCCATTACCCCGCCTGAAAGCGAAGAAGCGCGCGCGGAGGCGCGTGCGAAGGCCGAGGCGATCGCTGCGCCGGGCAGCTGGCTCGCCCAGATCCTCGGTCATCACCGCGAGATTGAGGTCCGTTTCGCCGACGTAAAGGCAGCGACGTCCCCGGCCGAGCGGAAAGCCGCCGAGAAGAAACTGGCGCTGATCCTCACCGCGCACGCGATTGCCGAGGAAGCCGCCATTTATCCGGCGCTCGCTGCTGACCAGCAGGTCGGGCGCGCCGAGCTTGCCTATCAGGAGCAAGCCGCCGCCAAGATGGAGCTTGGACTGCTCGAGCGCCTCGACCCGATGAGCAAGGATTACCTCGACAAGCTCGAACATATCCGCGGTGCCGTCGCACACCATGTCTATTCCGAAGAAGGGACTTGGTTTCCGGCGCTCAGCGAAGATGTCGACACGGGCGAGCAGGTGCGGATCACCGAGCGCTATTCGGAGGAGTTCGCACGCTATTCGCAATCCGAAATGACATGAAGGATTGACCGATAGCCCGATTGCCTCGAGTTCGAGATACCGGCAATTGGTTGGCATTGGCAGGGCTATTCGACACGCGTGAACCATAATGGCTTCTTACGCGCAAGTTAATCG
>OUNM010083509.1_pt1 | contig 25948 bp, 26 predicted proteins | sample 1769961 | NCBI WGS metagenome assembly OUNM01 (sample SAMEA3914820, study PRJEB12502) | metagenome | biome: forest; material: soil | place: USA | collected 2012-03-12 | depth 0.3 m | reverse complement strand
CGGATTGTCGGCGATGACCTTGTCCATCGCCGTACTGATCCGCGAAAGCGAATTGTTGTACAGGCAACCCACCAGAACGCCCTTCACCGGCTCTTCAACCTGTTCGGACTGAAGGCCGGAGATCAGCACCTTAAGATACAGCAGCGCGTGCTGAACCTCAGGCGGCGGCGCGGGGTGGTTTGCCGCTGCCGCCGGAGCGGCAGCAGGCTTGGCGGCCGGCTTCGCAGCCGGCTTGGCCGCGGCCAGCGCCGGCGAGACGCCGAACGCCAGCGAGCCGATCGCCAGCGCGGAAACGACCGCCCGGCGCATCAGTCTGCCTTGCGCACGTAAGCGCGCTCGTAAACGTCGACGACGATGCGGGTGCCGCTTTCGATGTGCGGCGGAACCATCACGCGCACGCCGTTGTCGAGCACGGCCGGCTTGTAGCTGGACGAGGCGGTCTGCCCCTTCACGACGGCGTCGGCTTCGACGATGGTGGCTTCGACCTGCTCGGGAAGTTCAACCGAGATCGGACGCTCTTCCCACATTTCCAGCAGAACCTGCATACCGTCCTGCAGGAAGGCTGCGGCATCGCCCAGAAGATCGGCGGGAAGCTGGATCTGTTCGTAGGTTTCGATGTCCATGAACACCAGCTGGTCGCTTTCGGCATAAAGGAACTGGAAGTCCTTGGTGTCGAGGCGAACCTTCTCAACTGTGTCGGCGCTGCGAAAGCGCACGTTGGTCTTGCGGCCATCGATCAGGTTCTTCATTTCGACCTGCATGAAGGCGCCGCCCTTGCCCGGCTGGGTGTGCTGCGTCTTGGCAACTTTCCAGATGCCCTTTTCGTATTCGAGAATATTGCCGGGACGAATGTCGACGCCGCTGATCTTCATGGGGTAAACCTTAAGATGGGAAAGAGCCGGTGAACGGAAAGCATGCGCCCTTAGCCGAGGACGCGGACTGTGGCAATTGCTTCGCGCCAATGCTAGCGCATTGGTCATGAATCGCGCCCTTTCCGCTTTCGCGTCCGCACTGCTCCTTGCGCTGATCACGCCGGCTTTACCGCTTGGCGCGAAGACTCCGCCGCCGCCTGTGCCAGGCGGCACGCTGGGAACCCTGTCGTTGGGCCGCTATTCCTGCGAAAAGGACGGGGATGCCGGCGGCGCCATCGGTACGCCTGTGCCCACGCTGGATTTCCAGGTGGTGATCTATTCCAGCTACAAGGGCGTGGACGGTGTCCGCGGCAGCTATCTGATGACCGGGGACAATGTGGTGATGACCGGCGGCGGCCTGAAAGGCCTGCGCCTGCACCGCATCTCCCCAGGCTTCCTGCGCGTGGTGGGAGAGGACGGCAAGGATAGCGAGACGCGCTGCGTACTCACCTCACGCCGGCAGCAGATGCAGGACAATTCCAGCATCGATACCGAAGATTGACGTGCCGTTCGGCTGATCGCTCCGGCGGTTTGCCCTGACCTGCGTTCCGCACTAGCCCTCCGGCAAAATCATTTGCGGGAGAGCAGGCAATGGACCTTGGGCTTGCAGGCAAGTTGGCGATCGTCACCGGGGCGACCGCCAATATCGGCCGCGCCATCGCGCTCGAACTGGCCGCCGAAGGCGCCAAAACCGTGCTGGTCGGCCGCGATGCCGAAGCTGGCGCCCGCTTGGTGGACGATTGCCGGAAGGCTGGGGCTCCCGAAGCTCTGTTCGTCGCCGCCGATCTCACCGATCATTCTGGTCCCGCACGCATACTGGAAGCCGCAGAGGCTCTCGGCCCCGTCGAAGTGTTGGTTAACAATGTCGGCGGCAATGTCGGCCAGGGGTTCTTCGCCGATTCCGATCCCGCCACTTGGATGGCGGATATCGATCTGAACTTCGGCACCTTGCTGCGCATGACGCATGCGGTGCTACCCGGCATGATCGCGCGCAAGGCAGGCGCCGTGGTCAATGTGGGATCGACGGCGGCGCTGGTCGGCGATTATCAGCTTGCGGTCTATTCGGCGGCCAAAGGCGCGGTGCATAGCTTCACCGTAGTGCTGGCGAAGGAACTGGGCCAGCACGGCATCCGCGTGAATGCCATTGCCCCTTACGCGACGATTTCACGTGATCCTGCCGCGTTCAGCTCCGGCAGCCGCTTCCATCCCGAATCCGGCCTGTTCAGCCGTGGAACCGCGAGCGTGCCTGAGGAAGATCGCGCGATCCGCCAGCGCCGCACGTTCGTCGGCCGGCCTTTCGCCATGCCGGAGGAAATGGCCGGAATGGTGGCCTTCCTAGCCGGCGAACGCGCCAGCTTCATCACCGGGCAGGTCTATCCGGTGGATGGCGGAGCATTGCTCTAAGCGTACATATCCTGGGAGGAGAGAACATGGCCGTTAACGAAAAGGCACTGGCCGAACTGCTGGACAAGGACGCGATCCGCGATCTGGTGCTGCTCTATTCGCGCGCGATCGACCGGCAGGACATCGACCTGCTGCGCGATCTCTACACCGAGGACGCGACCGATACCCACGGCGATTCGTTCGACGGTCCAGCGGGCGACTACTGCAAGTTCATTGAGGGGTCGTTCCCCTACATGCCCTATTCGGGCCATCACGTGTGCAACCACCTGATCGCGGTGGACGGCAATAGCGCCAGCGGCGAAGTCTATGCCCTCGCCTGGCACCTGATCCCCACGCGGGAAGGCGGGCAGCAGGAAGACTTCATGGCGGTCCGCTACATCGACAACTATCGCCGCTGCACTGATGGCAAATGGCGCTTTTCCAAGCGCGTCGTCACATACGATTTCAAGCTGCGTCGCCCCTTCGACGGCGGCGGCACTCTGGGTCAGGGCGCGCTGGATCCCAGCTATACGGTCTGCACCCAGCGGCTGTTCGCACGCGGAGCAAGAGGATAGCTCCTACTGCCGGCCGCTTGTTCAGGCTTCACGGCGGCATCGGGTTCTCCGCTATAAGGAGAACCCGATGCACGGCGGTTTCATCAACCGCCTTCTCACACCGTCATGCGGAAGGTGCGTAGCCTCCGTTGAGGGGATAGGTCTGCCCCGTGATCCATTCCGCCGCGTTGGAGCAAAGGAAGGTCACCAGCGCGGCCACGTCTTCGGATTTGCCGTAGCGACGGATGGTGTAGCGGGCCATCTGGTTCCGCGCGTGATCGCTCTGCATCATTTCGGCCAGCTTCTCCTCGGACATGTCCGGCATCAGCGACGAGAGGGATACCGCGTTACAGGTAACGTTGTAGCGCCCCAGTTCTTTCGCGATCGAGCGTACGAAACCCTGCGCGCCCGCCTTGGCAGAGGCATAGACCGCAAGCTTCGGCTCACCCACGCGGCCCGAATCCGAAACGATCGTGACGATCCGCCCCCGCTTCGCCTCGACCATGTTCGGGATGAAGGCGAAGCAGCAGTTGTAGACGCCGTAAAGATTGGTGCCGAGGTAACGCTGCCAGTTGGCCGGATCTTCCTCCCAGAAGTTCTGCGAAGGCCGGATCGTGCCGCCGGGCCCCGCCATCCCGGCGTTGTTGACCAGCACCGTGGCCGCGCCCAGTTCCGCCGTGATCGCGGCGTTGGCCGCCTTGGCCGCTTCCAGATCGGTAACATCGAAAGGCGCGGCCATGGCCGGCACGCCCATCGCGCGAATTTCGGCGGCAACCGCCTCGGCGCGCTCGGCCACGAAATCGTTCACGGCGATGCCGCCCGCGTTGTGCCGCGCCAGTTCCAGCGCGGTCGCCCGGCCGGCATTCTGCCCCGCACCCGTGACGATCGCCACTTGCCCGCCCAGATCGATAAGATCGCTTCCCTGCATCCTTGCTCTCACTCGTCCATGTCTGTGTTGGCAGGGATTTTTGCACGCCCTCGCTCGGCCCGCGACAGGCTGCGGCGCGATATCGCGAGCGCGCTTACGCCATCGCGCGGGGAGTGGTTGAGGGGAGCGTGCGCCAGACAGCGACACCCAAAAGCAAAACCCGTCGTCCCCGCGTAGGCGGGGACCCCGCTTTCTTTCTGTTCCCTTGCGCAATATCGCAAAGAACAAGCGGGACCCCCGCCTTCGCGGGGGCGACGGGTCTGATATATTGGCGGGATGTATTGGCGGGCTTTGGCCAGCTAACCGACTTCTATCCCCAGAGCGCCTCGGCTGCGGCCAGCCCCTGAGCCCCACGCCCGCCGAGTTCCGACGTCAGCAGCTTGAGACGATAGGTCCACAAGTGCAGCGGATGTTCCAACGTCATGCCCATGCCGCCAAGGAACTGGTGGTAATCGTAGCAGACCCGCTTGGCCGCCTCCTGAGCATGCAGCAGCGCCATCGCAGCATCGGCCCGGGCCTCACTCGCCGCCGCCCGCATGGCGAGCCAGTAGGCCGTGTTGGTCACCACTTGCGCCTCGGCCAGCCGGTGCCGCATCGCCTGGAACGTCGCCAGCGGGCGGCCGAACTGCTTGCGTTCCGACACATAGGTCACCACGCTCGCCAGCGCCGCGCCCAGCAGGCCCGCCGCTTCCGCGGCCATGGCCACGCGCCAAGCCCGCGTCACTTCGGCCGGATCGACATCATGCGCGGTCATCGCCTCGGGCAAGCCGGTGAGGAGCGCCACCGGATAGCCATAGAGCGTATCCTCTTGCGCCGGCGCGATCAGGTCCTCGCTGGCGGTAAAGCTGCGCACGCTGGAAGCGCCGACGACAACCACCGTCGCACCGGGCCGCAGGAAGCGCAGCGGCGCCGAAGTCCGCCCTTCCTCCACCAGACAAAGCGGGCGCGGCAGTTCCGGATCGATCAGCGGACGCACCAGAGCGGACGCTGCAGCCTCCACCGCGAACGGCAGACGCGCCAGTTTCTCGACCACCAGAGCGGCCGTGACGGGGCCAAGCTCCTCAACCGCCATAACATCGAGGAAGCCGTTCTCCACCAGCGCGGCGTCAAGTTCGTCGCTTTCCAGCGCCAGCCCCGCATCGTGCAGCGGCGCGGCGGCGAAAGGCCGGGCAAGCGCTTCGACGAAATCGAGCACCTGCGTCTGGTCTTCATTCAGGGCAAGCTGCATCAGCGCGGCTCCCGGGGCAGTTCCAGCACGTCGCTGGCGATGATATTGAGCTGGATCTCGGCCGACCCGGCGGCGACACCGGCGACGATGCCGCGCTGGTGGTGCATCTTGAGATAGGGCGACTTGCCCGCAAGCGCTTCGGGCAGGAACTCGACCACGAATTCGCAGACGGCCCGTTCAGCCATGACGGTGGCGTATCGGGCGGAACTGGACTCGGCACCGATGGCAAGACCATCCACGCGTTTCTGGACCACCGCATAGTTGGCCGTGCCCGCCGCCTCGCAAAGCGCCGCGCAGCGCGCCGCTTCGATGCGCACGTATTCGCGGCTGAAATCGCCGCGCTCCTTCAGCATCGAAACCGCCCGGTCCAGCGCGGCACGGGCCAGTGTGAAGCGCGGGATGCCAAGGCGTTCGTTGCGCAGCGAGTAGGCGACGATTTCCCAAGCCTGCCCTTCCTCACCGAAGCGGGCGCTTTCGGGCACGGTCACATCGTCAAGGAAGACCTCGTGAATGTCGCCCTCGCCGATCAGCGAGGGGATCTGCCGCACGGTGATGCCCGGCGTGTCCATCGGCACGAGGACAATGGTGATGCCCTTCTTGCGATCGTCACTGGTGCGGGTGAGCAGGAAGCAGGTATCGGCAAGGCCCGCGTAGGAGGTCCAGATCTTCTGGCCGTTGATAACGTACTGGCCGTCTTTCAGAACCGCGCGGGTACGCAAGGAGGCGAGGTCCGATCCGGCGTCCGGCTCCGAAAAGCCCTGGCACCACAGCGATTCCCCGCGCGTGATCGGCTCCAGATAGCGTGCCTTCTGTTCGGGCGTGCCGTACTTCTCCAGCGTGGGGCCGATCCAGTTGACGTTCATGTATTGGCCGCCGCGCGGTTCGCCCGCGATCCACATCTCTTCGGAAAGGATCTGCTGCTCCCACGGGCCCAGCCCCTCGCCGCCCATTTCCTTCGGCCAGTGCGGGAACAGCAGCCCCACTTCGGCCAGCTTCACGCAGAACGTGCGCGCAAAAGCCGTCAGCGCGGGCGAGGCGGGGCCGTGTTCGGAGAACTTTTCCCAGTCTTCCGGCAGGTTCGCATGCAGGAAGTCCCGGATCTTATGCCGGAACGCGTCCTGTTCCTCGGTCCATTCGAACTGCATGGCATCCTTCGTCTTTGCTTTCCTCCGGCGTTACCCAGCAGGCCATGCGCCCACAAGCACAGGGCCAACGCCCCGGCGAAAACCGCCTCCCTCCGCGAAAAACGATTGGGGCTTCGCACGGATTGACGCCGGTGCAGCATCGCAGGCACCCTCTTCGCCAAGGGGCCAGTCACTGAAAATGCCGTTGGATATGGGGGAATAAAACGATGTCGACGTTCCGTGGAATGGCCCTGATCGGCCTTGCCCTTGCTGCTCCGCTGGCGGCACAACCCCCAAAGCCCGCCGCCCTCTCACCCGCCCAGTTCGACCAACTGATGCGCACGGCGGGCTATGTGAAGGCCGGTAATGCCTGGAAAGGCTGCGACGGCGCCACCACCGTCACGCGGCAGAATGTCGAGTTCAAGGATCTCAACGGAGATGGCCGCCCCGAAGCATTGATCACAGCCGATGGCACCGAGTGTTTCGGCATGACCGGCGCGGGCTTCCAACTCCTGCGCCAGACGGCCTCCGGATGGCAGGTCATGGCCAACGAAACCGGCATCGCCACATTCCAGACGACGCGCGGGGTGGACGGCTATCCCGATATCGAGATCGGCGGCCCCGGCTTCTGCTTCCCCATCGCCCGCTGGAGCGGCAGCGAATACAAGACCATCCGCTTCGCCTACGAAGGCAAGCCCTGCAAGCCGCCGCACTGAATTATTGTCGGACGGCCCCGATGGCGGCGGGCGAGACATAGCGCGTGGTCGAGATGCCGCCATCCACCGCGATGGTCTGCCCGTTGACGAACCCAGCCTCGTCCGAGGCGAGGAAGGCCACCATGTTGCCGATATCCGCTGCCGAGCAGTCGCGCTGAAGCGGGGTCAGTTCGTGGTTGGTGCGGCGGAAGAAATCGAGATCCCAGAACGCCGTCGTCATTTCGGTGCGCACCACTGTCGGCGCGATATAGTTGGATCGGATGCCGCGCGGGCCATATTCGGCCGCCATCGTCTGCATCAGCCCGACCTGTCCAGCCTTTACCGTGGAGTAGGCCCCGCCGCCCGGCGTGCCGTAAAGCCCCCAGGTCGAGCCGATGAAGAGGATCGAGCCGCCCTCACCCATCACCCGCAGCGCTTCACGACAGAGCCGGAACGGCGCGCGCAGGGAAATTCCCAGTACTTCGTCGAGCATGGCATCGGTCGTCTGGTCCACGGGGCCGAAGTTGAATGATCCCGCGTTGTTCACCAGCACATCCAGCCGCCCGAACTTCTCCACCGCGACATCGACTATCGCGCGCGGTGCTTCGTCCGCGGTGGCATCGATAGCGATGAAGTCGAACTCCATCGTGCCGGCCAGCGCATCCTTCAGCGCCTGCAGCTTGCCTTCGTTGCGCCCGGTGCCGAGGACTTTCACGCCCTTAGCCCCAAGGGCGCGCACGATCGCCTCACCAATGCCGCCGGCCGCTCCGGTGACGACTGCTACCTTGCCTTGCATCTGTCCTGCTCCGCTTGTTCCGTCACCGCCTGAAGAAGTAGCGGGATCCCCGCCTTCGCGGGGATGACGGGAGTATTTTTGTGCGTGTCTGGTTTTAGGCCTGCTTATCGAAGCTTCGCCAAATCCAAACACCTCGTTATCCCCGCGAAGGCGGGAATCCCGCTCGCTTCCTTAAAACTCAGCCCACACGCTGATTACCGGCACGCTCGGCAATATCGTTGGCGGCAACGAACCCGAAGGTCATCGCCGGCCCGATCGTCGCCCCCGCGCCCGGATAAGTATCGCCAAACGGCGTCCCGGAGTTGTTGCCCGCCGCGTAAAGCCCCGCAATCGGCTGCCCGGCCCCATCGAGCACTCTCGCTCGCGCATCGCATCTGAGGCCGCCCTTGGTGCCCAGATCGCCGTTGTTGATCGGCACCGCATAGAACGGCGCCTTGTCGATCGGCCCGATGTTCGGATTGGGCGTCGAGGACGGATCACCGAACATCTGATCATAGGGATTCATGCCCCGCCCGAACTCCGGATCGACGCCCGTCTTCGCGTAAGCATTCATGTTGGCGACGGTCTGCCTCACCGCCTCCACCGGCAGATGCGTCTTGGCGCAAAGCTCCTCGATTGTATCAGCGCGGAAAACGTAGTGGTCCCACCAGTCCGCCGGAACCTTGTGCTCGGGCGTATGGACCGTGGGCATTAGCCCGCCGGCGCTGAACTTCTTGCGGAACTTCGCATCGAAGATCAGCCAGCACGGGCAGTTGGCGCCGCTCTCCACCTGATCGCGCACCATGGCCTGCCCGAACTGGTCGTACCCGCAAGCCTCGTCCACGAAGCGGACACCCTTGCGGTTCACCACCACGCTCCAGGGGCGGCCGACATCGAACGCCGCCTGATGGATCTCATGAAAGTTCGAGGCGCCCTTCATCGGCAGCGTCATCGTCGGGATCCACCAGCCTTGCGAAGTATGTTCGGTGGAGGCCCCGACCGATTCCGCCGCGATCAACGCCTCGCCGCGATTGCCGTCCTCGGGCGTGGACGAATGCCGCGTCAGGCCCGGCACCGGGTAGAAGCGGTCCCGCAGTTCCTGATTCCACTCGAACCCGCCTGCCGCCAGCACGACGCCGTGCCGCGCGGTCACCTCGTACTTGCGGCCGAAGTTGGACAGCTCAATGCCGGTAACGCGTCCGCCTTCATCGACCAGCAACCGCTCCAGCCTGGTCTCCATGCGAAGGTCTACCCCGCGCGCGAACACCTGCTCATACGTCGCGCCCATCAGCGCTGCGCCTTGCGTGAACCGCTTGTCTCGATGGGAGACCTTGCGGGTCGAGCGGTCCACCCAATACCGCCCGATCATCTTACCCGCGACCATGCGCCAGCCCTTGGACTGCATCATCAGCGCAAAGGTCTCGGTAAGGTCCATCGCATAGCGGCCGAACAGCTTGAAGCGGTTGTACTGCTCCCGCATCAGCGCATAGCGGCCATCGCCCAGGCGCCGCCCGTCGAAAGTCGGCACAACCACGGACCGATCGGCGCGCGCGCCCGCGCGTCCCGGAAAATAGTCCGGCCACGCCGCCGCCATCACCGAAACGCCGGTGGACTTGAGGAAATGCAGCATCCGCGGCGCTTCGTCCACGAAGGCTTCCAGCCGCTCGCGGTTCACGGGCACGCCGATGGTGGCATCCAGATAGGCCAGCGCGGATTCGCGGCTGTCCCCTTGATCGCCGTCCAGCCGATGGTTCGGGATCCACATCACCCCGCCCGAAGTGGCCGAAGTGCCGCCGAACTTGTGAGCCTTTTCAACGATCAGCACTTTCATGCCGAGGTCGGCACTGCGCAGTGCCGCCATCGCCCCGGCCGAACCCGACCCCACCACCACGACATCGAAGCTTTCGGTGCTTCCGTCCTTGGCTGCCACCCCTATTCTCCCGAAACGCATGTTATTCGTGCGTCTTATCGCGTCGGCGGCTTGCCCACGAAATGACCGCCACGGTACAGCGTCTTGCTTGGTTCTGCCTTGCGCGACTTGCGTCCCCCGCCTGCCCTTGCGTCACGGCGGCGTGGCACGCAGGTCGCGAAGGCAGGACTGCCCAAGCCACCAAAGCGAAACCGGGATGATGATGACCGAAAAGACCTTCGTTGCCGCCGCCAAGCTGGAAGACGTGCCGCCCGGCACCAAGATCGTGGTTGAGCTGAACGGGATCAGCGTGATCCTCTGCAACACGAAGGACCGCATCTTCGCCGTGCGCAACTTGTGCAGCCACGCTTACGAGACGCTGGAATGCGGGCGCATGCGCAATGGCTGGATATCCTGCCCCGTCCACGGCGCCCGCTTCGACCTTGAAACAGGCGCGCCGATCAATCCCCCGGCAACGATGCCGATCGAGACCTATGAGGTGCGGGTCGAGGGCGAGACGATCGAGGTCGCGGTCTGAAAAGGCGTGAAAGGCCGAGCTTCATGAACCGCCCCGAAGACGCGCCTGCGGCATTTGCAGCTGCATGGAACGCGCATGATATGAATGCCTTGGCCGCGCTCTTTCACGAAGATGCGAGCTTCGTGAACCGCTTTGGCCACTACGTTCGCGGCGTCGAGGCGATCGTCGAACTGCATCGCCCTATCCACGAGACCATCTACAGCGACTCCGAACTGCAAAACGACCTGATCGACATCATACCGATCAACGATGACGCAGCGGTCGTTCATTTCTGGAGCCGTTTGGCGACCGGCCCAGCCCATCCGGCAGGCGCGCATGCGATCGATACTTTGATCCTTGCGGTACTCACCAGGCACAATGAGAACTGGCGCATTCAGGCGCTGGAAAACGTCACCCTGACAAATCCGCGAACGGGGGAATCCCTTCTCCGACCCTAACGACCATCCCGATATCGCAGCGGCGACCCGCCCCCGTCTGGACGCCCCGACAGCCGACCGGCAAGGACAGGGCATGACCGATACTGCCGATCTAGAAGCCCTGCGGAGCGAAGTCCGCAGCTTCCTCCAAGCCGAAGCGCCCACCGGCTGGCGCGATGCCAGCCGCACGCAGGACGATTTCGTCCGCACCCAACGCGACTGGTTCGGCAAGCTCGTCCGCGCCGGCTATGCGATCCCGCACTGGCCCGCCGAGTATCCCGGCGGCGGTCGCAGCCTGGCCGAGCAGAAAGTGATCTACGAGGAACTGGCCGGCGCCGATTGCCCGCGCCTGCTGCTCTCCTTCGTGTCCACCTACCACGCCTTCGCCACGCTGCATGAATGCGGCAATGCCGAGCAGAAGGCGCGCTATCTGCCCAAGATTCTCGAAGGTGAGACCTGGTGCCAGGGCTTCTCTGAACCCGGCGCCGGATCGGACCTTGCCGCGATCAAGACCCGGGCTGAACTCCAGTCACGCCCGGATGGCGACGTGTACGTCATCAACGGCCAAAAAGTCTGGTCGACGATGGCGCAGTTCGCGGACAAGTGCCTGCTGCTGGCGCGCACGTCGTCTGACGGCGTGAAGCAGGCGGGCATCACCTACCTGCTGATGGACATGAAGGCGCCGGGCGTCACCGTGCGCCCGATCCACCAGATCCAGGGCGACGAGGAATTCGCCGAGATCTTCCTCGATAACGTGGAGATCCCCGTCTCCGAACGCGTGGGAGAGGAAGGCAAAGGCTGGGCCGTGGCGCAGGCAACGCTCGCCTCCGAACGCGGATTGACGCTGATGGAGCTGTCCTATCGCATGCGTGGCGCGCTGGGCCGCGTGGCCAGGCTGATCCGCGAGCATGGGCACGAGGACGATCGCGGCGTGCTGCGCGATTTCGGCACATTGGTGACGCAAGTCGACGCCGTCTGCGCGATTGCCGACCAGTTCCTCGACAACCGCATCAACGGGATCGAGCGCATGGGTGACGCCTCCATCGTCAAGAACGCCTATAGCCGTGCGCTGCGGGCCTACTCCGCGCTGGGTCTCCGGCTGGGCGGGATGGACGAGCAATACGTGGCGCCCATCACGTTCGGCGATCTCAATACCGGCAACTGGATGGCCGATTTCATGAATTCCTATGCCTGGACCATCGCCGGCGGCAGCGAGGAAGTGCAGCGCAACATCATCGCCGAACGCATGCTGGACATGCCGCGCGAGCCGAAGGGGTGGGTGCTGTGATCGAACTGAACGAACTCACCGACGCCGCGCAGAAGGCATTTCCGGCGGAGAAGCTCTCGCCCTCGCGCGATGAAAGCTGGCAACTGGCCGCCGAAATGGGCTGGCTGATGGTGCGCCTGCCGGAAGAAGACGGCGGGCTTGGCTTTACGAGGGAGGCTTCGACCGCGCTGCACCTCGAAATGGGGCGCGTGCTCTCTGCAATGCCGCTGATCCCAGCCCAACTTGGCCTTCAGGCAATCGCCGCCAGCAAAGACTTTGCCGAGCGTGCCGACTGGCTGGAGCGACTGTCCGGTGGCGAATATGCGCCGCTGCCGATGCTCTCCGCCAAGCTGACAGAGGGATCGGACGGCTCTGTCTCGGGCACGATCTCAGGCGTGTTCGAAGCGGACATGGCCGTCGCCGTGGTCGCGCAGCTTCCCGGCGGCTATGCGCTGGTGCCGCTCGATGCGCCCGGTGTCTCGATCGTCGAACGCGCGATCTGGGATCCCAGCCGCCGCCTGTTCGACGTGATTCTGGACGGATACGCGCCCACGCTGATGCTCACCGACGCGGCGGGCGTGAAAGCATTGCACGACCAGCTTTCAGGCGAAGCGCAACTCGCCCTCGCGGCAGACTGCATCGGCGCGGCGGGCGCGGCGCTGGACATGACCATCGAGTACATGAAGGTCCGCCGCCAGTTCGACCGGCCGATCGCGCTGTTCCAGGCATTGAAGCACCGCGCCGCCGACATGAAGACGCGCATCGTCGTGGCCGAGGCCCTGCTGTGGAAGCGCGTGCGCGACGATGGTGCAAGCGTGACCGAGCTTGCCGCCGCCAGAGTCCTCGCCGCCGAAGCCTTCCGCTTCGTGACCGAGGAGATGGTGCAACTCCACGGCGGCATCGGCCTCACCGACGAACATCCGTGCCATTTGTTCCTCAAACGCGCGCTGCTGAACCTGCAACTCTGCGGCAATGCCGACCTCTGGAACGAGCGCGTGGGGCGTCAGGCGCTGGGCTAGGACCTATGGGGATTCATCCCATGGAGACCCGCAAACGAAAGCCATCCGACCACTCCCCGTCATCCCCGCGAAGGCGGGGATCCCGCTTTTCTTCGGGCGCGGCGCAAAGAAGCGGGGCCCCCGCCTTCGCGGGGGCGACGGTGTGTTTGGGGTGAGGTACTTTCTCCAGGTACAGTCTTGAGACTGGATTCCGACCCAGAAAGGCCCGCAGACCCTAAATCCGCAGGGCTTGCGCAACCTCGCACGGGCGGTGACAGTTGGGACTCTTCGAAGTCCTGCGAGGAACCGCCCCACGATGAGCGAAACAGGCAGCTTCGCTGCGCATTTCAAGGCCAATATCGTGCTTTACGGCGCGTTGGCGGCCAACCTTGGCATTGCCGTCGCCAAGTTCGTGGCCGCCGGGATCAGCGGATCGTCCTCGATGCTGACGGAGGGCGTGCACTCGCTGGTGGACAGCGGCAACCAGGTGCTGCTGCTCTACGGCCAGAAACGCGCCAGCCGAAAGCCGGACCCGACGCATCCGTTCGGCTATGGTCGAGAGCTTTATTTCTGGGCTTTCGTCGTCGCCATCCTGATTTTCGCGATCGGCGCAGGCGTGTCGATCTACGAAGGCTTCATCCACATCCAGCAACCGCACGCGATCGAAGATCCGACGCTCAACTACATCGTGCTGGGCATCGCATTCCTGATGGAAGGCGCGTCATGGGCACTGGCCGTGCGTGAATTCGATCGCGGGCGCGGCGAGCAGACCTGGTGGCAGGCGATCCATCGCAGCAAGGACCCGCCGGGTTTCATCGTGCTGTTCGAGGACAGCGCCGCGCTGATCGGCCTCATCATCGCCGCGGTCGGCGTCTGGGCCTCGATCCACTTCGCCGACCCGCGCATCGATGGCGTCGCGTCGGTACTGATCGGCTGCGTGCTGGCGGGCGTTGCCGTGTTGCTGGCCCGCGAGTCCAAGGAACTCCTGATCGGCGAGGCGGCCGACCCGGTGCTCATCGCCAAGATCCGGGAGGTGCTGGACGGCAATCCGCGCATCGATGCGGTGAACCACATCCGCACCATCCACACGAGCCCGCAGGCGATCTTCGTCGCCATCAGCGCCGACTTCGCGGACGACCTGAGGATGGGCGATGCCGAAACGCTGATCGAGGAACTGGAGTGCCGGATGAAAGCGCTCTCGCCGTGGATCACTTCGATCTACATTCGGCCGGAAAAGCGAGCGGATGCGATGGTTTGGTGACCCGTCCGCTGCACGGCATGACGGATCATTGGATATGACGTCGTTCTGTGAACGGCCAGGACGCAGGCGCAGAGCCCACCCGCGCGCCGTGCCATCCGTCGCCCCCGCAAAGGCGGGGGCCCCGCTTCCTTTTGCCTCGCCGCGAAGAACAAGCGGGATCCCCGCCTTCGCGGGGATGACGAGGTAGGTTGGGTTGGGGTCGACTGGGCGGGGTTGGACTGACTCCGGATCGACTTGGCCTTGGGGAAGCAGTCTACGATGCCTCTGCGGCGTTCGCGCGCTCGATAACGCCAAGCCCAACCACCAAGAGCGCCGTATCGCGCGGCGACACGAAAAGGCCCCCGCATCGCAGCGGAGGCCCTTCCGTTTCAGTAACGACAGTACCGTCAGCCCATCGCAACGAGACGCTGGGCCTCGGCAACGATTTCGGGTGGCTGCACGAGGAAGGCATCTTCCAGCTTCTTCGCGAACGGCACCGAGCAATACGGCGCGCCGAGGCGGCCGACCGGGGCCTTTAGCTTGCCGAACAGCGTTTCCTGCACGGTCGCGGCGATTTCCGCGCCGGGGCCGAAGTTGCGGCCTGCTTCGTGGACGACCAGCAGGCGACCGGTCTTCTCGGCCGAGGCCAGCACGGTTTCCTTGTCCCACGGAGAGATTGTGCGAAGATCCACCACTTCGACCGAGACGCCCGCCTTAGTCAGTTCCTCATAGGCTTGCATGACGGTGAACATCATTTGGCCATAGGAGACGATGGTGATGTCCGAGCCCGGTGCGACGACGTTCGCCTTGCCCAGCGGGATCGGGCCCTGGTTGACCGGCACGTCCATCGGCACGAACAGCGTCTTGCCGCTTTCGACGATGATCACCGGATCGGGGTCCTGGATGGCCGAGAGATAGAGGCCCTTGAAGTCCGCCGGGGTCCAGGGGATCACCACCTTGATGCCGGCAGTGTGGCAGAACCATGCCTCGTAGAAGTCGGCATGCTGACCTGCGGTCTGGTTGCCAGCGCCGGTCAGGGTGCGGATCACCATCGGCACCTGGCTCTGGCCGCCCGACATGAAGCGCAGCTTGGCCGCGTGGTTCACGATCATGTCCATGGCCACGGTCGTGAAGTTCATCAGCATGATTTCGGCCACGGGCTTATAGCCGCCCATGGCCGCGCCAATGGCAGCGCCGATGATCGCCTGTTCGGAGATCGGCGTGGAGCGCACGCGCATTGTGCCGAACTTGGTGGAGAGCCCGCGCGTAACGCCGACCACGCCGCCGCCTTCGTTATCCGCAATGTCCTCACCCAGCACGAGAACCTTGGGATCGGCCTCCATCGCCTCCATCAACGCGGCGTTGATCGCCTGAAGGCCGTTCATCTTCACCGTTTCCACGGCGGGTGCTTCCAGAGTTTCAGTGCTCATGCCGGAATCTCCTCGGCAAAGACGTCACGGCGCAGTTCGTCGTCGGACGGGTATTCGCAGGCCATCGCGAATTCGATGGCGTCGTTCACTTCGGCTTCTATCTTCGCGGTCAGCGCGTCGAGTTCAGCCGCAGTGGCAATGCCGTCGTCAATCAGCTTCTGGCGGTAGATCGGCAGCGGATCCTTGGCGATCGCCGCAGCCTTCTCTTCCTTGGTCATGTAGCCGTCGGCGTCGCCGAAGACGTGGCCCATGAAGCGGAAAGTCTTGCATTCCAGCAGCGTCGGCCCCTCGCCCGCACGCGCGCGCTCGATGGCGGCATGGGCGTGGGCGTAGACGTCGACGGGGTCGTTGCCGTCCACGGTATAGCCCGGCATGCCGTAGCCGATCGCGCGCTTCGAGATCTGGTCGACCGAAGTGCCGTTCTCGTAACGGGTGTGCTCGGCAAAGCCGTTGTTCTGGCACACGAAGATCACCGGCAGCTTCCAGACCGAAGCAAGGTTCAGCGCCTCGTGAAACGCGCCGATGTTGCTGGCGCCGTCACCGAAATAGGCCACGGTCACTTGCTTGGTGCCGTCCAGCAGCGCCGCCCAGCCGAAGCCGTTGGCGATCGGCATGGACGAACCGACGATGCCCGTCGTCACCATCACGCCGGTTTCCGGGTGGGTGAGGTGCATCGGGCCGCCCTTGCCCTTGCAGGTGCCGTCGACGCGGCCGCAGATCTCTGCCCAGAGCGGGCGAAGCGGCATGTCCTTGGCGACCATGTCGTGGATGCCGCGATAGATCGTGCAGATCTTGTCGTCGTCGTTCAGCAGCACCGAGATGGCCGAAGGAATGCATTCCTGCCCGCGCGCCGAGTAGTACGGCGCGGTAATACGGCCGCGACGGATCTGGGTGCGGGTGGCGTCGTCGTTGCGCTCGATCCGGATCATCCGGCGATAGATGTCGAGCTGGGTCTTGGCGTCGGGCTTGGCCCGGTTCTCCAGTGTCTGGCTCATAGGTCCTCTCTAGATCAGCCTCATTCCGCCCTTGCATGAACGGGGCTGGCTGAACTCAAGTTCAGTACGCCACCCACCCCGGGGCGCAAGAGTGGGTCAGACCGCCTCGGCGTTATCGGCTTCCAGCCGCGCTTGGGCGAGCTTGCGAACTTCGCTTGACTTCACTTTTTCGCTGCCAGTGATGGCGTAATCCTCGTCACGGAAGAACAGCACGCGACGGGGCACCTTGAAGCTGGCGATCTGCGCCTTGCACGATGCGATCACGGTCGCCTCGTCCACAACCGCGCCATCCAGCGGGACGATGCAGGCGACCACCATCTCGCCCAGCAGGTCATCCGGCACGCCCACCGTCTGGGTGCGCTTCACCCCCGGAATCCGGGCGATCACCTCGTCCACCTCGATCGGCGCGACATTGGCGCCGCCGGTCTTGATCATCTCGGTCATGCGTCCTTCCCAGAAGAAGCGCCCCGCCTCGTCGACCCTTCCGGCGTCCCCGGTGCAGAAGAAACCTTCCGTATCGAAGCACTCCTCGGGCGCCTTGCCGAGGTAGCCGGACATCAGCGTCGGCCCCTTGATGCACATCTCTCCCACGGTCCCAACCGGTACCAGATGGCCCGATATCGGCTCGACGATCTTTAGGATATTCCCCGGCAAAGGCGCCCCGAAAGAGCCTTCCACGCGGCCTTCGGCATCATCCGCAACGAACGAGGTGCAGATCGTCATCGTCTCCGTGCAGCCGAACGACATCGGCACTTCCCACTGGGTGGAGACGGTCGGATGCTGCCAGATCAGTTCTCCACGCGGCACGTACTTCACGCTGGACAGGTCCGCCCCCGCCCACTTCGGCGAAGCCTGAAGCCGCGCCCACTGGTGGGGACGACCGTTGAGGAACGTCACTCGCTCCTTCTCGGCCAGTTCCAACGCCTCATCCGCATCGAACATGCGCTGGAGCACAACCGTTCCGCCGGTGGAAAGCGCAGTACCCACGACCATCGAGACATTGCCGGACCAGAAGAAGCCATTGCCGGTCCAACTCCGCACCGGCTCATGCATCGCGAACAAGCGCGGCCAGCGCCACCACTGCACGGCAAACGCGCGCTGCGAATGGACCACACCCTTGGGCAAGCTGGTGGTGCCGGAAGAGAAAAAGATACCGCCCGCATCGGCCGGATGCACAGCGTCCGCCCGTGCCAGCACCAGTTCGTCCGCCACGCCAGCACCGTGGGCGACGAATTCGTCCCAAGTCTCCACCGCACCCGCCGCGCCCACCGCGAACGGCTCCTCCTCACCCGGCGCGCCGCCCAGTGCAACGCACTGGCGCAAGTACGGAAAATGTGCCGAGGCCAGCCCGCCGCGCGGCGCGGAAAGCATCCCCGGCTCCAACTCGCGCAGCATCGCACCGAAATCCTTCCTCAGCACGCGCGCCTCGTAAAGCAGCAGCGTCAATTCCGATGCGCGCAGCAGATGGTCCAGCTCCTGCACGGTGGAGAACGTACTCAACGCCACCGGAACCCCGCCCGCCAAAGCCGTACCGAACAGGCTGGAGAGGAACTCCGGCCGGTTGGTCATCAGAATGCCGACCCGCTCCCCCTTGCCGATCCCGCAAGCGACCAGAGCCCGCGCCACTTCCATGGAGTGGGCGAGCAAATCATCATAGGTCCATGAAAGGCGATGCTCCCCCTTTCGCAGCACCACCGCCTCACGCGGGCCATATCGAGCCACCACCTCCCGCAAGTAGCCCCCGATCGTGTGCGCCCCCTGCCCCGGCTCATCGGCCAGAGCGGACGCCTGCACCAGCGACTGGCCGGGGTCGGGCAACGTGCATGCGCCCCCTTTGGCCGATGAGCCGACATGATGCATGATTATCAATCCTCCCAGTCACGATCACGGTGTCGAGATCGGGCCTAGCAGCGCCGCGAAGCCGTGCGAAAGACGGGAGCATGCCCAAGGTATGCCCAGTCACTTCGCTGCGCCGACGCAGACAAACGGATGATATGAACGCGGTTCTGGAACCGAACGCCGTTACGTTACTTATTGCACATGGCAGGTCGAACATCCGTTCACCTGAGCGGAAGCACGACCGGCCAGAATCGCATTGTTCACGCTTACCCGCTCGGCTTGGAGCATTGCGGGGCTGTTAAACGACATAGACGAATAAGGAGTGAATGCGATGTCTCCATACCTCACCAAACTTGCCCCCTTAGCCATTGTGCTCGTGGGTTCGGTCGGCCTTGGCGGATGCGCCACCAAAGGTTACGTGAACGACCAGATTGCCACGGTAAACCAGCGCATCGACGGGCTCGATTCCCGTCTCCAGCAGACCGATGGAACCGCCAAGCAGGCCCTGGCGGAAGCGCAGGCCGCTTCCGGGACTGCCCAGCAGAACGCCCAGCGGATCGACCAGCTCAGCAGCCGTGTCGATGGCGTCGAGCAGCAGTTGCAGAACAGCCAGCGCAAGAAAGCGCGTAACTGAGCGCAGGCTTAGCCTTAATTTGGCTTTACTGCGATGATATGTGTCGGCGTCCGCCACGACGCCGACCATTTCCATGTCCAAATTCTTCGAGTAAATTGACGCGATGAACAGTGTCCCCCTGGCGTTTGCCGCGCTTGCGCTGGCTGGCGCCGTCCCGGCGAGCGCCGCGACCGTGGCCCCAGATTTAAATACGGCCCTGAATGAGGGCCGAACCTCCGCGCAAACCACGACGAAGCCGCATGCCCTGGCGAACGCCCCGGCAGAGGCAAAGACGTCGACCAAGGCCAAGAATGCGGCAAAAGCGCCTGCCAAGACAGCGGATGCAGAACAGTCCGGCGCCACGGAAAAGCCGGACGCAGCAGACAAGGCTCTGGAATTCTCGCCCGCATTCTCGGAACCTGCCGCGCTGGTATCGCGCTGGATCGCCGCCTCGAACGACAATGGCACCCTGCCCTACATCATCGTCGATAAGCCTTCCGCGCGTGCCTACCTGTTCGACGCCACAGGCAAGCCGCTGGCCGACGCACCCGTGCTGATCGGCAAGGCCCTCGGAGACGAGGCCACTCCCGGCATCGGCGCGAAGTCGCTGTCAGAGATCGGCCCCGCCGAAAAGACCACGCCCGCTGGCCGCTTCCTGGCCAAGTTCGGGCTGGCGGCCGGAAACCAGAAAGTGCTCTGGGTGGATTACACAACCTCCGTCGCGCTTCACACGATCCCCGTTGGGAACAAGGAAAACCGCCGGGCACGAATGCTCTCGAAGACGATCGACGACAACCGCATCACCTTCGGCTGCATCAACGTGCCCAAGGCGTTCTATAACAACGGCGTGGTCCCGTTGTTTGAGAAAAAGGGCGGCTATGTCTACGTGCTGCCCGATAGCAAGGCACTGGAGGACGTATTCCCGCGCGTGCGCGTCCAGACGGTACTGGAATCCGCGCAGAACTGACGCGCCTGAGGCCGGTGGCCTCAGGTATCCAACCTCACGAACGAGCGGGCATTTTCTCGTCGCAGCGCAGGGTCAACACCTCCACGCCGCTGGCGGTAACAGCCACCGTATGTTCGAACTGTGCGGATAACTTGCGGTCGTTGGTCACAACGGTCCACCCGTCGTCCTCGGTCGTCACTTTGCGGCTGCCTTGGTTCACCATCGGTTCGATCGTGAAGACCATGCCCTCACGCAGTTTCATCCCGGTTCCGCGCCGTCCGAAATTGAGCACTTGCGGATCCTCGTGCATTTCGCGGCCGATGCCGTGCCCGCAATATTCGTGCACCACCGAATAGCCGTTCCGTTTCGCATGCCGCTCGATCGCGAAACCAATGTCGCCCAGGGACGCGCCGGGGCGCACCTGCCGGATGCCCTGCCACATCGCTTCCTGCGCGACCTGCACTAGCCGCTTGGTAGCGGGAGGCACTGTGCCAACAATGTAGGTCTTGCTGGAATCTGCGATGAAACCGTTCTTTTCCAACGTGATGTCGAGGTTGATGATGTCCCCGTCGCGGATGACCTCATCCACGTTGGGAACTCCATGGCAGACGACATGATTGATCGAGCAGTTCAGCACATACTTGAAGCCATACTGCCCCTTGCTCGCCGGGCGCGCGCTCAGGTCCACGGTGATGAAGCGATCGACCATATCGTTCACCGCCATCGTCGACATGCCGGCAAGGTTCTGCCCATCCAGCATCTCGAACACCGACGCCAGCAGCTTGCCCGAAATGCGCATCAGCGCCAGTTCATCGGGCGTCTTCACCATCATATTCTTCATGTCAGGCTGCCGCTGCGTCCGGAACGTCCAGCCCAGGCGCCGGCGCCGTGGCCAACTGCATCTTCACGATATCGTTGAAGGACAGCGTGGGATTGGCTTCCGCCAACATGCCGACTTTCATCCAGAATTCGGCCTGAGCATTGATGGACCGGCACATCACGGCGCTAGCGCGACGCGCCTCCTCGTGCAGGTCGTCAGCGATTTTCACGATGCCCATTGGTGGCCTCTGGAGATAACGAACATATGGATCGTATATGATTCGTATATCAGTAGGTCAATCGGGCATCTTTTTGAGAGGCAAGAGCCATTAGCTTGCCCTCAGCCACCAACCGAGAAATCCCAGAGAATTTCCCGGCAGATGGCTGATATTTAAGAGGTCACCGCAGATCGGATCAGATCTGGTTGCCCAGTCCTGCGGCGTGCTTGGCGGCAACCCAGCCGAAAGTCATCGACGGGCCGACGCTCGCACCCGCACCGGGATAAACACGGCCCATCGGGGAAGCGGTGGTGACACCGCAGGCATAGAGCCCCTCGATCGGCGTGCCATCCGCCTTCAGCACGCGGGAATCGCTGTCGCAGACCACGCCGCCGTACGTGCCGACATCACCCGGCACGATGGGAATGGCGTAGAACGGGCCCTTCTCGATCGTGCCCATGCAGGCGTTAGGACCGTCCTTGAAGAACGGATCACCCAGCCAGTTGTCATAGGCGCGCTCACCGCGATGGAAGTCCTCGTCCTTGCCCCCGCGCACAAAGCCGTTCCAGCGTTCGACGGTGGTCTTCAGCGCGTCCGAAGGTACGCCGATCTGGCGGCCGAGGGCCTCCAGGCTGTCCGCCTTGCGCATCCAGCCGGAGGAGAGCCAGCCGGCCATGTTCTTCTTCGCGGTGCCTTTGCCGGCCACGGCGTATTCGTCCATGTACTGCTGGTCCATGATCGCCCAGCTGGGAATCGCGGGAACCCTGCGGTTGCGCACCAGCATGTTCTCGCAGAATTCCTCGTAGGAGCCGCCCTCGTTCATGTAGCGCACGCCGGTCTGGTCGACCTGAATAGCGTGGGGCTTGCCGGTGGTGCTCTGGGTGCCGGGCTTCACATAGTCGGTATCCCAGCCGGGCGCCTCGCTCATCTGGAAGCCGACCATCTGGTCCATCTGCGCCAGCACCGCGCCCTTGCGTTCCAATTCGACGTGCATGTCACCGGCATCGCTCTCGATCCCGTTCGACCACGCTGCGCGGGTGCCGGGCATGTACCTGTCGCGCATCTGCTGGTTTTGCGAGAAACCGCCCGCGTTCATCAGCACGCCCAGCCGCGCGCCGACACGCCACGGCTTGCCGTCCTTCACGGTGACGACGCCCACGGCCTTGCCGTTCTCGATGATCACTTCGTCAACCGGGGATTCCAGGCGAATGTCAGCGGCATCCTTGGCGATCACCGCCTTCAGCATGCGCCCCTGCAAGGCTGCGCCGGCAGTGACCCAGTGCTTGCCGGTCAGCTTGCCCGCGATGATCTTGAGCCCGACGCGCACGAGCAGCATCTTGATCGCCCACGAGTGCTTGGCGAAGGGCATCTTCATGCCGTCATCCAGCTTCACCGGCACTTCGGCAAAGCCCTGCCGCAGCCGTCCGGCCCATTCCTTGCCCAGTTCGTTCTTATCGAACGGCAGCGCGGTGACGGTGCGACTGGTTTTCACGCCGCCGGGAAGGTCATCGTAGTAGTCCGGCCAGAAGGTGGAGCCGCGCTCCATCGCGACGCCCTGCGAGACGATGAAGTCCAGCATCTTCGGCGCTTCGCGGGCATAGGCGCGGCGGCGTTCGGGGCTGGTGCCGGGGCTGTCCGCGCCGTCCGGAACGACGGAATCGAGATAGAGGCAGGCCTGTTCGAAGCTGTCCTCGCCCGGGTTCATGAAGCGGTTGTTGGGGATCCACATGACCCCGCCCGACTTCGCGGTGGTGCCGCCCACCCAGGGCGCCTTTTCCAGAATGACGACCGACTTGCCTGCCTGCTTCATCAGCAGTGCCGACGCCATGGAGCCTGCCCCGCTGCCCACGACCACCCAGTCGAACGTTTCGTCGAATTCGGCCATCTCGCCCTCTCACACGTGCCCGCCGCTTGCATTGCACGGGCTTTGGCCGAGGTAGATCGGACTTGCCCCCGTGATGCAAGCGAAGCGGACCGCCAAGGCCTTGCCAGCGCAAAGGTTTCGCCGGGGCGAAGGGTTGGCCTCCGGAAAGATTGCAGGGTGGCCGATGCCGCCACTGCGCTTATGAGCAGGGAAACGAGGGAGACATGCCGAAATGAGCGATAATGCCGCCACGAAATTTGGGCCGCTGCCGGAATTCGGAACCATCATGCTCGCACGCGAGGGACGGCTGCTGCGCCTGACGCTCAACCGGCCGGACGCGATGAACGCGGTGAACCTTCAGCTTCATGACGAACTGGCCGAGGCGCTGTGGTTCGCGCAGGGCGATCCCGGTTCGGACGTGATCGTCATCACCGGAGCGGGCCGCGCCTTCTCGGCCGGTGGCGATCTCGACCATATCGAGAACTCGGCCCGCAACCCGCACCTGTTCGATCACGAAGCGCGCATCGCCAAGCGGATCGTGCTGACGCTGCTGGATATCGACAAGCCGGTGGTCTGCCGCCTCAACGGCCACGCCGTGGGCCTGGGCGCGACCTTGGCGCTGCTCTGCGACGTGATCTTCGCGGCCGAAGGCGCCAAGATCGGCGATCCGCACGTGGGCATCGGCCTTGTGGCGGGAGACGGCGGCGCGGTGATCTGGGCCCAGCGCATCGGCCTTACCCGCGCCAAGGAATTCCTGCTGACGGGCGATCTGCTCACCGCCAGCAAGGCTGCGGAAATCGGGCTGGTCAACCACTGCGTCCCGGCAGATGAACTGGACGCGAAAGTCGACGCTTTCTGTGCAAAGCTGCTGGGCGGCGCGATGATGGCGATCCGCGCGACCAAGGTGCTGACGAACCTGGAACTGAAGCGTCTGGCTACCGCCGTGCTGGACGCGGGCATCGCCTATGAGAGCGTCTCTGTCCGCAGCGAGGATCATCTCGAAGCGGTAATGGCACTGAAGGAAAAGCGCGCGCCGAAGTTCATCGGGCGATAAGGAACGAGCCCTCGCGCCGAGACCGGCGCGAGGGCTCAATGGATCAGGCCGGCAGTACCGGCTCCCCCAGTTCGGAAAACAGCGCGGTGTAGCAGCTCGCCATATCCGAAGCGTCGCTCTGCGTCAGTTCGCCGGCAGCAGTCGCCTTGCCGATCGCGCCCAGCAGCGCCATCGGATCGTCGCACTCGATGTCATAGATCGCGAGATAGGGATTGGCATCGTTGCCAATCAGCTTGGCCACCAGTTCATAGCGCTGGGCGCCATTCATGCCGAACTTGTTGACCAGTTCGGGCAGGTGCTTGGTGTTGTACCATTCGTGATAGTCCTGCTCACGACCGGGCAGCGGCGTGGTCAGCGCGACAAGCTTGTAACGGGGCATCGGCATCCTCCTGTTCGTATATGTTGGCGGCGAACATCACCCCGCTCCGCGCCAGGTTGCAAGCGCGGCACGGGGGGCCGGGCCAGAGCAATGGACAGGCATCGCCCGGGCGGCGTGCCGGTTACTGGAGCAGGCTGGAACCGCTGACGAAATCGCCGAAGTCCGCGGTCATCGGCGATGGAGGTGCAATCTCTCCGCTGCTGTCGCCGCGATACTCGCGCGGATTGGCGCCGAACACGCGCTTAAACATGCGGCTGAAATGCGCCGGGCTCTTGAAGCCCACGCCATAAGCGATCTCGCTGATCGAGATATCGCGCGGATCGGAATTGGTCAGCCAATCGCGCGCCTTGCCCAGCCGCTGTTCCCACACGAGTTCGGAGAACGAAGTCTCCCGCAGGCGCAGCAGGAACGAGAGGTAGCGCGGGCTGATGCCGCATCCCTTGGCGACCATTGCGGTAGACAGCTGCGGGTCCGACAGGTGCACTTCGATGAAACGCAGCACATCTTCCAACCGACGCTCGGCGATCGACTGGCGGGCCGGGCGCGGCTCTTCCAGCGCGCGCACCGTGTGCCCGATCAGGCCCAGCGCGGTCTCCACCAGCAGGCGGGCCGAATTCTCGCAAAGCCGGCCATCGTCGGCGAACACGTCCGCCAGCAGATGTTCGGCAATAGCAAGCTCGGGAACCGCCCTGCCCCGCGCCGCCGGAACAACCAACGCACTGCTGCAATCCTGCGCGACATGTGCGCGCAGCAGGTGCGTGGGCACGGTGACGTGCAGCACTTCGCTCAACCCGGTGCCGTCCGTGCGGCATTCGATCAGGAACGGTTCCATGGAGCGGGTGATGACGAAATCACCCTCCGCCGCCACTTTGGCGCCGCACTGGTTGGAAAACGCGAACTCCCCGCGCCGCACGAACCACAGGATCGACAGATCGGTGGCATCCTCGCGGATGTGCTGTCGTGATCGACGGAAGAACAAGTTGCTGGCGGAACGCTGGCGGATGATCGAAACGGCGCCGACGGTGCGGCGTTCGGACCGCACATCTACCGTTGGTGCATCCTCTACCCAGAAGTCTCCGCGATAGTATTCCTGAGCGCGTTCCCCCCGGAACACTTTCTGGCCTTCGTGTACATTGCGCCTGTCCAGCGCGAACAAAGTTTCAGCCATGACCCTCTCCCCGGGTGCTGAGGGCCAGGCGAATGTATGCACAATTCGCATCTGGCCCGTTTTGGCGAGGCTGCGGCCGACTGCTTGACGGTCTCACACGCTCACTTGTGAGAGTACCACCAGTACGCGCCGCAACTCTACATCAGATGCAACCAAATCTGCATTGGGTGCAGATTTCATCCAAAGATGCAGTATCCCGCCGGTTTCAGCTGCCGTTTCAGCCTTTGCGCCCCTTCATCGAAAGGCGCCATTCGGGCGGATAGTTCTCGTCATGGCCCTTAACGACCTTGCCGATTCCCTGCTTGAAGGTGCTGCCCTTGCCCAGATTGACGTCGTTCTCGCCATCGTCCTTCATCAGCGGCAGCATGCCTTCCAGCCAGCCGGTCAGCAGGCTGCCCATGTATTCCCCGCGATACTGCTTGTACGCCTCGATAAAGGTCTTCTGCGCCACCACAACGTCGGTCGGCCGGGTGATCGAGCAGGCGTGCGCATACTTGGCGGTTTCCGCCTCCAGCTTGTCGCGCGGAACCACGGAATTCACGAAATTGCAGTTGTTCATCTCGTCCGCGGTGAACGGGCGGCCAGTGAACAGCATTTCGGAGAAGCGGCGCAGGCCTACCATCTCCAGCCACTGCCACATGCGTGGCCCCCAGCCGG
>OUNM010197590.1_pt1 | contig 25950 bp, 15 predicted proteins | sample 1769961 | NCBI WGS metagenome assembly OUNM01 (sample SAMEA3914820, study PRJEB12502) | metagenome | biome: forest; material: soil | place: USA | collected 2012-03-12 | depth 0.3 m | reverse complement strand
GTGATTCACCCATCGACGGCGGCTCCATCCCTGTTACCCAGCCGGGAAATGACGAATATGTATCCTTTGATTTCCCGAATCTCCCGAATCATCCCGTGATTCGCCTGCGGAGCGATGATGGCGGCCATTTTCTTACGCTGGCCCCCTCCAACCAGGCGTTTCATATGATCATCTTCGATCCGGGCAGCGGACTCGAGGCTACGCTCGATGGGGTCACACCGGCCGCTGGCATCAAATTAAATCCCACGATCGGGCTGACACTGCATCCGAGCACTTCGCCGGATACGGATGGGGATGGTTTGCCGGATGATATCGAGTTCTGTATTGGCACCAATCCGCAGAAAGTGGATTCCGATGGCGACGGCATTAGCGATTACGCCGAAATCAAGGCAAACCTCGATCCTCTTTCCAATCGCCTGCCGGCGGTCAACGTAGTTTCCGGATTGAATTTGCAGGGACCGGCAACACAAGTAACACTCTCCGGCGCCGGGACCGAAACGTCGCTCACCGCCTACGTGGCGACCGGTGCGTATGGTCTCGCGATCGTTGATCTTTCCGAGCCGAAGCGCCCGATCATCGATAGCGAGCTAAAGCTGCCCGGAAACGGCAACGCCACCAGCGTGGCCATTGATGCGGCTGCACATATCGCCGTCGTCGCGGATAATCTTGGCGGCCTCGATTTCATCGACGTCAGCGATCCGCTGCATCCGGCGCTGCTGACGACGCTCGGAGTCCAAGCCAGCAATGTCCAAATCGCGGAGGGCGTGGCGTATGCCACGGTTGGTTCGGCGATTGAGTCCTTCGACACACTCACCGCTCAGCCCCTCCAGACCTTGCAACTCAGCGGTATACTCACCGCACTCGCGCGGGAGGACCAAACTCTCTACACGTTGGATATCACACACACCCTGCGGGCCATCGATATCACGGGCGGCGTGATGACGGCACACGGCTCGGTGACCCTCCCACATGGAGATAGCCAGCTTTTTGTCGCCAATGGAATTGCCTATGCCGCCGTGGGCAGCAGTTATGCACAAGGCGGTTACGTCACGGCCAATGTTAGCAATCCGGATAACCTTAGCGTGATTAGCGACACCCAGGTCGGCGGAAATTTTGCCTTGGCGCGCCAAGCGATGGTGACGAATGGCGCTGGAATTGGAATTCTCGTCGGGCAATCGACGGTTGCGGGTCACCCCAACGAGCTCGACATCATGAATGTCACCGATCCGTCGAATACCTTTAACTTCAGTGGGCGCGTGATTTTGCCACAGGCCCCGCTGGATGTATCAGTGACCTCTGGCCTCGCAGTGGTGGCTGACGGCGTGGGTGGTTTGCAGATCGTTAACTATCTTCCTTACGACTCTGCCGGCCAGCCCCCTTCGGTGAACATCGCCAGCAGCGTGCAGGATATGGATCCGAATACCAGTGGGGTACAAATTGCGGAGGGCAGCGTCGTTCCACTAAGCATCACGGCCAGCGACGATGTGCAAGTGGCTCGGGTGGAGTTGCTGGTCAATGGACAAGTGATGGCGACGGATGTCACAGCGCCGTTCGACTTCTTTGCGGTGGCCCCGGCGCTCAGTTCCGGCGTTTCGCACGTTTCCATCCAAGTGCGCGCGTTTGACACCGGAGGCAACTCTTCGCTTTCGAACGTTCTCGATTTTGGACTCCTGCCTGACAATTCTCCGCCGGTCGTCCAGAGCGCGAATCCTGCGGGTTCCGCTTTCGACGTTCGTTTCGTTACGCTGCGCTTTAGCAAGCCAATGGATGCTTCCCTTCTTAACCTTGGCGGGGTGTCGCTGATTAATCTAGGTTTGGACGGCCAGCCCGGAGGAGGGGACGATAGCGTGGTTGCCGCCGCTTCCATCTTTTCACACTCTGGCAATTCGATCACCGTTTCCACGCAAACGCCCTTGCCGTTCGGGAAATATCAACTCACTCTTGATCCTTCCATTGCGGCTGATCTTGCAGGCCATCACGCGACTGCGCCGGTTATTGATGTATTTACTAGTTATCATGATGCCTCCAATCCCGTGGTCTGGATTTCTGATGCCGGGGGCGATTGGAACGATCCTTCGAACTGGCTCGGTGGCCAGGTGCCTGGTCCCAATGATAACGTGTTGATTAATCGTATCGGAGCGAATCCGGTGATTACGCATTCCGCAGGAGCCTCTACGGTAAAAAGCATTCAGAGCGATGAAGCGATCGTGATCTCCGGCGGCACCCTCATTGTCGATCAGGGAGCGTCGAGTTTCACGGGACCGGTGACGGTGAGTGGGAGTGCCTCTTTTGTTGTGACGGGAAGTGGTACGTCGGCGTCGGTGGCTTCGCTCACAGGCGGCGGAGGCTTTGTATCGGCAACGGGAGGTGCGGATCTGCAAATTCAATCGCTGCTCGGTTTGAGTGCCAACTTGACGAATTCCTTTGAAGCCGATGGCGCGGGCAGCGAGATTGATTTTCCGGCACTTACGACTTTGCATGGCGCGACGGGATCAAACGCGGTGCATTTCACCGTTTCGCTGGGTGGTGTGATCTCTGCGCCCAATCTGGTTTCCATTCCCGATGGCGCGGTGCAAATCATCTCACAGAGCGCCGGCAGTTTGATCGATCTGCCCGCGCTCACGACGTTTATGAGCAGCGTGCCGTCGGGAGCTTCCGTGCTGGAGGCAATCGGCGGCGGCCATCTTCACACGCCGGTGCTCGCCACCGTCCAGTCGGTCGATCTCATTCTCGATGGGGCAGCGTCGCAGGCGGATTTCGGTCAGTTGATCGATATCCACACGGACGACGTCTATGCACGGAACGGAGCTGCGCTTAGTTTCTCACAAGTAACGATGCTGACGGCCGGTGCCGTTAGCACGACCTATCAAGTGGAAACCGGTGCTACTCTGAGCTTTCCTAACTTGACCGCGGTTCATGGCGCCACAGGATTCAGTGCGGTGCGGCTGTACGCATTAGGAGGGACCTTGAGCGCGCCGGTGCTCGCTTCGATTCCCGATGGTGCGGCGCAAGTTGTCGCTTCCGGCTCGGGCAGCATCATTGATCTGTCCGCCTTGACTACCTTTACCGATACGAATCCCGGTGCAGATTCGCAGCTTTCTGTTTTGAATGGTGGCAAGATAAAGGTGCCGCTGCTCACGCAGCCACAGGGGGTGATATTAAGCATCGACGGAGCCACTTCGCAGATGGATACGGCGCAAATCAGCCGGATCACCTTTGACCAGATCTTTGCTCGCAATGGGGCCACTGTTAGCCTGCCCGGTGTTACGAGTCTCGATTCGGTTTCATTCTCAACGCTTCTCCAGGCCGAAACGGGAGGGACTTTGAATTTGCCCAATCTCACTCTGCTCCACGGCGCGACTGGGTTTAATGTCGCCGAACTCTTTGCCTTCAGTGGTGGTACGCTCAGCGCGCCTCTGCTGGCGAGCATTCCCGATGGAGCGGTGCAAATCGTGGCTTCCGGTGCCAATAGCGTGGTTGATTTGTCGGCGCTCGCTACGTTCGTCGATACAAACACGGGTGCGGATTCGCAAATCCAGGCAGTGGCAGGCGGACGAGTCAAAATCTCCAGCCTCACTCAGCCCTCCGGCGTCGGCATTACTCTTGATGGCGCGACGTCGCAAATGGACACGGCACAGATCACGGATTTGCAATTCGACAGTGTGTATGCGCGCGATGGCGCGACGCTCAGCCTTCCTGGCGTAACTAGCATTCCAGCCAATCCATTCTCTGGGCAACTCCATGCGGACACCGGAGGGACATTAAGCCTGCCCAATCTGACGGTGCTGCACGGCGCCACTGGTTTTAATGCCATGCAGATCTTCGGCTTTGGTGGCAGTGTGAGTATGCCTCTCCTCGCCAGCATCCCGGATGGCACGGTGCAGGTACTGGCCACGGGCGCGGGCAGCGTGGTGGACCTTTCGAGTCTCGCCACGTTTACCGACGATAATCCGGGGGCCGATTCCCTCCTCCAGGTGCAGAGCGGAGGCCAGATCAAAATTCCTCTGCTTACTCAGCCGCGCGCGATCAATATCGTAATCGACGGCGCGGCTTCGCACGTGGACACCGCGCAGATCACGGACATCCAGTTCGATAGTATCATCGTTCACAACAATAATGTCGTGAGTTTCCCTGGAGTGGCCAGCCTGCCGGCGAACAGCACCCCGGTGAACTTCCAGGCAGATAATGGCGCAACGATCAATTTTCCCAATCTTGTCACTCTTCACGGGGCGACGGGATTTAACGTTGTCCAGATACGGTCACTCAGCGGTGGCAATGTGAACATGCCGGCGCTGACTAGTATTCCTGACGGCGCCGTGCAGTTTCTTGCCAGCGATTTTGGCAGCGTAATTGATCTCTCGGCGCTCGCGACGTTTACGGATGATAACACCGGAGAGGATTCACAACTCATCGCGCAGTCCGGCGGACGGATCAAAATGGCGTCCTTGATGGCGCCGCAAGCGGTTAACATCACTCTCGATGGCGCGACGTCGCTGATCGATACGACCCAAATCACGAGTCTGCAGTTGGATAGCGTTTTTGCTCATAACAATGCCATCCTCAATTTCCCCGGTGTCACTAGTTTGCCGGCCAATAACGCGACGGTGGTCTTCCAGGCAGATAGTGGCGCAACGATCAGTTTGATCAATCTCGTGACGCTCCATGGGGCGACCGGATTTAACACCGTGCAAGTAAAGGCGCAGAGCGGCGGACATTTCAATGCAGCTTTCCTGACGAGCATTCCGGATGGCGCCGTTCAGGTGCTGACGACAGGCACGGGCAGCATGGTGGATTTTTCGGCCCTGTCGACATTTGTGGATAACAACACCGGAGGAGATTCTCAACTGGTCGCGCAAGCCGGTGGAGTGCTTAAGATGGCGTCTTTAACGGCGCCGCAATTTGTTTCCATCGTGCTGGACGGAGCCGGTTCGTTCATGAATTTGTCGCAGATCACCGATATCCACACGGACAGCGTCTTTGCGCGCAACGGTGCGACCCTGAGCTTGGCGGGAGTTACCAGCATTGCCGCATCTGCCGCGACAAATCTGCTCCAGGCGGAAACGAACGCGACGCTATCGCTTCCCAATCTTACCGTTTTGCACGGCGCGACGGGGTTCAATAGCTTGCAAATAAACGCGCTCACAGGGGGCAGTGTCAGCGTCCCGTTACTTGCCAGCATTCCCGACGGCGCAGTGATCCTCGATGCGGATGGCACAGGCAGCAGCCTGAGTTTCCCCGCGCTCACGGCTTTCACGGGAAACAATCCCGGCTCCCGTTCGAGCATCGTGGTGCAGAATGGAGCAACCGCTCAATTTACTTCGGGCACTCTTAACGTAACGGGGGTGGATATTTCCGTGGATTCTTCGTTAACGGTGGGCACGCTGCAACTATCCACTGGAAGCAAGCTTTTCGGGTCCGGCACGGTACACGGAAACGTGATCAATGCGGGGGAAGTTGATCCGGGTCACACGGGGAATCTGTCCGGAATCCTAACGATTACCGGCACTTTCATGCAGACGTCTGCGGGCCTGCTCAACATCCAGATTGGCGGTTCCGCGGCGGGTACACAATTCGATCAACTCTCGATAGGAGGTGCGGTCAGCCTCGCCGGAACGGTGAACCTTTCTGTCATCAATAGTTTTGCGCCGGGCGCGGGCCAAACGTTTGCCGTACTGGTGTTTCCCTCGGTCACAGGAACTTTTGGAATGGTCACGGGCACGGCGACGGGTAATGGGCACACCTTCACTGTCAATTACGCGGGAACGGGTGTGACCATTTCGGTGGTTTAAAGCGAGGGCTCAGTGGACGGTTCACGCAGGAAAACAAGTAACAACAGTGAGCCATGGCCTCGCTGCGCCGGTCATTTCGCCGACCCCGCCAGCAATTCATGAGATTCCTTTACCTCCGACGCTTTTTCCGCGACACGCACCGCCAGGGAAACGATCTCCTTTCCGTTATGTAAACCGTCGATGTAACGGCGAGGGATTCCTTTCAAGCCGGCTTGCGCGCCCACCAGTGCGCCAGTGAGACAGGCGCGAGACATGTTTTGGCCGCCGCCATTGAGCGCGTGGAGCACAGCAGATTCAAAATCACCGTGGAACCGCGCTGCTAGATAGTAGCTGGCCGGCAGCACGAAATTGATCGCGCAGGACATCCCATAAATCAGCGAGACTTTCCACGCGGGCTCGATGCGAATCGCCGGGTCGTGGGCAATCTCCGCAATCCAGGATGGAAGAAGAAGCGCATCGGGAGAGGGGAAGCAGAGGTTTTTGGTTTTCCTGCCGCGCAAGCTGGATTGTGCGGCCCCTTCCATCGCGGCAAACGGTACTTCCCCCTCTTTCACAAGCGCCATCAGTTTTTCCGAAAGCTGCTCATCCAGTGCCTCGCCGCGAATGAGTGCACCAAGTACCAAAGCAAAGGCGACGCTTTGCTGAACCACCAGCAAGTCGTTTTGTGTGAGGAGACAGCAACTCGCGGCATATTTGGCTAACGCACCGGAGTCGGCTGCATAGCGTGCGGCGATCAGCGTGAGGCGCTCCGCGGCTTCGGAAGTATCGGCGTTTCCCGCCACTTGACCCCAAGGCTTTTTCTCCCGAACCCGGGCGTGCCAGACGTGCCGAAACGAATGGTTGGTATATCCGCCCGGTCCATGCCGCGGAGTGCCGTCGAGGTGAGGCAAAAGCTCTTCGTCCAAGCGATGACAGAAATCTGCCTCCGAGTACTTCCCGCATTTGGCCATCGATTCCAAAAGCAGTTTCATGATGATGCCGGTCTGGGAAAGCTCTCCCGGCTTCACGCCGGAATGATAGCGTCCCGGCTTGGGCGCCATGTAGTCGTTGATCCACGGGCCGTAGTCTTTGCGAAGCTCCGCGATGTCATAATACCAATGCGGTCCCACGCCGAGCGCATCACCGATGAGCGCTCCGACGACGCATCCTGCTGCACGATCGACCATACTTTCCGAAATAGGAGGCTCGATTTTCATGCCTGCCACTACTTAAACGTTTTCCGCATCCCGGTTGCGTGCCCCTTTCCGCCGGGAACATCCCTCCAGCGCCAACCCTGTTTTTGCATGTTTATCCTCGCTCTTGATCAAGGAACCACCAGCTGTCGCGCGATTTTGTTTGATCATGCGGGAGTTCCGGTTTCCGTCGCGCAAAAGGAATTCAGGCAGATCTTTCCACAGCCGGGATGGGTGGAGCATGATGCCAATGAGATTTGGGCCACGCAGGCGGGAGTGATCGCCGAGGTGATGGCGATTACCGGCGTGACCAGAAAGCAGATCGCGGGAATCGGCATCACCAATCAGCGCGAAACCACCGTCCTATGGGATCGCGCTACGGGCGAACCGCTCGCGCCGGCCATCGTCTGGCAGGACCGGCGCACTGCGGGAGATTGTGACCGGATGCGAGGTGCGGGGGCGGAACGGCTCATCCAGCAGAAGACCGGCCTGGTGATCGACGCTTATTTTTCCGGAACCAAGCTGCGATGGCTTTTGGATCATGTTCCTGGCGCGCGTTCGCGAGCGGAAAAGGGCGAGCTGGCGTTTGGAACCATTGATTCATGGCTCATCTGGAAACTGACCAGTGGAAAGCTGCACCTCACGGACGCCACGAACGCTTCCCGGACGATGCTATTTAACATTCATCGGAATAGCTGGGATGAGGAGCTGCTGGCGTTGCTTGATATTCCGGCGGCGGTGCTGCCGGAAGTGCGCTCCTCCAGCGAGATCTACGGCGAAGCGGTGCTGTCGGCGGTCGAGGGTGTGCCCATCGCCGGAGTCGCAGGGGATCAGCAGGCGGCCCTCTTTGGCCAGGGCTGCACGCACGTGGGGATGGCGAAGAACACCTACGGCACCGGGTGCTTCCTTCTTTTGCATACTGGCGCAGCGGCAGTCAGCTCTCGCCGCCAACTTCTGAGCACAGCGGCGGCGCGGCGCAAAGGTGAGCCCGCGCAATTTGCTTTGGAAGGCAGCGTTTTCATTGCCGGAGCAGTCGTGCAGTGGCTGCGCGATGGCCTTGGAATCATTCGCCACTCGAGTGAAATCGAAGAACTGGCGGCGCGAGTACCCGATTCGGGCGGCGTCTTTTTTGTACCGGCTTTTGCCGGTCTTGGGGCGCCTCATTGGGATCCCTATGCCCGAGGCACCATCACCGGCCTGACACGCGGAAGCACCGCCGCGCACCTGGCACGCGCTGCTTTGGACAGCATTGCTTTTCAAACGGCGGATGTGCTCGACGCAATGCACGACGATACCGCGATCCGGCTCCAGGAGATGCGGGTGGATGGAGGTGCGGTTTGCAACAATGCCCTCCTGCAGTTTCAAGCAGACGTGATCGGTGTTCCCGTGATTCGTCCATCCATCACGGAAACCACCGCTCTCGGCGCCGCCTATCTGGCCGGATTAGCCGTGGGTTTTTGGAAGAGCCAGGAGGAAATTGCTAGCCAGTGGAAGGTGGATCGGCGCTTTGAACCCAAAATGGATCCGGACGCTCGCGCTGAGTTGTTATCTCAGTGGCGCACCGCTGTTGAGCGAGCCAAGGGTCAGGTTTCTCCCTGATTTCGCTTTGGGTGTGCTAGATTGGCTCCAGACTTTCATTTGCGGATTTCCTCCGTAAGTGGAAATCTGAAACCCGCGATATGCTTCGCCAATTCCTGATCCTGCTCCTTATCGTGTTGGCAGGTGTCCTGATCGCCTACCATAATATCCCTGGCATGCGGGAATCCTTTCGCGGGTTTCGAGTGGAAGAAAAGGATGAGGAGCAATTTGACGCTTACCGGCAGGGGAAGAAACTTTTTCTTTCCCAGTGGGAAGGCGCAAATAAGCCTTCGTTGGCGGCGTGGGACGACGACCGATGGGAGGGTGCCGAAAGTCTCGATGGAGAGAAGTGGCTGGCCCACGGGCGCTATACCCAGGGCTCGGAGGTTCGCACCCCTTGGTGTATTCTTTTTGTGATCAATTCCGGCCGGACGTTTGTTCGCCAGACCGGCACTAATGCAATCCGTGTCCTGCAAATGGCGAGTGCTGGTCGATATCGCGAAGCGATGATGCAATATCCCGTCGAGTCGGAAAGAGTCTTCGGTCCTCCAATACAGCCCCGGGTCCCGCAGAATTGGGGATACCATTCCCCTTTAGACGCATCTCCGCGCCGCTGAAGGCCGCCCGCTGGATCTGGCAGATCCGCATGCAGGATCACGCAAATCCCCGTGGGAAATCGTGACACACTCGCCGCTTGAGCACCGACGGGAATTGAGCGTAGGCTGGTGATCTTATGAGTCAGCCCATTTCTCAATACGCGCATCCGGAAGTGTTGGTGAGCACCGAATGGCTCGCCGAGCACCTGCATGAGCCCAACACGCGCATCGTGGAGAGCAACGAAGACGTGTTGCTTTACGATACCGGGCACATTCCGGGAGCCGTGCATATCGACTGGCGTCTCGATCTCCAGGACCCAGTCGTGCGGGACTACGTTTCACCGGAGGCGTTTGCGGACCTTTGCTCGAAAAATGGGATTGGACCCGATACCACCGTCATCTTCTACGGTGACAAATCGAATTGGTGGGCTTGCTACGCGCTTTGGGCGTTCCAGCTTTTTGGCCACGCGAAGGTCAAGATCGTCGATGGCGGGCGCGACAAGTGGATCAAGGAAGGCCGCCAAATGACCAAGGAAAAACCGCAGGTCGCCGGGGTAAATTATCCCGTGCCGCCAAAGCGCTTTGACAGCGAAATCCGGGCCTTTTTCGATCAGACCCTGGCGCACGCCCAAGCTCATAAGCCGATGATCGACGTACGGTCACCGGGTGAATTCCGGGGTGAAATCACCCATATGCCGGAGTATCCGCAGGAGGGCGTGCTTCGTGGCGGTCACGTGCCCGGGGCCAAGAGCGTCCCGTGGAAAACGGCGGTGAACGAAGATTCCACGTTCAAGTCACCCGAAGAACTGCGGAAGATCTATGCGGAAAATTGCGGGCTGTCGAAGAGCGACGATATCATCGCTTACTGCCGCATCGGCGAGCGCTCCAGCCATACTTGGTTTGTGCTTCACTATCTGCTGGGGTACGAAAAAGTCCGCAACTACGACGGTTCATGGACGGAATGGGGCAACCGCGTGCGCGCTCCCATAGAGCGCAGTTAGCGCGGAAACGCAGAATCGGTTCATTAACTGCGAACCAAGGAAGGCTATAGCTTCCTGAGTTCCCTGGCCAAACGTTCGCTGGCTGGAGTGGCGACTGGATTCGCATCGCCGTCGGCCGGCGCAATGGCCAGACCCGAGCGATCGCGGTGTTTGGCCGCGGCAGCCGCGGCTTGATCCGGCGTAAAGCCCAGGTCCATGGCCTGCTTTTCATAGCAGTCGCCGCACACGCCGTGGCTCAGTTGCAGATCCGAATGCTCCGAAAGATAGGATTCGATCTGGCTCCAGTAATTGCGATCGTCGCGCACACGTTTGCAGTAGGAGCACATGGGGAGCAGCCCGCTGAGCTGGCGCACCTGCGCGAGGGCTTCGCCGAGCTTTTGATTGACGACAAGTAACGATGCGTTGCTGGCCAGAAGTTGCTCCTGGCTTTCCCGCAGAGCGCGCAGCGCTTCATCACGCTGGCGTTGATTGACGCAGGCCCGCGAATGATAGCGAACGCGCGCGATTAATTCGAGCCGGTCGGGAAGTTTTACCAGGTAGTCGTTGGCCCCCACGCTGAAAGCGAGGCTTTTAGTTTGAGCTTCTTCCTTTGTGGAAAAGACAATGATCGGCGTTTCTCTGGTGGATGGATTTGCGCGATACCGGCCCACGAGAGCGAGGCCGTCCACGCCTGGCATTACGAGATCCTGAAGAATCACTGTGGGCTGGAGTTGATTTGCCATGGTGACTGCCTGGTTTGGATCTTCGCAGTAGAAGAACATCAGGTCTGGTTCACCGGCAAAAAAGCGCCGTAGCACTTCGGCGACAAATGGTTGGTCATCTACCAGCAGTACGGTAGCCGAATCTTCGGAGCCATTACGGATCATTGGGTCTGCGTTAGATGTGTTCATGACGCAAGCGGAGTGGCAGCAGGTTTTTTAGCAAAGACACGAGTGCAGAGAGTGGAGGCAATTTTTTCCAGCGGAAGAATCTCCGTCGCGGCCCTCATTTCGGCAGCGGCTTTGGGCATGCCGTAAACCGCGGAACTGGCGCGGTCCTGCGCTATGGTGTGATGACCCAGGTCGCGCAAAAGTTTTAGGCCGGATGCGCCATCGCTGCCCATTCCGGTGAGGAGCACACCGATGATTGGCTTACGCCAGCGGCGCGCGGCGCTCTCGAAAAAGGCATTGATAGAGGGCCGGTAGGAATAGTCCGCCGGGTGGGAAGAATAACCTAGCCTCGTCGGGGATTCGAAAACCAAATGGTCGTTTGACGAAGCCACGAGCACCGAACCTTCCGTGGGCGAATCGCCTATGACAGCGGCGCGAACGGGAAGCCGGCAGGATTCGGAGAGCCACTTGGCAAGGCCTGGCGCAAAGTGAGCATCAACGTGCTGGACGATCACGATGGCCGCGGGAAAATCAGCCGGCAACTCGCGAAGGAGCATGGTGAGGGCAGCAGGACCGCCGGCCGAAGAACCGATGGCGACGAGGCACTCCGCCACATTTGTCGAAACGGAAATCGGCGGCGGCGCCGGCATCAATCCAAGCGTGCGTGCGACAGAATCGATTTTGAAAAGAAAGCCCGCCACGCCATCTGCTTTGTCCTTGGCGATCGCCGCTGGCGCGCGGACGACATCGAGCGCACCGGCGCTCATGGCGTCGAAAACCTTTCCACACTTGCTTTCCATGACCTCGGTGACAACGAGGATCGCGCAGGGCGAATTGGCCATGATCTGACGGGTCGCTTCCACTCCGTCCATCTTTGGCATGATCAAGTCCATGAGGATGATGTCAGGACGGTCTTCCTTGCAGCGGCGCACTGCTTCATCCCCGTCCATAGCCATCCATGCGATTTGATAGCGTCCGGCGGAGGAGACGGCCCGGCGCATTACTTCAGCCACCAAAGGTGTGTCGTTAACGATGGCGATTCTCATGCGGCGCCGATCAGATCTGCGACGGCCTTGACCAGGCTTTCATCGTGGAAGCTGCCTTTGGTTAGATAATAGTCAGCGCCGGCTTCGAGGCCGCGCACGCGATCCTGCTCGCGATCTTTATAGGAAACGATCATCACGGGCCGTGACTTGAGCCGCGGATCTTTGCGAATCAAAGTAACCAGCTCGATGCCGTCCATGCGCGGCATATCCACGTCGGTGATGACCAAATCATGTGAACCGGTGCGCACGGCATTCCATCCGTCCATTCCGTCTACGGCCACCTCCACATCATAGCCGCGCGCTTCGAGAAGTTTGCGCTCCAGTTCCCGCACGGTGAGCGAATCATCAACGACGAGGACGCGCTTTCTTTGTACGGTGGGCGCGGCGACGCCATCCTGCACGCTGCTCAGCCGGCCCGCGGCAGTGAGCTTTTGCACAGAGCGGACGATGTCTTCCACATCCACGATGAGCAGGGGAGTCCCGTCATCGGCGAGTGCCCCGGCGCTGATGTCTTTGATTTTGCCGAGCCGCGTGGCGAGCGGTTGGACGACGAGTTCGCGTTCGCCTAAAAAGCGGTCCACCACTAAGCCATAGCGCTCGGTGCGATCGCCGATCACGATCACGGAATACTCGCTATCGGCCGATTGAGGCTCCGGCTTTTCCAGCACCTGATGTGCGGTGACTAGTCCGACGCGCTGGCCTTCAAATTCAAAATGCTGCCGGCCCTCAATCGTTCCGATGGTATTTTTGCCGATCTTGATGGTGCGCATGATTGCCGCGAGCGGAACGCCGTAAGGCTCGCCGGCGATTTCCACGATCAGTGCGCGGAGCACGGATAGCGTGAGCGGCAACTGCAGCTGAAACGTTGTGCCTTTGCCTGCTTCGGAAGATATGCGGATCGTCCCGCGAAGCCGCTTCATCATTTCCAGTACGACGTCGAGACCGACGCCGCGACCGGAGATCTCGCTTACCGTTTTCTTGAGCGTGAAGCCTGGCAGGAAAAGAAAATCGAAGAGCTCCGAATCGCGCATCTTGGCCGCCGTAGCGGCGTCCGTTAGCTTTCGCTCGACTACCGCAGCACGCACTGTCTCCACGTCGATGCCGCGTCCATCATCGCGCATGGTGATGAGCAGCATCCCCGCGCTGTGGCGTGCCTCCAGCCAGATATTACCTTCCGCTGGCTTCCCTTTGGCGATTCGCTGCTCCGGAAGCTCGATGCCGTGGTCGAGAGCATTGCGCAACATGTGATTAAGCGGCGCTTCGAGCTTTTCGAGGATATCGCGATCGACCTGGGTATCTTCGCCCAAGATGGTAAAGTTAACGGTCTTTCCGAGCGAGCGGGCCACATCGCGCACCATGCGGGGAAATCCCTGGGCGCCATCGGCAAAGGGGCGCATGCGGCAGGCGAGCGCTTCGTCGTACAGGCGGCGCGAAAGGTTACTTGAGCGCCGGTCGAAGCTTTCCAGATCCACGAGGCGTTCCCCGAGAAATTGGCGGCACTCGGAAGCTTTTACGCGGGCGTGAGCGAGCAGGCCGCGCGTGCGTTCGTCGAGTGGCGCTCCGGAGAGCGCATCCTGCAGGGCATCGAGTGTTTGGCTGAAATCGGTTTGCAGCCGTTTCACACGTTGCAAGGCGCGAGCAAAAGGATCGAGCCAGCGGGCTTCCACGCGGGCTTCTCCCGCGAGGCCGAGAATGCGGTTTAAGTTATCTGCCGTGACTCGCAGCACGCGGGCAGCCTCCGACTGATCGGCGCTGCTGGCGGCGGAATCAGGCGGAGCGGAAGCGATCTTGGCTTCGTCGCGGGCCGCCGGTGGTGATAGGGGCGCCGGAGGTGTGAGGGGAATGAGCGCCGCCGCCGTGTGACTTGTATCCAGCGACGACGGTTTTGAAAAGGGTTCGTTGGTTACTTGTGATAAAAGTTCGGCCTTCGGAGGCAATTCCTCCGCATCCGGCAAATCTCTGCTCGCCTGAGGGGCGGGCGTTTGTTGCTCGATGGCCGCAGCCAAACGCTTGATTACGGATTTAACGTCGCTTCCGGTGGTTTGCCATTCGCCCATGGCCGCCTCCGGGGTGCGGGCGATGCGGGCGAGCAAATCCACCCCTTCCAGAAGCACGTCCACGTGGTGGCGCTGAAGCAGGATTTCCCCTTTTTGCGCGGCGACGAAACAATCCTCCATCACGTGTGACAGATCGACCGCCGCATTCACGCCCACGATTCGCGCCGCTCCCTTGAGCGAATGAGCGGCGCGCATCAAGGCTTCGAGGCGTTTGCTATCGGTATTGCTGCGCTCCAGCGCAAGCAGTCCCTCCGTCAGGGCAGCGACCTGCGATTCCGTTTCCGTCTGGAAAAGATCGAGCAGGGAAAGATTGCTGAAATCGGCGTCGAGCGTGCTCATGAAAGGCAGCGGTTGAGGGATTCGAAGAGCAACTCGTGATCAAGTAACCCAACCGATTTGTGCTCCCAGGAAAGCATGGCTCGCGTGTAGGTGGAGGCGGCTTTGGCGATGGTCGCGGGCGCATCACCGAGATCGGTCGAGTCGTAGCGATGGACGCCGTGGACTTCATCCACTGGAAAAACCAGACGCTCGCCATCGGCCGCGCCCGCGACGAGCAGGCGCTCTTTGCCACGGGGAGCGGTTTCAACGGTTCCGGGCTTGGCCACTCCAAGTAACGCACTGAGGGAAACGCAAACCAGCAATTCACCGCGTACATTGGCAATCCCGAGCACCACGCCGTTGCGCTGGTGCGGAAGGGAATGGATCGACCGCACTTCGCACACTTCTTTGAAAACGTTGGTGGCCAGTGCGAGCCATTCCCGATGAATCCGGAAAATCACCGCGGAGGATGCGCCCCGCGTTTTAGTCTGCGCGATGGGAGCCGATGCCCACTCCGCTTGCGCTAAATAACCTTCGGGAAGCTCGCGATCCAATACCGCGGCCGCTGCCTGGGAATAAACGGAGCAGTTGCGGCAATGAACTGCTTTGGCCAGTTCCTGGCACGAGCCATTTCCCCACGTTCCGATTTTGCTCCAGCAAGCGTGTGTCTTCATTGGGCGGAGGCGGTTTTGGATTCAACGCGCAGCGCACGTTCACGAAGCGCCTGGGCCGTTTTCCCGTCGCCGAGCTTTCCGGCGAGCAGCGAAAAGTGAGTGAGGGCGTGATGATGATCGGGCTGGAGGTAGAGCGCTTTGCGATAAAAACCGGCGGCGTCTTCGAGGCGATTGAGGGCGTCGTTGACCAGGGCGAGCAGATAGTAGGCATCCGCCGAAGCGCCGTGGGCTTTAATGTGCGCATCGCAAATGGCACACACCTCCGCAAAGCGGCCTTCATCCGCCATGCGCCGCGCTTCGGCTAGTGAAGGCGCCGGCAAGGTGGTTGGCTGCTTTACTGGCGCCGCGCCCGGCTCCATTTTCGGAAGCCGCATCCGCCGTGAAGCCGAGCGCACATCCCGCAGGGGAGGTTTGATAGGGACTACCTTTCTGGCAACTGCACGAGCTGGCTCAGCGGCAGTTTCCCGTTTCTTTTTGCGGAACGCGAACGCCATGGAAAGGCCCGCGGAAACAAACTCGTGGCGCAAAATCAGGCCTGCTTCGGCGGGCGCCACACAGAGCAAGCCCTCCGGCGTGAGCAGTTTGCCGATGGTCTTCAAGGCCTGCGACTGCGTCTCGCTATCAAAATAGATCAGGAGATTGCGGCAGAAAACTGCATGGTAATGATCGATCCCCTGCATGCCGGTTTCATCGACGAGATTGGCCCGTTGAAAGTTCACAAGGCGACGAATGGCTCCGTCGAGTTCCCATCCTTCCGCGGTCTTCTTAAAGTAACGGTCGCGGAATTGGAGCTGATCGCCGCGAAAAGAGTTTCGATTGTAAATGGCGCGGGAGGCGTGCTCGATGACGCGGGCGCTGACGTCGACTGCATCGATGTGAAATCGCTCGGCAGGAATGCCAGCATCGAGCAAGGCCATGGCCAAAGAAAAAGGTTCTTCCCCGGTGGCGCACGGAACACAAAGAATGCGTGTGCGCATGGTCAGATCGGTGCGGCGCACTTGCGCGATCACCGCCGAAAACGCCCCGGGATCGCGAAAGAACCAGGTTTCCGGCACGATGACTCCTTCGATAAGACAGCGCAGCTCCTCCACGGACTCGCGCAGCCGAATGTGATATTGGGCAATGCTAGGGATGCCGGAGACCTTCATCCGTTGTTGCACCGCGCGCTCCACCGCTCCTTGACCAATCGAGGAGGCGTCCAGTCCGATGCTTTGACGGAGGAGGTGAAGAATTTCTTCCATTTAGGCTGCCTCCTCAATCGCTTGCAGCGAAGCCAGGCTGATCAATTTTTCCGGATCAACCCGCTGGACGAAGCCGCGCGGATCCTGCGTGACTGGACCCAAATAAGGAGCGCCTGGCAGAGCGACACCGGTATCGGCAAATTCCGTGGGTTCGCGCCGGAGTGTTTCGTTGGCCCGCTCGGCGATCAGACCGACATGTTTTCCACCTGCACAAGTAACGACGAGGATGCGCGTGCTCAGGCGCGGTTGTGCCGGCTGCCCCAGGACGAGCTGGCTGAGATCGATGACCGGCAACGGCGCTCCCCGATAGCTTAAGACCCCTGTCACGCCGGCCGGCGCTTGCGGAAGCGGCCGGACGGACATGAGCGGCAGCACCTCCGTGATGCGCGTGGCCTCGAGCGCGAAGCGTCCGGTCCCGATCTGGAAAAGGATAAACAACATAGGCTAGGCGGCTCGCAACTTGAAGCCGTCGAGGCTGGTGAGCATCCCGCGCGAGGCGTCGTGCAGCTTTTCGATACTATCGTTGGATTGGCGCAATGAATCCGCCGTTTGCTGCGTGGCGGCGCTGAGTTGCAGCAGCGCCTGCGTAATTTGATCCGCCCCGAGCGCCTGCGCCTGCATCCCTTCATGCACCGCGGAAAAGCGCGGGCTGAGCGCCTGCACCTGCTGGATGATCTGGCCGAGCTGCCCGCTTACTTGTTGCACTTCCTGCACACCACGGCGCACTTGCTCGCCAAACTTGTCCATGCCCATGACGCCGGCGGCGACGGCCGACTGCATCTCCTTCACCATCTGCTCGATATCGCAGGACGCGACTGCGGTTTGGTCGGCCAGACGCCGGATTTCCATCGCGACCACGGCGAAGCCACGCCCGTATTCACCCGCTTTTTCCGCTTCAATGGCCGCGTTGAGCGAGAGCAGATTTGTCTGGTCTGCGACCTTGGTGATCGTCGTGACCACCTGGTTGATGTTCACGGCCTTTTCATTCAGCACCGCCAGCTTGGAGTTGATTGAGCCCACCGCTTCTACGAAAAGGCCCATGGAATCTTCCATCCGGGCCAGACTGCTTTGCCCACTGTTCGCAAGAGCAGCGGTTTCTTCCGCAACCACCGTTACTTCATTGACGGTCTTAAGGAGTTCCTTCGAAGTGGCGTAGATCTCTTTCGAGGTTGCGCCGATTTCCGTGGTGGTCGCCGCGACTTCACTCGTAGTTGCTTGTTGTTCCTTGGCCGTCGCTGCGATATCCGTGACGGAGCCATTCATGACGATGGCCGCTTTCTGCACATGGGCCGTGAGATTGGAAAGGTTAGTCACCATGGTGACGAGCGACTTGCCCATCACGTCCTTGTCCGAAAGGGGGGTGACGGCGAGCCGCAGATCGCCCCCGGCCATCTTCTCCGCCAGCCTCGCCACGCTCGCGAGATTGGAGATCATTTTTACGAGAGAATCACCCATCGCGTCTTTGGAAGAAAGCGGGCGGACGGCCACGGAGAGATCGCCATACGCAAGATTTTCAGCGACCTCGGAGACCTCCTGAAAGCGCCGAATCATCGCGGCAAAGGCTTCGGTCAACTGTCCTACTTCGTCCTTGCCGGTCGCCGGAATCTCAAAGGAAAGATCCCCCTCTTTGGCAGCGGCACGCGCCGCTTTTGTTAACTTGCCGAGGGCGCGAGTGACATGGCGGACGATGAACCAGGCAAGTAACGTCGAGAGCACGAGAGCGATGCTGGTGCCAAGGATTGCCTGATTGCGCAGCGCGATTTTGTCGTCTGCCCGGAGTTGCACCTGGATTTCCAGTTCCACCATGGCGCGCTTCCAAAAGGCAAGTCCGGCAGCATCCGCCCGCTGGCCGGAAGCGACAAGCTGTTCCCGATTGAAAGACTCACGGCCTTTGCCGAGTAGGGTTGCGACACCATCAACCGCTAAACCTAAATCCGATAATGTGGTGCGAAGTTCGCCGGGAATGGTGCGTTTTCCAAAACTGTTGGGAGCTTCGGTAATGGCGGTTTGCACCGATTCCGTCAGAGATGCTTGATGTTCCCGGATCAAAACCACCAATCCCGACAAGTGAGCGGATGCGGCGGCGTCTTGCTTTTCAATCAGGGGGAGGGCGGTGCCGACTGCCTCGTTCAGCTGGGCCTGCAATCGCGGCATGGTGACGACGGCGCAATCCATGAGGTAATAGCTATCCAATGCCGGATCGAGAATGAGCTGTGAAATGTCCCCTACGTATTTGATCAACTCCTGCAAATCGGACGTGAGATGGACGTGGAGGTCACGCACTGCCGCCGGCTGAAGCGTTCGCCTGGATTCCTTAATGCTCCGCCAATTTCCCCGCAGGCTATCCAGCTTCAGCGTCTTGTGCCCGTGCGCTTCCAATTTTTCCTGAGTGAGCTCCAGCGGTTTCTCAAAACGGAGAAGCTCGGCATCTACTTCATCCAGAGACCGGTTAATCTCATCCTGCAGCGGCAAAATTTCCCCATCTGCGGATTGATCACCCGCCTGGAGTCTTTGGATCAGAATCTGATGAGCGCACACCTCCTGGAGGAGCGTAGCGAGAGGCCGGATCACTTTGACGCCGTCCAGTTCAAGTTCGGCCACCTGGATCTCTTGGCGGGAGTTTTTGAACGTGAAGAACGCCAGGATGGAAAAGGGGAGCACGAACGCCCCGATGATCAGGACGATCTTTTGCCAGAACCTAAGGTTGCTCAGCAATTTTTTCATATCTGAGAGACGCGGGTAAAGCACGACGGGTGCCATAGTCTGTAACAGGGGTGTTAAGTCCCGAAATTGAGAGGAAAGTCTGTATGTCGCGGGGATAACTACTGATCCCGGCGTTGCCGAACGGGGTATTTCTGTCCAAAATGCGCCGCCTAAATTTTCCATGTCGCTCAACTCCGAACTCCTCAAGGAAGTCCCGCTGTTCCAGTTTTTGGACGACCGCGAACGGGCGGATCTGGCCGCGACTTTCGAGGAGGTGCGATATCAGGCAGGCCAGATGATCTTCAGCATCGGCGACCCGGGAGATGCGCTGTACATTATGGTGACTGGTGAAGTGGAGGTTTTTTTCAAGAACGACACGGGAGAGCGCATCGTTCTCGAGGTGGCGAGGCGCGGTGACTTTTTCGGAGATCTTTCGTTATTGGACAGCGGCTGCCGCAGCGCATCCGTTCTGGCGAAGGCGGATTCGGAAGCCTTGCGCCTGGATCAGAAAAATCTCGTGGCTTTTTTACATTCCCATCCCGAAGCCGCGATGGATTTGCTGGCGGCCATGGGTCGCCGTTTGCGGGCGACGGTCGATCGGCTGCGACACACTGCGACGCGCAATGTTAACGAAGAGGTGGCGGACAATCGCACGGTGGTACAAAAGGTGGCGGACTGGATCGCGGCCTTTTCCGGGAGCATTCCGTTTTTGTTAATTCACGTGGTCCTCTTCGTGATCTGGCTTTTGGTGAATTCCGTGAAAGTGCCAGGGATTCCGCAATTCGATCCGTATCCGTTTGGATTTTTAACGCTGGCGGTTTCGCTGGAGGCGATCTTTTTGTCGGTCTTTGTCTTGCTCAGCCAAAACCGGCAGGCGGCAAAAGATCACGTGCGCTCGGATGTCGAATACGAGGTGAATCTCAAGGCGGAACTGGAGATCGCGCACCTGCACGAAAAGGTGGATCGCCTCACCGCGGATGTGCTGGCGCAGCTTGAACGGGTGCACCAGCGGCTGCCGAGGCAGGGGTCCGATTCCGAGCCGACGTGAAAGGCTCCCGGGAACGCCAATCTCCCGATTGGCGAGTGACTAAAAGCGCTCGACTTCAGGCCCTGGATAGATCCTGCGCGGCTAAAATGTGCGAACGAGAGCGGCGTTCCATCACTCGGCTTCTTATATTCAGTGGCGGTTGAAGACGCGGTTTGTGCCCAGCGGTTGAAAACCGCCGCTCCAACGCGATGCGTCCGAAAGAATGGAGAGGCGCTTTTCAAGCGCCCGGCGAGTAGCGTGTTAACCGCAACGGCGATTCCTATTTTTTAATGAACTTCAGTGATAGCGACGCTCGATGATATGGCAGTCGTATCACCGTTCTGGTCTCACGTAGAAGCTAGCTTCCGGCGGCCAATTCTGGTGCCGGTTCTGCTTCGACGGCCACCGGCTTTGCCGGTGGTGGAATATGATGCTTTGCATCATGCCCCGTAACCTTGCGAATTACCGTATAGAAAACCGGAGTAAAGAAGACTCCGAAGAAAGTAACACCAAGCATGCCAAAAAAGACCGCGGTGCCCATGGCCTGGCGCATTTCTGCACCCGCGCCAGTGGCGCCGATGAGCGGCATGACACCAAAGATGAACGTGAAGCTAGTCATCAAGATCGGACGCAGACGCAGACGCGCTGCTCCGATGGCCGCCTCCGCGGCGCCCATTCCGCGATTGTTTTCCTGCTGTTGTTTGGCAAATTCCACAATCAGCACGGCATTTTTCACGCTCATGCCGGCAAGCACGACGAAGCCGATTTGCGTGAAGATGTTGTTATCCATGTGGCGCAGCCAGACCCCGGCGATGCCGCAGAGAAGACACATCGGCACAATGAGAATGATCGCGGTGGAGAGCGCGAAACTCTCGTATTCGGCGGAGTGGGTGAGCCAGACGAAGAGCACGCAGAGCGGGAAGATGAGCAGCGCGGTGCTGCCTGCGGCTTCTTCCTGATAGGCGAGATCGGTCCACTCGTACGCGTATTCTTTGGGCAATACTTGTTTCACCACATCCTTCATCGCGGCGATGGCCTGTCCGCTGCTAAAGCCGGGCGCGGTGTTGCCGTTGATCTCGGCGGCCATGTATAAGTTATAGCGCTGGATGCGATCGGGACCGGTGACGTCCTTCAAATCCATGACGGCGGCGAGCGGAACCATCTGGCCGTTGGCATTGCGCGTTTGCAATCGACCCACGGAATCCGGATGCGAACGAAACGTAGAGTCGGCCTGCGCCGTGACGTGCCAGGTGCGTCCCAGATAGTTAAAATCATTCACGTAGAGGCCACCGAGATATACCTGGAGCGCCTGGAAAACATCGGTGACAGCGACCTTTTGTTGCTTGGCTTTGACGCGATCGACCGCACCGTACAACTGTGGAACGGTGGCGCGAAAGCTGGAGAAAAGGCCCATTAGCTCCGGGCGTTTGCTGGCTTCCTGGATGACTTTCGCGGTGACTTCCTGCAACTGCTGCGGCGTGTTTTGGCCGGAGCGATCCTCGATCATCATCTTAAATCCGCCGGCGCTGCCCACGCCGCGTACGGGCGGAGGCGGAAAGACGAGAACGAGTGCCTCGGGAATGTTAGCAAACTCTTGCCTCAGCCGTGCGGCGATGGCCGTTGCGCTCATTTCCGGATTGCCTGCGCGTTTATCAAAGGAAAGCAGAGGGGTAAACATCACCCCGGCGGCAGAAGAGTTGGAGCTCGAGAGAACGTTAAGTCCCGCCACGGTAAAAGCACCGCGCACGCCGGGTATTTTACGGCCTACTTCCGAGATGTGCGCCATGGTTTGCTGGGTGCGCTCAATCGATGCGGCATCGGGCATTTGCACGCTAACGATGAGGTATCCCTGGTCCTGTGGCGGAATGAAGCCTGAGGGAACGGTCTTAAGCCCGTGCCAGGCAAGCAGGACAAGGCCGGCATAAACAAGTAACGAGATTGCGCTCATGCGCACGACTTTGCGCAGAGCGATGAAATAGGCATTGTTTGTTTTCTCGAAACCTCTGTTGAAGAGCCGGAAGAACCAGCCGAGTGCGGCATTCATGCCGCGCGTGAACCAATCTTGCCGGGCTCCGCGCGGCTTGAGCAGCAAGGCGGCCAGTGCCGGGCTCAACGTGAGGGAATTGAACGCCGAAAGCAGAGTGGAGAAGGAAATGGTGAGCGCAAATTGCCGGTAAAACTGGCCGGTGATGCCGCTGACAAACGCGACCGGGATGAACACCGCGGACAATCCGAAGGCGATGGCGATGATGGCCGGCGTTACTTCATCCATCGCCTTAAACGCGGCATCGCGCGGGCTGTAGCCCCGCTCGATCCAGCGCTCGACGTTTTCAATGACCACGATGGCGTCGTCCACGACAATGCCGATGGCCAGCACCAGGCCAAAGAGCGAAAGGATGTTCATGGAGAATCCCGCGATCCACATGGCCGCAAACGTGCCGACGAGGGAGACGGGGATTGCCACGAGGGGAACCAGCGAGGTGCGCCAGTTTTGCAAAAAGACCAGCACGACGAGCGCGACGAGGCCAATGCCTTCAAGTAACGTCTTAATCACGTCCTTGATGCTATCGCTGACGAAGCGGGTCGTGTCGTACGGAATCTCGTATTCCACACCGGAGGGAAAGCGCTGCTTGAGCTCATCCATTTTCTTGTGCACCGCATTGGCCGTTTCAATGGCGTTGGTTCCCGGTAATTGGAAAATGGCCATGGCCACGGCAGGGCGGCCATTGAAAGTCATAGCGGTGCTGTAATCCGCGGCGGCAAGCTCCACGCGGCCCACGTCGCGCAATTGCGTGATGCGCCCGTTTTGGCCGACGTTGACAATCATGTCGGCAAATTGCTCCGGCTGGGTAAGCCGGCCTTGCACACTCATGGTGTACTGGAATTGCGCCGCCTCTTTCGGCAGAGGCGGGCCCCCTACGATGCCTGCGGCGACTTGCACGTTCTGCTCGCGCACGGCGTTGACCACGTCGCCCACGGTCATATTGCGGGCCGCGAGTTTATCCGGATCGAGCCAGAGCCGCATCGCGTAATCGCGCACACCGAAGATGGTGATATCGCCCACCCCGGGCAGACGCGCGATTTCGTCCTTCACCTGGAGCGTGGCGTAATTGCTCATGAATACGGTGTCGTGCGAATTGTCGGGTGACGACAGCGCGACGACCACCGTGATATCGGGTGACGCCTTTTTGATGGTGATGCCCTGCTGCTGCACTTCCTGCGGAAGTTGCGGCTCGGCGATGGCCACGCGATTTTGCACCTGCACCTGGGCGGCATCGAGATTCGTGCCGACCTTGAAGGTGACGGTGATCTTCATGGCGCCGTCGTTGGTGCACTGGCTCGACATGTAGAGCATGTGCTCGACGCCGTTTACTTGTTCCTCGATCGGCGTGGCGACGGTATCGGCCACCGTTTTAGCATTGGCGCCTGGATAGTTGGTCGCGATGGTGACCGTGGGTGGCGCGATCTCCGGGTACTGCGAAACTGGAAGCCCGAGAATCGCCAGAGCGCCGGCGATCACGGTAACAATGGAAATCACCGAGGCAAAGACCGGGCGGTCGATGAAAAAATGGGCGATGTTCACGCTAAATGCGGATCAAGGTTGAGCTTCCAGGACTTTCGCGGGCTGGCCCGGGGTCGTTGCATTTGGCTGCGCCGAGGCAAGACCGCTGGCGCTGGCTTCGAGGGCGGTAATGTATTCCGGCGGGATGGGAGCATCTTGTGGATTTACCTTGGCCCCGGGACGGACAAGCTGGAGACCGTTGACGATGACGCGATCCTCGGGCTTCAGGCCGTCCACGATCGAGCGCAAGCTGCCGAACAGTTCCCCGAGCTTCACCTTGCGTGAACCGACCGCATTGTCAGGCTCAACTACCATGAGAACGCGCTCATTCTGTTCCGCTCCGACCGCGGAGTCGGGAACAAGTAATGTCTGGTAGGCGCCGCTGCCCGTGACGCGCATCTCCGCGAAAAGGCCGGGCGTAAGCGCGCCGTTGGGATTGGGGACGACGCCGCGCATTTGAATCGTACCCGTGTTGGTATCGAGCGTGTTATCCACGAAATCGATCACCCCTTCGTGCGGGTAATTCGTTTCATTTTCGAGGCGAAGGAAGCAGGGAATCTTGGCATCCTGCAGACCGCTCTTTTTCTGACGCTCGGCAAAGCTCTGATATTTGAGAAACGATCGCTCAGGGACAGATACATAACAATACATCGGGTCCACTGAAGTAACCGTCGTGAGCTGCGTGGCCTGGCCTGCGCCGCCATTGATGAGGTTGCCTACGGTCACATAGATGCGGCTCACCCGGCCCGCGATGGGAGCGGTCACACGCGTCCAGTCGAGATTCAACTTGGATACCTCCACCGCGGCCTGATCGGCGCTGAGTTGAGCCTGGGCCTGATCAAACGAAGCTTTGGCGCTGTCGTAGTCCTGAGACGAGACCGCCTTCTTTTTCAGCAAATCTTCGGAGCGCGCGAGCTGCGCCTGCATCCAGACGACTTGCGCTTCATCCTTTGCCACGCTGGCGCGTTTGTTATCCAGATCGGCTTTGAAGGGGCGGTCGTCGATCACGAAAAGCACATCGCCTTTTTTAACAATCGCCCCCTCTTTAAAGGGCGCTTCCACGATTATGCCGCTGATGCGCGCGGCGATATTGGCCACTTCAGGAGAAGTGAGGTGGCCGGTGTATTCGTCCCAATCGGTGACCTCGCGCTGCAGCGGCCGCGTCACGGAAACGGTTGCGGGTGGAGGCGCCTGGGTGGCCGCTTGTTTCGTGCAAGCCAGGGGAGCCAGGCCAAGTAACAGGAGGCTGAGAGAAAATATGCGTGTCGGTTTCATCCGTAAATCAAATCGCTAAAGTAACAGGTTAGTGAGCCGCGGCGACAACAGCGCCCACTCCCAGAAAGTCCATGACGGTCGGCGCCAGGTCCTTCAAGACATCGAGGCTGTTTTGAACCTTCGCTTCAAAGAGCATGCCGAGGCACACGGAGTATACCCGGTGAGCGGCCAAAGCGGCATCGGTCACCGTGACCGCGCCTTCCTGAATGGCATCGGCAATGGCTCCTTCGACATATTTCCGGCCGGAGTAAATGAGCTCCTCGCAGCTGGCGCGGATTTTTTCGTCCTGCGTGGCCAGTTCAGCGCCGACACTTGCAAACGGGCAGCCGCACACGTGGCCGTATTTTTCGGCCTGCTCCCGCTGAACGCGATAAACGTGGTTGCACCAGTTTTGGATGCGTTCAATGGGCGGCGTTTCCCGCGAAAAAAGTTGCTCCACGAGGGGCTTCACCGATTCCCAGCGTGCCCGGTAGGCTTCCACGGCCAGGTCGGCTTTGGTGGGGAAAAAATGGTAAAAACTGCCCTTGTTGACCCCGGCCCGCTTGCAGATGTCATCCACGCTCACGGAGCCGTAGCTGCTGTCCCAGATGAGGTCGAAAGCGACCTCGAGCAGCTTTTCTTTGGTTCCAGTGGGCTTTTTCATGTGGTGTGCGGCGGTTGGCAGGAAGCAATCTTGCGCAAGTATACTGACCGGTCAACTCCGATTTAAGCGGGCAACGATGACGCTCCTGAACGCTTCGGCCGGAAAACGGGACTGAAAGTGGGCGAGCGTACGTTTTGCATGCCCGAAATCGCTGAAAAAAAGGCGATGGATTGTCTTAGCTTTGCGCTTTTGCGTAAAAACGCCCGCGTTGTTCACACGAAAGGTACCTAGAACGCAAAGGCGCAAAGATCGCAAAGGAAATTCATATACCCTCGAGATATCGTTTCTCCCTGGCGCGGCTTTGTATCCTCGATACGTCTGGGCTCCTCGCCGTCTCCGGAGGAATTCGAAGTCTTACGACCTCCGCCATTTCGTTTCGGGCGAGACACTTGCGTGCCG